>Ga0302349_1000028_pt1 | contig 372279 bp, 357 predicted proteins | sample PhyAR1_FD_202176 | JGI IMG/M metagenome (GOLD analysis project Ga0302349, IMG submission 202176) | Leaf surface microbial communities from alfalfa plants in UC Gill Tract Community Farm, Albany, California, United States - DLSL A.R1... | ecosystem: Host-associated > Plants > Phyllosphere >... | reverse complement strand
AGCCCGGAGCTGTTCCTGGACGCGCACCTGAGCCTTACGGCTGGGCGATTTTTTGCTTCGTTCCCGTTTGCCTTCACTTTCCCGCTCATCCTGTTTTACCTGAGCCAGTCGAAGTACTGTCCCGAGCCGTTTGTTATCGACAATCTGACCCTGATCGACACAGGCCAGCTTATCAAATGCCTGACACTCAAGGCTCCGGTGCCCGTAGTGGAAGGCGAGGGTGCCATCGGGATAATCCAGCACTTTAATTTTCTCACCAGCAAGACGACTATTTTCTTCTGTCGGGTCTATGAGATAAAGAACCTTATCGTACTGGAAGGTCAGTGATTTCGACACGGTACGAACATCATGCCAGGCAAAGATGTCTCTTAACTCATCGGGGCTTTCCTGCACCGGACGATGCAAATCTTTAGGGAACCTTGCCGGTCTTGAAAACCGGCGGTTAAAGTCAGCGATGAAAGTGGCAAGCCAGGCATTCGCGGCTTCAATGCCGGTAATGCCTTCCAGACGCATTTCTTTTATCAGCCGATCCTGAAGCGTCTGATTCGCACGTTCCACGCGGCCTTTAGCTTCAGAGCTGTTGGCACAAATAAGCTCGATTGCCAGGTCATAGAGGACACGTCCGAACTGGGTAACGGTGGTATTGCGGTTCTCCGGACCACTGACGCGAAATATTGCGTGTTTGCACTGTACAGCGATACCGGCTTCCCATGCTGCTCAATATATTCCCGGGTTGCCAGCATGTAGTCAAAGGCTGTTTCTGACTCGCTGAACCGCAAATGCATCAGACGGCCGGTGGCATCATCGATAAATACCAGAAGGCAGCATTTTGGCGCACGGCCTTCAAACCAGTCATGGTGGGAGCCGTCGATCTGGATAAGTTCACCCAGGCAATCACGCCGATGTCGGGGTTGATAAACCCGTGACTTGCGACGAGCATGCGGAACCCAGAGTCCGTCAGACGTCATCCAGTTGCGGACGGTCTCGATTGAAAGCCGGATATCATGGCGCTCTCTGAGTTTTTCAGCGGCCAGCGTGGGTCCAAAATCGCTGTAGTTTTCACGTATCAGTTTGAGCACGCGTAGTTTGAGAGATTCGGTCAACCGGCGGTTGCTGGGCTGGCCGCGTTTACGGCTGACAAGTCCTTCAGCTCCTGAAACCCGGTAACGATTGATAAGCCGTTGCGCCTGACGTTCTGAGATGCCAAGCTGTGACGCTGCATCGCGGCGGCGCATGCGCTTTTCACAAACAGCCTGTATCACTGGCAGGCGATGAATCTCTTTATCTGACATGGTCACCAACATCCGTTGAGTCCCTTAGAATTGCATTCAGTTTAGCTTACTCTAAGGTGACGTTTCTATCTGGATAAAAAGTGACATTACTAAATGGTTCTAACAACCTTAGTGCGCATAATGTATATTATGTTAAATTGCATATGAAGTATCATACGCAGTCCTAACCATAGCCACTAACATATAAGAATCAGCACTCTTACCCTTCTCTTCGTGTACACAACACGACTATCATTTCCTTTCTTTGTTTTTACCCGGATGAACCATAACGACCAACCAGAGGAAAACGCGATGCCAGACGATTTGAAGGTTGTTGATATCACCGAGCTTGCTAAAAAACTCAATGCCATCGCCCAGACCGGACTCACCTACGCCAGAGATGTTTTCGATCGTGAGCGCTATGAGGCTCTTCAACAAATGGCCGTTGAGCTGATCGGCTCCCGCTTTGACCTTGACGCTAAGTCCTGGAATCACGTTTCTGAAGTCGGTTATGCGACCCCCAAAACGGACGTTCGCGCATTTATCCTTCGTAAAGGTAAAATTCTGATGGTTCGCGAAGCTGACGATGAGTTATGGAGTTTACCCGGTGGTTGGGCGGACGTTGGCGATACGCCATCTATTGCCGTGAGCCGGGAAGTTAAAGAAGAAACCGGGCTCAGCGTAAAAGTGACAAAACTGCTGGGCGTGTGGGATCGCAATCTTCATGGCCATCCACCCTACCCTTGGCACGTTTACAAGCTTATCTTCCTGTGCGAAGAGATCGGTGGAAGCCTGGCATTAAGCCACGAATCCACCGATATTGGCTTTTTCGACATTAACGAGCTGCCGGATCTGTCGCTAACCAGGATCGTTCCTGAACAGATAAAAGTAAGCATGGATATCGCCACGTCAGATCGCCCAACGTGGTTTGACTAATTAGTGCTTACGATACCCCGCGCATCGCTGCACGTGCTTTTCTAACCCGAACGGTAACGCTAATAATCGACAGTGCAGCAATCGCCATTAGCACGACACCAACCGCCGACATGGCCGTAAAACCGAACCATCTGAACAGGAACAGGCCTGCGATACCGCCGGTGAGAAATGAGAAGATTGTCGTCAGATGGGTCTTAAGCTGACTTTTCTGCGCGGCGCTATCTTTAGAGAAATCCCGGCGCAGCATGGCTGCCAGCACGGACGCTAGCGAGATCCCCGCATCGGTTAAGGTACCGGTGATATGTGTCGATCTGACCCGCCCACTCGACAGCTGTGTGGAGGTCGAGTTATGCAGCCCCATCAGGCCGCAAAGAATGACCACAATCTCCCGGTTCGATGAGAACGCATGAAAGTAGATCTCATACAGCGATATGCCGGTTAAAAAGAGGCCCTCGGCGAACAGGATCTGACAGAAAATCAGCCGGCAGTTATGCACGATCCCCCACAGCACAATGATACGGGCAAGCACTGCCCCGCAAACAAACGCCACGATGATGGCGCTAAAAAACAGAACGTCCCGTAGGTCCGTATTGGAAACTTCGCTGGAGAGCTGCGAGGTGTTACCGGTCATGTGGGAGGGAAAGAAACCGAAAGCGCCAAGCGCGATGGCGTTTAGCAGGCCAGCCGCTGTGGCGAGCCACAGGGCCAGCTTGCGGTCCTCATTGTGCGAACGTGTTCTTTTCAGTTTAATCAGCAAAGATAACCTCCGGTTACCAACTTCAGCTAAATCATTAAGCTAGCAGAACAATGGCCTCACACGATTAAGACATACCTGAATTGAAAGCGAGCTGCTCGGCAAGGATCTTCTTTAACTCCGGAATACAGGAACCGCAGTTAGTTCCGCACTTAAGCTGTGCGCCGAGCTGCTGCACGCTGCTGCATCCCTGGCGCACGGCATCAGCAATCTTGCTTTCGCCTACCGCAAAGCAGCTGCAGATCGTTGCCCCCGCTGAAGCCTTACCCTTTCCAGCCGTACCGGCTAACAGAGCCAGACGCTGCGGAGCGGTCTGTGGGGGCTGGCTGAATGCAGCTACTACCGCCTGGCGATCCACTCCAGGTCGATCCCGGTGGGCATAAAATGCCAGCTGGAGTTCGCCGTCTGCCCATGCGAGCAGGTTAAATCCCTTTTCACCGAGGTGGGCCGACTGGCAGACCCACTCCCCGGCAGCAGCATACTCGTTGAGCCATACCAGCCAATCCTTCGGTATTGAGGAGTCCGCCAGGACGTAGTGCGTGATATCGGGCTGCGCGATCCGGCTCCAGTATGCCGTGGCGGGCGGCGTCAGGTGAGTGCCGCGCATAAACAGCTCGCCCTGCCAGGCGGCAGCCCAGCGTCGTAGGCTGATTGGCATGTGTTTGCTCTCCGGCTGGCCTGAGAGCGGATCGGTATGCGCCTCAACCAGCGCATCTACCCTCGCCTGCTGGCTAAACTGGCTGTTCCAGTGCATCGGCACAAACACGCTGCCGCGCGGTTGCAGGCTATCGGGCCGGGCACGCAGCAGCAGCCAGCCGTGGGAGGATGAGACCCGCACCAGATCGCCATCTTGAACGTCCGGCGCATCGGCAGGATGAAACTGACAAAACGGCTCGCTGATATGCTGCATCAGGCGCGCGGATTTGCCGGTGCGGGTCATGGTATGCCACTGATCGCGGATCCTGCCAGTGTTCATAATAAGCGGCATAACGGCCGTCGGCTGATTGCTCGGCAGCCGGGGCGTAATGGCGATTAACCGCGCTTTGCCGTCAGAATGGAAGAAACGCCCGTCGGTAAACAGCCGCTCCCTGCCCTGCGGATTTGCCGCGTTAACCGGCCACTGTACCGGGCGCAGCTCATCCCACTCCCTGTCGGTAAGCTGCGCCAGACCGCTAATATCAAACGCCCGCGAGCCGTTATTCTCAAAACCGGACAGCGCCGCGTGCTCGCGAAATATCTCTGCTGGATGCTGCCAGGTAAACGCCTCGCCGAACCCTAGCCGCTGGGCGACCTGACTTAGGATCCACCAGTCCGGCTTCGCCTCACCCGGTACAGGCAGAAAAGCGCGCTGGCGCGAGATACAGCGCTCAGAGTTAGTGACGGTGCCATTCTTCTCGCCCCAGGCCAGCGCCGGTAGGCAGATATGGGCTGCACGAGTGGTATCGGTATCGCGCATGACGTCGGAAACAATGACCAGCGGGCAGCGCGCCAGTCCGGCGCGGATCCGATCCGCATCCGGGAGTGAAACCAGTGGGTTGGTGCCCATGATCCACACCGCCTTTATCTGGCCTTGTTCTATTGAGCGGAACAGCTCAACGGCATTAAGTCCGGCACTTTTTGTGACGTTGTCACTCTTCCAGAAGCGCCCTACACGATCAATCTCTTCTTTAGTGAAGCCCATGTGTGATGCCAGCTGGTTAGCCAGCCCACCTACTTCCCGGCCGCCCATGGCATTTGGCTGACCGGTTATCGAAAACGGACCGCAGCCTTCGCGCCCTACTTTGCCCGTCGCTAAATGCAGGTTAATAATAGCGTTACACTTGTCTACGCCTGAACTGGACTGGTTAATACCCATTGAGTAGAGCGTGACCAGACGATCGCTATCGGCAATCATTTGAAAGAATGTCCGCAGCTGGGTCAGCGGCAATCCGCAGAACGCAGCAGTGTGCTCCTCCGTCCAGTCACGCGCCGCCGCCAGAGTTTCATCCCCACCTTGGGTGTGACGCTGGAGAAAGTCACTGTCCAACAGGTCACGCTCCGCCATGGCGTTAAGCGCACCGCAAAACAGAGCGGCGTCGCTGCCGGGACGCAGCGGCAGATGCAGATCGGCAATGTCGCAGGTGGCGGTCTGACGCGGATCGATGACGATAATACGCATCTCCGGCCTTGCTTTTTTAGCCTGGGCCAGCCGCTGATAGACCACCGGGTGCGCCCAGGCGGTATTCGATCCGGTCAGGATCACGCAGTCGGCCAGCTCCAGATCCCGGTAGCTGCACGGCACCGCATCGGTGCCAAACGCGCGTTTATAGCCCACCACCGCCGAGGCCATGCACAGCCGCGAGTTGGTATCCATATTTCCCGCGCCGATAAAACCCTTCATCAGCTTGTTCGCAACGTAATAATCCTCCGTCAGCAGCTGGCCGGAGCCGTAAAACGCCACCGCCTGCGGGCCATGATCGCGAATGATAGCCTGCAATCCCTGCGCAACGGCATCTAAGGCCTGCGACCAGCTGACCGGCTGGCGGTCAATCTCGGGATGCAACAGACGCCCGTTGAGATCCAGCGTCTCTCCCAGGGCGCTGCCTTTCACACACAGCCGCCCAAGATTAGCCGGATGCGCGTCGTCGCCGCTGGCGGTAAACCCCTCTGCGTGGGGCTGCATCTTTACCCCGCAGCCGACGCCGCAGTAGGCGCAAGTGGTTGTAACCGTCGCGCTGCTCATAGGCTGACCGTCTCAATCATGCCGGCGGGTCGATCGATGTGGCTTGCAGGCTGCTCCTGCACCCAGACGCGGCCGCCCTCCACTTTCACCGGCCAGACGCTCAGCGCGCTTTGCCCGTCGTCGACGCTGCGGCCATCCTGCAAGCGGAACCGCTGCTTATACAGAGGGGAAATCACGACCGGTTCGCCCTTCACGTCGCCCAACAGTCCACGCGCCAGCACGTTGGCATCGCTGTTCGGCTCGTGGTTGCTGAGGGCAAATACCTTCTGGGGATGATCCGGCAGGTGAAACAGCGCAATCTGCTGGTTCGTCAATCTAGCCGCCATACCGGCATTGACCGGGATCTCGTTCAGATCACAGATCTCCACCCAGCCCTGCACCGCCTGTACGGGTTCATCATTGTTAACAAAGGGTTTAAACAGCGCGAGGCGATCGGGAGACGCCAGCGTGGTCTGCCATTCGCACTGGTAGGTCGCCACCACGGCCTGCATCTCCCTTTCGAGTTCGGCGGCTATATTCAGGCTATCTTCCAGTACCACCTGACGCAGGTAATCCATGCCGCCCTCAAGATTATCCATCCAGGTGCTGGTGCGTTGCAGCCGGTCGGCGGTGCGGATATAAAACATCAGGAAACGATCCACGGTGCGGATCAGCGCCTCGGTGCTCAGGTCCTGGGCGAGCAGATCCGCGTGCCGGGGTTTCATGCCGCCGTTGCCGCAGACGTAGAGGTTCCAGCCTTTGTCGGTGGCGATAACCCCGACGTCTTTGCTTTGCGCTTCAGCGCATTCGCGGGTACAGCCCGAAACCGCCATTTTAATCTTGTGCGGCGAGCGCAGTCCCTTGTAGCGATTCTCCAGCCGCAGCGCCAGATTGGTAGAGTCCTGTACGCCGTAGCGGCACCAGTTGGAGCCGACGCAGGATTTCACCGTCCTCAGCGACTTACCGTAGGCGTGCCCTGTTTCAAATCCGGCCTCCACGAGCTGCTGCCAGATCTCCGGGAGCTGCTCCACTCGCGCCCCAAAGAGATCAACCCGCTGCCCGCCGGTGATTTTGGTATACAGGTTGTAGCGCTTGGCGACCTGGCCAATGGCGATCAGACCGTCAGGCGTGATCTCTCCGGCCGGGATGCGCGGCACCACCGAGTAGGTGCCATCTTTCTGGATATTGGCAAAGAAGCGATCGTTGGTGTCCTGTAGCGGCAGATGCTGCGGCTTGAGTAGGTAATCATTCCAGCACGACGCCAGTATTGAACCCACCAGTGGTTTACAGATCTCACACCCGTAGCCGTGGCCGTGTTTGTCGATCAGCTCATCGAAGCTATGGATGTTGCCTACGCGCACCAGGTGATAGAGCTCCTGCCGTGAATAGGCAAAATGCTCGCAGATATCTTTTTTTACCTCAACGCCCATTTCACTCAGCGCGAACTCCATCACCTGTTTAGTCAGCGCCGCACAGCCGCCGCAGCCGGTGGCCGCTTTGGTGCAGGACTTAATCGCGGCCAAATCACCGCAGCCCTCTTTCACGGCATTGCAGATGTCAGATTTGCTGACGTTATGGCAGGAGCAGATCTGTGCCCCGTCCGGCAATGCCGCGACGCCCAGCCCCTGGGGCGCACCGCCTGCGCTGGCGGGCAGGATCAGCCCCTCTGGACTGGCGGGAAGCGGCATATCGTTGAGCATCATCTGTAACAGCGTGCTGTATTCGCTGCTGTCACCCACCAGCACTGCGCCAAGCAGACGCTTGCGATCCGCCGATACCACAATCTTTTTGTAGATCTCTGCCGGGCCGTCGACCCAGCTATAGCTTTCGCTGCCCGGCGTGCGACCATGGGCATCGCCCACCGATGCCACCTCGACGCCAAGCAGTTTCAGCTTGGTACTCATATCCGCGCCTTTAAAGGCCGCCTCGTTGCCGGCAAGCGTCTCCGCCAGGGTACGCGCCATCTGGTAACCCGGTGCCACCAGCCCGAAAATCTGTCCGCTCCACAGGGCGCACTCCCCGACGGCAAAGATAGCCGGATCGGACGTACGACACCGATCGTCAATCACAATCCCACCGCGCGAGCCAACCTCGAGGCCGCACTCTCTGGCGAGCTGATCCCGTGGTCGGATCCCGGCGGAGAAGAGCACCAGATCGGTCTCCAGATGGCTGCCGTCGGCGAAAACCATCCGGTAGTGGCTGCTTTCCCCCAGAACAATCTCCCGCGTCTCTTTACCGGTATGCACCTGCACGCCCAGCGCTTCAATCTTGCGGCGCAGCATGGCCGCCCCGCCTTCGTCGAGCTGAACGCCCATCAGCCGCGGAGCGAACTCTACGACATGGGTTTGCAGACCGAGATGCTTCAGCGCGTTAGCGGCTTCCAGTCCCAGCAGGCCGCCGCCAACCACCACACCGACGCTGCCTTTCTCCGCACAGGCCTGAATCGCCGCCAGATCGTCAATAGTGCGATAGACCAGACAGCCGGGCCTGTCGTTACCGGGGATTGGCGGCACAAACGGATAGGATCCGGTCGCCAGAATCAGCGCGTCATAGGCGGTCTGCCGTCCCTGCTTGTCGACAACATACCGGCGATGGCGATCGATATGCTCGATGCCGTTAGCGAGGCGTAGCTCAATGCCGGTTGATTCAAAGAAGTCGCTCTCTACCATCGACAGTGACGCCGCGCTGCGCCCGGAGAAGTATTCCGAGAGATGAACCCGGTCGTAGGCCGGTCTATTCTCTTCGGCGAAAACGATAATCTGATAGCGAAGATGCAGTTCACGCTCGACCAGCTGTTGCAGAAGATGGTGACCTACCATGCCGTGTCCGGCCATCACTAAAACGGGTTTTGACATAACATTGCTCCTCGCTATCGTCGTGGATAACGGATCTTTCAAAGAAGAGGGATTGGGCGCGTCGGGCATAAACAGGCTGGACTGAGGATGATCCAGACGGGCAAGGTATTCCGCCCCGTCGCTGATATCTCCCCACAGCAGCACGCCCTTTAGCTGGTTGTTCTGGATAAGCAGACGACGATAGTGGCCGTCAAAGGGATCGAAGGTGGAATGGATCTCCGCGTCCTGTCCGCCGTGCAGCGTTCCGGCGCAGAAGAGATGGATACCGGTGACCTTGAGGCGCAGCGGTACATCATGAACGGCAGGCGGTACGCTCACACCCGCCAGACGTGCCGCCAGGGTCTCCGCCTGCTGCCAGCACGGGGCCACCAGTCCAAAGGTCTGCTCACCCATCTGACAGCATTCGCCAATGGCCGAGATATGCGGATCGGAGGTTTGCAGTTGGTCATTAACCAGAATGCCGCGGGCGCAGTCCAGTCCGGCCTTCTGCGCCAGGGTAATATTGGGCCGCACGCCAGCGGTAACGATGACCCGCCGGGCAGGAATAGCCCGCCCATCGCGGAGTTTCACAGCCTGAACATGTCCGCTTTCATCGGCGCTATAGGCTATCGTCTCCGCCGCCAGTACCGTTTCAATACCGCGCGCTGTCAGTTCATTGCGTAGGAGATCTGCCGTATGCCGATCCAGATGCTGATCCATCAGATGTGGCCCCCGGTGCAGAAGCGTGACCTGCATACCGCGCAGCGCCAGTGCTGCTGCCGCCTCGACGCCAAGTACCCCGCCACCAACAACCACTGCTGATTGCCCTGGAACCAGTTCGTGCAGAATGTTCTCCACGTCTTGCTGATTGCGAAAGCCATAGATACCCGGCAGATCGGCACCCGGCAGCGGCGGCATAAAAGGCAGCGAGCCGATGGCGATGACCAGACGATCGTAACCCAGCGGCCGATCGTTAACCCATACGGTGCGGGCTTCACGGTCAATCGCCGTCACCGGGGATCCATCGATCAGCGTGACGTTGTAACGCTCATACCAGGCTCGATCGTGGGTAACGATGTCCGTAAAGCGTTTCTCACCCGCCAGCACCGGCGTTAGCATGATGCGGTTATAGGCGGGCTGCGCTTCGTCACCGACAATCACAATCCGGTAGCGCGTTGGGGCCAGCTCGCATAGCCTTTCCACCAGCCGCACGCCCGCCATGCCGTTGCCAATCACAATCAGGACAGGTTTATCCATTCTGCTTACCTCGCCCGCTGTCTCAGGCCACGGCCCGGTGTTTTTCATGCAGGAAATGCAGCACCTGCTGGCGGTAGTGATGGAAACGTGAGTCGTTGGCCAGGGTGAGCCGCGAGCGCGGACGCTCCAGCTCGACGTGCAGCACCTCGCCAACCTTTGCCGCAGGACCATTGGTCATCATCATCACCCGGTCTGAGAGCAGCACCGCTTCGTCAACGTCATGGGTAATAAGCAGAATGGTGGTATTCAGGCGGGACTGGATCTCCATTACCGCATCCTGCAGATGGGCGCGGGTTAAGGCATCCAGCGCGCCAAAGGGTTCGTCCATCAGCAACACCTTCGGCTTCATCGCCAGCGCCCGGGCAATACCCACGCGCTGCTTCATGCCGCCGGAGATCTCCCCAGGACGTTTGTGCATGGCATGGCCCATATGCACCAGTTCAAGGTTATGTTCGATCCACGCCTGCATCTCGCTCTTACTCATCTTCCCTTTAAACACCTGCTCTACCGCGAGGGCAACGTTGTCAAAGGCGGTCAGCCACGGTAGCAGGGAGTGGTTTTGAAACACCACGCCGCGCTCCGGGCCTGGGCCGTTAATCTCCTGGTCATCACAGAGCAGAACACCTTCGGTGGGTTGGCTCAGCCCGGCGATCAGGTTCAGCAGCGTGGACTTCCCGCAGCCGGAGTGGCCGATCAGGCTAACGGTTTCGCCCCGCGCAAGCTCAAAGCTAACGTTGTCGAGCGCCAGGAACGGCCCCTGTGCGGTGTGAAAGCGCTGGGTAACGTTCTCTACGCGGATAATGGCTTTCTCGTGTTTCATATCAGGCTCCTGAGGTTCTTGTGACTAGTTGCCGTAGCTAAACCGGCGGGCAATGGCTATCAGGCCCTGCTCAAGTAGCATTCCCACGACGCCAATCAAGAGAATGGCGATGATGATGTTTTCCACGTTGAGGTTGTTCCACTCGTTCCAGATCCAGAATCCGATCCCGACGCCGCCGGTCAGCATCTCTGCCGCGACGATCACCAGCCACGCGATACCGATTGAGAGGCGAACCCCGGTCAGAATGTGCGGCAGCACGGCGGGAAAGAGGATTTTGCGCATCACGGTGAACTCACCGAGCTTCAATACCCGCGCGACGTTGAGATAGTCCTGCGGAATGCGCATCACCCCTTCGGCGGTGTTGAGGATCATCGGCCAGATAGAGCAGATAAAGATGGTCCACGCCGAGGCAGGCTCTGCGCGCTGGAACAGCAGCAGGCCAATCGGCAGCCAGGCCAGCGGGCTGACCGGGCGCAGCAAGGCGATAACCGGGTTGAGCATGTTGGCAATAAAGCTAAAGCGGCCAATAAGAAAGCCGAGGGGGATCCCCACCAGCGCCGCCAGACCGAAGCCCAGCGCCACGCGTTTGAGCGATGCCAGCACGTTCCAGCCGATGCCCATGTCGTTCGGCCCGGCGATATAAAACGGCTCGGCGAAGATGATTTTGGCCGCGTCCCAGGTTTTCAGCGGCGTCGGAAAGCCATTGCTGCTCAGGGCGGCGATCTGCCAGAGGACGATCAGCACAATCGCCCCCAGCAGTCCGGGTACCGCTTTCTTCACTGCGCCATGGATGCCTTTACGCAGGCGGCTGGCAGGTGCCGGTTTTGTCACCTCCGGCGGCGGCGCGGGGATAGTGGTCTTCAGGGGCAGGATCTCCGCGCTCTCCGGCTCGGCGGCCAGCGTAACCACATTCGTTTTGGTGTTGATAGACATGTCGGCCTCACTTAGCGTTTCATAGCAAAACTGTTGGCGTAGTCAGCGGGGTTGCTGCCGTCCCATACCTTGCCGTCGAACAGGGTGCTGCTGCGCATCTCGCTGGCGGGCAGGTTGATGCCCCCTACCGCCGTCGCCGCCTGCTTATAGAGATCGGTGCGGTTGATCGTCTTCGCGACCGCCAGATAGTCCGGGTCGGCATCGATAAGCCCCCAGCGTTTGTGCTGGGTCAGGAACCACATACCGTCTGAGAGATACGGATAGTTCACCGCCCCGTCGTTGAAGAAGCGCATGCCGTGAGCGTCTTTCCACTTCTTGCCCAGCCCGTTGTCATAGTCGCCGAGCATCCGCCCCTGAATGGTCTCGGGTGAGGTGTTGACGTAGGCGCGCCCCGCTATGGCTTTCGCGGTTTCAATGCGGTTGGCGTCGGAGGTGTCGATCCAGCGGGAGGCTTCCAGCACCGCCGCAGTCAGGGCGCGGGCCGTATTGGGATTGGCAGCCACCCACGCTGAGGTGGTGCCAAGAATTTTTTCCGGATGATCGGGCCAAATCTCCTGTGTCGTCGCGGCGGTAAAACCAATCCCGTCGAGAATGGCGCGCTGGTTCCAGGGTTCGCCGACGCAGTAGCCGCTCATGTTGCCGATCTTCATGTTCATCACCATCTGCGGCGGCGGCACGACCACGTTGCGGACGTCGTTAAAGGGATGGATCCCGGCGTTGGCTAGCCAGTAGTAGAGCCACATGGCATGCGTGCCGGTGGGAAACGTCTGGGCAAAGGTGTAGGTTCCCTTTGCGCTGCCCTCAATGGTTTTCTTCAGCGAGGCCGCATCGGTCACGCCCGCCGCTTTCAGCTGGTTTGAGAGGGTGATTGCCTGGCCGTTGTTGTTGAGGGTCATCAGCATCGCCATATCATGCTGCGGACCAGAGACGCCGAGCTGCAGGCCATATACCAGTCCGTACAGCACATGGGCAGCATCAAGCTCGCCGGAGACCAGCTTGTCGCGCACCGAGGCCCAGCTGGACTCTTTGCTGAGGATGATTTTGATCCCGTACTTCTCATCAAACTTCTTCACCGCTGCCATCACCACCGAGGCGCAGTCCGTTAACGGGATAAAGCCCACGCGGATCTCTTTTTTCTCTGGCGCATCAGAGCCCGCCGCCCAGACGCTGTTCATAAAACCCGGTAACAGCATGCTGCCGCCCAGCAGCGCACTGCCTGCCAGAAATCGGCGGCGGGAGAGACTCACCATGGTGTTACTGTCGTCTTGCTTCATTGCGGCTTCCTGTAAGGTGAAAAATGCGCAAAAAAAAGCGTCCTGTTAGCGCTCAGTATCCTGAACGCTAACGGACGCCTTTATCCGAAACGCTGACTAAACCGCCGTTGGCTTAGTCTTTCTGTACTTACCGTAATGCAGCTTGTGTGCCAATCTGAGGATGCGCTTTAAAATCAGCCAAATAAGTTAAATTCGACGGCGGGTAGAGCGTTATTTGCACCGCAACGGTTGGCCATTTGCACACCGGCGGTGCAGCTACTCCGTAAGGGTTACGACGCAGACTTACTCGCTGATGTTTCCATAATGGCCGCCACGGAGAGCATCGCTTCCGCGATGTCTGCGAGCTTCTTGTTCTGCTTCATCGCCATGTCACGCAGGATTTTGTGGGCCTGCGGCTCGCTCATGCCGTGATGCTGCATCAGCACGCTTTTGGCGCGCTCCACCAGCTTACGGTCGGCAAGCGTCGCGCGCAGCGTGGCCAGCTCCGCATCCTGCGCCTGCAGCTGGCGAGACTGGCGTTCGATAAGCTCAAGTACGGAACGGCTGAGCTGGGGCGGGATCAGCGCCGCGTAGTGGCTATCCTGCTGCGGCAGCTGCGCAATCTCCTGCTGTTGCAGAGCGTCGCAGCGTTGTGCATCGCCGATCCGCTGCTCGCAGCAGGCCATCAGTCTCTCCTCCAGCCGATCCTCGATAATTTTCATCCCGTCGATACGTGCCGTGGTGATATCAAACCAGCGCAGCGCGATGTCACTAGCAACGCCCGCAGGCGTGGCACAGGTGCAGGCAATACGGCGAAAGCGCTCCAGCTCGCTGCTGTCGGTGCGCTGCTGTTGCTGCCACAGCGCCAAAGAGCGCTCGTCAGCAAACTCCATAAAGGTGTTAAAGCAGCGCTCCTGCCCCTCGATAAGCGCCAGCAGCTGCTGATGCGTAGGGTCATCGAAGTGCCGCGAGGTAAAACCCGCCGCCGCCAGGGCGCGCTCCTGCCCGGCGAGCTCTTTGCCCTGCATAAAGCTGAACATGGCCAGCAGGGCCCGTGATACCGTGGGATCCCCGGAGGTATCGGCTGCTTCGAATACCAGCGCCAGATGGGTGCGGATCACCTCGCTATAGCGGTTCATCGCGTCGGGCTGGGAGATAGTCAGCGCCGCAACCTGCTCACGCAGCGCAGGCAAACCGCTCATGCTGTGCAGGGCGTTGGCGATGCGGCTAAAGAGCCGCGGTGCGTTAGCCAGTGGACCGTTGAGATCCAGCCTTGTGAGCTGGCTATCTACCGCTTCTGCGGCAAGCTGAACCTGCTGCGCACGTTCATCAAGGCGGTCGCCCCAGGTATCGCCGCGCGAGCAGAGATAGATGTTGACCGTGCCCCGCTCGCGCTGCAGGAGATGGATAAGCTGACTGACCGCCCCCACCAGCTTGCTCATTTGCAGCAGCTGCTGTAGACCCGTGATTTCACTTCGCCGGGCGGCCTGGACGAAATCGAGAGCGGAAAGAGGCATATCGCTACCTGCACAAAAGGAACATATCGAGGATAAAGCAAGATGCATGCCGCATTTCCCTCTTTCCTTTTACTCCGCGCCCGCTATGCTAATCACCACATCCTAAACCATCGGAATGGTCATGACTGCACACGTATCTAAAGACCCTTTGCACGGCGTAACCCTTGAGATGCAGGTGAATGCCCTGGTTGCGCGCTATGGCTGGAGCGAACTGGGCAAGCTAATTAATATCAACTGCTTTAAAAACGATCCCAGCGTAAAATCGAGCCTCAAGTTTTTACGCCGCACGCCCTGGGCGCGCGCGGAGGTCGAAGCACTCTATTTAGATTCACTGGATGATGCCGTCCCGGAAAAACAGGACGAGCCTGCTGTAAACCCATGGGCTAATAGCCGCCTGAATAAGAGCTGAAACAAAGATGGCGCGACACATTACACGGTTAGGCGCACTGGTTGGCTGCGCGCTTTTACTTGCCAGCTGCTCTTCTAAACCACCGAAATCCGTGATCACCCCGCTTCCGCCTGTAGCGAAGCAGCCCCTGCCGGATAAATCGGCGCGCAGCAATGAACCCGTGCGCGGCGTCTGGCTAACCACGGTTTCCCGTCTCGACTGGCCACCGGCGTCGTCGGTCACCGCCAGCCCGGCGCTGCGCGTCAGCCTGCAACAGAAGGCGTTGACCGATAAGCTGGACAACCTGAAACGCCTTGGGGTGAATACCGTTTTCTTCCAGGTGAAACCTGACGGAACTGCCCTCTGGCCGTCGAAGATCCTGCCGTGGTCAGATATGCTTACCGGCACCATCGGGGCCGATCCGGGCTACGATCCGCTCCAGTTTATGTTGGATGAGGCCCACAAGCGCGGCATGAAGGTGCACGCGTGGTTCAACCCCTACCGCGTCTCTACCAATACCAAACCCAGCACCGTTGCCGAACTGAATCGCACCCTGCCACTCAATCCCGCCAGCGTGTTTGTGCTGCACCGGGATTGGATCCGCACTGCCAGCGATCGCTACGTGCTTGACCCCGGTATTCCAGAAGCGCGGGACTGGATCACCAGTATCGTCGCCGAGGTGGTGGCCCATTATCCGGTGGACGGCGTACAGTTTGACGATTACTTCTATGCCGAAGCGCCCGGCTCTGTCCTGAACGATAATCAAACGTTCCAGCAATACGGCAGCGGGTTTGCCTCAAAAGCGGACTGGCGGCGCAACAACACGCAGCAGCTGATCGAGCAGGTATCGCGCACCATTAAGCAGCTGAACCCCAACGTCGAGTTTGGCGTCAGTCCCTGCGGCGTCTGGCGCAACCGCTCCCACGATCCGGCCGGATCCGATACGCGCGGCGCCGCGGCCTATGATGAGTCCTACGCCGATACGCGTCTATGGGTGCAAAAAGGTCTGGTGGATTATATCGCCCCGCAGATCTACTGGCCCTTCTCCAGAGATGCAGCGCGCTATGATGTGTTAGCTAAATGGTGGGCAGACGTAGTGAAACCCACCCATACGCGGCTCTACATTGGCGTAGCACTCTATAAGGTGGGCGAACCGTCGAAAACCGAGCCGGATTGGACGGTCAACGGCGGCGTGCCGGAGCTGAAAAAGCAGCTCGATCTCAACGATGCCCTGCCTGAGATCGGCGGCACCATTCTGTTCCGCGAAAACAACCTTAATCAGCCCCAGGCTCAGCAGGCGGTAAATTACCTGCGTAGCCGCTGGGGCAGTTGATTAACAACGGCTGACTAGCGAAGCGCGCCGGAGGTGGCCACCGCCTCCACGCGCTCCATCGCTATCGGGATGCTCTTATACGCAGGAATACCGCTTTTGGTGTCGTGGCTGTCTAGCGGCACCATTATATTGGCTTCGGGATAGTAGGCCCCGACCGAACCCGGGGCCATATCGATCACCACCACGGTCAGGTTGTGCATTCGCCGCTCGGTGGCGTTACCTTCATGATCCAGAGCCGTTATGTTGACCTGATCCCCCACCCGCAGATTGCGCTTCTCGGCTTCGTCAGCGTTGATAAACAGCACGTCCCGCCTGCCGGTCACCCCGCGATAGCGGTCATTCAGGCCGTACAGCGTGGTATTGTACTGGTCATGGCTGCGCAGCGTGGTTAGCACCAGATCGTGACACTTCAGCGAGCGCGGATCTTCATTGATGCCCTGCATGATTTTGAACTCGGCTTTGCCGGAGGGCGTGTTCCAGACTCGCTCCGATGCCATATTGCGTAGGCGGAAGCCACCCGGTTTTTTCACCCGTTCATTGAAATTGTCGAAGCCTGGAATGGTGGCTTCAATGGCATCGCGGATAAAGCTGTAGTCACGCACCATTTTGTCCCAATCAACGACGGTATTGGGCAGCGTGGCTTTTGCCAGCGCGGCAACCAGAGCAGGCTCTGACTTCAGGTGCGGCGAAGCGGGCTCCAGCGAGCCGTGGGAGGCGTGCACCATCGACATGGAGTCCTCAACGGTAATGCTCTGTTCACCGGAGGCCTGAACATCCCGCTCGGTACGGCCCAGCACGGGAAGAAGATAGTTGTGCTTGCCCAGCAGCAGATGGGAGCGGTTGAGCTTGGTCGCCATATGCACAACCAGATCGAGGTTGCGCATCGCCGGGAAAGTCACCTGCGGATCGGAGATCGCCTCCGCCAGGTTACCGCCGAGACAGAGCAGCGCTTTGGCCTGGCCGTCGCGCATCGCCTGAATCGCCGCTACCGCGCCGTGGCCGTGCTTTTGCGGCGGCGTGAAGCCGAAGACCTTTTCGATGTTATCCAGCAGCGACTGGGGTGGGATCTCAGTGATACCTACGGTACGATCGCCCTGCACGTTGGAGTGGCCGCGCAGCGGACAGATGCCAGCCCCTTTTTTGCCGATGTTGCCGCGCATCAGCAGCAGGTTAGCGATCTGCTGAACGTTCTGCGTGCCGTACTGGTGCTGGGTGATGCCCATCCCGTAGCAGATGATGGTTCGCTCGGCGTTGGCGTACAGTCGGGCCACGTTCTGGATCTCTTTGCGCTCCATACCCGACACCTTGAGGATATGTGCCCAGTCGGTGGCATCGAGGTCGGCTTTCAGTGCCTCAAACCCCTGGGTGTGTTCGCTAATAAAGGCTTCGTCAATAACGCCGGGCTCGCCTTTGGCTTTCGCCTCTGCGTGCATTGACAGCAGAATTTTCATCACCCCTTTCAGCATCGCCGCGTCGCCGCCGACTCGCACCTTGTAGTAGGTTGAGGCGAGCTCAGTGGAGCTCAGGGAGAGCATCTCGATAGGGCTTTGCGGGGAGGTAAAGCGCTCCAGGCCACGCTCGCGCAGCGGGTTGATAGCAACGATGGTGGCACCGCGTTTTGAAACCTCCCGCAGCGTGCCGAGCATGCGCGGATGGTTAGTGCCGGGGTTATGGCCGATGCAGAGCACCAGGTCGCAGTGGTCAAAATCCTCCAGCTCAACGGTTCCCTTCCCGACGCCGATGGACTCCGGCAGGCCGACGCTGGTGGGCTCATGACACATATTCGAGCAGTCCGGGAAGTTGTTGGTGCCATACTCGCGGGCGAAGAGCTGCCAGAGAAATGCGGCTTCGTTGGAGGCGCGGCCGGAGGTGTAAAACTCGACGCTGTCGGGGTCATCGTAGCTGCGCAGATGCTCGCCGATTTCCCTGAAGGCGGTCTCCCACTCAATGGGCTGGTAGGTATCGCTGGCGGGATCGTATTTCATGGGATGGGTAAGTCTGCCCTCGCCCTCCAGCTCAAAGGCGTTGCGCTCCCACAGCTCGCTTACGGTATGGGCGGCAAAAAATTCGGGGGTGGTACGTTTGCTGGTGGCTTCCCATGAGACGGCTTTCGCGCCGTTTTCGCAGAATTCAAACGAGGAGGCATGCTGCGGATCGGGCCAGGCACAGCCTGGACAGTCGAAGCCCTGGGGCTGGTTAACTTTGAACAGGGCAATGACGTCCTGCTTTACCGACATCTGGCCGCGTATTGCATCGGCGACGGCTTTGAGTGCTCCCCAACCGCCTGCTGAACCACCATAGGGTTTGATACCGATAGTACGATTTTGCTCTTTCATAATGCTCCACAATTGCTCTGACCTTTTCGTTAAGCCTGGTACAGGAATTGTGGATAGGTGAAACAGTGGAAACAAAAATTAATTAGCAGGCTCAGTTATGGACCATGAAACGCAACGGTAAAACCCTGCTCCTGCCAGTGTTCCAGCTGCTCTTTCTGACGGTGGGTCAGCGCTTTGCCGGTCCATAAAAAGATATGCTGGCCGGGGAAAAGCTCGGGACGCGGCACCTCCAGCGGCTCAGCCAGCAGGTCGATATGCCAGCCCCGCTGCGACAGTCGCCACGCCTCAAGCCACAGCCGGGTGCGATCCTCGCTCCCCCAGCCAATGAGCAGCGCTTCCCTGCCCGCTTTTTTACGCGCGGTGATCACGCAGGAGACAGCATGCTCGGTAATGACGCCGTCCAGCAGGCTGGACATGACGCGGGCGGTGTATTGATCGAGGGTCAGACGCTGACGCACGGGAGTAAGTATATGGTCGATAAGGTCATCCACCGTATGGTCCCGTCCAAGCGTTGTGATAGCCGTGCGCAGTTTAGCCGGACGGGCCTGGCGCAGCACGCCCATCATCTCTTCCTGCAGCGTAGCCCAGTCATCATGGGCAACCACCTTGTTCTCTTCCAGCAGCGCCTTCACTTTACTGACCGGGACGCCGCTCTCGATCCAGCGTTTGATCTCTTTGATGCGTTGAATATCTTCTTCGTCGAACTGACGATGACCGCCTTCGCTGCGTTGGGGTTTGAGCAAGCCATAGCGACGCTGCCAGGCACGGAGCGTGACCGGGTTTATACCGCATCGTTCTGCTACATCGCCAATACTATAAAAAGCCATCAACTCCCCTAAACTCAACGCAGCTATATTCATATTCAAACGCTATCATTATCTCATAAACCCGCCCGCTTTTCTGGCCATGCCACAGCAGGTATGCCGGCAAATTCGGGACGGGCAAACAGGTAGCCCTGGAACTGTGATATGCCCGCTGACTCCAGCCACATCCACTCTTCAGGCCGCTCAACGCCCACCGCGGAGACCATGATCTCCAGCGAACTACAGCATTTAATAATGGCCTGTATTATTGCCTGCCGTGGGCCACTTTTATGTACATCTTTGATCAGGTCGCGGTTGATCTTGATTCTGTCCGGCTGAAACTGCGCCAGCAGCAGCAGACCGGCAAAGCCCGCGCCAAAGTGATCGATAGCAACACGGATACCCGCAGCTTTTAACAGCCTTACCGCATCGGTGAACTCATCGAGGCGTGAAATCACTTCGCTCTCGGTAAACTCCACGATGACCTGCTCGGGAACCAGACCATTGGCTTCGATCTCCTGAAGCAGGAAATCGACCGCGCCGGGGACCTTCACCAGCGTCATCGGCAGCAGGTTCACCGACAGCGTCCGCTCGCCAATATTCAGCTCGGCCGCCATGGCAAAAGCCACTTTCTTGCTGCGCAGGTCAGCCTCGTAGGCCTCATCTCCCGTCAGCCCGGCAAACCAGGCCTCGGGAAGGTCTCCCCCTGGCGTACGCAGTAAAGCTTCGATCGCGACCACCTCACGGGCAAACGGATCGATCATCGGTTGAAAAGCAAAGCTGCACTCTGCCGTTTCATCCACTTCTCGCGTCTCTGCACGGGAAACCGCGTCGTCCGGAATAAAATCCCAGGCATCCGCGGGTGGAATTTCAAAGTAGTTCTCTTTCTCACGCTCCTCGACGAAGGTGCGGAAGAACTGCAGCGCACGGTCGTCATAGGTCAGCTGGTACTTAGAGGTGCCTTTATCCAGTACGCGCTGCAGCACATCATCCCGGTCATACTCCCTTAAATCGAAGAGCTCCATCCCCGACTTACCAAACCGCCGTGACGGCGCGTAGTCACATAGCAGCTCAACGAGGTTGTAGTGGCGGGTATCCTGACAAATAGCGCGGTAGATTTTGAACACGCTCTCTTCCGGCCCTTCCAGCAACTGGAAGAAGTGAGTCCCGTTAAAAAGCAGGATGCCTGTCACCTCGGAGTGACCATTTTTTTGGTTTGCTGCGGCAACCATCTCTTCCAGCATTTTAACCGGTACGTCGTCGCAGAGATGGCTGCGGTAAATAATGGTTGTGAGCATATTCATTCCGGGAATGGGTGTGTGAAAGGCCACCTTAACAAATGTCAGCACGCAGATCTTGTGATGATTGTGCCTGATTTTAAAGACAATCTTTCCCGTGTATAAGTATGCTGCTCTATAAAGAGTACAGCTTTTTGCCATACCTGTACAAGAATTCTCAGATCAAGTTAGGATTTTTCTGTAACACATTGATAATAAGCATATATTAAAATCATCTATAATTAATTACGTAAATTTGTACAATTTCGGTGTACAAGTTTCCACGATTTGTATAACTTTGTACTCGTTATCACAAATTACTGAATTTTACAGGAGTGACATATGCAGCAGAACGGTTTTGTTCCGAACACAGCTAATGCCATTACCCGGTATTTCAATAAAGCTGCACTGCCAAGCCAGCAGGAGACGCTGGGTCAGATTGTGGTTGAAATTCTGAGCAGCGGTCAGAGCCTGAACCGTAAGGCAATTTGCACCAAACTGCTCAGCCGCCTGGAAATGGCGTCTGATTCAGAAGAAGAGAGCCATTATCACACGCTGATTGGCCTGCTGTTTGACCGCTAAGAGTTGGCAAAATCACAGCAACGGGTAGTTAAGTTTTTAAAGTCGCCTGGGGTAGGCTGGTATTCACGGAAGATAACACGGCCTTAGCCTGGCGCAGACTCATGCCGCGTTTCCATTTTCGGATTAGCGTGGCATCAGAGACGCAGTTATGAATAGAAGTGAACGTGAACGACTAACAGATGAGCTGATCGGAGAAGCCGTCTTATCTCTCCTCAGTGAGAATGGGCCCGTCAACACCAGGGCACTTATCACGAGGTTGCAGTCTATGGAAGCAAAAGAGAAGGATATCCGACGACGTGAGACGCTTGGGCGCGTCATCGCGGAAATAACAAATAATGCAAAAGTATCGATGCGGCGCCAGTCCGGACGTGAACAGAAGGATTCTGAGAACGAACATAAGGACAATGTGTTTCAACTGTTCGGCACTAGCCAGCAAAAGAGCACCAGTAAAAAACACTGACTGCATCCATTTTTCTCACTTTTTAACGGTATAATCCTATGCTTCAGGCTATGCTCCAGCAATCATCAGACCTCTTCGAAACGCTGCCCGATACGGCCCTCTCCGCCTACTTCCGCAATGCAGGCGACGTTCTGGCAGACGAATCAGCGGTACTGGGTGTAGTAGTGAGATCGATCCTGGCCTCCGGCGGACATCTCAATAATAAAGCTATTATCCTGCATCTCATTCAGGCGATCGAAACCACCGATGACGTGGTGAAAAGCGACATTATTCGCAAGACGCTGGAAATCGTTGTCGACCATACGATGGATGATATTTGATTGGCAGGTAGCGTAGTCTGATTAAGCGCAACGCCATTTGGCGTTGCTGGATCTGTCGGGTGGCGACTTCACGCTACCCGCTTAACGCGAATCGATGCCAAATCGTGCCGCTATCTCTTCTACTTCATCTTGCGTTGGTTCTCTCCCCATTGTCGCCGTAAGCCTGGCGGTAACCGCTGTTATCTTATCTTCGCCTGTTAACATAATCTTGGTTATTGTTAGACTCTCCTCTCCTTCAGCGCTGCTATCACCGATATAAGTGACACTGTCACTGATGGCAATGGCATGATAGAAAGAGACATCGGCCACGGCATCGGACTTATTAGCCGCATGGCCGTTCAGCCGCTCCTGTTGCCACAGCGGATCCGCTGCATAGCAGCGCTGGTTAAGCGCAATCGCTGCACCAGCCTCACCCTGCACTCTCAGTAGGTTTGACTGCATTATTTCATACTCTTTGCGTTCAACTTCATGGCTGAAAATGGCAGTAAGGGAGGTTTCTGGTCCGCAGTTAACCTTCATTAGCGGCTGGCCCATGAAGTTATAGACGCGCTCATTGCCATCCTGTTGCTGATAATAAAAATTCAGAGAGTCGTGAAAGTGAACGTTGTCATCGACAGGCAGCGACAGCGCATGCCTATGGTTTTTCTTATCGATAATAAGCCAGCGGGTGCCGGTATGACGCTGATGACGACGCTGATTCTCAAAGTAGGTCAATGCGGTATGGGTGACGACGCCGTTAGCTTTTGCAACGAACCGGGCCGCGTGTTGATTCTGCCCACGGTAGTGAAGCACCAGCGTCTCCTGCGGAATAACGTGCTCCCAGTTATTATCGCAATCCGCAAACCATGCGTTAACGGTCGCGCGATACGCAGCGATCTCCCGATTCTGTCGTTGCGCCACCTCACCGAGCTCTCTCCCGGTCAGTGGACGTTCGCTCAGGGCTAATGCCTTCGCTTCATTCACAGAGGCAGGTGGAAGATGACCGGTCAGATGTTGATAGATGGCCCTCTTCTTCTCCTCCTGATTCAGCGCATTATAAAAGCCGCAAAAGTGTTCGATCTTTTTTATCTGTTCGTTGGTGTCAGGATTACCGGCAAGCGAAATCACACAGGTGTAAATTTCCCGCCCGGCATGATGATGGGTTTTTGTTAAATCAGACATACCCGTGAACATAGCGCATAACCTCCTCTAAAAAAACGGACACCCTTCCCTCTGTGATTTAGCCCACATTTTAGCCATGAAACCGGTTGCAAGGCGGTGCTTCACTGCTAGCATGAAACCGGTTTCAAATATAAGTCACACACTCATAACCCATAAAAAAGGTACATCAGAATGGCCATTATTAGGGATTACAATAAGTTAGCCAGTGACATTCTTCAGGAGGTCGGCGGGGAAGCGAACATCAGCAGCTTTACCCGCTGCGCCACCCGTTTACGCCTGGTTTTGAACGATACCCCTGCCCAGGCAAAAAGCCGGATCCAAAATCTGCCCGGCGTTATCGCCGTAGTAGAGAGCGGCGGTCAGTTTCAGGTCGTTATTGGCACCCACGTTGCCGACGTGTTCAATGCGCTCTCCGCGCTAATTGGTGAGGACCACGCGGGAACGAGCAATAAGACGAAAACCCGCTGGCTGGATGCGGTGATTGCCACCATGTCCGCCGTGTTTGCACCGATTGTCTACATTCTTGCCGCTGCCGGGATTTTACAGGGGCTGCTGATTGTCGTCGGCCTGATTGATGCCGATCTGAAAAACACCGGCACCTTCGCTATCCTCAACTTTATGTCGTGGACGCCGTTTGCCTTCCTGCCGGTGTTTATCGCGATCACCGCCGCGCGCCACTTCAAATGTAACCCATTTATCGCTGTGCTCTGCTGTTGCGCGCTGATTAATCCCGAGTGGTCAGCCATGGCGGGCCGCATTGCTACCGGAGAGACGATTACCTTCCTGTTTATTCCCCTGGCAAAAACGGTCTACACCTCGTCGGTACTGCCGCCGCTGTTCCTGGTCTGGGCGCTCTCCTGGCTTGAGAAGCGTGTCGAGAAGGCCCTGCCGGACGTGGTCAGCGCCCTGTTCACCCCGCTGATCTGCTTTGTGATCATTGTTCCGCTGACCCTTATCGTCATTGGGCCGATTACCACCTGGGCCGCAATGGGCATCGCTAGCGGCTACAACGCCCTGTTTGCCGCCGCGCCTGCGGTGGCCGCTGCGCTTATCGGCGGTATCTGGCAGATTATCGTTATTTTTGGCGTCCACTGGGGCATCACCCCGGTGATCATGGCCAACTTCGATACTCAGGGGTATGACTCCTTCCAGGCCTATCAGACCATTGCGGTTATCGGCCAGATGGCCGCCGTGTTTGGCGTCTTCCTGAAGAGCCGCAACCGCGAGCTGAAAACCACCTCCCTGTCGGCGGGCGTCACGGCCATCTTTGGCATTACCGAACCGGCAATCTATGGCGTGACGCTGCGCTTTAAAAAACCGTTTATCTGCGGCTGTATCGGTGGCGCGGTGGGTGCGGTAGTCGCCAGCCTGTTTGGCTCTCTCTACTATGCCTATGCGGCGCTGCCGGGCCTCTTTACTTTGGTGAACGCCATCAGCCCGGATGCGCCGATGTCCTTTATCGGTGAACTTGCCGGTAGCGCAACGGCTATCGTCCTGACTATTATACTGGTGCAGTTTGTTGGCTTTGACGATCCGGTGGCGGAAGAGACCCTGACCGACGCGCCCGAAACCGCCCCCGTCAGCACGACGTCCACCGCAGCGGCGAAGACCCGCCTGGCGCTGAACAGCCCGCTCAGTGGCGAGGTGATCGCCCTGGAAGAGGTAGCTGACGAAGCGTTCTCGCAAAAGGTGCTGGGCGACGGCGTTGCTATTCGTCCCCACGACGGTAAAGTGGTAGCGCCCTGCGACGCCCGGGTAGAGACGGTAATCGACTCCCGCCATGCCATTGGCCTGGCCTGCGACAACGGCGCTGAGCTGCTGATCCACGTTGGGTTAAACACCGTGAATCTACAGGGCGAGCACTTCCGTCCGCTGGTAAAGGAAGGCGATATCGTTAAGGCTGGTACGCCGCTGCTGGAATTTGATAAAGAGGCCATCGAGCGTGCCGGATACGATCTGACCACGCCGGTGCTGGTGATCAACAGCGATGAGTTTGAGCTGACGAAGCTCCAGTCCGGGGGCACTATTCGTCAGGAGATGCCGTTGATGACCGTCTCCTGATACGCTGTTAACTAACTGGGGAGTGTTATGGTCACGATACTGGATGTCGCCAGGCGAGCGGGCGTTTCAAAAGCCACGGTCTCCCGTGCGCTGAACGGCAAGGTAGTGGTCAGTGAAGAGGTAAAGGCGCGGATCTTCAAGGCCATCGAAGAGACGGGATATCGCCCTAACCTGCTGGCGCGCACCCTGGCGACCAGCCGCTCCAACTCGGTGGGACTGGTGATCACCAACGGCCTGTATAACGGGCCGTTCTTCTCCGCCATGATCTACCAGGCGGCGACGTGCAGCGAAGATCTCCAGCGCCAGCTGGTATTGGCCGACGGCAAGCACAGCCGGGAGGATGAGCGTAACGCTATCAACTTCCTGCTGCAGCTGCGCTGCGAGGCGATCATGATCTACCCCAAGTATCTCAGCGTGGATGAGCTGGATGACATTATTGATGAGAGTAGCGTGCCCATCGTAGTAATCAACCGCGAGCTAAAGCGCAACCGCAGCAGCTCGGTGTTTGTCGATCACTATCAGGGCAGCATGCGCATGGTGGAATATCTGCTTGCCCAGGGCCACCGCGATATCGCGTTTGTCGCGGGCGGCGAAGGGTCGCCCACCGGTGACAGTCGTCTGGCTGGCTACCGCGAGGCGTTTAATGCGGCGGGTCTGACCCCTGATGAATCGCTTATCGTCCGTGGCAGCTGGAGCACCGAGAGCGGCTACGAAGCGGGCTGCGCCCTGCTGAAAAAAGAACGGCCGATGAGCTGTGTGCTAGCCGCCAACGATGACATGGCCATTGGCGTCACCAAGGCGATGATTGACCACGGCCTGCGGGTGCCGGACGATATCTCCGTCGCCGGGTTCGATGACTCCATCATTGGCCGCTACTTTACCCCAACCTTGACCACCGTCCATATTCCGATGGATGAGATGATCCGCGATGCGGTGCGTATTCTGCTCTCTCCTGACAGCGGCGATGACAGCGCCCCCCAGTCACTGCATGAAGGCTCGCTGATCGTCAGAGACTCCGTGGCTAAGCGCAAGCGTTAAAAAAGGCTGCCGTCTGGCAGCCTTTTTGCTTTTTCGCTACTTTTTCCGCTACTGGGCGGCGCTGACCCGCCAGACGGCGTCGCCGGCATCATCAGCGATAATCAGCCCGCCCTGGGCATCCATCCCCAGCCCGACCGGCAGGCCGCGCACCTGTTTCTGATCGTCAGTTAAGAAGCCTGTGACTACCGGCTGCGGCAACCCCACCGGCTGACCGTTCTCAAACTTCACCCACATCACCTGGTAGCCGTTGAGCGGCTTGCGGTTCCAGCTGCCGTGCTCGCTGACGAACGCACCGCCGCGATACTGCGGCATATTGTCCCCGGTATAGAACAGCAGGCCGAGCGGCGCGACGTGCGAGCTAATGGCGTAGTCCGGCTTGATAGCCTTCTCGACCAGATCCGGACGCTGGGGCTGGGCGCGCTCATCAACGTGCTGACCAAAGTAGCTGTAGGGCCAGCCGTAGAAACCGTTCTCCTGCACCGACGTCATGTAATCCGGCACCAGATCGGAGCCGATCTCATCGCGTTCGTTGACGATAGCCCACAGCTTGCCGCTCTGCGGCTCCCATCCCAATCCGGTAGGATTGCGCAGGCCGCTGGCGTAGATGCGGCTCGCCCCGCTGGCGGCATCAACTTCAAGAATGGCTGCCCGGCGATACTCCGCCCCGATGCCGTTTTCAGTAATGTTACTGTTCGAACCGACGCCTACGTACAGCTTGCTGCCGTCCGGGCTGGCCAGCAGGGATTTGGTCCAGTGATGGTTAATCGGGCCGCCAGGTAGCTCGGTCACCTCCTGAGCGGGCGCGCTAATGGAGGTTTGCCCCGTTTCATAGGGGAATTTCACCAGGCTGTCGGCATTGGCCACCCACAGCGTATTGCCGATCAGCTGAATGCCAAACGGCGAGTGCAGGTTCTCAATAAAGGTATGCTTCTCCCATTTGCCGTTCACGTTGCGCAGCAGGGTAATACTGTCCCCGCCTTTTCCCGCCTTGCCGGAGGCGCTTTGTACCAGGCCCATAATCAGCTGCTTGGGTCGCGTGGTGGGTTTCGGCGTGCTGTTTGACTCTGCTACCAGCACGTCATTATTCGGTAAAACGTAGATCTGCCGGGGATGCTTCAGGCCATCGGCAATTTTTTCAATCTGTAGCCCGGCGGGCACGGTGGGCTTCTCGCCTTCTTTCCACGGCACGCCTTCCGGGACCTGCATTGGCGGCAGCAGGAAGTTTTGCGCCTGCGGCAGCTCTGGATTCGGCCCCATCTGCTTTTGGGGATCGACAGTCGCGCCGTTATCACAGGCGCTCAGTAGCGCGACAATCGCCACGCTGAGTAACGCTCGGTTATGTTTTTTCATACGAGCTTCTCCTTAAGCGTTACGCTGACGCAGCGCGAGTTGAACATTCGCCAGCAGCAGCAGGATCACTACCAACGTCGACAGGATGACACCCAGCGGCACCACGGCATAGGCGTCGCGGCTATGGATGAAGGCATTGATTATGGCTAACAGAATGGCGATCAGGTTAAGCCAGAAGTGCAGCTTTACCGGGGAGCCGAAAGTATAGCGACGCCCCACCCAGACCTGCACCAGGTTAATCAGGCGCGGAATAATGGCAATCAGCAGCCCGATCACAATCAGCCAGCTGGCAGCGTCGGTCCACATAATCTGCATGCTTTTGATATAGAGAATGTCAAAGATCCAGGCGGCGGTAAAAAAACCGAGCGGAATAGGGTTAAGTAGCTCATACAGCGCTACGGCAAAGCTCGAACGTCCTGACGCGGTTGGGGTATGCATGTCCAGCTCCTGAGCCTGTCCAGCGATTAAAAGGTACCTGTAAAGGTTAGATTATTTTCGCGATATAGCACGATGCCCTCTCTATTTGCGTTAAGGTTTTGCCGCGCGCTAAAGTATTAACAACGTCCGCTTGATCTATTTTCATTTTTATAACCTATACCTAAGGCATATTTCAGCGTGGCTAAAAAAATATTTCCTGAAGCTACTTTCCGTTATTGCATCGATAGTGGAAAATGCGCGAGCCATAAGAAAAATACAATTCCGATCTATTTATTGCCAGACGCTTGATTGTGGGGTTATTGATGAAGCGTAACACTCCCGTTACACAGAAAGAGTATTTACTTAACGACGGTACGACGCTTATGTCGACAACCGATACGCAGAGCCATATTTCCTATGCTAACTCGGCCTTTATTGCTGCCAGCGGGTTTGATGAAGCCGATCTGGCTGGCGAGCCGCACAATATTATTCGCCATCCTGACATGCCTCCCTCTGCCTTTGCCGATATGTGGTTTACCATCCAGCAGGGAGAGAGCTGGACGGGGCTGGTAAAAAATCGGCGTCGCAACGGCGATCACTACTGGGTTCGCGCCAACGTGACCCCGGTTTATCAGCGGGAAAAACTTACCGGCTACATCTCCGTCAGAAATATTCCTCACCGGGAAGAGATTGACGCAAGTGAGAAATGCTACGCGCAAATTAACAGCAATAAATTAAAAGGCTATCGCTTCTATAAAGGCGTGCTGGTGCGCCGGGGGGCGCTCTCTTTTTTATCTCTTTTTAAATGGCTCGCTATTTCCCGGCGAATTAATCTGGCGCTGGCTATTCCCGCGTTGGTGATAGCTGCCCTGCCCTTTATTTCTCTCCCTGCGCCGGTTCAATCCGCCATGACGCTGATGCTATTTTTACTGATTGCGCTTTTTTTACAGGCGCAGGTTTCGCATCCGTTAAAATTAATCTTAACGCAAATACAAAAAGTGGTATCCGGTCGGCGCGCCGATTATTTTCAATTTAACCGCGTTGATGAGATCGGTATGCTGCTGCGCCTTGTGAATCAGTCCGGGCTGAACCTTAACTCTCTGGTTGGGGACGTCACCACCCAGTTGGACGGGATCCGCAAAATCAGCCATCGCATCTCTGAAGAGGGGGAATTGCTCCAGCAGCGTACTGAAGAGACCTCGGCGGACCTGCACCAGACGGCGGCGGCGGTGGAGGAGATTGCCAGCGCGGTGAAGCAGACGGCAGAGACCGCCGCTGAAGCGATGACGCGGGCAGATGAGACCAGCCGCAATGCAATGAACAGCGGCAATATCATGAAGCAAACCATCACCATGATGCAGTCTGTCTCCCGGGATAACCGGCAGATCGTGGATATTATCGGCGTGATCGACAGCATCGCTTTTCAGACCAATATTCTGGCGCTCAACGCCGCGGTGGAAGCCGCCCGCGCCGGAGAAGCGGGTCGAGGTTTTGCAGTGGTCGCCGCCGAGGTGCGTCACCTGGCCCAGCACTCCGCCTCTGCCGCGAAGGAGATCAAAACCCTGATTGAGCAGAACGTCGCTAACGTCAGCAGCGGTGTGAAGATGGTGGAGAATACCGAGACGCACCTGACGGCGATGATCGATAACGTGATCCAGATGTCGACGATGATTAAAGAGATGGGTACCGCTACCCAGGAGCAGACTCAGGCGCTGTCGCTCATCAATGAATCCGTGTCGCGTATCGGCGTCATGACCCACAACAATACCGGCATGGTTGAACGGGTGACCGACGCCGCCGGGGATCTCTCCACGCGTGCCGCACGCCTGCAACGCGCCGTTCAGGTTTTTGGCGGCGGAAATTAACGTAATTCAACGGTGCAGCACATTTTTTGTTCGCTACGCGCGCTATGCTGCCTGAGCTATGGGATCACGCTTTGCCCGGCCCGCAGCTGCGGGTGGGTCCTTGAAACTATTTACAGAATTAAGGAGTTAGCATGAGAACGAATCGTCAGGCACGTCATATTTTAGGTCTGGACTACAAGCTGTCGAATCAGAGAAAGGTCGTGCGTAGCGACGACGGCAGCGAAAAAGTGGTCACCCACCGCCACGGGCGTCATCGTCGCGCTCAGTAATGCCCTTATCGTTATCCATATCGACGTCTGCGCCACCGCCCCGGTGGCGTTTTTATTTATAAATATGTTTCAGCAAAGTAACAAGTAATTGCAATACGCATGCTTTATACTTCCCCCCGCCGTACTACCTACCCCGTTTGCACGCAGGTAACCGTGCCAGCGCCGGGATTTTTTTACCCAGGAGTTTTAGAGATGTTGCTGAAGTACAAGAAAAACCGTTCGCTGTACATCCCCTATGCTGGCCCCGTGCTGCTGGAGTTTCCCCTGCTGAATAAAGGCAGCGCCTTCAGCCTGGAAGAGAGACGCAACTTTAACCTGCTCGGCCTGCTGCCTGAGGTGGTAGAAACCATTGAGGAGCAAGCTGAACGCGCCTGGTTGCAGTATCAGGGGTTCAAAACGGATATCGATAAGCACATCTATCTGCGTAACATTCAGGACACTAACGAAACCCTCTTCTATCGTCTGGTGGAAAACCATCTCGATGAGATGATGCCGGTGATCTACACCCCGACCGTCGGCTCTGCCTGCGAGCGTTTCTCTGAGATCTACCGCCGCGCACGTGGCGTATTTATCTCCTACGAAAACCGCCACATGATGGACGACATTCTGCAGAACGTCTCGGCGCACAATATTAAAGTGATCGTTGTTACCGACGGCGAACGTATTCTCGGTCTCGGCGATCAGGGCATCGGCGGCATGGGCATTCCGATCGGCAAGCTGTCGCTCTACACCGCCTGCGGCGGCATCAGCCCGGCGTATACCCTGCCGGTAGTGCTGGATGTCGGTACCAACAATCAGCAGCTGCTTAACGATCCGCTCTATATGGGCTGGCGTCATCCGCGTATCAGCGGCGACGAATACTATGAGTTTGTTGATGAGTTTATCCAGGCCGTGAAACAGCGCTGGCCGGACGTGCTGCTGCAATTTGAAGACTTTGCCCAGAAAAACGCCATGCCGCTGCTTAACCGCTACCGCGACGAGATCTGCTCGTTTAACGACGATATTCAGGGGACGGCGGCCGTGACCGTGGGTACGCTTATCGCCGCCAGCCGCGCCGCAGGCAGCCAGCTGAGCAATCAGAAGATTGTTTTCCTCGGCGCAGGCTCTGCCGGGTGCGGTATCGCCGAGCAGATCGTGGCCCAGACCCAGCGCGAAGGGCTGAGCGAAGCCGCCGCACGGCAAAAAGTCTATATGGTCGATCGCTTCGGCCTGCTGACCGATCAGATGCCTAACCTACTGTCGTTCCAGAGCAAGCTGGTGCAGAAGCAGGAGAATATTCAACACTGGGAGACCAGCGGCGACGCCATCTCCCTGCTGGACGTGGTGCGCAACGTTAAGCCGGATATCCTGATTGGCGTCTCGGGCCAGACCGGCCTGTTTACGGAAGAGATTATCCGGGAGATGCATAAGTACTGCCCGCGTCCGATCGTCATGCCGCTTTCGAACCCAACCTCGCGTGTAGAAGCCACGCCGCAGGATATCATCACCTGGACCGACGGCAACGCGCTGGTGGCGACCGGCAGCCCCTTCCCGCCGGTGCAGTGGAAAGATAAGGTCTACCCGATTGCCCAGTGCAACAACGCCTATATCTTCCCGGGCGTCGGGCTGGGCGTCATCGCTGCGGGTGCGTCGCGCATCACCGACGAGATGCTGATGGCTGCCAGCGAAACCCTGGCGGAACACTCCCCGCTGCGCACCAGCGATACCGGCATGGTGTTGCCGGGCCTCGATCAGATCCAGCGCGTCTCTCGCGCTATCGCTTTTGCGGTGGGTCAGGTGGCGCAGGAGGAAGGCGTGGCGGTGAAAACCTCCGCCGAGGCGCTACAGCAGGCAATCGACGATAACTTCTGGCGGCCTGAATACCGTAGCTATCGCCGAACTTCTATTTAATCCGTTGCCCGGCGGCGCTACGCTTGCCGGGCCTACATCCCCTCACCCTCCTTAGTGCTTGCTGACCAGCCATTTGCGAATTATTCTCATAAATCATTGCAGGATGTGTCTACGCGGTTGCAACTTCTCCAGAAGTCATTAATCCTAAAGGAGTAATTTCGTTCACTTATCACGCGTTACGTTATGCACTACTCATCTGCATACCTTAAGGAGATAAAAATGAAAGCTGCTGTTGTCACGCACGATCATCAAGTAGAAATCACAGAAAAAACCTTACGCCCCCTTCGCCACGGCGAGGCGCGGTTAAAGATGGAGTGCTGTGGGGTTTGCCATACCGATCTTCACGTTAAGAACGGCGATTTCGGCGACAAAACCGGCGTCATTTTGGGCCATGAAGGAATTGGTGTGGTAGAGGAAGTCGGTCCGGGCGTCACGTCGCTTAAGCCTGGCGATCGCGCCAGCGTCGCCTGGTTCTATGAAGGCTGCGGGCATTGCGAATACTGTAACAGCGGTAACGAAACCCTTTGTCGTGAGGTCAAAAACGCGGGCTATAGCGTTGATGGTGGTATGGCCGAAGGCTGCATCGTTGTAGCAGACTACGCGGTGAAAGTACCTGATGGTCTCGATCCCGCCGCCGCCAGCAGTATTACCTGCGCAGGCGTAACGACCTATAAGTCGATCAAGATTTCCCATATCAAACCGGGCCAGTGGATTGCGATCTACGGACTTGGCGGCCTCGGCAACCTGGCGATGCAGTATGCGAAGAACGTCTTTAACGCCAAAGTGATCGCTATTGATGTCAATGATGAGCAGCTTAGCCTGGCGTCAGAGATGGGTGCCGATCTGACCATTAACTCCCGTAACGAAGACGCGGCGCAGATCATTCAGCAGAAAACCGGCGGCGCGCATGCTGCGGTGGTCACCGCCGTTGCCAAAGCGGCATTTAACTCCGCCGTCGATGCGGTGCGGGCCGGAGGACGGGTGGTTGCCGTTGGCCTGCCGCCGGAGTCCATGAGCCTCGATATCCCGCGCCTGGTGCTGGACGGTATTCAGGTCGTCGGTTCGCTGGTGGGCACCCGTCAGGATCTGACCGAGGCCTTCCAGTTTGCCGCCGAGGGTAAAGTAGTGCCGAAAGTCGCTTCCCGTCCGCTGGAAGATATCAACGCCATCTTCCACGAAATGGAGCAAGGTAAGATCCGAGGCCGCATGGTGATCGACTTCCGCCGATAAGGTACGATGCCCTTTTCAACGACATAGACGTTATAACGGACACAGGATGACGAAGAAAAGGGCAACGCTGATCGGCTTAATGGCCATTGTGCTGTGGAGCACCCTGGTGGGATTAATCCGCGGCGTCAGTGAAGGACTCGGGCCCGTGGGCGGGGCGGCAATGATCTACACCTTAAGCGGCGTGCTGCTTTGGGCGACGGTTGGCTTCCCCGCCGTGCGGCATTTTCCACTTCGTTATCTGCTGGCTGGCAGCGTCCTGTTTGTCAGCTATGAGATGTGCCTCGCCCTCTCCCTTGGCTATGCCGCCACGCGCCATCAGGCCATTGAGGTCGGGATGGTCAACTATCTCTGGCCAAGCCTGACTATTCTGTTTGCGATCCTGTTCAACAGGCAAAAAAGCAACCTATGGATCGTGCCCGGCCTGCTGCTGTCGATTGTGGGCGTCTGCTGGGTGCTGGGGGGTGAAAATGGGCTGAACGTCGCCGATATCCGCAACAATATTATCTCTAGCCCGCTCAGCTATATTCTGGCCTTTAGCGGGGCTATCATTTGGGCCGCCTACTGCACCGTCACCAGTAAATATGCCGAGGGTCACAACGGCATCACCTTCTTTATTCTGCTTACCGCGCTTAGCCTGTGGGTGAAGTATGCCCTGAGCGAGCAGCCGCCGATGGTCTTCAGCTGGTCAGTCACAATCCAGCTTCTGATGGTGGCCTTTGCCCTCGGGTTTGGCTACGCCGCGTGGAATATCGGGATCCTGCACGGCTTTGTGAGCGTGCTGGCGGCAGCCTCCTATTTTACGCCGGTGCTGTCGTCAGCGCTGGCGGCTATGCTGCTCAGCGCCCCGCTGGGTCTGGCTTTCTGGCAAGGGGCGCTAATGGTCTGCGGTGGCTCTCTGCTCTGCTGGTATGCCACGCGTCCACGCTAATAAGTTGTACGGCCTGTTCATTTGAACTAAAATAGATCTCAAATGAACAGGAGGTGCAATAACCATGCAAGTTTATACTCCCAAAGCGGTGACGCTTCCGCATGACTTATTCAGCACGCTGGGCCTGCCCGTAGCGGCCATTGCCGCGCATGACAGCATTAGCGCCGGGCTGGATGCGACCATTTTGCGCAGCATCACCGATGCCACTCAGCTTGATGAAGCCTTGCTATTAAGAATGGCGGGGATCGATCGCAATACCTATAGCCGGCGGCTGAATAGCGCAGAAAAGCGTTTCTCACCCGAGCAGAGCGCCCGCGTCTATACCCTGGCCCGAGTAATCAGCGCGGCGCGGGAGCTATTCAACGACGATAATAACCGCCTGGCCCAGTGGCTCAATAAACCCGCTAAAGGTCTGGGTGGAAAGAAACCGGCAGAGCTTCTCTCGACCCCCGCTGGGGCGGAAGCGGTGCTAACGCTTATTGGCAGGCTTGAGCATGGCGTGCTGAGCTGATGGAAACGCAGCTTTTCTGGCGACTGGTAAAGTCGCGTTACGTTGCTACCGCGTTTGATGGCTATGGAGCACGCACCTTCGGTGGCCGCTGGAACTCTCGTGGTCAGGAGTGTGTCTACCTGGGCTCATCCAAAGCCCTTTGCGTGCTTGAAACGCTGGTGCATCTGGAGATCGAAGACATAGCTGAAGGCTACAGCTTTCTGACTATAGAGATCCCAACCGAGCTGATCGCCACACTCGATCTTGATACGTTACCGAAAGATTGGCAGGCGGACCCTGCTCCGGTCTCCACTCAGCAAATTGGCGATCAGTGGCTGGCCGACGTAAAAAACGGACTGCTGCTGCGTGTACCGAGCACGATCACCGGCGAGTGGAATGCGCTTTTTAATCCGGAGCATCCAGAAGCAAAAACGGCTCTGCTAAGTGTAAAAGCAGAGCCGTTTATCATCGATCCGCGCTTGGGTAAGCGCTGCTAACGCATTAACCTACGGCCTTCTGAACAGCGCGATGCTGCGCCCTTCCAGCGTAAAGTCCGTTTCGCTATCAATAACAATGCCGCGCGGTTCTGTATCAAAGGTCGTCAGCTCCAGCACCCAACCGCTCTCGCCTGGCTGTGGAATACGGAACTGCATGCTCTCTTCAAACGGGTTGAGCAGCATCAGCACGTCGTGCCAGATCCCCTCCTCGGGTTTCAAATCCGGGCGGCTGATGTAAACCACCAGGGCAGATCCCTCATGCCAGTGCTCAGGCTGCTGGATCCCGCCTTCGGCATTGAACCACTCGATCAGCAGGCCATCGCGCCAGCTTTCACGACGCAGCAGCGGCTGCTCTGAACGCAGCTTAATGAGCTGGCGGGTAAACTCGCGCAGCGCTTCGCTGGAAGGCGGTAGATCGTCCCAGTGTACCCAGGAGATCTCGCTGTCCTGACAGTAGCCGTTGTTGTTACCCATCTGGCTACGGCCAAACTCGTCCCCGGCCAGCAGCATCGGCGTACCATGGGAGAAGAGCAGCGTGGCGAGGAAGTTACGCTTCTGCCGCTCGCGGACCGCGTTGATACCTTCATCATCAGTGGGACCTTCCGCCCCGTAGTTGTAAGAGCGGTTATCGTTGTGGCCGTCGTTGTTATCCTCGCCGTTCTCTTCGTTGTGCTTCTCGTTATACGACACCAGATCGTTAAGCGTGAAGCCGTCGTGGGCGGTGATAAAGTTAACGCTTGCCCACGGGCGACGACCGCGGATGTCGTAGAGATCGCCAGAGCCCAGCAGGCGGGAGGCAAAATCCTGGGCGACGTTGTCGCCTTTCCAGTACTCACGCACCGTATCACGATACTTATCGTTCCACTCCGCCCAGCCCGGCGGGAATCCCCCCACCTGGTAGCCGCCCGGTCCGATATCCCAGGGTTCACCAATCAGCTTGAGTTTAGAGAGCACCGGATCCTGGGTTATGGCATCAAAGAAGCCGCCGCGCTGGTCGAAGCCTTCTGGTTCACGACCCAGAATGGTACCGAGATCGAAGCGGAAGCCGTCGATATGCATCGATTCCGCCCAGTAGCGCAGCGAGTCCATCACCATCTGCAATACGCGCGGATGGGAGGTATTAACTGTATTGCCCGTACCGGTGTCGTTTATGTAGTAGCGGTGCTGATCGGGCATGGTGCGATAGTAAGAGAAGTTATCGATACCCTTAAACGACAGCGTTGGACCCAGCTCATTACCTTCCGCCGTGTGGTTGTAGACTACGTCGAGGATCACCTCGATACCTGCGTCATGGAATGCGCGCACCATGTCGCGGAAGCCCTGAATGCCTTTTGGCCCAAAGTAGCGGGAGGCTGGTGCAAAGAAGCCAAGCGTGTTGTATCCCCAGAAGTTTTTCAGCCCGCGATCCAGCAGATGCTGATCGTCCGGGAACCAGTGGATCGGCAGCAGCTCTACCGAGGTAATGCCGAGGTTTTTGATGTAGTCCACAGTCGCTTTATGGCCCATCCCCTCGAAGTTACCGCGCAGCGCCTGCGGCAGCGCCGAGTTAAGCTGGGTAAACCCCTTCACATGGGTTTCATAGATAATCGCCTGCGACCACGGAATATTGGGCCGATTGTTATCCTGCCAGTCAAACTCATTGGGGTTAACGACCCGGCACTTCGGCATAAACGGCGCGCTGTCGCGTTTATCAAAGGTCAGATCCTTATCCTCGTGCAGCATGTCGTATGCGAAATGGGCTTCGTTCCACTCCACGTCGCCTACCAGCTCACGAGCATAGGGATCGATAACCAGCTTGTTGGGGTTAAAGCGGTGACCGTTTTCCGGATCGAAGGGACCGTGCACGCGGAAACCATACAGTGTCCCCGGTTTTAGACCAGGCACGTAGCCATGCCAGACTTCATGGGTGTTTTCTGGCAGGTCCATGCGGCCGATTTCATGCTTGCCGCTGGGGTCATAAAGGCAAAGCTCAACGCGCTCTGCATGCGCCGAGAAAAGGGCAAAATTGACACCCTCACCATCGTAGTTTGCGCCGAGAAGGTGATAATCCCCCGGCAGGATTTGGTAGGTATTATGGTGTTTCATTCATTCTTCTCCATAGAATGTGGACTTCAAAGGGCACATTCCTTTAGGCAATAAGCAACCAGGCGCGATTGAGCGCTGCAAAAATTCAGTTGAATAATCATTCAGCAATCAAAATTTGCGGTACATCTCCGATGATATTGGTTAAATCAATCCGTTCGTCCAGGGAGAGCGTCTCTCCGCTGAGGATGTTGCGGTAGCGGCGGCCTGCCAGTGACTCAGGAAGCGCAATGGTGGTATCGGTAAACCATGCGGTTTCCGCATCGTCCGGCAGTCGCAACGCCAAACGCGGGGCGATAACAATAAGCGCGTCGCCGCCGCGGATCCGGGTACTGACCCGGGCGTAGGCAATAACGTGATCGGCCATCTCTCCCGTTACCGTCAGCGGCAGATAGTCGCCATAACGGAACAGCGCCGGTTTTTGCTGACGCAGGCGCAGGGTTTTGGCGATAACCTGCTGCTTCAGGAAACCGCTCTGCCAGCTCTCTTCGGTGACGATAACGGGTTGGTCATCCTCAGGCAGATGCTGGGTCAGCGTGGCAAAATCCGGCTCGCGGCGGTTATCGGGATCGACAAGGCTAAAGTTAAGCGCCTCGCTGCCCTGATAGATATCCGGCACGCCTGGCGCGGTCAGCTTGATAGCGGTTTGGGTCAAACTGTTCACCAGGCCAGCGCGAATAAACGGCTGGAGCGAGCTCACAAAGTCCTGTAAGAAGGCCTGGTTGTCCGGCGAAAGCAGGTGTCGGGCATAGTCGAGCATCGCTTTCTCAAAGGGATCGTTATTGTCTACCCAGTCGGTGCGCAGCTTGGCTTCCCGCAGCGCTTTCTCAACGAAGTCCAGGAAACGATCTTCCAGCGCCTTCAGCCCTTCCGCATCGTCGGGCTGCAGCGTCACGGGCCATACGCCCGCCAGCGCCTGGTACAGCATCCACTTCCCGGCGGGTTTCGGTGCCGGGCCATCTTCAAGTTCAACCACTTTATGCTGATTGATCTCCCGCCAGCGGCCGACGCATACCGCCCAGCGCGACGGAGCTTCCGTCAGCGTATAGAGGCGAGCACGCGTATCTTCCCCGCGTTTAGTATCGTGGGTCGAGGTGCTGGACAGCGCATCAGGCTGCTTCTCTAGCCGGGTTTTCATCTCAGCGTGGAAACGATCCAGAGAGAACATGCGCGGCAACGGTTCTGCTCCCACCTCATTCAGCGCCAGGCCCATGTTCTGGCGGAAGAAGAGCGTGTCTTCTACAGATTTTGCCATCAGCGGGCCGGTGAGCTGTTGGAAACGGGTGCGGAACAGCGAGGCCTTATCCGATACCGCATTCGAAAGCGAGCCCGCAAGAATTTGGGTAATAAAGTCGAGCGCCTCGGGATCCGGTGCATTTTCGCTGGCTCTGACCTTGGTCACCACCTTATGCAGCAGCTCCGCGTCGGCAGCTGGCAGGCCCTCTTGTGTACCGTAGGTACGATAGACCGGGAAGGCCACAAGCAGCTCGCGTAACGCGGCATGCATTGTCGCTTGCTCGGTAGCGAACCCCTCTGATTCGGCAAGGCCAAGCGCCAGCTTCAGCAGGGTGGTAAATTCACCCTCGAAGTTGCGGTCAACCATCAGCAGCTTGGCTGCACGCAGTTCGGCCCGCATATCTACTTGCCTTTCCATGGTCTTGTCGTAGGCTTTGCGCAGCGCGGCGAGCCGATCGTCATCCACCAGAGCGTCAGAAAGCGCGGCAATAAATTCGTACCCGGTGGTGCCGGATACCGGCCAGTCGTCCGGCAGATGCTCGCCCTTGCCGAGGATCTTCTCAACGGTCAGGTAGCAGTCGGCTCCGGCCTCCTGGCGCAGGCGTCTCAGGTAACCTTTGGGATCGGCAAGGCCGTCAACGTGATCGACCCGCAGGCCATCTACCGCCCCGCTGCGCACCAGATCGAGGATCAGGCGGTGGCTATCGTCAAAGACGGCGTCATCTTCAACGCGAACCCCGACAAGGCCGGTAATTTCGAAAAAGCGACGATAGGAGAGATCGCGCGGCGCATCTCGCCATGTCATCAGTCGATAAGGCTGTTGCTCGTGCAGCGCAATAAGCTCTGCTTTATCCGTAAGCTGCAATACCTCCTCTTCCCGCCCCTGATAGCTCTCCGGGCAAAGCGGATAGAAGCTCTCAAAGTAGGCGAAGGCAGGTTTGCCTGTTTTAGGATCGGCCTGCAGGCGAATATCACCCTTCTCCAGCTCGGCCTCAAAGGTATCTCCGAGGAATGGCAGGGTCAGGCGACGCGACCAGTCGATATCAAAATAGCGGGCATAGCGGCTCTGTTCACCGTGTTCAATGACGTCGCGCCACCAGGCGTTCTCCAGTGAGGCCGCCATGTGGTTCGGAACGATATCCAGAATCAGGCCGAGGCCTGCCTCTTTCAGCGCGGCTACCATGCGGTCAAAGCCCTCGCGGCCGCCAATGGCTGGTTCGATCTCGTTAGCATCCGTGACGTCATAGCCATGCGTCGAGTCGGAGGTAGCGGTAAAGATCGGGGAGGCATAAAGGTGGCTAATGCCCAGCTGCTGCAAATAAGGCACAAGGGCAGCAGCGCGGTCAAAGGTCATGCCGTTACGAAATTGGATACGGTAAGTCGCGGTTGGGATCTTCACTTTGCTTCTCCTGATGCAAGGCGAACAACAATTGAGTTCTGCGGCAGTTCATCTGCCGCCTTCGGCCAGGCAAAAATGGTTTCGCCAGGTAATTCCGGCAGCGTCTGATGACGCTCGCCAATATTCAACGCCAGCGAGAGCGTTCCCTGCGGGAACGTCCAGCTTACGGCAAGGTATCCTTCATCTGTTTGAACTACCCGCCCGGAATTGCCCCCGGCGGTCGCCAACAGCGGCACGATCCGCTGCTGGCGCAGGCGCAGCAGCGCGCGGGTAAGCTCCAGCCAGGCGCGCCCTTCGTGGCTTTCAAGTTTGTTCCAGTCCAGCTTCGACTGCATGAAGGTGCTCTCGGCGTTGGGATCGGGCACGCTATCACCGTCGTAGCCATCATGACCGGCAAACTCTTTCGCTCGCCCCTCACGTACGGCTTTGGCGAGGTCGCCGTGGAAATCGGTAAAGAACAGGAACGGATTGTTCTCTCCATACTCCTCGCCCATAAACAGCAGCGGGATATGTGGAGACAGCAGCAGCGCGGCGAGCAGCACCTTGGTACGCTCGATGCCAGCGAGAGAGATCAGCCTTTCACCCTGCGCACGGTTGCCCGTCTGGTCGTGGTTTTGAAGAAAGTCAACGAACGCCACCGGCGGCTGCCCAGTGCTGTCCACACCGCGTGCTTCGCCAGAGTGAGGCGAGACTTCTCCCTGATAGGCAAACCCCTCCGCCAGCGCACGTGCGACCTGTTTTTCCGGCCGATCGGCGAAATCCTGATAGTAGGCGTGGGTTTCGCCGGTAGCAAACACGTGTACAGCATTATGGAAATCATCGTTCCATTCGCCGCTGAACAGCGGCGTCGAACCGGCTTCATCACGTGGATGCAGGAAAATGACGTTCCGGCAATCTTCCGTCGTCAGGTGTGCAGGGCGATCGGTAATCTCAGCCCGAATGCGCTCGGCAATCTCTATCAGGACATGCTTCTCAGCGCTGTCATCGATCTGATCAATGGCATCGAAGCGCAATCCGTCGAGGTTAAACTCTTTCAGCCAGTAGAGCGGCGCTTCGGCAATATAGCGACGTGCTGCATCCACGTCATAGGCAATGCCCGGCCCCCAAGGCGTCATGCGCTCCTTGTGGAAGAACTCTGGCGACAGCAGCGGCAGATAGTTACCCTCAGGGCCGAAGTGATTCAGCACAATGTCGAGCACAACCGAAATGCCGTAGCCGTGAGCGGCATCGACAAAGGCTTTGAAATCGTCCGGCGTACCGTAAGCCGAGTGCGGCGCGTAGAGCAGCACGCCGTCATAGCCCCAGCCCCGGTTGCCGCCAAACTGCGATACGGGCAGGATCTCAATGGCGGTAATCCCGATATCAGCCAGGTAAGGCAGCTTCTCGATGGCGGCCCTAAACGTCCCCTCAGGGGTAAAGGTGCCGACATGCAGCTCATAAAAGACGGTCTCTTCCCACGGACGCCCTTGCCACTGCGTGTTTTGCCAGCGGTAGCTTTCTGGATTGATCACCAGCGAAGGGCCGTTAACATCGGCCTTTTGCCCTCGGGACGCCGGGTCCGGCAACGTGGTTCCATCGGCGAGAACATAGTGATATTCCGCACCAGGGGAGATATCAGTAGTGGAAAATTCAAACCAGCCTTCACCGGCCGGGTTCATCTTAAATTCCTTGCCTGAGAGCCTGAGCGTAACGCTCTCCTGACCGCTCGCCCACACACGAAAACGCACTGTGTCGGCGGCCACGAACTCGGCCCCCCAGCTTTTAAGAAAAGATCTGGACTCCATGCAGATACCTCAATAAACAAACGCAGACGTGACGAAAGGGTGTAAAACGGTGTTCGGGTAGTGACCTCTCCTGACCGTATGTAAATAAAATCATAGCCTATGCTGCAAAGAGTGAGATGTAGTTCTACTTAAGGAAGATTTAATCACAGTCCCAAAGAGGATATATCCTATTTTAATAAAGGGCTTACGCTTAACCCCTTATATAAGTAAGGTGAAAATTTATTACTTTTCTTTTCTTTTACCGTTTCTTATCGATATTATTAGGCAACAAAATAAACTAGCTGAATGAGTTGGACAAAATTCAATCAGCGAAAATATGATTCAACCTGGTTCGGAAACGCAACATGTGCGAGAAAGATGTAAAAGCTACACAGGGTAACGATGTCAATACGGGCGTGTGTGTAGCGATGCAGAATATTCCTTCACGGGAAGAGACGCTGGGAGATATCGTCATCGCTCTGTTGCGTGCTGGTCAAATTATCAGCAGAAGGACGATCTGTTTGAAACTGGTTGCGCGCATTGAGGCTGAAACCCATCCTGTCATGCAAGCGCATCTCAGCGAGTTAATGCGCATAATCCTGCGCAATAATCCGTTCTGATAGGCTAACCGCGTAATATACCTGTCAATCTCGGGTATAAGCGTGCATACTGCTAGAATGATATGAAGTCCAGCGCCAAATAAATACTGAGAGGCTCAATGAGCAAAAATGATAAGGAAAGGCTGGTAGATAAAGTGATGGGTGAAGCCGTCATGTCGCTTCTTGAGGCTGATGACAACGTCTCTTTCGAAGCGCTCCTCGGTCAGTTGCAGGAGAGTCTGCATGATGAAAATGACCATGGCAGACGTGAAGCTTTCCGTACGGCCATCAACGGTGTACATCAGTTCAGAATGCTTCCCGACAGCGGTTCCAGCCCTTCCCGATCCTTAAAGCTTCACAGACGCGACGCTGTTCTTAGTCACCCTACTACTGTTTATAAACACTAGCCTCAGTCAGTAATACCTGTTTGATCGGTACGGTTAACAGGTTTTTTGCTGTTTTTACCCTTCTAATCAGACTTGCTTTAAGCATGTTCCCCCAAATGCTCTCTGTGAATTTGATCTTGGCTACCAGGCCTGGAAGACAAACCCCTTTCTGCATTGAGAGTGCAATTGAACGAAGATGAACACGTTTTACTTGAAAAAATTCAAGAGGTCATTGGTGAGGCGGCAACCTGGCTAATGAATTCACGTCTGCCGGTAAATGCGGACAATCTTATGATGGTGCTACGCGCCCGTAGTGTGATGGTAAAAGAGAAACAGCAGCTCCGCATTCTGGAAAGCTGCATTCGCTACCTCAGGGCCCGTCTGGTAAAACCTTTATAAGCCAACGCCCCATATCCTGACAAAGCGATACGGGGCGTTTTAAATACCATTATAAATCGTCTGGTGTTTTCTGGACGATAAGCTCAAGCGCGTTGCGATAAACATCGAGCTTGATCACATCATCCTCTGTTTCGAGCAGCCTAATCAGGGCCAGGATCAGATTCTTATTATTCACCTCAATTCGGTTACTTTTGAGATTCTGAGCGAGTCCTCTAATGAGACTACGTTCGGCTTCAAAAGCCTGACTACCCTGATCGAACCAAGTGTTGAGCGTGTCTTCAGTTGTTGCGCTGTGCATCAATATGCCTTTAATTTTAAGTTACTGGTCTCTCAAGGTATTGAGAGAAAATCATTACCGCGATAAACGTAGACGGCAATGCTTTCCTCCGCAATAGTCACTCTTGCGATTGGCGATAAATTAAACAATCCTGCGCGATTTTAAATCAGCCTCGCCCTTTACGCTGCATGATTGCCAGTGCGGTAAGCATAAGAAGCAGCCCGGCGAGCAGCGTTAAGGTCGCCATGGCCATCCCCTGCCCAACCGATCCCTGCTCAAACTGTCGCCAGATAAACACCGCCACGGTTTGAGTTCCCGCTGGTGAGAGCAACAGCGACGTGACCAGCTCACGTGAGGCGATGGCAAACACCATTAGCATCGCGGCCAGCATGGCGGGAAAGACCAGCGGCATGACGATAAAGCGCAGCGCCTGTAGCGCGCTTGCGCCATGAACCCGCGCGGCTGGCTCCAGATTGCCGCCCAGCTGGCGTAGCGCGCTGGTGATATAGCGCACCGGCCAGGGCATCAGCAGGCAGCAGTATGAGAGCAGCAGGATCGCCCAGGTATTGTAGGGCGAGACCGGCCAGAAGGTGCGGTTCCACAGCAGTATCAGTCCTACGCCAACGACAATACCCGGCAGCGCTGCAGGCAGGAGCGACAGCGCATCCAGCACGCTGCGGCCCTTTATCTGCCTGACCACAACCAGCCACGAAATCAGTAGCCCCAGTAGACCGGTGATCAGCGATGCCCCCAGCGCCAGTGACAGGCTGGTGCCCAACGCCGAAAGCGCATCCCCCTGTTGGGAGAAGAGTGCTAAATAGTGTTGAGGCGTTACGTTATTCCAGGCCAGTCCGCCTGACAGCGTTGACATCACACCGGTTACTGCCATAGACAATCCAGGCAGCCCGACCGCCACAAAACCGGTTAAGGCCATTACCATTACCACCGGAACGGCGGCGATGCCCAGCGTGGCCCCCATATTCTCCGTTGGCTTACCGGTCACGCTAGTGACCTCTTTATCGCCCACCAGGCGGCGCTGTAACCACCATCCGGTTAAGGCAATAACGATCAGCACCATGGAAAGCAGCGACGCGCCGGGCAGATCGATGGGCCAGTCGGCGAGTTTCTTCTCAATACCCACCGTCATCATCACTACCCCAGAACGCGATCCCAGCGCCGCCGGGACGCCATACTCCTCTATGGCCAGGGTAAAGGCTAACAGCATCCCCGCTGCCAGCGCGGGCGCAACCATCGGCAGCGTGATATGCCAAAACGCTCGCCACGCCGTTGCCCCATGGACCCGCGCAACCAGCGCCAGCCGTTGTCCGCTGGCGAGCAGGCTGCGGGATACAGCAAAATAGACCACTGGAAAGATATTCAGGGTCATGACCAGCACAATACCGCTGCGGCTGAAGAGCAGATCGTTAAGATCGATGCCGGTTAGCTGATCCAGATAACCGTTGGTTTGTAAAACCAGCATCCAGGAGAGCGCGGCAATATAGGGCGGCGTCAGAAACGGGATGAGAAAGATAAGATCCCACAGTCTGGGCACGGGAAGATTGAACAACCCGCGCATGACGCCGAGCGGCAGACCAATCAGCGCGCTCAACAGCGCGACGCCTGCGGCAATCCACAGCGTTCCCCCCAGCATGGCGGGCAGCTGTGGATCCTGAAACTGCGGCGCAATGCCCATAAACGCTCCGCTCAGCGAGCCTGCGCTGAACTGCGGAAAAATGGCCTGCAGGATAATAAACAGCAACGGCAGCGCGACCAGGATCGCCAGCAGCGCCACGGTAGTGAGGGTAATTAATTTCTGTTTCACAACGGCTATCCTGAAAGCGGGGTTGCCCCCGCCGGGTGATTACTGCGCGAAAAGCGTGTTAAAGCGTTTCAGTACGTCGCTGCGCTCGCTGTTGCCGTCGTTAGTGGTCGGCAGAATTTTCAGCTCGTTAAGCAGCGGACGCTTAGCGGTAACGTCAGTGCGGGCTGGCATCAGCCAGGCATCGGCGACCAGCGCCTGCCCTTCTGGCGAGAGCACGTAGTCAATAAAGGCTTTAGCATCGTCGGCATGCTGCGTGGTTTTCAGGATCATCATCGGGCGCGGGGCAATCACCGTTCCGCTCGCCGGGAAGATCACCTTCAGCGATTCACCCTGAGCGATATTGCCGTAAGAGACATAGTCCACCGCACCAAACACGGCGGCTTTTGCACCCTGCATAACCGGCGTTACTGCCTGGGCGTTAGGTCCACTCACCACCATGCCGTTCTGCTTCAGCTGCTCAAACAGCTTCCATGCCTCATCACCCATGCCGTTTTGCAGGCCGATCAGCAGATCGAGGGATGCGCCGGAGAGCGCCGGGTCAGGCGTGGTGACTTTGTCTTTAAAGTCTGCGGAGGTGAGATCCTGCCACTCTTTTGGCTCAGGCGTACCGCTCTTGCTGTTCCAGACGATACCCAGCGCCGAGATACCCTGGGCAACATAGTCGCTGGTTTTGAGATTAGCAGGCACCTTTTCCGCGTTCTGGCTTTGATACGGCAGCAGCCAGCCACGGTTGTGCAGGTCTTCCGCCGTATCCCATGACGCAGAGATAAGAATATCCGCCTGCGGATTGGCCTGCTCGGCCTCCAGGCGCGCCATTACCTTCCCCGTGGTGGCTTGAAAGATATCGACCTTGACGCCGGTTTTCTTCTCATAGCCCGCCGCGAGGCCTTTCGCCAGCGATCCTGGGCCAGCGGTATAGACAGTCAGCGCCTGCGCGCTGGAGACGCTTATTGCAGACAGTGCCATGGTTAATGCAACTCCTTTTATTACAGACGTCACTGCTTTCATGATAAAGCTCCGTTGTATGTTGTAACTAATGCATTCGTAACGAAATCAGTTGCCGCCACGCGGCCGGCTGAGAGATGCACAATACGGTCGGCAATCAATTCCGCTTCCCGGCGATCGTGGGTAACATAGATCGCCGTGGTGCCGGACTGGCGCAGGATCCGCGACATCTCGAGGCACAGCGACTCTCGTAGTTCACTGTCGAGATTGGAGAGTGGCTCATCAAAGAGCAGGACCCGAGGCTGAGCGACGATAGCGCGTGCCAGGGCCACCCTCTGCTGCTGCCCGCCAGAGAGCCCAGACGGTTTACGTTCGGCAAACTCAGACAGCCCTACTCTCGCCAGGGCCTCGGCGACGCGGACATCACGCTCGGCACGCGGCAGGTTACGCATCTTGAGGGGAAAGGCGACGTTCTGCGCCACGGACATATGTGGCCACAGCGCATAGTCCTGAAAGACCATGCCGATATCGCGCGCCTCTGGCGGTAGCGCCCAGCCCGCCTTTGCAACCTGCCGTTCGCCGAACCAGATCTCCCCTTCCGCAGGGTGCGTCAGCCCGGCCAGCAGGCGTAAAAGCGTGCTTTTGCCGCAGCCGGATGGCCCGAGCAGGGCTACGATGCTGCCGGGTTCAATATGCAGATCGATCTGATGAAGAACGGTATGGTTGGCAAAGGCGTACGAAACACCTTCGAGACGAATACGGGTAAGTGCGTGCATTATCGCCCTCCTGCTACAGGAAGCCGACAACGCCCCGTCAATAAATGCAGACGGGCCGCACTCACCTGTACAAAAGACAGGGGAGCAAACATATTGTTATCCTCTTTGGGACTTAGTTGCTGGCGACTATAGGCAGGCTTTGTTACGGCGGGATGACGTATTTGTTGCGGCTTGATTTAATTCGCTATGCAGCCTTTAATGCAGCAAGGTCACAATAAGGAGTCACAATGAGCTATTTCCGCCCCGTTGCGCTGGAGCACGCCAGTCGCCTGCTAAACCACGGCCCAACCGTACTGATCACCAGCCGGGACGACGAAATCGATCGTCGCAACATCATGGCGGCGGCATGGTCGATGCCGGTGGAGTTCTCGCCGCCGCGCATTGCCATCGTGATCGATAAGAGCGCCTGGTCGCGGGAGCTGATTGAGCGCAGCGGCATGTTCGGCATCGTGGTTCCCGGCGTTGCGGCCAAAAACTGGACCTACGCAGTGGGGAGCGTTACCGGACGCGATGAGGATAAATTTAACTGCTACGGTATTCCGGTCATCTCAGGCCCGGTGTTAGGCCTGCCGGTGGTTGAGGAGCGCTGCCTGGCGTGGATGGAGTGCCGTCTTCTCCCCGCCACCGCCGCGCAGGAGAAGTACGATACCCTATTTGGCGAGGTGGTCGCCGCTGCGGCCGACGAACGTGCATTTATTAACGGACGCTGGCAGTTTGATGATGACAAGCTTAATACCCTGCACCACCTGGGCGGCGGAACCTTTGTCGCCAGCGGTAAGCAGATGAGCGTTAACGACAAGTAGAGACGTGCTCCCTGCCGGTAATGGCAGGGAGATAAAATATATACTGTAACCCGCCCCCTCTTTTATAATCAGCAGGTCACCAATTACAGGTTGCTGTTAAATGCTGATCTATTGCATAACATCATGTTCGGTGTGTGATGTTTCGGTACATAAAAGGTGTAAGATGATGAAAAAAATAATATGCTTACTACTTCTCATCATTGCATCGACCACCTTTTATCTTTGGCGTGGTAATGTTTCGGTAAATATTATAGCTATTCACCAAAATAAATACACAGCAGAAATACTTGTTGATCGACTGCCATTAACTGAGAAGTTGCGTATAAAATGGTGGATAGATAACCGAAAAGAAATTGAGGATAAATACCCTATAGCATCATACAGTAATGGCGGCCCTGACTATATAACAATATTTAAATTCGGCGATGGCTATAAAAAAGAAGGAAAGGAAGATCGGCTATGCTTTGATGATATGGATACGGAAACTAACTGTATTGACAAGGATATCTTAATGACTATAAGCCGCACCAGAGAGGGATTAGAGAGGTTTACTTTCTCAGACTCAAGCTATGTTATCTCTAGTGATGGCGTTATTAAACCCGAGCTTAATTAAGATAAACGGGGATCTCTCATGCGTTTACTCACTATTGCAGTTCTAACGATAATACTAGGCTGTGCCTATTATTTTTTCAATAGGGATCAAAAAGTTACAGTAATCAACAGTTATTATAATGGTAGCACAGTATGGATTATCGTAGATTCCCTACCCTTCAATGACGCGCAAAAAATTGACTGGTGGCAGCATAATCAGGATCAAATTAGACGGAAGTATCATATTCCTGCAGGCACTCAAGGTCCGTTTCTCATAACGATATACGCCTTTGGCGAGGGATATCAAGAAGAAGGTGAAGAAGATCGTCTCTGCTTTCCCAATGTTGAGCCGCCACGTAACTGCATTGATAAGAATATACTGATGATGATTTGGCGAACTCGGGTAGGAGCGGTTAAATATGATTTTTAATCAATGGATGACTATCGAATGTATCCACTAAGCTATCACTCATACCATTTATAATCTATCTTCCCTCCGTCCGAAAGATCAGGATGTATCATTTTGATTTCTTCTAACCGTCTTTTCGCCAGATTAATCTGGCAACTTAATACTACCGCTCCATAGCCATCAATTCCCTCAGATCCCGTACTAGCGGTCATACAATACTCACTACGATACTTAATCCATAGTTCTTGACTATGTATAAAGGATTGCTTCATTTCTTCACGTCGCTCTTTTTCTCCCATCCACCACCGGGTGTAGTCGAAAGTTGATATCTCTTTTAGTTTATCTTCATAAGCATCATTTAGTTCCTTTTCGCTCCGCTTATTTACTAAATTCAAACACTCGTTGTCTATATCACCGCTCTTATCTATACAGGCGTCAACATCTCTACTTTTAATTATGCTTGAACTGGTGGATTCCGCGGAGGCGTTGATAGTAAGTGCCGATAGGATCGCACCAATAACATACGGCAAGTAATATTTATTCACTTTATCAACCTCCCTATCCTCACATTATCCCTTAATCAATCACCGCTTAATGGAGTTCTGCTTTTACAGCATTACCTGCCCCTAAGGGCAGGAAGCACAAGCTACATGCTATAGCCCGGCTTTTTGATCAGCGCTTCCATCTGCGGGGCGATCTCGGTGTCCCACACCTGTGCCTTCCAGTTTTCAGGCTGAACCTGGCTCAGAGCAACGCTCACCGACTCGTCTTTGCTGTTGAGGTGACGGACAATCGCAGCGGTAATATCGTCCGCCAGGGCGGTTTTCTGCTCGTCGGTCAGGTCGCGGGGGAAACATTTAATATCGATATGCGGCATAGCAAACTCCTTGTTTATTTAGCGTCTGGCTGGGCTGTTAACCCAGCACTTTATTCATATTGATGCCGGTAACGTTAAAACCGTTATTCTCATAAACCCGTCTGGCCTGCGGATTTCCGGCAGCCACCCGTAGTTTAATCTGCTTACAGCCCTCTTCCACCAGGCGCAGCTCAAGCTGCTTCATGGCCTCGCTACCAAAACCTTGCCCACGGAACGCCGGGAAAAGATAGAAGTCATTAATGAAGGCGGAGTGTAGCTGCGGATCCGGCTTGTACCAGAGATAGCCGATGTGATGTTCTTTCTCAGGCGCACTCAGAATAATGCAGAGGAGTATTTGATCAGAGGTTTTCTCCGCGTCGGGGAAGCTGGCTTCAAGCTCGCGACGCGCCTGCACAAGGGCATCTTCTTCAGGGAGTCGATAGTTGCTGACGATCTCGGCAGCATAATCCGGAATAAAGTAGTCAACAAATGCCTGAAATTCTCGGTTAGTTGGGGATCGGAACGTTATCACTTTCACACACGCTTAACCTTCTAAAAAGCATTTTTACCATTATTCATCATGTAGATATTTTAATCCACAGGGCAATCAGCAACAACGCCAGTTGCCCCCGTTGCATACTGGCTCCTTAAAGCACCTTTGATAAGAACTGCTGAGTCCGAGGATGCTGCGGACGGTTTAACACCGCCTCGCTGCTGCCCTGCTCGACAATCTTCCCGTCCACCATAAAGACCACCTTGTCCGCCACTTCACGGGCAAAGCCAATCTCATGAGTAACCACCACCAGCGTCGTACCAGAACGAGCCAGGGTTTTGATGACGTCGAGCACCTCGCCCACCAGCTCAGGATCGAGGGCCGAGGTGGGCTCATCAAAGAGCATAACCCGTGGACGCAGCGCCAGCGCGCGAGCGATGGCGATACGCTGCTGCTGACCGCCGGAGAGGTGGCGCGACCAGGCGTCGGCCTTATTGCGCAGGCCGACGACGTCCAGCAGTTCATACGCTCGCTCAACGGCGGCTTTGCGGCTGAGCTGCTTGTGGGCGATAGGCGCTTCAATCAGATTTTCCAGTACCGTCAGGTGCGGAAAGAGATTGAAGTTCTGGAAGACGTAGCCGACGTTGATGCGCTGGCGCAGGATCTCTTTCTCTTTAAGTTCGTAGAGCCGGTCACCTTCCCGGCGATAGCCTATGTAATCTCCGTCGATCTGGATAAAGCCTTCATCTACCCGCTCCAGATGATTAATTGCCCGCAGCAGCGTGGACTTACCCGAGCCGGAGGGACCGAGGATCACCGTCACCGATCCAGGGGGCAGCTCCAGCGAGACGCCGTCCAGCGCCTTGTGGCGACCAAAGTATTTGCTGACGCCGGTAATCGAGATATGACCATTATGAGAGGTGGGCATGGACAGGCTCCTGGGCGTTAACAGGGGTTGCAGGGGAAGACACTCGGGAAACACGCGGCGCGGCGTTGATGGCCGAACGGCGCTCGCTGCGGGCCAGGGCGCGTTCCACGAGGTGCTGAATGATCGACAGCACGCTGGTGATCGCCAGATACCATACCGCGCCAACCATCAGGAGGGGGATCACCTCCTGAGTGCGGTTGTAGATCATTTGGATGGTGTAGAACAGCTCCGGCATCGCCAGCACGTAAACCATCGCCGTTCCCTTGGCGAGGCTGATGATCTCATTAAAGCCCGACGGCAGAATGGTGCGCAGCGCCTGGGGCAGAATAATGCGCAGGGTGCGCCGCCACGCCGGTAGGCCGAGAGCGGCAGCGGCCTCGTACTGGCCGTGATCGACCCCTAAAAATCCGCCGCGAATAATCTCAGCGGTGTAGGCGCTCTGAACCAGCGTCAGCCCTACCACCGCCGTTGAAAACTGCCCAAGCACGTTGATGGTCTCAAACTGCCCCCAGCTAATGGCGGTGAAAGGAATACCGATGGTCAGCGTGTCGTAGAGATAGGAGAAGTTGTAGAGAATAATCAGCACCACAATCAGCGGCAGGGAGCGAAACAGCCAGATGTAGCCCCAGGCGAGGCTGCTCAGCAGCCAGGAAGACGACAGACGCGCTAGCGCCAGCAGGCCACCGATAATCACGCTGAGCACCGTCCCCAGCAGGGTCAGCAGCAGCGTCTGGCCTACGCCATAAAGGATCGCCGGATCGAAGAACCAGCGGGCAAACACATGCCACTCCCAACGCGGATTAAAGGCAACGGACTGGACCACTATCGCTAGCACAAACAGCGCGACAAACGCGCCTGCGGTGCGCAGCGGATAGCGGGCGGGGATCACTTTAATGGTTTCAGGTGTGGTCATCTTTTTTCCTCAGGCTGAATGGCGCAGAGCAACGTCCAGCGTTTTGCTAAAACGCAGCCGTCCGTCATAGGGCGGCAGGCTGTACTCCTCCGGATCGCGGTGCAGATCGAAGTGGGCTTCATACCCCAGGCTCAGGTAGAGCTTGACCGCCTCCGGCTGACGAAAGCCGGTGGTGAGGAAGATCCGCCGATAGCCAGCAAGAGAGGCTCGCTGCTCCAGGGCCTGCATCATGCGCCCGGCCAGCCCCTGCTGACGCAGAGTGCGCTGGGTCCAGATACGCTTGATCTCTGCCGTCTGCTCATCGAACGGCTTGTAGGCCCCGGTGGCAATAATCTCCCCATCGCGCTCAAGAACTAAAAACAGTCCCTGGGGTGGCAGATACCACTCGTTCAGCTCTACCTCCGCGTCTTTGGAGAAGTAGTCCCCGTAGCGGGCGGCGTATTCGCCAAACAGTCCCTCGATAATCGGTTGCAGCTCGGGGGCATCCATCGGGACATCACGAAAGCGTTCGCGCATGGTTCTCTCCTTAGTCACCCAGGCCTTCCGGGTTGATCTCTGAGGTGGAGATGCGCTCCACCCCTTCGCCCCAGCGGGCTAGGACCTTGTCGTAGTCACCGCTTTTGATCGCACCGTTAAGCGCGGTCTGCACCGGCTCCACCAGCCCACTGCCCTTTTTCAGCGTTACCGCAATGTGTGCCGCCTTTGGCCAGCCGCCGTCAACGCTTCCCACCAGCTTAGTCTTGTTCGTTAGCGCAGCCTTCCACGCGCCAATCACGTTCGGCCCAAAAAAGGCGTCGGCACGGCCGGACTGGATCGCCAGCGTCTGGGCGGCATCATCCTTGGTATAAACCGGCGTGAACGGCTTCAGCCCTTTCTGCTGGTTGGCCTTGTCCCACGCCAGCAGGATCGCCTCCTGGTTGGTTCCCGATCCCACAATGATCCGCAGCCCGGCAATATCTTCGGCTTTCTCTATGGATTTGATCGGGCTGGTCGACTTCACGTAGAAGCCCAGCGAATCTTTGCGGTAGGTGGCAAAGTCGAACTTCGCTTTACGCTCTTTGGTAACAGTAATATTGCTGATGGCGGCGTCATATTTGCCGGACGAGACGCCCAGGGGCCAATCCTCCCATGAGGTCGGCACGACGTTGAGCTCAAGGCCAAGGCTGTCCGCCACCAGCCGGGCAATATCCACCTCGCTGCCCAACAGCGTTTTATTGTCATCGGAGAAGACCGTCAGCGGAGGAGAGTTCAACGCGGCCACCGCCACGGTAAACTTGCCCGGCTGGGCGAAGCGGTAGCCCTGAGGCAGCTCCGCCACCGCTTGGGCATTTTTGGCAGTATGAATCGGTGCTTTATTGGCCTCAAGACTCACGCCAGTGCCGTTAATGGTGACGCTGTCCGCCCACGCCAGCGGCGCAATGGCGAGTGAAATAGCCAGAAGTAGCGTTGATTTCTGCATAGCGGATCCCTTTATTACATTATTATTTTATAAATTGATTATCAGGAACGGATAAACCCAGCGTCTCGCGCAGCGTGGTGCCCGGATAGTCGGTGCGGAACAGGCCCCGCGCCTGAAGGATGGGCACTACCCGATCCACAACGTGGGCAAAGCTCTCCGGCGTACCGCCCTGGATGATAAATCCGTCGGCGGCCCGCTCCTCAAACCAGTACTGGAGACCGTCGGCCACCTGCTCCGGGGTGCCGGCAAAGCGTGGCCGCGGCGAGGCGCTCTCCAGCGCTACCTGGCGTAGGGTCAGATTCCGCTCCCGGGCATTACGCTTGATCTCATCCGTGGTGCTGCGAAAGCTGTTCTGGCCTAAATCGCCCACGTCCGGGAAAGGCTCGTCGAGAGGATACTGGCCAAAATCATGGTGCTCAAAGTAGCGACCAAGGTAGTTGAGGGCATCCTTTATCGACACCAGCGCGGCGGTGGTCTGGTACTGCGCCTCGACGTCGGCGTCGTTGTCCCCAACGATAATACTCACCCCCTGGAATATCTTGAGATCCTCAGCCTGGCGATGATGAGCCTCCAGTTGCTGCTTGACGTCGCGATAGAAGGCTTTGGCCTCCTCCAGAGTGTCATGGTGGGTAAAAATGGCGTCGGCGTGGCGGGCAGCGAGCTTTTTGCCATCGTCTGAGGCTCCGGCCTGGAAAATAATGGGGCGATGCTGCGGCGTACGACCAATATTGAGCGGCCCGGCCACCTGGAAAAACGCCCCGCTGTGGTTGAGCGTATGCAGTTTTTGCGGATCAAAAAACTGCCCGCTCTCTTTGTTACGCACAAAGGCATCCTCTTCCCAGGAGTCCCACAGCCCTTTCACTACGTCCAGGTACTCATCGGCAATGCGGTAGCGCATCGCGTGCTCGGGGTGCTTGTCACGGGAGAAGTTCTTCGCCGAGCCTTCCAGCGGTGAGGTCACCACGTTCCACCCTGCCCGGCCATTGCTGAGGTGATCGAGGCTGGCAAACTGGCGCGCGACGGTAAAGGGCTCGCTGTAGGAGGTAGAGAGCGTCCCCACCAGCCCAAGATGGGTGGTCAGGCTGGCCAGCGCAGAGAGCACGGTCAGCGGCTCGAAGCGGTTCAAGAAATGCGGAATCGATTTCTCATTGATGTACAGGCCGTCGGCCACAAACAGAAAATCCAGCTTCCCCTGTTCAGCTTTACGGGCGGTCTCTTTGACAAATTCAAAGTTGATGCTGGCATCGGCCACGGCGGCCGGATGACGCCAGGCAGACATATTTCCCGATGCGCCCTGCAAAATCGTGCCCAGCCGTAACTGTCGTGTAGTCGCCATAAGTTATCCTCTTAGGGTTGCAGTAACGCTTTTTCAGCCAGCAGCGCAAAGTAGCGCGCCGCGCCTTCAAGCAATGCTTCGTTGGGGTTAAACGCCGGGTGATGCAGGCCAAATTCGCTGGCGCTGCCGATGCTGACAAACGCACCGGGAATATGTTGCAGGTAGACGGCAAAATCCTCCCCGCCCATATGCAGCCCGGCGTGCTGCGTCTCATACCCGTGCCAGTCAGCGACGTCACGGGCGAAGGCGGCCCAATGCTCATCGTTAACCAGCGCCGTCGGGCCGTCGTACCAGTTAACGCTAATCTCCGCCCCGAACGCCTGACCCAGCCCAGCGGCAATTTCGTTTACGCGCCTCTTCACCTGCTGCTGAACCGCAACGTCGTGGGTGCGCAGGGTGCCCTCCAGCTCGACCGTCTCCGGCAGCACGTTCCAGGTATTGCCTCCGGCGATCCGCGTCACGCTGAGCACCACCGAATCAAGGGTGTTAACGTTGCGGCTGGCAACGCTCTGCAAAGCGTTGACTAATTGGCTTGCCAGCAGAATGGCGTCGTTGCCCTCATGCGGGCGGGCAGCATGTGCTCCCTTGCCCTTAACGCCAATGACAAAGCGATCGACGTTGGCGTAGAACGGGCCGCCGCGTGTGGCAAAGACGCCCACCGGCAGGCCGGGTTCGTTGTGCATGCCGAAGATCGCGCTGACGCCATTCAGGACGCCTGCCTTAATCAACCGTTTCGCGCCGCCAAAGTTCTCTTCGGCGGGCTGGAACAGGATGCGCACCCTGCCCGCCAGCCGGTGCTCGTTCTCCTTGAGCAGCAGCGCCGCGCCAAGCATCACGGTGGTATGCACGTCATGGCCGCAGGCATGCATGATCCCGGCGTTTTTCGAGCTAAACGGCACGCCGCTGGCCTCGTCGATAGGCAGCGCATCGATATCACCGCGCAATGCAATAATCTTTTCGCCGCTGCCGATCTCTACCACCACGCCGGTGGGCAGATCGTAGGGCAACAGCCGTAGCCCGGCGTTTTCCAGCCACTGGCGGATCCGCCGCGTTGTCTCAAACTCCTGCAGCGACAGCTCCGGGTACTGATGAAGCTCGCGTCGCCACTCAATCAGCTGTTGTGCAAACTGCATTCTGCCTCCTTCGTCACCTGCTTCTCCTGCGACCACGCCTCCGCCAGCAGGCGCAGGGAGTTAATTCGCGCCACGCCGCCGGTAATCGGCGTGTCGATAATAAACTCGTCAATGCCCCATGCATGGTGCAGCGCGTTCAGCCCGGCCAGCACCGTCTGCGCCGTGCCCACCAGCGCCGAAGATTCACGGCGAGCAATCTGCTTCGCCGGGCTGCCCGCCTGACGGGCAAACGCCTGGGCCTGCTCCTGGCTGGCGACCGTCACGCGCTGACCGTTCTCCAGCTCCACGCCCCACAGCTCAATCTCCTGGGCCAGCGCCTGCGCTTCAGCATCGCTGTCGGCCACAATCGCCTGCACCGCCACCACCGTGCTGCGCTGGCTATGAGCCTGCCAGGCCGTAAGCACGTCGCGCAGCAGGGCTTTATCGCCGTTCAGGTGAGCAGCAAAGACAAAGTTCCAGTCGAGGGTGGCGGCCAGGCGGGCGCTCTCGACGCTCGCCCCGAGGAGAAAGCCGTCGGCGCGGTGAGGTGGCACCGGCGTTGCCAGCAGGCTCTCCTGCTGGCGATCGTTCACGGAGAGCGAAAGCCAGTTGTCGAGCTGCGCCAGTTTGTCGGCAAAGGTGCCGGCGCGTTCCTGATCCAGCCCCTGCTGGAGCGCGCGGGTGGAGAGCGGCAGGCCGCCGGGCGCTTTGCCGACGCCAAGATCGATACGTCCCGGCGCCAGCGTAGCGAGCAGGTTAAAGTTTTCCGCGACCTTGTAGGGACTGTAGTGTTGCAGCATGACGCCGCCGGAGCCGACGCGGATACGCCGGGTCTGGCCGACGATCCACGCAATCACCAGCTCCGGTGATGGGCTGGCCAGCTGCGGGGTGTTGTGATGTTCAGCGATCCAGAAGCGGTGATAGCCCCACGCCTCGGCCAGCTGCGCCAGGTGCAGGGTGCGGGCCAGCGCCTCCGTGGCCGTTTCGCCGTCGGCGATGGGGCTTTTATCCAGCAGACTAATTCGATATGACATGCGTACGCTCAGATGAGGAAACATGTCCCTATTAGTAAGAGGTCAGGAAACAGCTGTGAAACAATTAATTTACATTTAATTAGCTAAAAAGTGGCTAAGTCGCGGCTCTCGTGCCTCCTCTCTAACTGAACCCTTTTCCAGCGGCTGAATCGTATCGACATTGCCCCTCATCCGACCACACAAATTCACGCGACAGCGCTCAATTTTCGCTGGGTATCTTTTGCGTCGCTTATCAATTGCAGGTAGGATGCTGCGCCATGTTTCGTCTTATCTATGCGCAAAATAGCGGGAAAGACAGCATATTTATTCTCCAGAGCAAACGTTTGTTTCGCCCTGGCCGGATGAAAACATCCTCGATGATTCAGACAGGTCAACAGGTAACGCAATGAAAAACAGCAACAACAGCGCAGCAGAGCATCAGGCTGCAAAACGCCGCTGGCTTAACTCGCACGAAGAGGGGTACAAGCAAGCGATGGGTAACCGTCAGGTGCAGATGATTGCTATCGGCGGTGCGATTGGTACAGGGTTATTTCTCGGTGCGGGCGCACGCCTGCAGATGGCAGGCCCTTCGCTCGCCATCGTCTATCTGGTTTGTGGCATCTTCTCTTTCTTTATTCTCCGCGCGCTTGGCGAGCTGGTACTGCACCGCCCCTCCAGCGGCAGCTTCGTCTCCTACGCCCGTGAGTTCCTGGGTGAGAAAGCGGCGTTCGTTGCCGGCTGGATGTACTTCATCAACTGGGCGATGACCGGCATCGTGGATATCACCGCCGTTGCGCTCTATATGCACTACTGGGGCGCGTTTGGTGACGTGCCGCAGTGGGTCTTCGCCCTTGGCGCACTGGCTATCGTCGGCACCATGAACATGATCGGCGTGAAGTGGTTCGCCGAAATGGAATTCTGGTTTGCGCTGGTGAAGGTGCTGGCCATCGTGGTTTTCCTGGTGGTGGGGACTATCTTCCTCGGCACCGGCAAACCGCTGGACGGCGGCACCACCGGTTTCCACCTGATTACCGATAACGGCGGCTTCTTCCCGCACGGCCTGCTGCCTGCGCTGGTGCTGGTCCAGGGCGTGGTCTTCGCCTTCGCCTCTATCGAACTGGTGGGTACGGCGGCGGGTGAATGTAAAGATCCGCAGACCATGGTGCCGAAAGCCATTAACAGCGTGATCTGGCGTATCGGCCTGTTCTATGTGGGCTCCGTGGTCCTGCTGGTACTGCTGCTGCCGTGGAACGCCTATCAGGCTGGGCAGAGCCCGTTCGTGACCTTCTTCAGCAAGCTGGGCGTGCCTTACATTGGCGACGTGATGAACATGGTGGTGCTGACCGCCGCGCTCTCCAGCCTGAACTCGGGCCTCTACTCCACGGGCCGTATTCTGCGCTCAATGTCGATGGGTGGCTCTGCTCCGAAGTTCATGTCCAAAATGAGCAAGCAGCATGTTCCCTACGCGGGCATCCTGGCAACGCTGGCGATCTACGTCTTCGGCGTGGTGCTGAACTATCTGGTTCCAGCCAGCGTGTTTGAGATCGTGCTGAACGTGGCCGCGCTGGGCATTATCGCCTCGTGGGCGTTTATCGTGGTGTGCCAGATGCGCCTGCGTAAGGCCATTAAAGAGGGCAAAACCGCTGACGTCAGCTTCAAGCTGCCGGGCGCGCCGGTCACCTCCTGGCTGACGCTGCTGTTCCTGCTGAGCGTGCTGGTGCTGATGGCGTTCGACTATCCCAACGGAACCTATACCATCGCCTCGATTCCGGTGATTGCGGTCCTGCTGGTCGTAGGCTGGTATGGCGTGCGTAAGCGGGTGCAGGAGATCCACAGCGCCGCCCCGGTGCATGCGGAAGAGACGGCGGAAAGCGCCGTGCTGGTTGAGAAGACCTCCAGCTAAATCCTTCTAAAGAACGCTTTAAAACAATGCCCGGCAATCCTGTCGGGCATTTTTTATTCACTCTTACAGCGCAATACGGATCACATCATCCGGATCGGTCGCCTCTTTCTCGCGGGTTGAGGCCTGCTTCACGCTCACGTACAGCGTTTTGCCATCGGCGGAGAGCGCCAGGCTGTTCGGATAGGTCGGCGTATCAAAACTCTTCACCACCTTATAGCTTTTCGCATCGATAACGCTCACCTTGCCCGCCTTGCGGTGGGTGACGTAGGCTTCGTTGCGGGCCGGGTTAAACAGCACGGCCAGCGACTCCGGGGCAGCAACCTTCGCCAGCACCTTGCCATCGCGCAGATTGACCACCAGCACCTCCGCCTGCTTAGAGTCGGTAATAAACGCCCGTTGTCCAGCGGTGTCGAGGCTCAGGTTGAGATAGAAATGCTCTTTGCCATCGTCGAGAACCTTTTGACGGGAGAGGATTTTATTGCTGCTGGTATCGATAGTAATCAGCTCGCCGTCGCCGTTAGTGGTATAGAGGCGTTTTGCCGCCGCATCGATAGCCAGCCCGGTGCTAAAGGTGCCCGTGTCAGCGATCGTGTTTTTCAGCTTCAGCGTTTCGCCATCGACGGCCCAGATCACGCTCTCCTTGCCGATGCCGGTGATATAAACGGTATTGGTGGTTTCATCCACCGCCAGCTCACGCGGCTGCAATGGGCGCACCGTTTCGGAACGCTGGCGATCGTCCAGTACCAGGCGGCCTTTTACCTCGCCCGTTTTGGCGTCAACGGCAGTCACCGCGCTATTGGTGGTGTTGCCGAACCACAGCGTCTGGGTTTGATTGTTGATAGTCGCACCAAACGGCTTGAGATCGTTGTGGATGGCCTGGGTGATATCCAGCGTTACAGGGTCGAGACGGTAGATCACGCCTCCCTTATCCATCTTGCGGCTCTGGGTTGTGGCGACCCACAGGGCATTCTCCTGCTGGCTGAACGCCATTTCGTATGCGCCCTTACCCACCGGTTTACGCAGCATCTCCTCCGCCGCGCTGGCGTTAAATGTCCCCGCCAGCAGCAGTGAACCGAGGAACAGTGAACCACGCAGGCGCGGCGAGTTTAATTGACGTAAAAACATGACGACTCCCTTTGATTAACACATTCGCGTGTTGCGAATGAGAATAATAATCATTAATTAATAAAATGTGGAGTCTTTCTTGCGAGGTCGTCCATAATCTTCATACTTCCTCCATACACACTTAGATACACCACTTAACACTACGTGCCGTTAACGTTTTCTTAATTTTTACAAAAACAGTAACATGTGCACACATGTTCCATTTGGTTCGTTTTTTATTTAACCGGTTCCTTTAATGAAAATCATTGCTATCACGCACGCTACCCTCCCTTTTCTGTTGCTGCCAGCCGCCTGCGGCTCTGCTTTTGCCGCTGATGAGCAGACCCTGATCGTCAGCGCTACGCCGCAGACCGTGTCCGAGCTGGATACGCCCGCCGCCGTCAGCGTGGTCAACGGGGAAGAGATGCGCCATGCCGCCCCGCGCATTAACCTCTCCGAGTCGCTGACCGGCGTGCCGGGGCTACAGATCCAGAATCGCCAAAACTATGCGCAGGATCTGCAGCTCTCTATGCGTGGCTTTGGCTCCCGCTCTACCTACGGCGTGCGCGGCATCCGCATGTACGTCGACGGCATCCCGGCGACCATGCCGGACGGCCAGGGACAGACCTCCAATATCGATCTCAACAGCGTCGAGAGCGTTGAAGTGCTGCGTGGCCCCTTCTCTGCTCTGTACGGTAACGCCTCCGGCGGCGTGGTGAACGTCACCACCGAAACCGGCCAGCAGCCGACGACCATCGAAGCCAGCAGCTACTACGGCAGCTACGGTAGCTGGCGCTACGGCCTGAAAGCTACCGGTGCAACCGGAGACGGTACGCAGGCAGGCGACGTGGACTACACCGTCTCCTCTACCCGCTTTATTACCAGCGGCTATCGCGACCACAGCGGCGCACGTAAGAATCTTGCAAACGCCAAACTCGGCGTGCGCATCGATGACGTCAGCAAGCTGAGCCTGATCTTTAACAGCGTCGATATCAAAGCAGACGATCCGGGCGGCCTGACCCAGCAGGAGTGGAAGCAGGATCCGCACCAGGCTCCGCGTGCCGACCAGTACAATACCCGCAAAACCATCAAGCAGACCCAGGCCGGGCTACGCTACGAGCGCCAGCTGAGCGAGCAGGATGACCTCAGCGTGATGATGTACGCGGGCGAGCGTGAAACGACTCAGTACCAGTCTATTCCGCGTGCGCCGCAGCTCAATCCGACCCATGCGGGCGGGGTGATCGACCTCAGCCGTCACTACCAGGGTATCGACACCCGCTGGACCCACCGTGGCGAGCTGCTGGTGCCAGTGACTATTACCACTGGCCTGAACTATGAAAATATGAGCGAAGATCGGAAAGGTTTTGAGAACTTCGTGATGAATAACGGCACGCCGGATTACGGTCAGAAAGGGAACCTGCGCCGCAACGAGCGCAACCTGATGTGGAACGCAGATCCGTACATGCAGTCGCGCTGGCAGCTGACCGACAAGCTCTCGCTGGACGCTGGGGTGCGCTACAGCTCGGTGTGGTTTGACTCCAACGACCACTACGTCACAGCCGCTAACGGCGACGACAGCGGCGAAGCAAGCTACCACGAGTGGCTCCCGGCCGGTGCGCTGAAGTATGCCGTGACCGATGCGTGGAACGTCTACGCCGCCGCAGGCCGTGGCTTCGAGACGCCGACCATCAACGAGCTCTCCTACCGGGCCAATAACCAGAGCGGCCTGAACTTCAATCTCAAGCCGTCGACCAACGACACCTATGAGGTCGGCAGCAAGACCCGCGTCGGCAACGGCCTGTTCACCGCTGCGCTGTTCCAGACCATGACTAATGATGAGATCGTAACCGATACCAGCAGCGGCGGACGCACCACCTACAAAAACGCCGGGAAAACCCGTCGTCAGGGTGCTGAGCTCTCCCTTGACCAGCAGTTTGCTGGCGACTGGCGGGTGAAGATGGCGTGGACCTATCTGGACGCGACCTATCGCACCAACGTCTGTGGGGATGACAACTGCAACGGCAACCGGATGCCGGGCATTGCGCGCAACATGGGCTTTGCCTCCCTCGGCTACGTGCCGGAGAGCGGCTGGTACGCGGGGGCAGATATGCGTTACATGAGCGACATTGAAGCCAACGATGAGAACACGGCGAAAGCACCGTCCTATACCACCGTGGGTCTGAACACCGGGTACAAGTTCAACTACAACAACTGGATGCTGGACGTGTTTGGCCGGGTGGATAACCTGTTCGACAAAGAGTATGTCGGATCGGTCATCGTTAACGAGTCCAATGGTCGCTATTACGAACCGGCTCCGGGTCGTAACTACGGCGTAGGCCTCTCGGTAGCGTACCGCTTCGAGTAAAGCGTTAGCCTTTCTGCTGATGCCCGGTAGCCAAACGCTGCCGGGCATTTTTATGTTAGGCCGTCGCCGGCTGCTCCAGACGGAACGCCGCCACCAGCTGTGACAGCAGCTGCGCCTGCTCCTCCAGCGATCCCGCCGCCAGCGACGAGGCGCTCACCAGCGTGGCATTCTGCTGGGTGGTACTGTCCAGCTCGCCTACCGCGCGGGCAATCTGCTCGATACCCCGGCTCTGCTCCTCCGACGCGGAAGAGATCTCACCCATGATATCGTTGACTCGCGTTACCGCGTCCACCACCTGCTCCATGGTCTGTCCTGCCTTAGCGACCAGCTCGCTGCCGGTGCTGATACGGGACACCGACTCGCCAATAAGCTGCTCGATATCTTTCGCCGCCTGGGAGCTGCGCTGAGAGAGGCTGCGCACCTCGCTGGCAACCACCGCAAAGCCACGGCCCTGCTCGCCTGCCCGCGCGGCCTCTACCGCCGCGTTCAGCGCCAGAATGTTAGTCTGGAAAGCAATGCTGTTGATCACCGCCGTGATATCGGCAATTTTTTGCGAGCTGGCGTGGATATCGCCCATGGTATTGACCACGTCGCGCATCACGCTCCCGCCCTGGCTGGCGGTGCTGGAGGCCTCGGCAGCCAGTTTGCTGGCATGACGGGCGTTATCGGCGTTGTTTCTCACCGTCGCGGTGAGCTCCTCCATGCTGGCGGCGGTCTGCACCACCGCGGCGGCCTGCTGCTCGGTTCGGGAAGAGAGATCGGTATTGCCATCGGCGATCTCGCTGGCGGCGTGAGAAACCTGGGCTACGCTGCTGCGTACCTCGCGGATCATCTCCCGCAGGCGCAGGTTCATCTTCGCCATCGCCCCGGTGAGCTTACCTAACTCATCACCGCCCTGCGCCTCAATCACCGAACTGAGATCGCCGCTGGCGATGCGCTCCGCCAGGGTCAGGTTATGCTGCACCGGCCGGGTAATCTGGCGGATCACCCACCACGAGACGAGAATGCCGATGAGTATGGCGACGCCGCCAATCACGGCGGTCACGGTGCTGGAGCTATAGGCGAGCTCATCATTATGGGCCTTAACCGAGGCAATAATCAGTTTGATGTCGGCGCTGCTGTTGTCGCCAGCAACCTTGACCCGATCCTCAGCGGCCTGAAGCTGCTGCATCTCTGCGCTGCCTGCCTGGGTTCCGGCAGCGCGTAGCGGAGTGAGCGCAACACTGGCGCTCTGCATGGCGCTTACGCTGCTCTGAAAGTCGGCAAGATGGGTTTCCAGGGTGTGGAGCAGCGTCGTTTCGGTATCGGTCCAGGCGAGATTTTTCGCCGAGGCGGTAAGCTCTGCGGCATGGTTAACATAGTTCGCCAGCGACTGGCCCGATTTTTCATCGCCGCTGTAAAAATATTTCAGGCGATTAATCTTGGCCTGGAAGACTTCAATATTGATGTTATAGATCAGGTTGGTTTTTTCATAAACGCTGCGGATCTCTTTAAAACGCATCACGCTGAGGATGGTGGCCATCGCCACCAGCAGCAGAACCAGACCAAACCCCACCGACAGTTTTTTGCTGATGGTGATATCGCGTAATCGTCGGTTTAAAAACATACCCTCTCCTTGCCCAAGCAACATGTTAGCGCCCAACTGCGCATAAAAGGGTTATCGGCAACGGAGAAAGGTAATTAACGCGATTGGCAGGAAGAATAGTAAAAGTGTGATGGAGGTGCTTCCCTGAGGCAAATTCACCAGGGAAGCCGTTATAAGGCGCGATGAAGATGCTCTCAGGAAATTATCTTTAGTCAGACCTGCTGGAAAAGCAGAAGCATATCAGGATGCTTCTCAATGATACGTAGCATCTTCAGGCTGGGACCATTAGGGATGCGCTTATGCTGCTCCCAGCTTTGAACAAGAGAAGGTGATACGCCTACCGCTTGTGCAAATTCATCCTGTTTCAGCCCCGCGCTGGCGCGGATAGCTTTTACATCTGGAATGGGATAGGAGGTAACGCGAGCTGGTTTCATTTCGCCCCGACGAATAGCGACAGCCTGCTGCATGCTTTCTACTAACTCGTTAAACATATCGTCTTTCATTTCGCGGCCTCTATGAGTTCTGCAAACTTTTTCATTACTGCTTTTTGGGCGTCAGTCAGATTTTCCTGTTCTGACTTAGGATAAGCGTAAAGTAAATGGATCTCGCCATCGGTCGTCAGGTAATAGTAAATCACTCGAATACCGCCACTCTTACCCTTTGCTGGCAAAGCCCAGCGAATTTTACGGCATCCCCCCGTATGGGAAATAGTGGGTCCTGCCGTTGGGTCTGTCAGTAGATGAGCCTGAAATTTCTGATACTCATCAGGCGTGAGCAAATCGTTTATCCGTCGCTCAAAAATAGGCGTTTCAATAAAATGAAGCATTTCCTTTTGCTCGGTAGTACATGGTATGAGTTAAAGATACTCGCACCACGTACCACTTGCAAGAGTGAGTTGAATAGAAACCCTTCGATGATGTCCCTCAGTAACGACAGACGAGCTAAAGTGCCGCTTTATACTGATGCTGAACAATGTTTACGCCCATATCAATTACGCAGAGAATTGACCGCTGGCTGGCCTCGCTGTCGCCCCGCTCCAGGGCGTCTAACAGATCGGCATAGTCATGGTGCCCGTTGGCCAGCTCTTCAGACGCGGGATAAAGATGGTTGAAGCACGGACCAATGCGCACCCACAGCTGCTCGATCAGTGAGAGCAGCGTGGGCATCTCAGCATATTCGTACAGTCGAAAGCGAAAGCTGCGGTTAGCCTGCAATGCCTGCTCCACATTCGCGCCGAGTCGGGCTTCGTTAAAGGTTTTGGCCAGCAGCCGCAGCTGGCGAAGTTTTTCATCAGTCATTTTGCTGCAGGCGGCACTGACGGCCATCGATTCCAGCCGCTTACGGATTTCGGTTATTTCACGGTGGGTCTGCTGGCTTACTTCCGGAACCAGAAAGGCCTGAGCCGGCGTCGCATGCAACGCGCCCGCCGAGACCAAACGCAGTAGCGCCTCGCGTACCGGTGTAATGCTGGTTCCAAGCTGGTCGGCAATCTCCTTGGTGATCAGGCGTGCGCCGGGCTTCAGCGCCCCGACGATTAACGCGTTTTTTAAACTTACTTCAACCTGCTGAGTGAGGCTCAGACGCTGCGCCTTTTCCAAATCAAGCATATTCATGTCCTGTCGAATACTTATTACTTTTCACCTATTCGTGTGAATATTCCCACACGAACCATAAGATATAGTAGGTAGAGAGTTGCCTGGTATTGGATTAACGCAAAACGTTAGAACTAAAAGTTATTTATTATGCAGATTAATATACACCAACGGAACATACCGCTCCGCTGGTGTAGCTATGCTTAATTAAAGACAACGTTTAATAAAATTGCATGATTTTTTGTACAATTTTTTCACCGCTGCTCTATTTATCCTCAGCTACGCGAATAACGAGTTTGCCAAAGTTTTTGCCTTCCAGCAGGCCAATAAAGGCTTCCGGCGCATTTTCCAGGCCATCCACAATCTGTTCGCGATAGTGAATTTTGCCTTCCTGAACCCATTTCCCCATCTCCTGCTGGAACTCGTCGATGCGGTGACCATAGTCCTGGGTAATGATAAAGCCCTGCATGCGGATACGCTTTTTCAAAATCGTGCCCATTAGCAACGGCAGGCGATCCGGTCCCGGCGGCAGTTCGGTGGCGTTATAGCCGCTGATCAGGCCACACACCGGCACGCGGGCACCGGTATTCAGCAGCGGCAGCACCGCGTCAAACACCTTGCCCCCAACGTTTTCATAATAGACATCGATCCCCTGCGGGCAGGCATTTTTTAGCTGTTCGGCAAAGTCATCGGCGTGATGATCGATACAGGCGTCGAAGCCCAGCGTCTCCACGGCGTGACGGCACTTCTCTGCGCCACCGGCGACGCCTACCACCCGCAGGCCTTTAAGCTTGCCAATCTGGCCGACCGTCGCGCCCACCGGGCCCGTTGCTGCCGCGACCACCAGCGTCTCGCCCTCTTTAGGCTGACCAATGTCCAGCAGCCCCATGTAGGCGGTAAAGCCAGGCATGCCCAGCACGCCCAGCGCCCAGGACGGGTGCTCCAGGCTCTTGTCGAGCTTAACCAGCCCCTCCCCATTAGATACGGCATACGCCTGCCAGCCGTCGTAGCCCAGTACCCAGTCGCCTTCGGCATAGTCCGGATGCTGCGAGGTAACGACCTGGCTCACCGTGCCGCCGCACATGACGTCGCCGATATTCACCGGATCGGCATAGGAGGGTTCATCACTCATCCGACCGCGCATATACGGGTCGAGAGAGAGGTAAACGGTGCGCAGCAGCAGCTGGCCAGACGTTGGCGTGGGGATCTCGCTCTCTTCGAGACGAAAGTTTTCAGCAACCGGCGCGCCTTTCGGGCGGGAAGCCAGCAGCCACTGGCGGTTACGCTGTTGTTCTTGACTCACAGTAGTCTCCTTCGACGGTTAAACATCCTTTCAGCGTAGCGCCTTACGCCTCTCTTTGCTTTGACATTCTGCGTCATGTAATAGTATTCATAACAGACTATCCCGTGCCTATTCTCTGAGGTTTTAAGCATGACTATCCGCTACGCGGGCAAAGACGACTGCGCCGCCATTGCCACGATCTACAACCACGCCGTTCTGCATACCGCCGCTATCTGGAACGACCAGACCGTTGACGCTGACAACCGCATCGCCTGGTTTGAGGCCCGCACCCTGATGGGGTATCCGGTGCTGGTCAGCGAAGAGAACGGCGAGATCACCGGCTATGCAGCGTTCGGCGACTGGCGCGCTTTCGACGGTTTCCGCCACACGGTAGAGCACTCGGTATACGTGCACCCGGAACATCAGGGTAAAGGTCTGGGCCAGGCGCTGATGATTAGGCTGATTGAGGAGGCAAAACGCATCGGCAAGCACGTGATGATCGCCGGGATCGAGTCGCAGAATGCGGCCTCTATCCACCTGCATGAGAAGCTGGGCTTTGTCACCACCGCGCAGATGCCGCAGGTGGGCACCAAGTTTGGTCGCTGGCTTGACCTCACCTTTATGCAGCTGCAGTTGGATAACCGTAGCGAACCGGATGTCATCGCATGAATCAGTCGTTAACCCTGCTGTTTCTGGCGGCGGCAGGTGTCGGGCTGGTGGTACAAAATACGCTGATGGTGCGTATCACCCAGTCCTCCTCCACCGTGTTGATCGCTATGCTGCTCAACTCGCTGGTGGGTATTGTGCTGTTTGTTTCGATTCTGCTGATGAAGTATGGCCTGGCCGGGTTTAGCGAACTGGCGGCAACGGTGCGCTGGTGGACGCTGATCCCCGGCCTGCTTGGGTCATTTTTTGTGTTTGCCAGCATCAGCGGGTATCAATACGTTGGTGCGGCCACCACTATCGCGGTGCTGGTAGCGAGCCAGCTGATCGGCGGACTGGTAATGGATCTGGTTAAAAGCCACGGCGTGCCATTACGGGCGCTAGTGGGCCCGGTATGCGGCGCGGTATTGCTGGTGATTGGTGCGTGGTTAGTGGCCAGACGCCAGTGGTAGATGAATTGCCCAGCAGTCCGGACCGTAACGCCCGGTGGCGCTACGCTTACCGGGCCTACAAACTGCACCGTGCTTACGTAGGCCGGGCAAACGCAGTGCCGCCCGGCATGGCAGCATCAGCATAGTTATGCCCGGTGGCGCTACGCTTACCGGGCCTACAAACTACACCGTGCTTACGTAGGCCGGGCAAACGCAGTGCCGCCCGGCGTTTATAATGACTAGAGGATAGTCCCGTTTTTGGTGAGCTGTTCGCGGCGTGCCTCTACCTCTTCCTGATGGTGCCGCCCATGGTGGGCGATGGTGTTACGCAGGCGCTGCTGCTGGGTATAGCGATCTTCCCGGCTCAGCTCAGGGTCATTGCTGAGCTCGACCAGCAGCTCATTCATATGCGCAATCACGCTCTCCTTGATAGCGGCATCCACGCGCGTGACAACCTCTTCCAAATGCGACATATCCTCTCCTGTGTCTGTTAATTCAGTTTAGCTTTTGAGAAATCACTGCCCATCAGGCTAACGCTATACCCGGTTACGTTGCTGCGGGTGGCATAGAAGGTTTTACCGTTCGCCAGCGCAATCCATGGGGCCTGCTGGTAGAACACCTCTTGCGCCTGGGCGTACAGCCCGGCGCGTTCTTCCGGTACGGAGGCCAGCTTCGCCTTTTTCACCAGCTCGTCATAGGTTTTATCACACCAGCGAGCAGCGTTCGAGCCGGTTTCAATGCTATCACAGCCCAGCAGCACGTCGGCAAAGTTGTCTGGATCGCCGTTGTCGGACATCCAGCCAAACAGCGCGCTGTCATGCTCGCCTTTGCGCATGCCAGAGAGGTATTCGCCCCACTCGTAGGAGACAATCTTCGCCTTCACGCCCACCTTCGCCCAGTCGCTCTGGATCATCTCGGCAATACGCTTCGAGTTCGGGTTGTAAGGACGCTGTACCGGCATTGACCACAGCGTGACCTCCGCACCCTTCTCCAGACCGGCCTGCTTCAGCAACGCCTTGGCTTTCTCTGGATCGTAAGCGTAATCCTTGAGGTCTTTATTAAAGCCGAGCATGTTTGGCGGCAACGGCGATTTCGCTACCGTGCCGGAGCCCAGGAAGACGGCGTTGACAATGGCCTTTTTATCGGTGGCATAGTTCAGCGCCTGGCGCACCAGCACGTTATCAAACGGTTTTTTCTCGGTATTAAACGCGAGATAGCCGACGTTCAATGCATCTACTGAATGCAGGGCCAGATCTTTATTCTTTTTGATCACGTCGAACTGAACCGGGGACGGCGCAGGAATAATCTGGCACTCGTTGGTTTGCAGCTTCGCCAGCCGCGTCTCCACGTTGGGGGTGATAGAGAAGATCAGGTGCTTCGTCGGCACCTCACCGTCCCAGTAGTTCGGGTTAGCAATATAGCGGATCAACGCGTCACGCTTATACTGCTGCAGTGCATACGGCCCGGTGCCGATTGGCCAGGTATCGACGTTCTCAGGGGTGCCCTTTTTCAGCATGGCATCCGCGTATTCTGCCGAAAGGATAGAGGCAAAATCCATGCCCCAGTCGGCAAGGAACGCGGCATTGGGCTCGTTCAGCACGAACTGGACGTGGTAATCATCGACCTTTTTGACGTCTTTGATCAGCTTGTCGAGGCCGACATCGTTGAAGTATTCGTAGTTGCCCTGAGAGACGTTGTGATAAGGGTGGTTAGCGTCTTTCTGACGCATCACCGAGAAGATCACATCATCGGCATTAAAGTCGCGGGTCGGCTTGAAGTATTTATTGCTGTTAAATTTAACCCCCTGACGCAGGGTAAAGGTGTAGGTCTTACCGTCCGGGGAGATAGTCCAGCTGGTCGCCAGCGACGGCACCGGGGTATTTTTCACCGGGTCGAAGTTGATCAGGCGGTTATATAGCGTCTGTGAGCTGGCGACGAAGCTCGGGCCAGAGCTGGCAATCTGTGGGTTAAAGGATTCCGGAGAGGCTTCAGAGCAGTAAATAAGGGTATCGTTAGATGCCGCCCATGCTGCGCTTGCAGGCAGAAGCGTGCTGAGCGCCAGCGCAAGCAGCGTTTTACCCGTAGACAGTTTTCCTGAAAACATAATTAAAACCTTATTATTTTATTAAAACGTGATCTCAGCATAGCAGTGAAAATCTGGCAAATAACGAATCACTATCAGGTTATGCCAAAGCAGCTGATTTTGCTGATTTCTTCGCCTTTCCCCATCGTTTAGTTTGCCTTAAGTCGTTTCGTAAACGTCAAGCAAAAAGCGCCCTCGCAATGCCACGAGAATTCACCGCTTTTAGCCTCTCTTCCACCGTTTGCTTGCTATTACATCTCGTAAAGTAGAGGCGTGAAGAAGTCTATGGGATGAAAACGTGGCAAAAACTCTCTTGCGCAGCGGCGATCTGGATGATTTTCAGGCCGTTGGCGGTGGCGGCCAGGCCGTCTTTGATTCGGCATTGCAAATTCGTGAAGCATTACGTCTGCGTAAGCAGCAGGCGATGGTGGACTGCCTCGCCATACCGCAGATTAACGACGACGGCGATCGCGTGGACTGGTACTCTCCGGTCGAAGGCCGGGCGGTAAGCTGGAAGGCGGCGGACGACGAGTCCCGCTTCCGCGCCCTGCGTTTTCTGGAAAGCACGCTCGACAGCGCCGCGGCCCTGAGCCGGAAAAGCCTGCAGTCGCCGAAAACCGCCCAGCAGCTGTTTGGCTCCCTGCTGGCGAAAGCGCTGCAGTTTCCCGGCGTAAACCACGTGTTCCTGGTGGATGGCAAACCGGTGATTACCTTCTGGGGCTTTGTTGATCTTAACGAGAGCGCCCGCGAGGACGTGCTCGCCTGCCTGCGGGAAGAGGAGCCGCCAGCCCCGATGATCGAGATGCCGCAAGAGAGCGATGTTGAAGAGGAAGCCCCTGCCGTGGCGACCTTCAGCAAAGCCGATGAACCGCTGCTGGCCGCCGTGCCAGAGATGACGACTCAACAACCTCCTGAACCGCCGCAGCCTGAACCCGCGCCCGCGCCGGTTGTGCCGCCTACCGCCGTTGACGCTGCGCCGGTTGCCGCTAAGCGCCGCGTTGGCCTGTGGGCGCTGCCGGTAGCCGCCGTAGTGGTTGCCGCCGTTGCCGCCCCGCTGCTCTGGCCACATCAGCCCACCGAGCCTGAATCAACGCCCGCTATTAAAACAGCCGCCGCGCAGCCCGCGGCGCCACAGACCATCGCGCCTGCCCCGGTCGAGGCTGAGCCTGCGCCGGTACTTACGGCCTCGCTGCCGCTGCATCAGGCGGAAGTGGTGGCGGTTAAAGCTGCGCCCACCCCAGTGGTAGAGAAAGCCAGCGAACCGACCATCACCGCTATCCCGAAAGATGCGCTGGTGATGGATGCCAACCAGGTTAAAGCGGGCAGCACCCGTTTTCTTAACGGCAGTTGGCGCGTGATGCTGGATATCAAAGACGAAGTGACCGGCAAGCCGCCTACGCTGCGCTTCGACATCCAGAATAACAAAGGCACTGCCCGCCTGGTGCAGGGTAAAAATATTGTCTGCCGGTCCGAGATCTTCTCTGGCCTGCACGACACCGGCGTCCTGATGATCAAAAGCCGCGGTCACGCGCGCTGCAGCGACGGCTCTCGCTACCCGATGCCGGAGATCTCCTGCACCGCAGGCACCAGCGACGTTGCCCAGTGCAGCGCCCGGTATGATGCCAAAACCATTGTCCCGTTGACGTTCAGAAAAACAGGTTCCTGATTTTATGCTGGTTAATCTTTGCGATTACAAACAGAGCGTCACGCTGATTGCCAACAGCGGCGTGCAGTTTCTCGACTTTGGCCTGACGCCGCAGGCTTCCCTACAGAGCGGACGCTTTGTACGAAAAACCGCTAACGGGCCGCTGCTGCGCCTCGATTACGATCTGATCAACAGCCGCTATACGCTGCCCACCCGGGACGGCGGCCAGCCCGAGGTGGTGAAGCCGGAGATCACCCTGCCGCTGCTTGAGTCGCTGGCGGTGCTAGACGGCGTCTGGCTGCCCATACCTTTCTTGCGTTTTAACCCGCCGCGCACCTTTGTGGAAGGCCCGGATAACTGGGCTCGCGTGCAGATCCGCAAGCTGGCCGAGCCGGACAGCGCAGGCAACACCCACCGCGTGACCCTGGCGCTGGACAGCCAGATCAACGATCTCTCGCCTGGGGCGCTGGCCCCGGCCACCAATGACATTCTGAACGGCACCCGCTTTGCGCTGGCATGGCGCGACGACGAGGTGTTTGATTTTCTCGATCAGACCTGGATTGATGGCTGGCTACGCGAGGCGTTTCTGCACTACGCCACCAGCGTCGAGAACCGCAGCGAGCGGGAGATTGCTCAGGCCATGCGCGGCTTTGAGTATCAGGCCCACTGGCTCAACCTGCTTACCCTGCTGGGCGAGCAGCTGACGGTACCAGAAGTTAAAATCGTTACCCATACCCTCAGCACCCCGGCTATTCCGGTAGATCTGATCCTCGACGTCGGCAACACCCATACCTGCGGCGTCATCATTGAGGATCAGGGCGACGCCAACGATGGCCTGCGCCAGACGGCAGAGCTGCAGGTGCGCTCCCTGAGCGAGCCGCAGTTTTTAAACGAGCCGCTGTTTACCAGCCGGCTGGAGTTCTCCGAAGCCCGCTTCGGCAAGCAGCACTTCTCCGTAGAGAGCGGGCGCGAAGATGCCTTCGTCTGGCCCTCAATCGTTCGCGTGGGCGACGAGGCCCGCAAGCTGGCGATGCAGCGTCTGGGGACCGAAGGCAACAGCGGTATCTCCAGCCCGCGCCGTTACCTGTGGGATGAGACCCCGGTGTTACAGGACTGGCGCTTTAGCCAGATGAACAGCAAGTCCCAGCGCGAGCCGCTAGCGACCGCCTTCCCGCTGATGAACCTGATGAACGACGACGGCCAGCCGCTCTACACCCTGCCGCTGGATGAGCGTCTGCCGGTGTTCTCGCCCCAGTACAGCCGCAGCACGCTGATGACGCACATGCTGTGCGAGCTGCTGGCTCAGGCTTTAGGGCAGATCAACAGCGTGGCGACGCGCTTGCGTCTGGGTTTCCCGGCCTCGCCCCGCCAGCTGCGCACCATTATTTTGACCCTGCCCTCGGCGATGCCGAAGCAGGAGCGCGAGATCTTCCGCCGCCGCATGTTTGAAGCCATCGCCCTGGTGTGGAAAGCGATGGGGTGGCACCCGCAGGATGACGACTTCGCTAACAGCAAGCAGCGCGATAAGAGCGTGGTGCCCGTCCCGCAGATCCAGATGGAGTGGGACGAGGCGAGCTGCGGCCAACTGGTCTGGCTCTATAACGAAGCTATCTCCCACTATGCCGGACAGACCGAGACCTTTTTTGCCTCCCTCGCCCGCCCGGACCGTATCGGTGCGCCGGACGAAACGCCGGGCCGCGCCCTGCGGGTAGCGTCGATCGATATTGGCGGCGGCACCACCGATATGGCCATCGTCCACTATCAGCTGGATGACGGCACCGGGAGCAACGTCAAGATCACCCCGCACCTGCTATTCCGCGAGGGATTCAAGGTGGCGGGCGATGACATTTTGCTGGATATTATCCAGCGCTGCGTGCTGCCCGCCCTGCAAACTCAGCTGCAAAAGTCGGGGATTACCGACGCCGCGGCGCTCATGGCAACGCTATTTGGCGACTCTGGCCGTATCGACACCCAGGCGGTGCTGCGCCAGCAAACCACGCTGCAACTCTTTATGCCGATAGGCCATGCGATCCTCTCGGCCTGGGAGCAAAGCGATATCAACGATCCGCTGGCGGGGCTGCACGCCACCTTTGGCGAACTGCTGACCCAGCAGCCGACGCGCAACGTCATGAACTACCTCAAGCAGGCCATCGATCACGCCCTGCCAGCCGGCGCCCCGGCGTTCGATCTCTTTGCCGTGCCGCTGCAGGTTAACTTTAGCGATCTGCAGGCGGCGATGCTGGGCGGACAGTTCACCCTGACCGCGCCGATCCATGCGGTGTGTGAAGCCATCTCCCACTACGGCTGCGACGTGCTGCTGGTCACCGGGCGTCCGGGCTGCCTGCCGGGCGTGCAGGCGCTGATCCGCCACCTGCAGCCGGTTCCGGTTAACCGTATGGTGTGGCTGGATAAGTACCGGGTGCATGAGTGGTATCCGTTTAGCCAGCAGGGGCGGATCGGCAATCCGAAATCCACCGCCGCCGTTGGGGCGATGCTGTGCAGCCTGGCGCTGGATCTGCGCCTGCCGCGCTTTAACTTTAAAGCGGCGGATATTGGGGCTTACTCAACCGTGCGCTATCTCGGCGTGCTGGATAACGTGGTAAATACCCTGCGCGAAGAGAACGTCTGGTACGAAGATATCGATCTGGATAAGTCGAGTGCCAAGCTGGATGCACGCCTGCACTTCCCGCTGCGCGGCAATGTCACGCTGGGCTTCCGCCAGCTCGCTAATGCCCGCTGGCCTGCAACGCCGCTCTATACCCTGAGCATCAACTCGCCGGAGCTGGCGAAAGCCATCGCTGGCGACGGCGTGCTGAACGTGCGGCTGGCCCTCACCGGCGGCAGCAAGGCGCTAGGGCCGGAAGCGTTCACCCTGAGCGAGGCTTGGCTACAGGACGGAACTCCGGTTGCCGCCGATGCGTTGACGTTTAAACTGAACACCCTGGCCGATCGCCGCCACAGCGGCAGCCACTACTGGATTGACAGCGGGAGCGTGTACTTAAAATGAGAGATGTGAGCAAAACCTCCCAGGCATTAATGACATGGATAGATGAGACCCGCCAGCACGCCCCGCTGCTTGACGATGACGCTGACGCCCTATTGTTACGCCTGACCGCCGCCGCCGCGCACGAGAGCGTGCTGGCCCGCGCCGCTAGCCAGCCCCGCACGGTGGGCCTCTATGGTCACGCCCAGGCGGCAAAAGCACACCTGCTTACCGCCCTGTGTAGCAGCGGCAGTGGACGGATTAACGTTAAAGCCGGCGAGAAGAGTTTCGACTACCTAAGCCATATCAATCCAGGTCATGCCCTGACCGGCATGGCGCTGCGCTTCACCACGGCCGTTCAGAACGTTGACGATGCGTTTCCACTGCGTCTGCGTCTGATTAGCGAGGCGGAGCTGGTGCAGGTGTTTATCGCTCATGCCGCCGGACAGCAGGAGCGACACCTTGTCGACCGGGCGGTGATTGAAGATCGCCTTAACCGCTGGCGCGGGCTGCGTCAGCCGCATCCGGTGGCGGGCCTTACCGCTGAGGACGTCGGCGCGATTGCCGCGTTCTGGCGCACCACCGTGCCTGCCGCACAGCAGCAGATCGACGACGGCCTGTGGTACCAGCTCGCTACCCTGATCCCCTCCCTGGATCTGCGTGCCCGGGCCAGCGCCTGGTCGCTGCTGTGGGGTGAGCAGCAGGAGCTGACCCAGCAGTGGCTAGCCCTGGCGCACGTTCTGCATCAGACCGGCAACGCCGCCGAACTGGCTGCGCCCCTGAGCCTGCTGGTCGATAACTTTGCCCTGCCGACGGAGGGTTTCTTGAATCCGCTGGCGGCAGAGAGCATCGAGGCGCAGGCGGAGGTAGTGGTTCATCCTTTGTCAAAAGACGAGCTGCAAAACGCGGTGAGCATTCCCCTCGCCACTCTGTCTCTTCTGACCTACGAGCTGGTGCTGTACGTTGAAAACAGCGTGCTGGACGGGGTAGATATTGTCGATATTCCCTGCCCGGCGGCGCAGCCTCAACACCCGCTCTGGCACAGCAAGTGCCGCTGGCTGCTGGAGCGCTATCGCCAGCAGCTTCAGCCGGACGTGCTGATGATCTGCAACGCCACGCCGCAGCGCAGTGCCACCGCCGTCACGGCCAAGGCTTTGTTGAACTGGGTGCAGGAGACGCAGTCGGGCCAGGAGACAGCGCTGCCGGGACTGGTGTGGGCGATTACGCCTCAGGACGCGCGGTTTACCACCTCGCTCAATCTTGATGAAACCGTGCAGCAGCTGCTGGGCAAGCCTGGACAGCGCTGGGGAACCCTGCAGGCGCTGGACGCCAGCAGCCTGCAGCGGCTGATTGAGTGGCTCTCTCAGGCCACCACGCCGTCGCTGCGCCTGAGTCGACTGGCTGCCCTGCGCGAGCGCCACAATCGGATGCTGCGCGATCTGATGCAGCCCCTGCTCTCGCCGCTAACAGAGGATGCGGACACCCGTCGCGCCCGAGCTGAATCGGCGATTCGCGAGCTGCAGGGCCAGGCTGGGCGCCATGGTGAACTGCTGGAAGGACTGCTGCCAGAGATGAAGCAGTTTGATGCCCTGTGGAAGGTACAGCTGCCGCGTGAGGAGAAGGTGAGCGGCCTGTTTAACGAGGCGATCGATCTCTTTGCCGATGCGCAGGAGATGCCCGAGCGCGCCAGTGCCGCCCGGGATGCCGGTCAGCAGGCGCACGCCATGTGGGTGAATCATCTTCGCCAGTGGAGCCGCAGCGCGGAGAGCGCGGCCCGGTTGGGCATTACCCCGGCTACGCTGCGCCAGGTGGCGGACACGATTATCACCACCAGCTACCGGCTGGATCTCTCCAGCCAGCTGCAAACTCTGATGCAGCGGGATAACGCCTGCGCGGCGCAGCTGCATGCGGCAATTGGCAATCTGATTGCCTGGCTTGGCTACGCCGACGTTGCGGTCGATCGGCGCCCGGCCAGCCGCATCCAGAAAGGCAGCGCGATCTTCAGCACCGACGCGCCAGCCCACACCGCAGGCAGACTGACTCGACTGGGCGATCAGCCGGTTCACGCCGCGACACGCTACGTTTATGACTGGCTGGTGGCGCTCTATACCCGCAGCAACGAGAACATTGGCTATCAGCACCCCTCCGACGTGACGGATGCCCAGCGCAAAACGTTGCTAACGCTTCTGCCTTAATCGGCGCCCCCGGTGACGCAGCGCGCGCCGGGGACCCTCTTTACGGCCGCATCCTTAGAACAGAGAGATCAGCAGCGCCACCGGAAAGCTCATCGGCCAGGTCGAGCCGATCAGAAACGCACACAGGAAGCGGATGCGCTTGCGATCCTTTGACAGGAACCAGGTGATGAGTGCACAGATCGTCGCCATCACGGCGTAGAAGACCAGCATTTTTTGGTATAGGGTCATAGCCGACATTTGCTCAAAATAGAATAAAACGCGCGCAATATGCATTTTTTATTGATGTAAATCAAGCTTTATCCCTGCGAAAGCGAGGGAAACCGGACTTGTCGATTATGTCGAAGGCGAAAGGCGAATAGAAGAGCAAGACAGGCAGGCTGCGGTACAGATTTGCACCGCCAGTGGCTACGCCGGGCGGCGCTACGCTTGCCCAGCCTACAAATAACGCCAAACCGTAGGCCCGGTAAGCGAAGCGCCACCGGGCTCATACTCTAGTGCTTTATCATCACGTGCCGAATGACGGTGTAGTCCTCGATGCCGTAAACCGACATATCCTTGCCGTAGCCGGACATCTTCTGCCCACCGTGCGGCATCTCGCTGACCAGCATAAAGTGAGTGTTGACCCAGGTGCAGCCGTACTGCAGGCGAGCGCTTAAGCGGTGCGCCCGGCCCACGTCCCGAGTCCACACCGATGAGGCCAGCCCGTACCGGGAGTCGTTGGCCCAGCTCAGAACCTGATCTTCATCGTCAAACGCGGTTACGCTCACTACCGGGCCAAACACTTCGTGCTGGACGATATCGTCCTCCTGCTTTGCCCCGGCCAGCAGCGTCGGCAGGAAATAGTAGCCTGCGCCGTCGCGCTTCGCGCCCCCGGTCACGACGCTGATGTGCCCCAGCGCTTTCGCGGCCTCCACCGCCTGCGTTACCCGCTCCAGGTGCGCAGCGGAGCTGAGCGGCCCCAGCTCGGTGCTTTCATCGTCCGGCGCGCCCATCTTCAGACTCGCCACCGCTGCGCCCAGCTTCTCGACCAGCGCATCGTAAATGCCCTTCTGGGCATAAATACGACAGGCGGCGGTACAGTCCTGACCCGCGTTGTAGTAGCCAAAGGTACGTACCCCCTCTACTACCGCATCCAGATCGGCATCGTCAAAGACGATAACCGGCGCTTTGCCTCCCAGCTCCATATGGGTGCGCTTCACTGAAGAGGCGGTGTGGCTGATGATATGCTCCCCGGTAGCAATGGAGCCGGTCAGGGAAACCATTCGCACCTTCTCATGCCCGGTGAGCGGATCGCCCACGGTCTTGCCCCGACCAAACAGCACGTTAAGCACCCCAGCCGGGAAGATATCCTTCGCCAGCTCCGCCAGCTTCAGGGCAGTGAGCGGGGTAATTTCCGACGGCTTAATCACCACGCAGTTGCCCGCCGCCAGCGCGGGCGCCAGCTTCCAGGCAGCCATCATCAGGGGGTAATTCCAGGGCGCAATCGATGCTACCACGCCCACCGGATCGCGGCGGATCATCGAGGTATGCCCCTCCAGATACTCGCCCGCCGCCAGGCCGTTCAGGGTGCGCGCCGCTCCGGCGAAGAAGCGGAAAACGTCAACCACGGCGGGGATCTCGTCGCCCATCACGCAGTGCAGCGGCTTGCCGCAGTTGAGGGACTCCAGCTGGGCCAGCGCCTCGGCGTTATCTTCAATCGCCTGGGCGAGATCGAGCAGCGCCTGGGCGCGAACTTTCGGCGTGGCGTAGCCCCACTCGGTAAAGGCGCGATCGGCGGCCTGTACGGCGGCGTCTACCTGGGCGACAGAGGCTTCGGCGATCTCCAACAGCACCTCGCCGGTCGCGGGATTGTAAACCGCCTGCTTCTCCCCTTCGCCGCTGACCAGTTGGCCATTAATTAACAGTTGATCTTGCATAATCATATCCTGGTTGAGGGTCAGTTATTTCTCGTTGCCAAAGGCGTTCTCGCCCCTGCGGGTCAGCCACCATGCACCTAAAATCGGCAGCGTCGTCACCAGCATCACCAGCAGGGCCACTACGTTGGTGATCTGCACCTCGCGTGGCCTGCCCAGCTGGTTAAGCAGCCACAGCGGCAGCGTGCGTTCATGTCCGGCGGTAAAGGTGGTGACGATGATTTCGTCAAACGACAGGGCAAACGCCAGCATGCCGCCTGCCAGCAGCGCCGAGCCAAGATTGGGCATCACCACGTAGCGAAAGGTCTGCCAGCCGTTGGCCCCCAGATCCATTGACGCCTCCACCATACTCCAGGCGGTGCGCCTGAAGCGGGCGATGACGTTGTTAAAGACCACCACCACGCAGAAGGTAGCGTGACCAATCACAATGGTCAGAAACCCTGGTTCCAGCCCTACCGTTTTAAACGCCGTCAGCAGCGCCAGACCGGTTACGATGCCCGGCAGCGCGATGGGCAACAGCAGCAGCAGCGAGATAGCACTCTTGCCAAAAAACTGGCTACGCCAGAGAGCACAAGCAGCAAGCGTGCCAAGTATCAGCGCCACTAACGTCGCCAGCGCGGCTACTTTAAGTGACAGCGTCACCGCATCGAGGATATCGCTTCGCGATGCGGCCACCGTAAACCAGCGCAGCGTCAGGCCCTGAGGAGGAAAGCTAAAGGCGGCGTCTTCGGTATTAAAAGCGTAGATGGCGATGATCAGCAGCGGGAAGTGCAGAAAAATCACCCCACCCCAGGCAGCCAGTTTTAACAGCAGCGGTGCGCGATCAGAGTGCATCGAACGCTCCCAGGCGCTTCACGAACGCCAGATAGAGGGCAATCAAGATAATGGGAACCAGGGTAAACGCCGCCGCCATCGGCATATTGCCAATCGCGCCCTGCTGGGAGTAAACCATGTTGCCGATGAAGAAGCCCGGCGGGCCCACCAGTTGGGGAACAATAAAGTCCCCCAGCGTCAGGGAGAAGGTAAAGATTGACCCTGCCGCGACGCCGGGGATCGCCAGGGGCAACACCACGTGGCGGAAGGTCTGGGCCGGTCGCGCGCCGAGATCCGCCGACGCCTGCAGCAGCGACGGCGGTAAGCGTTCCAGCGCCGCCTGCACCGGCAGGATCATGAACGGTAGCCAGATGTAGACAAAGACCAGGAAGCGCCCGAGGCCAGAGGTCGAGAGCGTACTGCCGCCCACCGCAGGCAGGGTCAACACGCTCTCCAGCAGCGGCTGCAATCCCATATGCTGTAAAAACCACTGGGCAACGCCGTCTCGCGCTAGCAGCAGGGTCCAGGCGTAGGCCTTAACGATATAGCTCGCCCACATGGGAAGCATTACCGCAATATAGAAAAAAGCTTTCATCTTGCCCTGGGTATAGCGAGCCATAAACCACGCCAGCGGAAACGCGAGGATCGCGCTGGCGAGGGTAACCGCTATCGCCATGGTTAGCGTGCGCAGAATAATGTCGTAGTTGGCGGGCTGAAACAGCGCCTGCAAATTCGTCAGGGTCAAATCCGGCGTCACCGACATGGTGAAGTCGTCGAAGGTGTAAAGCCCCTGCCACAGCAATGTTAGCAGCGACCCGAGGTAAACAATGCCGAACCACATCAGGGGGGCGATCAGCAGCAGGAAAAGGCCCAGCGTCGGCCTGCGCCAGAACAGCCCGCTCAGGCGACCATGCGCCGACGGGCGCGGGGCAGGCATAGCGCTCATTGCCATCTACTCCTCCTGCAACGGAACCATTGCCGCACGGGACCAGGAGAGCGGCACGCTCTGTCCTGGCTGGAGTGATGCAGGCTGACGGGCATCAAGAAGATTGGCCTCGCTGACCAGCAGCCTCTCACCATCCGCAAGCTTCAGCTCAATGCGCGTCGCGGCCCCCTGATACTGCACCGTCTGCACCACCCCCTCGGTTTGCACCTCATTTGCCCAGTCCAGCCGAATATGCTCTGGACGCAGGGAGTAGCTTCCCATCATGCCGCACAGCGCCTGCGCCCTGGCGGCGCTAAAAACGTTGGAGGTGCCGACAAAGCCCGCCACGAAGGGGGTGCGCGGACGCAGATAGAGATCGCGCGGGGCGGCAATCTGCTCGATCTTACCGTTATTGAACACCGCGACCCGGTCGGACATCGACAGCGCCTCGCCCTGGTCGTGGGTAACAAAAATAAAGGTGATCCCCAGATCCTGCTGAAGCTTCTTCAGTTCAAACTGCATCTGCTCCCGCAGCTTGAGATCCAGTGCGCCCAGCGGCTCGTCCAGCAGCAGCACGCGCGGCTGGTTAACCAGCGCCCGAGCGATGGCCACCCGTTGCCGCTGGCCGCCTGAGAGCTGAGACGGTTTACGCGCGTGGGCAAACCCCAGCGCCACCCGCTCCAGTGCCTCATGGGCCTGGGCGTGACGCGCTTTTTTGCCGATGCCTTTGACCATCAGCCCGTAGGCGACGTTATCCAGAATCGACATGTGCGGAAAGAGCGCGTAGTCCTGAAACACGGTATTGACGTCACGCTCCCACGGCGGCAGCTCGCTGGCCTCTTTGCCAAAAATACGCACCGCGCCGCCGGAAAGCTGTTCAAACCCGGCGATCAGCCGCAGGCAGGTGGTTTTGCCGGAGCCGGACGGCCCCAGCATAGAGAAAAACTCTCCGTCGTTGACGGCCAGGCTAACGCCATCCACCGCCCGAACGTCACCGTAGATCCGCGAGACATCATCAAACTCAACGGCATAGGTCATGCGTCACTCCTGACGATCAGCGGCCACCCATAATGGCGATGTAATCCTGGGTCCAGCGGCTGTAGGGCACGAACTTGCCCCCGTCGGCAACCGGCGTTTTCCAGAAGGCGATCTTGTCAAAGAAGCCGTAGCCGTTGGTTTCACAGCCCTTCTCACCCAGCAGGGTGCTGGCCTTGCAGCCCTCCGCCACCACCGGCAGAGAGCCAAACCAGGCGGCTACGTCACCCTGCACCTTCGGCGTCAGCGACCAGTCCATCCATTTGTAGGCGCAGTTGGGGTGTTTTGCATCGGTGTGCAGCATGGTGGTATCCGCCCAGCCGGTTACGCCCTCCTTCGGGAAGACCGTGGCGATGGGTTGACCCTCGGCCTTCAGGGCGTTGGCCTGATAGGGCCAGGCGCTGGAGGCCACCACGCCCTCGTTTTTAAAATCGCTCATCTGCACGGTGGTGTCATGCCAGTAGCGGTGGATCAGCCCGTGCTGATCGCGGAGCACCTTCAGCACCGCCTGATACTGCTCCTCGGTGAGCTGATAGGGATCGCTGATGCCCAGCTGCGGCTGGGTAGCTTTCACAAACAGCGCGGCATCGGCAATGTAGATGGGGCCGTCATAGGCCTGAACCCGCCCTTGGTTGCTCTTGCCGTCCGGCAAGTTCTGCTTAACGAAGATCGCCGCCCAGCTATCTGGCGGCGTAGGGAAGACTTTGGTGTTATACATCAGCAGGTTGGGGCCCCACTGATAGGGCGTGCCGTAGACTTTGCCGCCAACGTTGAACCAGTCCCCCTTGGCCACGCGCGGGTCGACGTTTTTCCAGTTGGGGATCAGGGCGGTATTGATAGGTTGGACGCGCTTGCCCATGATCAGCCGCAGGGAGGCATCGCCGGAGGCGGTGACCAGGTCGTAACCGCCCTTCGCCATCAGGCTCACCATCTCGTCCGAGGTGGCGGCGGTCTTCACGTTCACCTGACAGCCGGAGGCTTTTTCAAACTCGCTGACCCAGTCATACTGCTTATCGGTCTGGCCGCGCTCGATGTATCCCGGCCAGGCGATGATATCGAGACGCCCCTCTCCTTTACCGACTTCCGTTGGCTCGGCTGCCTGCGCGGTGACGATGGTCATACCGAGCGCGTACAGCGTGCTGCGGGCAAATGTCTTACTCATAAGCCATTACTCCTGTCGCAATCAAATGTGCGGCAGCCGTGCCGTAAAAATATCTCCCTCAGTAAAGGTAGACGGCGCGCTGCGGCCCCACATAAGGCGCAAAAGAAATTTGCTTAGGTTGTGACAGATGACGCACTCCGCCATCTTCTGGAGCAGAGACAACGGCTTAATACCGGTGCGTTACGGCATGGCCTCGCGGATCAGCATCCCCAGCGTTTTGGCCGCCTGCTCCTCGCGATCGCCCCACGCCCAGGAGGTATTGAAGCGGAAAAAGGGAGCCCAGGTGTCAGAGGTAGAGAACATTTTGCCTGGCGCGATGCTGATGCGGTGCGCCAGCGCCTGCTCGCTTAGCCGCCCGGCGTTCAGGGGGGCGGGCAGCTCAAGCCAGAGAAAGTAGCCGCTGTCGCTGGGGTGGATCTTCACTTCACCAGGCAGATGGCGCAGCAGCGCCTGCCTGGCCTGCTGCTTGCGCTCCGCCAGGGTGCGACGGAGCCGACGCAGATGGGCGTCGTAGCGTTTGGTCGAGAGATAGTCCACCAGCGCCAGCTGCATCGGCGAGCTGGTCGAGAGGGTACTCATCAACTGCAGCTGCTGGATACGCCGGGCGTGTTTCCCCGCCGCCACCCAGCCGATGCGGAACCCGGCTACCAGGCACTTCGAGAACGACGAGCAGTGCAGGGTCATCTCCTGGGTGTCCCAGGCCTTAGCCGGGAGCGGCTTCTCACGGCCAAAGTAGAGCTCGCTGTAGACGTCGTCCTCAATCAGGGTGACGTTATGCTCTGCCAGCAGGGCCACCAGCCGCGCCTTTTTCTCATTGCTGAGGGTGAAGCCGAGCGGATTCTGGCTGTTGGTCATCAGCCAGCAGGCCTTCACCGGATAATCGTTCAGCGCCTGGGCCAGCGCATCGAGATCGATCCCCTCCTCCACGTCGGTGGCCACCGCCAGCGCCTTGAGCTTAAGCCGCTCCAGCGCCTGCAACGCCCCGTAAAAGCAGGGGTTCTCGACGATCACCCAGTCCCCCGGCTCGGTGACCGCCTGCAGGCTGAGGTTGAGCGCCTCCAGTGCGCCTGCGGTGATCACTATCTCATCGGGCGAGATATTCATCCCCTGCTGAGCATAGCGGCGGGCGATGGCATGCCGCAGGTCGGCATTGCCCGGTGGCAGGTTCTCGATCACGCTCATGGCATTGGCGGTTTTGCTGACGTTCGCCAGGGAGCGGTTAAGCTGCTGGAGCGGGAACAGGCGCGGATCGGGAAACGCCGAGCCAAAGGGCAGCACCGAGGCGTCGCAGCTCGCCTGCAGCACCTCAAAAATGTAGGTGTTGATGTCCACGGCCTCGTCCTGCATCACCTGGGCAGGCGGCATAGGTGGTTTGCGGGAGGGCGGTGACGCGACATAGTAGCCGGACTGCGGCCGGGCAACGATCCGCCCCTGGCTCTCCAGCATCTGGTAGGCATGGCTGACGGTCATAAAGCTGACGTGGCTGATGGTGACCTGCTCGCGCAGCGACGGCAGCCGATCGCCGGGCTGCCAGACGCCAAGAGTGATCTGCTCAATAATCTGCTGCGCCAGCTGCTGATACTTTTTCATTGCTCGACCCTGTGAATTCCTCTCTGCCCATTCTATAACAGAAAGCGCTTTACGCGGTGAAAGGTTTAGCCGCAGGGCAACTGTTATGCTTTTAAGTTCGGGTGCTGTTTCTGCCCGCATTCATTGACATCACCTATACTTTCGCTGACATAACTTAAATTATGCGCGGAGTCCTGCATGCTTGATCTAGACGCGTTCCATCTGGCGCGAATTCAATTCGCCTTTACCGTCTCATTCCATATTTTATTTCCTGCTATCACTATCGGGCTGGCCAGCTATTTGGCGGTGCTTGAGGCCCTGTGGCTCAAGACGCAAAATCAGGTCTGGCGAACGCTCTATCTCTTCTGGGTGAAAATTTTCGCCGTGAACTTTGGGATGGGCGTTGTTTCGGGTCTGGTGATGGCCTACCAGTTTGGTACCAACTGGAGCGGCTTCTCGCAGTTTGCCGGGAGCATAACCGGGCCGCTTCTCACCTATGAGGTGCTGACGGCCTTCTTCCTTGAGGCGGGTTTCCTCGGCGTGATGCTCTTCGGCTGGAACAAGGTCGGCCCTGGCCTGCACTTTTTCTCTACCTGCATGGTGGCCCTCGGCACGCTGATGTCCACCTTCTGGATCCTCGCCTCCAACAGCTGGATGCATACCCCGCAGGGGCATGAGATTGTCAACGGCCAGGTGATCCCGGTTGACTGGTTCAAGGTCATCTTTAACCCGTCGTTCCCCTACCGCCTGCTGCATATGTCGATTGCGGCCTTCCTGAGCAGCGCGCTGTTTGTGGGCGCCTCGGGTGCCTGGCATCTTCTTAAAGGCAACAATACGCCCGCTATCCGCAAGATGTTCTCTATGGCGCTGTGGATGGCGCTGGTGGTGGCCCCAATCCAGGCCGTGGTCGGCGATATGCATGGTCTGAATACGCTTGAGCATCAGCCGGCGAAGATTGCCGCCATCGAGGGGCACTGGGAGAACCCGCCAGGTGAACCCACCCCGCTGCTGCTGTTCGGCTGGCCGGATATGGAGCAGGAGCGCACCCGTTATGGCCTGGAGATCCCCGCCCTGGGCAGCCTGATCCTGACCCACAGCCTGGATAAGCAGGTTCCGGCACTCAAATCATTCCCGAAAGAGGATCGCCCTAACTCCACCATCGTCTTCTGGTCGTTCCGCCTGATGGTGGCGATGGGCCTGCTGATGCTGCTGCTGGGCGTAGTCGGGCTGTGGCTGCGTTATAAAGGCCGCCTTTATACGTCGCGTCCGTTCCACCACTTCGCTCTGTGGATGGGGCCTGCCGGGCTGATTGCCCTGCTGGCAGGCTGGGTGACCACCGAGGTGGGACGTCAGCCGTGGGTGGTCTATGGCCAGCTGCGTACCATTGATGCCGTCTCGCAGCACAGCACCTTGCAGATGAGCCTGACCCTGCTGGGATTCTTTGTGGTCTACTCCGCCGTCTTTGGCGTGGGGTATGTCTATATCGGCAGGCTGATCAAGGCCGGTCCGCAGCCTGAAGATCGTCACCCGACTGAGGGCCGTCCGGCGCGTCCGCTCTCTGCGGCCGGTGAGTCGTTAGAGACAGAGGAGAACAAGTAATGGGTATCGATCTGTCAGTAATCTGGTTTGTGATAATCGTCTTCGCCACGCTGATGTATATCGTGATGGACGGCTTCGATCTCGGGATCGGTATTCTGTTTCCCCTCATTCGCGACGGTGAAGATCGTGACGTGATGGTCAACAGCGTTGCACCGGTCTGGGATGGCAACGAAACCTGGTTAGTCATGGGGGGCGCGGGTCTGTTTGGCGCATTCCCGCTGGCTTACGCGGTGATTGCCGACGCGCTGACCATTCCGTTGACCATCATGCTGGCGGGCCTGATCTTCCGCGGCGTGGCGTTCGAATTTCGCTTCAAGGCGACGCCTGCCCACCGTCCGTTCTGGGATAAGTCGTTTATTTTCGGATCGATCGTCGCCACCTTCGCCCAGGGCGTGGTGGTTGGCGCGGTACTGAACGGCTTTGAGGTGACCGGTCGTCGCTTTAGCGGCGGCGCGCTGGACTGGCTCACGGCGTTTAACCTCTTCTGCGGCCTGGGGTTAACCATCGCCTACGCCCTGCTCGGTGCCACCTGGATGGTGATGAAGAGCGGCGGCGCATTGCAGGAGACGATGCGCCACAGGGCGAAACAGCTGCTGCTGGCGCTGCTGGTCACCATTGGCGTGATCAGCCTCTGGACGCCGCTGACCCATCAGGGCATCGCCGACCGCTGGTTCAGCCTGCCGAATATTTTCTTCTTCCTGCCGGTGCCGCTGCTGGTGCTTCTGTTCAGCTTCTGGCAGTGGCGCAGCCTGAATAATCACGCCCATCACACCTTGCCGTTCATACTGACCCTGGGGCTGATCTTCCTCGGCTTTAGCGGACTCGGGATCAGCATCTGGCCGAATATCATCCCGCCCAGCATCTCCCTGTGGGATGCTGCCTCGCCGCCGCAAAGCCAGGGCTTTATGCTGGTGGGCGCGCTGCTGATTATTCCGCTGATCCTGGTCTATACCGCATGGAGCTACTATGTGTTCCGGGGCAAAGTTCAGCCTGGGGAGGGATATCACTGATGGCAGCACCGCGTTTTGTAAAGCGTTTGTTCTGGCTGATTGCTATCTGGGTCGCCAGCGTGCTGGCACTCACGGCGGTCAGCATGGCGTTTCGCCTGCTGATGTCGGCGGCGGGGTTTAAATCGCACTAAGTGAAGTGCCCGGCGGCGCTGACGCTTGCCGGGCCTACAGGGATTACAGCCCTTTGCGTTTAGGCATGGTCTTCATCAGCTCATCCGGGCTGATGGAGGCCACAACGCTGCCCGGCTGAGGCATCTTGAGGATATGGTTTTTCATTTTGCCAATCACGTGCATCTCGCAGGGACGGCAGTCAAACTTCAGGGTCAGCACTTCATCGCCGTGTACCAGCTGCATCGGCGTGGCCTTCCAGCTCTTAATCGATCCCTTCGCCTGCTTCGGGCAGAGGTTAAAGGCAAAGCGCAGGCAGTGCTTGGTGATCATCACCGGCACGTCGCCCTTCTCCTCATGCGCCTCGTAGGCAGCATCAATCAGCTGCACGCCGTAACGGTGATAGAAGGTGCGCGCCTTCTCGTTGTAGACGTTCGCCAGGAACGAGAGATGGGTATCCGGGTAGACCGGGGCTGGCGTCGCTACGGCTTTGCGGCTGCCGCGCGGATAGTTTGCCAGACGGGCGCTATCGAGCATCTCTACGGCCTCACGGCGCAGCTGGTTCAGCTGGCTGGCGGGAACAAACAGCGCGCCCGGCAGGTTGACGCGAATATCGCGAGCGTAATAGATAGTCTGCCCCAGCTTGGCCAGGCCATCGTGCAGCTGACTGAGCGCCTTTTCAGCGTTGGTAGCCTCGGCAAACTCGCCCTCCAGCGTATGGGTAATGCTCACTCCCTCCTCGCTGGTCATGGTGAGGATCAGCTGCTCCTGCCAGCCGCCCAGCTCAATATCCACGCCAACGCGGCGCTCGCTGGAGGTTTTGGTCAGCGCCTGCTGCCAGTTGTGATCGAGGTTACGGTTCAGAGGATGATTCGGACGCACCTTGTAGAGATCGGCTGGCATCTCGTTCGGCCATACGCGATAGCGGTTTTCGCCGGTTTTTTCCACCGTATTGGCACGGAAGCCGACAATCTCACGCTTAATCAACACGTTTAAGCCATCGCCGTTGGCTAAGGTCTCGCTGGCATCAACGTCGAGGTAATCTTTGCCTACCTTCAGCACTTCACCCACCGGCAGGCCGATAAACTTCGGCGAATCGAATGCGCCAATATCGATCTTACGGGCGTTAACGAAGTAGTCGGTGCTGCCGCGATGAAACGTTTTGTCCGTCGACGGGATAAAGAAGTGCTCGGTGCGCCCCGCCGACGAGCGAGCCAAATCGCCCCGCTCTTCGATAATGGCGTCCAGCATCTGGCGGTAGTGAGCGGTGATGTTTTTCACGTAGCTCATATCCTTGTAGCGCCCTTCAATCTTAAAGGAGCGCACCCCGGCGTCGATTAGCGCGCCGAGGTTGGCGGTCTGGTCATTGTCCTTCATCGACAGAAGATGCTTTTCAAATGACACTACCCGGCCCTGGTCGTCTTTCAGGGTATAGGGGAGACGGCAGGCCTGCGAGCAGTCGCCCCGGTTAGCGCTGCGGCCGGTCTGGGCGTGGGAGATGTTGCACTGCCCGGAGTAGGCTACGCACAGCGCACCGTGGATAAAGAACTCGATGGTGGCGTCGGTGCTCTCATGGATAGCACGGATCTGCTGCAAATTAAGCTCACGGGCCAGTACGATCTGCGAGAAGCCGACATCGGAGAGAAACTTCGCCTTCTCCACGCTGCGGATATCGCACTGGGTGCTGGCGTGCAGCTCGATGGGCGGAATATCCAGCTCCAGCACGCCCATATCCTGCACGATCAGCGCATCAACGCCAGTCTCGTAGAGGTCGGTGATCAAGCGCCGGGCCGGCTCCAGCTCATCATCATGCAAAATGGTATTCAGGGTAATAAAGATTTTTGCCCCGTAGCGATGGGCAAACGGCACCAGCTCGGCGATATCGCGCAGGCTGTTGCTGGCATTATGGCGTGCACCAAAGCCAGGACCGCCGATATAGACCGCATCTGCTCCGTGCAGGATAGCTTCGCGGGCGATGGCGGTATCGCGGGCCGGGCTTAACAGTTCAAGATGATGAGTGGGCAGGCGCATAGGGTCGTTATTATCCGTGATCAACAAAATGGCCGCTATTGTAGTGAGAAGATGGCCCGGACGAAAACATTTTTGCTATGCCTGCGACGCCCTTAATACATTAATTAGCAATGCATTGAAATAATGCGCATTTCGCCAGGCGCGCTGAAGGGGGTACAGTGGCTGCGTATTCCGGACATTCCTCGTCATGTGTGCGTTACTGTTAATTCGTCGTTATTCGTCGTCGTATTTTGCCGCAGGCTCGCCTGCGGCTTTTTCTTTTGGATAGTGGATCAGCGAGTGAAACTGGGTTGTCTGCCCGCTGCTATTGCGGTAGGCGTGGGTTTTATCCCCGGCAAACCTGACCCCGCTTCCCGCCTGTAACGTCTGCCACTCCCCGTCAATCTGCATCTCCAGCGTGCCGGAAATCACCACCACGTGTTCAATCACGCCGCGCTCATGCGGAGTAGACTCGCTGAACGCGCCGGGGGCGAGGGTGACCGAAAAGTGGTCAAAGCGCAGTTCGTTATCCCACGGAAAAATCGGCGTAATGGTCATCGCCTGCTGGTCAGGATCGTAGGCCTGCGGCGCGCTGGCGTCCGCTGCGGTGATAAAGGTCGAGAGCGGTACGTTTAGCCCGGTCGCGATTTTCCATAGCGTCGCCACCGTTGGACTGGATTCATTACGCTCGATCTGGCCGAGCATCGCTTTCGAGACGCCGGTTTCAGTGGCGAGGCGCGAAAGGCTCCAGCCCCGCGTCTGGCGCAGCGTTTTCAGTGTTGCAGACAGATACTGTGGCAGATCCATACTTTCCCTTCCTCGTGCGTGAATGGCTTCTTGTGCGTTATAACGCACAATGCTATTTTTATCGACCGTGATAGCGTACATGGAGTTCTTATGCCCCTGCGTCCCTTTCCCTTTTCTACCCTGCTGGCAGGCTTTGTGGCGGTGCTGGTGGGCTATGCCAGCTCGGCGGCCATTATCTGGCAGGCAGCCAGCGTTGCCGGTGCCAGCCCGGCGCAAATCGCCGGCTGGATGACGGCGCTGGGGCTGGCGATGGGTATCAGCACCCTTGTGCTGACCCTGCGCTACCGCGTTCCGGTGCTCACCGCCTGGTCAACCCCCGGTGCGGCGCTGCTCGCCACCAGCCTGGAGGGGGCCACCCTCAACGAGGCCGTAGGGGTATTTATCTTTGCCAATGCCCTGATCCTGCTCTGCGGTCTCACCGGCCTGTTTGCCCGCCTAATGAAGATTGTTCCACACTCGCTGGCGGCGGCGATGCTGGCCGGTATCTTACTGCGTTTTGGATTGCAGACCTTTACTAATTTACAGAGCGATTTCAGTTTATGCGTCAGCATGTTGCTGGCATGGCTGCTCTGCAAAGCGCTGGCACCGCGCTATGCCATTATTGCTGCGCTTATCACAGGCGCGCTCGTGGCCTGGCTAAGCGGTGACGTTGTCACATCTGCGCTGCATTTCTCGGTAGTGATGCCTGAAATGATCGCCCCTCGCTTTACCCTGACCACCTTAATCAGCGTGGGAGTGCCCTTTTTCCTGGCGACGATGGCCTCACAAAACGCGCCCGGCTTCGCCACCATGCAGGCCGCGGGCTATCACGTTCCCGCCTCGCCGCTGATGGTCTTTACCGGCGGGCTGGCGCTGCTGGGCAGCGTGTTTGGGGTCTACTCCGTCTGTATCGCCGCTATTACCGCCGCTATCTGTCAAAGCCCGGATGCCCATCCGGATGCGGATAAGCGCTGGCAGGCTGCCGCTGCCGCAGGCGTTTTCTATCTGCTGGCGGGCGTGTTTGGCGGTTCGATAAGTGGCCTGATGGCGGCCCTGCCGCTGAGCTGGATCCAGACCCTGGCAGGCCTGGCGCTGCTGGGCACCATTGGCGGCAGCCTGCATCAGGCCCTGGTGAACGAGCGCGAGCGCGATGCCGCGGCGGTGACTTTTCTCGTTACCGCCAGCGGCGTGACGCTGCTGGGCATCGGGTCGGCATTCTGGGGACTGCTGGTGGGTGGGATCTGCTATGCCGTGCTGTCAGGCATGCGCCGCGCGCATCTGTGACGGCGTAATACCGAACACGCTTTTGAAACGGTTGCTGAAGTGGCTGGCGGAGCTGAATCCGCACCCGAGCGCAATCTCGGTCAGGGGCAGCGCCGTGTAGCATACCCTGTCCCGAGCCTGATGCATCCGCCGCTGCATCACGTACTGGTGCGGCGCGAGCCCGGACGAGTGGCGAAACATGCGGGCAAAATGGTATTCGCTCAAGGACGCCTGGACGGCGAGATCGGCCAGGGTGAGCGGCTCGGCAAGATGGGCATCGATGTACTCCAGCACCTTACGCAGCACCGACGGGGCCAGCCCGCCGGTGACGCTCGGCATGCGCCACTGCACGCTGCTGTAGCGCTGAATGATATGGGTCAGCAGCAGCGTCGAGGCCGTGCTCAGCGTAAGCTGGTTGGCCTGCTGCTGCCAGTCGCAGTCGAGCAAAAACTGGCGGTAGAGGGCGGTGATCTGTGCGTCCTGGCCAAAGGTTTTCTCATCCAGCGTCAGCGCGGCCGGGCTGCGATCCCAGATCTGCTCCCCTACGCTGCGCAGATGCGCATCTGTGCAGTAGAGGTGCACGAAAGAGAGATCGTCGCGAATATCCCAGGTCGACTCGCTCTCTTTCGGCAAAAGACAAAACCGATCCGGTCCGCCGCCGTTTTGCCATCCGCTGCGGGTCTTATGGTAGCTCTCATAGCCGTCGGCAACGTAGAGGCTCAACGTATGGTGATCGCAATACTGGGTGATGCGATCGCGCTTATTGGACCATGCGGCCAGCTGCATGCCGTTATTCAGCGCGACTGAATTTTTCAGCACCGCGCTATGCCTGCGCAGGTTTTCAAAAGCACCGTAGGTTTCTGCCATCGCCACATTAACAAGTGATTAACCAGATCCTTAGTGTATGAAGAGTGCGGCGTGGATGAAAGCGTTGCCGCCCTCTGAGCGCCAAAAAACCGCAAGAATTTGCAAGTCTCCCGCAAGCCCCTGCAAGCGTCGCCGCCCGTCGTGCTCAACAATAGGGTTTTTAATGACGGAGAGCAGCGCACGATGAACGCACTAATGTATGGCCTGGTGGTGGTGATTTGGGGAACGACGTGGATCGCTATCCATTTGCAGCAGGGGCCGGTCGCTGCGCCGGTCTCCATTTTCTGGCGCTTCGCGCTGGCCTCGGCCATCATGATGCTGACGCTGCTGGTGCTTAAGCGGCTGCGCGCCCTGACGCTCAGGGATCACCTGATGTGTATGGTTCAGGGCGGCTGCGTGTTCGGCTTTAACTTCTGGTGCTTTTACACCGCTGCGGCGTGGATCAACACTGGGCTGGAGTCGGTCATCTTCTCCATGGCGGTGCTGTTCAACGCGATAAACAGCTTTATCTTCTTTGGTCAGCGCCCGCCCGCCCGCTTCTTTCTGGCCGCCGCGTTGGGCCTGACCGGCATCGCCGCCCTCTTCTGGCAGGATCTGATCGCCAGCGATCTCAACGTCAACCTGCTGCTGGGCATCGGCCTGTCGGCTCTGGGCACCCTCGGCTTCTCGCTGGGCAATATGATCAGCCTTCGCCACCAGCGTAACGGGCTGGAGACGATGACCACCAACGGCTGGGCAATGTTCTACGGCACGCTGATTATGGGCTTCATCGCCCTGGTACGGGGCGACAGCTTTACGCCGGAGTGGACGGTGAGCTACCTTGGCGCGCTGGTGTATCTGGCGCTGTTCGGTTCGGTCGTTGGCTTTGGGGTCTATTTTACGCTGGTGGGCCGCATCGGGGCGAGCAATGCTGCCTACAGCACGCTGCTCTTTCCGCTGGTGGCGTTAACGCTCTCGACCCTGTTCGAGGGATACCGCTGGGAGAGCAATGCCGTGGTGGGTCTGGCGTTGATCCTGGTGGGAAACCTGGTGATGTTTACCCGTCCAGAAACCCTGCTGCGAGTCTGGCACGGACGACCGCGCTCGGCGTGAAGAGAAAAAGAGAAGCGCCATCGCGAGGATGGCGCTTCGCTGATTACTGTTTTTTAACCTGGAACAGCGCCGCGTCGCTGGCCAAATCGTCCACCACCTGCTTGAGGGTGTCGACGGTGAGCGGCGTATTCTGGTTATTGAGGTCTTTACCCTCTCCCTTACGCACCACTTTGATCACCGGTTTGTTAGTGGCGGCGTCAATCAACTCACCCTCAAAATAGAGCGCAGTATCCATGGTACGGTGGCCAGTGGCGGCCTGAGTGCCTGCTACCACCATCGCAATGGGGATCACCTCATAGAACTGCAATCCCTCTTTGCTGGAGTCAACGCCGGTGATCGCGCCACGGAAGATCAGGCTACGCGGACCCGGCGTCGCCACCAGCGGCTTACGCTGGGCGGCGGCGGCTTTCAGCTTGGTATTGGTATAGTTCAGCAGGCCGTTGAGGGTCTCCTGACCAATCTGAGTGGTAGGTTTAGGCTGCGGATAGTAGGTGATGGGATTGTAGACGATGCTATCGTACTTGCTGTCATCAAACGACGGATCAACCCAGCGCAGCACCGGTTTCCCCGATGCAGAGGTCGCCTGCTGCAAATTTGAATAATCTTTTAAAAAACCTGAATACTTGTCCGGCTGTGTGACTTTCGACGAGCACCCTGTCAGCGCCAGCAGCCCTGACAGTACAGCTACCTGAATCAATGAGTGAGTACGCATGTATTTATTCCTGAAATTATAACGATGCATACGGAGTTATAGCAAAACTCAGTGACGGTTGTTGTGACTAAAAGAGTGCTGGCTCACCCTTTTACCAAAAAACAGGCCTGCGCAACCGCACAGGCCTGGAGTGATTATTTTTTCAAATCGACCTGATAAAAAATGTGTTTGCCAAAGGGATCGATCTCATACCCCTGTACCTCTTTGCGCACCGGCTCGAAAATCGTTGAGTGGGCAATCATCACGGCAGGCATCTGGTCATGCATCATCTGCTGCGCCTGCTTGTAGAGGGCAGTACGCTGGGATTGATCGGTGATGCCTTTCGCTTCGGCAATCAGCTTATCAAACGGCTGATAGCACCACTTCGCCGAGTTGGAGCCGCCGTCCGCTGACTGGCAGGTAAACAGCGGACCGAAGAAGTTATCCGGGTCGCCGGTGGCCGTGGTCCAGCCCATCAGCGCCGCCTGGTGCTCGCCCCCCTTCACGCGCTTGAGGTACTCGCCCCACTCATAAGTGACAACCTTGGCCTGTACGCCAATCTTCGCCCAGTCGGCCTGGATCATCTCCGCCATGCGCTTCGCGTTCGGGTTGTAGGGACGCTGAACCGGCATCGCCCACAGGTCAATGCTTAAGCCCTTGGCGAAGCCCGCCTCGGCGAGCAGCGCTTTGGCCTGCTCCGGGTTGTAGTCGTAATCCTTCAGGTCGCTATCAGCGCTCCAGACCCCCGGCGGCAGCAGGTTTTTCGCCGCCGTACCGGTGCCCTGGAACACCGCGTCGATAATCGCTGGCTTATTGATCGCCATCGCCAGCGCCTGGCGCACCTTGACGTTATCCAGTGGCGCTTTCTGCGTGTTGAGGGCGAGGAAACCGGTATTCAGCCCAGCCTTGCTCATCAGGTTGATATTGGGATTTTCGCGCATCCGGGGCAGATCCGCCGGGTTCGGGAAGGCCATGACCTGACACTCGTTCTTCTCCAGCTTGGCGTAGCGCACCGAAGCGTCCGGGGTGATGCTGAACACCAGTCGGTCCAGCTTGGCCTTGCCCTGCCAGTATTCCGGGAAGGCGGTAAACAGGATACGGGAGTCCTTCTGATACTGCGCCAGCCTGAACGGACCGGTGCCGATGGGGTCCATATCCACGCGCGTCGGCGTGCCTGCCTTCAGCATGGCGTCGGCATACTCTGCCGAGAGGATCGAGGCAAAATACCACGCCAGGTCGGCTACGAACGGTGCTTCCGGGTGGGCAAGCGTAAAGCGCACGGTGTGGTCGTCAACCTTGTCAATACCGGTGATCAGCTTGCCAAACTCCAGGCTCTCAAAGTTCGAGTAGTTACCGTTAGAGACGTTGTGATAGGGATGATTGGGATCCTTCTGCCGCATAAACGAGAAAATCACGTCGTCGGCGTTGAAGTCCCGCGTTGGGGTGAAGTATTTATTGCTCTGAAACTTCACGCCTTTGCGCAGATGGAAGGTGTAGGTTTTGCCATCTTCGCTGACGTCCCAACGTTCGGCCAGGCTGGGCTCTAACGCCGTGGTGCCGACCTTGAACTCTACCAGCCGGTTGTAGACCGGAACGGCGCTGGCATCAACGCTGGTTCCCGAGGTGTAAAGTTGAGGGTTAAAGTTTTCAGGCGATCCTTCCGAACAGTAAACCAGCGTCTTCGCTGCCACGGTAGAACTGACCGTGAGCGCGGCCAACGCCAGTGCAAGTGTTGTGGGTTTGCTTATCATCTTTATCCTGTCGTTTATCCGGCTATCTTAGCGTGCTATCAATAAGTGCTTGTTGTTTGCCCGTTAATACATAACATTAAAGTCATACCGTAAGCACCTGATAAAACAAATAAAGAAGGATCCACTATGTCATCGCCACTCGCCAGACAATTAACCCAACGCTTTTTTAACTACCTTGCCATCACTAGCCAGAGCGATGCATCAGCCACCACCCTACCTACCACAGCGGGCCAATATGAGATGGCCCGCGTGCTGGCCGACGAGCTAAAAACGCTGGGATTAGAAGAGATTGTGATCGACGAGTACGCCACCGTGACGGCGGTTAAAAAGGGCAACGTGGCAGGTGCGCCGCGCATCGGTTTTATCACCCATATCGATACCGTAGACGTCGGACTGTCGCCGGATATTCATCCACAAATCCTGCAGTTTACCGGCACAGATCTCTGTCTTAACGCCGAGCAGGATATTTGGCTGCGCACTGCCGAGCATCCGGAAATCTTAGCCTACCCAGGCGAAGAGATTATCTTCAGCGACGGCACCAGCGTGCTGGGCGCGGATAACAAGGCGGCGGTAACGGTGGTGATGACCTTGCTGGAGAACCTGACCGCAGAGCATCAGCATGGCGATATCGTGGTGGCTTTTGTGCCCGATGAGGAGGTTGGCCTGCGCGGGGCGAAGGCGCTGGATCTCAGACGCTTTGACGTCGAGTTTGCCTGGACCATTGACTGCTGCGAGCTGGGGGAGATTGTTTACGAGAACTTTAACGCTGCCCAGGCGAAGATCCGCTTTACCGGCGTGACGGCACACCCGATGTCAGCCAAGGGCGTGCTGGTAAACCCCCTGCTGATGGCCACGGACTACATCAGCCATTTCGATCGCCAGCAGACGCCGGAGCATACCGCAGGCCGCGAGGGCTACACCTGGTTCAACGGTATGGAGGCGGTACAGGGCCACGCCGTGCTCAGCGCCAGCATCCGCGATTTTGATAAGGAACGCTTCGAGGAGCGCAAGCGGCAGATTGGCGAGGTGGCGCAGCGTATTGCCGCGCAACATACCACCGCGAAGGTGGAGTATGAGATCGAGGACGTATACAGCAACATCAGTAACGCCGTGGGCGAAGATCGCCGCGCCATCGACCTGATGTTTGAGGCCATGGAGAGCCTGGGCATCACGCCGAAGCCAACCCCGATGCGCGGCGGTACCGACGGCGCGGCGCTCTCGGCGAAGGGGCTGCTAACCCCGAACTTCTTCACCGGTGCGCACAACTTCCACTCACGCTTTGAGTTCCTGCCGCTGAAATCCTTCGAGGCGTCCTACAAGGTCGCGCTTCAGCTCTGTCTGCTGGCGGCCCGCTAAGCGGGTTTACGGGCCAGCAGCGTGGCAAAGCGCAGCTTGATGCGGTTGCCATTGGCGTCGGTGCGGTGTAGCTCACCGACGTCTTCATTGTATTTCACCACTTCCCAGCCGCTGTAGTACTCCGCCAGCTCTCCGGCCTTAAAGGCAAACGGGAAGCCGACCGTGCAGGGAAAATCGTCCGTGTCCATCGCGGCGACAATCAGGTTATAGCCCCCCGGCACGGTGGTGCGCTGCATATTGGCAATCAGGCCAGGGATGGTTTGCGGCTCAAGAAACATCATCACCACGGTGGAGAGAATAAAGTCATACTCTCCCTCAAAGCTCAGCGCGTTAAGATCGACGGTGGCAATCTCAAGATTATCCAGCCCCTCGGCCGCCTTAATACGCTCAATATTGGCGATGCTCATGGGGTTCTTGTCCCATGCCGTGACACTGTAACCGTTCGCCGCAAGATAGAGGCTGTTACGGCCATTGCCGCAGCCGAGATCGAGCGTTTTGCCCGGCGGAACCAGCGCCGCGGCGGCCAGCACCTCGGAATGGGTGCGGGTTAAACCATATTTTTCAGTGAAGTAATTCTCATCAACCTGGGTCATGATCCATCCTTATTTAGGCGGGAAATTTAAAATGATATTTTAAATACATTTTATTGAAATTCCTTCGCAATAGCCAGAGCGGCAAAGTTTGCTACGTTTATCTAAGGCCATAAGTGGAAAACAGATAATGAACAAGTATCGCCTGAGCGATGCCAGCCGCTCATTTAGCTATCAGGATAACGGTGAAAAGCGGCACGTTACCCTGCGCCAGATCGTCGCCCTGCGGGATTTTCATGACGTCCAGGCCGGTACGCTGGGCGGCTGGGTAGAGGATGAGCAGGTGCTGAGCCAGCAGGGTAGCTGCTGGATCTACGATGAGAACAGCATGGTGTTCGGCGGGAGTCGGATACGAGACAGCGCCCGCATCAGCCAGCCCTGCACCATTTACGACGGAGTGGAGATCGGCGGCCATGCCTGGGTTGACGGGTCGGAAATCTGCCGGGGCGCGCGTCTCAGCGGCAACGTGCTGGTGCAGCGGTCGCGGGTTAGCGGCGAGTGTCTGCTCGGCGACGACGCCCGGATCCTCAACGGCAGCGAGATTATTGCCGCCCGCGGACTCACTCTCGATCACGATGCCACCCTGCGCATCTATGACCGGGCCACGGTGAACCACTCCCGCATCCTGCACCAAGCGCAGATTTACGGCGACGCCATCGTTAACTACGCCTTTGTAGAGCATCGGGCCGAAGTGTTTGACTTTGCCCTGCTGGAGGGTAACGAGGAGAATGACGTCTGGGTCTGCGACTGCGCCAAGGTGTATGATCGCGCCCGCCTCGTCGCCGGACGAGGGGAAGATGCCATTCCCACCCTACGCTACAGCGCTCAGGTAGCGGAGAATGCGGTGGTAGAGGGCAACTGCGTGCTGAAGCACCACGTGCGCGTCGGGGGTGACGCGCGGCTTAGCGGTGGGCCGCTGGTACTGGACGACTTTGTTCTCGTTCAAGGCCGGGCACAGCTCAGCGGCAACCTGCTGATCGAGGGGCATGTTGAGATTGGCGGCGACGCGGCGGTGATCGCCCTGGAAGAAGAGTCTATTCACTTGCGCGGTCCGAAAGTGATGAGCGGCGTGGAGCGTATTACCCGCACGCCGCTGCTGGGCGCGCTCTAGGCGTCGATAATTCGCGCGTAGAGATTTTGATCGTCATAGCGGCCGTTGAGGAACTCCGCCTCTTTCAGGCAGCCCTCCAGCACGAAACCTGCGCGCTGGGCCACACGATTACTGGCGGCGTTATCCACCCGGCACTTGATCACAAAGCGCCGGATTTCGCCGCTCTGGGCATAGTGCTGAATAAACGCCTCCAGCGACTGGGAGAGAATGCCCTGCCCCTGATGCCCTTCATCCAGCCAGTAGCCAATATAGGCGGTTTTGTTCAGCGGCTCGATGGCGTTAAACGACAGCACGCCGACGAGGGTTTCCTGCTGCATAATCAGGAACATTTTGGCGTAGCCGCGCTGGTGCAGCATGATGTTGCTCTGGGCGTTCTTCAGCGAGTCCTCTTCGCTGGCGACGTACTGGGGCCAGTTCAGCGACTGCTGGAGCCACGCCCGATTCTTCACCACCAGCTGATACAGCTCGCTGACGAAACGCTCGTCGATGGCGCAAAGTTTCAGGGTGTCGCTTACGGGGATGATTTCATCCGTGCTGGTTTCCATTTCCTCTCCTTACCTTAGCGCATTACGCGGTCATCAACGTAGGTGCGCTTGTCCGGTGCTGGCGGGAAGTACTGATAGAGCCAGGTTTCGCTCACCGCCTCGCCCTGGCAGCGCAGGAACATGCGCATCTCCACCGGATCGGTGGAGTCGTTGGTGGGATACCAGTCGAATTGGATGCGGTAGCCGTCAAACGGCTCCACGTAAAGGATCTCAACCTGCTTCGCCTCACCGTTGGAGAGGGTGATCACCGGTTCAATGCCCCTCGGGGCGGCATCTTTAATGTTGCCCCCGGCAAAGTCGATGGCGAAACGGCGGGCCCACACCTGCGGATAGTGCTCACCCGGGGCCCATCCTTCCGGGAAGCCGCCCATGCCGGTACGGGTCGCCAGCACGCGGGCCAGCGGCGTATGCACCGGCGGCTGTGCGCTCCAGTAGAGGCGATACTGGAAGGCGAGACTGTCCCCGGCTTTGACCGGCTTTTCCGGCTGCCAGAAGCAGACGATGTTATCCAGCGTCTCACCGGTGGTAGGGATCTCCATCAGGTTAACGCTCCCCTTGCCCCAGCTGTTGCGCGGCTCAACCCACAGGCTTGGGCGCTTGTTGTACCAGCCCATTACGTCCTGATAGTGGGAGAAGTCGCGATCCAGCTGCAACAGGCCGAAGCCTTTCGGGTTGTTATCGTCAAAGGCGTTAAACTGTAATTTCTGCGGGTTATTGAGCGGGCGGCAGATCCACTCTCCATTACCCCGCCACATCGCCAGACGGTCAGAGTCGTGGATCTGCGGGTGGATAGTGTCGCACATGCGCCGCTCGTTGTTGCCGCAGCTAAACATGCTGGTCATCGGCGAGATACCCAGCTGCTTGATCTCTTTGCGGGCGTAGAGGCGGTTATCCACCTCCATGATCACCTGGTTCTTCTCGCAGTGGATCACGAATTTATACGCGCCTGTCAGGCTCGGGCTGTCCAGCAGAGCATAGACGGTAAAGGTGGTGTCCGACGGTTTCGCCGTTTCAAACCAGAACGAGGTGAAGTCCGGGAACTCTTCGGGGGTGTCGGTAAAGGTGTCGATCGCCACGCCGCGTGCGGAGAGGCCGTACTGGTAAGTACTGTCCACCGCGCGGAAGTAGCTTGCCCCGAGGAAGGAGACGATATCCCGACGGGCCAGCTCCGGAGCCTTAAACACGCGGAAGCCGGCGAAGCCGAGATCGCTCTGCCCCTCCAGCTGTTTGGTATCAACGCCTGCGTCGTGGTAGTTAAACAGCTCCGGACGGAAGTGGATCTCACGTGCCTGATGGCTGGTCGGATCCAACGAGAACATGCGCACCCGGCGGCGGAAGCCCATTCCTACGTGGAAGAACTGCACGTCAAGCTGGCGCCCCTCTACGTTGTTCCACAGCGACTGCTTTGCATCGTACTGAATGCTGTTGTAAGCCTGCGGCGTCAGGGTGGCGAGCGTCTCGGGCAGCGCACGGGGCGCGCCTCCCCACGGGGTTTGGGCCAGATCGTGCGCCGTCGCCTGCAGGCTGGAGAAATCAAAACGATGGCTTTGACCATCGGCAATGCCGGGTTCCGCTGCAAAGGCAGCGCGGGAAAAGAGCGAGGCGAGTCCTGAGGTCCCGCTCGCAGCGGCCAGTATCATAGAAGATTTTAAAAAACGTCTGCGGTTCATGCCTGAGAAAACGTCCTTTTGGTCGTGTGTAAGCGCTCCGCCCGCAAGCGAAACAGCGGCAATAAAAGCACGCCCACTCTAGACAACTTTGTCGCAGAATCCAATGAGAGTTTTACACCAGTCCGCAGCGCCGCAGGCTGCGCACCTCCGCCGCCTGGTAAAGCGCAAACTCATCCAGTACCGAACAGCCCAGCGCCTGCTCGAACGCTTCACGGCTGGCGTTGCCGTGCTGACGCTGCTGGGTTTCATTGCCAAGATTGGACTGGAAGATCCCCGCCGCGCTGACCGGCAGAAAATCTTCGTAGGTGATGGGCTGCGCTACCACCCAGCCGCGCTCGATCAGCGGCTGCGGATCGTCTCCCGGGCCAAAGGCGTGACGATGGCCCTCTCCGGTCGGCGTCAGGCGGTAGCGGAAGTAGGCCAACCCCTGACGCCGCAGCAGCAGCTCGCTGTCGGGAAAGGCTTTGAACTTCTCCTGCAGGTGATGCTGGTGGATCAGGTTATCTTTCCCGGTGCCCGCCTCCGCCAGCAGCCTGTCGTAGAGCGCCCGCCCTTTTGGCGTCAGGGCTACGCCGCGCTGCTCGATCTCACCGAAGCGCGCGCTGTGGGTTCCCCTGTGCTCTCCGGCAAACAGCACCGGCTCCTCCAGTGCCTTGAAGCTGGTTTGCCGCAGCAGGAGCGGCACCTCCCGCCGGGGCGGTCCTTCAATGAGCACTTTCGGTTCGATACCGTACTCCGGCATCAGGGCCTGGACCCGGTCGATATCCAGCGTGCGCGGGGTCAGGTGGTTGATGTGGCAGCCGGGAAAGCAGACGACGTCGGCAATCAGCCGGTGTTCGCTGTGCAGCGCGTGATAGGTGTCGTAGTCAACGGTGGCATGCTGATGCCAGCGAAAGGTCTCCAGCGCCTGCTGAACAAACTCGCTGGCTTGCGCCGCCGTGAATCCCCCCTGCTGCTCGAAGCAGTCCAGCAGTTCCAGACAGCGCGGGGTGAAAATCGAACGTTTGGCCAGAATCGCCTTCGCGCGCTGGCGCAGCGACTCGCTCTCAATCAGCTCGGGCCGCAGGAGCGAGGTAAAGACGCGAAACGGATTGCGGCACAGCGCCTCGTCATCAACCGGGCGAAACGCGGTGGAGTGCACCGGCACCCCCGCCTCGGAGAGATCGTAGTAGCCTACCGGCTGCATGCCCATCACCGCAAAGAGTCGTCGCAGCGTGGAAAGCTCCAGCGGTGTACCGACGCGAATCGCCCCGTGGCGCTCGACGTTGAGGCGCGCCAGCTCATCGGCGTTGGCAAGCTGCTCGTGCAGCTTAGGGTTGTTCTCAAGTACCGCCAGATTGACATCGGCTACCAGCTCCAGCAGCGTGCCGTACTGGGGAACTTCCTGCTGGTACATGGCCGACATAGCCTGTGAAAATGCTTCCCGGATCTCATCAGCCGTGATCGTATACGCCATAATCTCATTTCTCCCCTTCATCTACCTGGAGTGTAGAGAAGGTCCTCATCCGGCGCGGAAAATAATTACAAAATGTGATTTGAACTTACAAAATGAGCAACCCGTAAACTTTGAGATTTTGCGAGGTCATACTTCATACTAAAACCATTTGGACGTTAAGGTTTTCTTACTCACAAAGCTTTAAGATTGCTCATATACAGAAATTAGAAAAACTTCTATACAGCGAAGGCGTAGTAACTTTATGGAAATAACTTAAATAACAGAGAGTTACACCCACAAACTGTACATGGCGTGTAAGATATTTAAATTAATGATGCAAAGTGCGGCATCCCGCATAGCTAATCAAAAGGACACGATCAGCTTCTTTTTGATATTTTGGATTAATGAAAGCTTCAATCGCAAGTGTTAGTAAAATGATCTTGCTTAATTTTTATTCTTTTGAGTCAAGTTGTAAATACAGTAAAGATCTATCTCTACAAAGCTCCTACATAATCAGGCATTTCATGTAACACAGAACTGCTCCTTTTTCTTAAAGGATGTTAAAATCACAGTGATGGAATTATTCATCAAAATTATTTATTTGCCGTTAACCAGACATTTGGTGAATAGGCAGCGCAGGGTAAGCAACGATACTACTTGTTACATTTATACGATGGACATGGCTCATCATGGCATAGGCCTGCACCTACAGTTAATAGTGTACTTACCATGCGCAATAAATAACCTATATTATTTCAATTTACCTTTCATTTATTACAAAAAATGAATAAGCACTATTTACTTAACTGTTTACTCATGAATCGAGCAAGAATCCAAACCCTACTCAGCAAGAACAAGGCAAACAACATAAAATGAACATTAGCGTCCGCTTCTCAACATTCGGAACATTAGAGAATCATGAGGTATTCCTCTTAAACATTCATGGACGGATTTATATGGGATGGAAAGAAAGCGACTTAATTTACCGTAGCATTGATAGCCGTGGCACACCGGGAAAATTCAATGTAACTCAGATTGAAGCAGAACGGGATATAGTGGTTATTGGCACTACTGATAAATTTATTGATGCTCAGCATTATGCTCTGTTTTTTGTTGGCGAGTATCCAGCTAATGGCCGTGCTGGCACACATGCGGCTATCGACACACTTCAAGGCATGGCAGCAATGAGGCTTGCTGTACGAGCTGCTGGCATTACTCATCACCTTGACACACATGAGCTCTAATAAATAATCAGGGCGTAACATGTGCTTTTTGCATGTGCTCTTTAACCTAGCAACTAAAATAAAAATGAAAAAATATCCAGTAGTTATCCTTCTCTTTATGACAAGCAATGTAATAGCAATGGATTATTGCCGGGTAACCATTCCTGATAAAAAGGCATACATATTGATGAAAAAGGAAAGATAACAAATGACTCTTTTGGAGCGGCCATTTACATAGGTGATTATAAAAAAGTAAGTCGCTATGACCTAAATCCTGTTGATGGCTCAATCATGAATGCAGAAAAAGATGCCTATCACTATAACGATGATGAGGGGCATAGCTTTACGCTTAATTGGGACGGCATAACAGTTGAATCTATCCAATTCATTCCTGATTCGAAACGTTTCTTAATGATACAACAATATATGCCGGATACAAACGCTAAGAGTTACAATATTAAATCAAGTGCGAGTGTACAAGCGGGAAGCTGGCATGATTGTTCAAGCAAGACAATTCAAGCGGTATATAAATATGAAAGCGCGAATGTAAATATGCATGATAACTATAACTAAAGAAAAAATAAAGCATTTGATCAAAGGGTGTTGGGTGCTCCCTACATTGAAACTTGTTGCCGTAAATAATAAAACGCAAGTTCAAACGCCTTTCTGACAGGACAATGATAAAAGCCAAGTCCTTCATAAGCTATGTCGTTAGACTAGGCGAAAGATGACTTTGAGTTCTGTTATGGAAGCGGCGAAATGGAGGATGTCATTCTGGGTGCGGTAGGAAATCGCTTCTGGTAGCATCAAACGTCTGAGCCGCTGCATATATGATTTTAAGTGCTAATAAACACGGGCATCGGCCGAGATGCTGGGGAGTTCTCTACGCATAACCTGAGTAAGGAGTTTGAAAAGCCAAAGTATAGTTGAGAGCTCCATGAAGGCAATCAAACATGAGTAGACTAATACGATCATGTAACCAAACTCAACCATGGCTACTAAAAGTAAGTTACATAACAAAAAATTATATCACGGCGTGGGGGCAAACCCCGAACGGTAGGGCAAAGCGGTTAAATGTTAATAATATTTTGCTAGCAGGTTATCAAATTTAGATAACTTTTCTTGTCAGCGGTTGCGCTCTGTTTTTAACATTGGTTATGGAAAAAAATGGTCTCTTCAGTCAGCGCATCCGCTTGCGCCACTTACATACCTTCGTCGCCGTCGCTCAACAGGGAACGCTGGGGCGCGCGGCAGAAACGCTCAACCTAAGCCAGCCCGCGCTGTCGAAAACCCTTAACGAGCTGGAGCAGCTGACCGGCACGCGGCTATTCGATCGTGGCCGGATGGGCGCGCACCTCACTGTGGTCGGCGAACAGTTCCTGACCCATGCGGTACGGGTGCTGGACGCGCTGAATACCGCCGGGCAGGCGCTGTCCCACAAAGAGGGCGTGAACAGTGACGTGGTGCGCGTTGGCGCGCTGCCTACCGCCGCGCTGGGCATTATGCCTCCGGCGATTGGCGAATTTCATCGCCACCTGCCGCACATCACGCTTCAGGTCGCCACGATGAATAACCCGATGCTGCTGGCCGGTCTGAAAACCGGCGAGCTGGATATCGGCATTGGCCGCATGTCAGATCCAGAGATGATGAGCGGCCTGAACTACGAGTTGCTGTTTTTAGAATCCCTGAAGCTGGTGGTCCATCCCCGTCACCCGTTATTAAAAGATACGGTGACGCTGAGTCGCGTGATGGAGTGGCCGGTGGTGGTCGCCCCGCAGGGCACCGCCCCGCGCCAGCACACCGAGGCGCTGCTTGCGGCTCAGGGGTGCTCCCTGCCCTCTGGCTGCATCGAAACGCTGTCGGCCTCGCTCTCCCGCCAGCTTACCGTCGAGTATAACTACGTCTGGTTTGTGCCTTCCGGCGCGGTAAAGGACGATCTCAAGCAGGAGGCGCTAACGGCACTGCCGATCCCGGCCCAGGGCGCGGGCGAGCCGATTGGCATTATCACCCGCATCGACGCCCCGCTTTCGGCGGCGGCGCAAACGCTGCTTAGCGCCATCCGGAAATCGATGCCGGTTTAACGCCGCGTGCGCTTTAGCGCTCTTCCCGCCGCCGTTGTTGCGCAAAGGGTAAACATAACGTTAATTGTGTGATAAAAACGCGTTATTGATTATGGGTTGTTGTGAAGAGGTATAACCTTGCCCACAGCAACCCGCCGTCTGGAAGAACGCATGAAATTTAAATCCGCCATCAAGCCATACCACGCCGCTGCCGGCGGGCTTGGCTCTCTGGAAGCGACGACCCGCTTCGTCATCGACAGCAAAAACGCCCTGAAGAATATGCGCAATCTGTTGCGCATGAACAAGGCCCGTGGCTTTGACTGCCCCGGCTGCGCCTGGGGCGATGATAATAAAAGCACCTTCAGCTTCTGTGAAAACGGCGCTAAGGCCGTGACCTGGGAGGCCACCCGTCGCCAGGTTGACGCCGACTTCTTCGCCCGCCACACCGTTAGCGCCCTTAACCAGCAGTCGGACTACTTCCTTGAGTATCAAGGGCGCCTCACCGAGCCGCTGAGCTATAACCCTACTACCGACCGCTATGAGCCGATTAGCTGGGACGCCGTCTGGGCGCTGATTGCGCAACATATCCAGGCGATGGATAACCCGGATCGGATGGAGCTGTATACCTCCGGGCGCGCCAGCAACGAAGCGGCCTATATTTATCAGCTGTTTGGCCGCATGGTTGGAACCAATAATTTCCCCGACTGCTCCAACATGTGCCATGAGGCGAGCGGTGCCGGACTGAAGCGCAGCATCGGCGTTGGTAAAGGCACGGTACACCTGAAGGATTTTGACCAGGCCGATGCAATCTTCGTCTTTGGCCAAAACCCTGGCACTAACCATCCGCGTATGCTGCATAGCCTGCGCCACGCCGCCGATCGCGGGGCCAGCATCGTCACCTTCAACACCCTGCGCGAGCGCGGGCTGGAGCGATTCGCCGATCCGCAGAAGCCGCTGGAGGTGATCACGCCGAAAGCGGGCACCATCAGCTCCTCCTACTATCAGCCAAACCTTGGCGGCGATATGGCGGCGGTGCGCGGCATGGCGAAGGCGCTGCTGGAGACCCACCGTCAGCGGCAGGCCGACGGCCAGCCCGGGATCTTTGACGAGGCGTTCATCACCCGTTACACCCAGGGCATTGAGGCATGGTTTGCGCAAATCGATGCCACCCCCTGGGCAACGCTGGTTGAGCAGTCTGGACTGACGGAGCAGCAGCTTCGCGAGGCGGCAGATATCTGGCAGCGTGCCGAAAAAGTGATCTGCACCTGGGCGATGGGCATTACCCAGCACAAACACTCTCTCGATACCGTAAGGGAGATCACCAACCTGCAGCTGCTCGGCGGCCATCTCGGTAAACCCGGAGCGGGCCTTTGCCCGGTTCGCGGCCACAGTAACGTGCAGGGCAACCGCACGGTGGGCATTGATGAAAAGCCTCCTGCCGTGTTGCTGGATAGCCTCGCCCGGCACTTCAACTTCGAGCCGCCGCGCAGGCCGGGCCATCACACCGTCGATGCCATCAACGCCATGCTGCGGGATGAGGTTAAGGTCCTGATCGCCCTCGGTGGCAACCTCGCCGCCGCCGCGCCGGATACGCCGCGCACCTGCGAAGCGCTGCGCCGCTGCGGGCTGACGGTCTACATCAGCACCAAGCTCAACCGTAGCCACCTAATGCCCGGTAAAGCCTCGCTGATCCTGCCGACGCTGGGGCGCACGGAGGAAGATATCCAGGCCAGCGGCCGCCAGTTCATCACCGTAGAAGACTCCTTCAGCATGGTTCACGCTTCCGAAGGGATCGGCAAACCGCTGGCGAAAACCCAGCGCTCGGAGACGGCTATTATCGCTAACATCGCCCACGCCACGCTTGGCGATACCGCCGTGAACTGGCTGGCGCTGGCGGATGATTACAGTCTGATCCGCGATCACATTGCCGCTACCCTCCCCGGCTTTGCCGACTTTAACGCCCGCTGCGATCTGCCAGGTGGGTTTTGGCTCGGCAACGCCGCCGCCGAGCTGACGTTTAACACGCCGTCGGGCAAGGCCGAATTCAGCGCCGCGGCGCTGCCGGTTTCCGTGCGGGAGGATGCGCCGTTTATTCTGCAAACCCTGCGCTCCCACGATCAGTACAACACCACCATCTACGGGCTGGATGATCGCTACCGTGGCGTTTACGGTCAGCGCGAGGTGCTGTTTATGCATGCAGATGATATTGCGGCGCTGGGCTTACAGGATGGCGATCGGGTCGATATCACCACCGAGGCGGATGACGGCATTGTGCGTCAGGTTACGGATTTCAAGCTGGTAGCCTACGCCATCCCGCGCGGTAACCTGGCGGCCTACTATCCTGAGACGAACCCGTTGGTTCCTCTCTCCCGCATCGGGGACGGTACCGGCACGCCGACCTCAAAATCAATTCCGGTCCGCGTGACCAGGGCCCAAACCCAGCCTACTCTGCGTATCGCTTAACCCTTCATCTCCCTCTCCTAACGCCCGTTTATGTGACGGGCGTTTTGTTTGCCGCACACAAAACGTGCCAAATTATTTTTTAACAATTGCGTAAAACAATTTAACAGATCTATCATGTTGCGGAATTCACCATATGGTTCATAAAATAACGATACGGCGGATTTAAAACCCTACCTTACAAGGCAAACCCTGTTTAAATTACCTTTTTGGTTCATTCGCGTGAACCAGATCGGTTTTAGGAGAGTGACATGGCAACTGGCAGCACGCCACACGGGATCGGTCGTATCCTGAAGTGGCTTCTGGCCGGGCTTCTGATAATTATCGGCCTGGCTATTGGTATTCCCGGTATCAAACTCGTCTCGTTGGGAGGTAGCGCCTACTTCCTGATCATGGGCGTCGCGATGCTGATCTCTGCACTACTGATCGTTAAAAACCGCACCAGCGGCATCATGCTCTATGCGCTGGCCTTTATCGCCTCGGCGATCTGGGCCGTCAGCGACGCGGGCTGGGACTTCTGGCCGCTGTTCTCACGGCTCTTTACCTTTGGCGTACTCGCCTTCCTTGCCGCTCTGCTCTGGCCGTTCCTGACCGCCTCCACCAATAAAAAACCGGCCTTTGGCCTTGCGGGCGTGATTGCCCTGGTGCTGCTGGTGAGCGCAGGCTGGATGTTCAAACCGCAGACGCTGGTAACGGCCAACGAAGCCGTGCCGGTGAAGCCGGTGGCTGAAGGTAGCCAGCAGACGGACTGGAAACACTGGGGTAACACCACCCACGGCGACCGCTTTGCCGCGCTGGATCAGATCAACAAGCAGAACGTGAACCAGCTGGAAGTGGCGTGGGTAGCCCACACCGGCGATATCCCGCAGAGCAACGGCTCCGGCGCGGAAGATCAGAACACGCCGCTGCAAATTGGTGACACGCTGTTCGTCTGTACGCCGTACAGCAAGGTGCTGGCGCTGGACGTCGACTCCGGGAAAGAGAAGTGGCGCTATGACAGCAAAGCCACTGCGCCAAACTGGCAGCGCTGCCGTGGCCTCGGCTATTACGAAGATGCGCAGGCCGTGCCCGTTCCCGCTGCGCAGCCCGCAGCCTGTGCCCGTCGTCTGTTCCTGCCGACCACCGATGCCCGCCTGATTGCCATCAATGCCGATAACGGCCAGCCGTGCGCCGACTTTGGCAGCAACGGCGTGGTCGATCTCAGCGTCGGTATGGGTGACGTGAAGCCAGGCTACTATCAGCAGACCTCCACCCCACTGGTGGCGGGTAACGTAGTGGTCATTGGTGGCCGCGTGGCGGATAACTACTCCACGGGCGAGCCGCCGGGCGTGGTACGTGCCTATGACGTGCACACCGGCCAGCTGGCGTGGGCGTGGGATCCGGGTAATCCGGCGATCACCGGCCTGCCGCCGGAAGGTCAGACCTACACCCGTGGGACGCCTAACGTCTGGTCGGCAATGTCCTACGATGCCAAGCTGAACCTGGTCTACCTCCCGACCGGCAACGCTACCCCAGACTTCTTCGCCGGGGAGCGTACCGCGCTGGATGACAAGTACAGCTCATCTATTGTCGCCGTCGACGCCACCACCGGTCAGGTGCGCTGGCACTACCAGACCACCCATCACGATCTGTGGGACTTTGACCTGCCTGCGCAGCCGCTGCTCTACGATCTGCCTGACGGCAAAGGCGGCACGACGCCGGTGCTGGTGCAGACTAGCAAGCAGGGCATGATCTTCATGCTCAACCGCGAAACCGGCGAGCCGATGGCGAAGGTAGAGGAGCGTCCGGTTCCGGCAGGCAACGTCGAAGGCGAGCGTTACTCTCCGACCCAGCCTTTCTCCGTTGGAATGCCGATGATCGGCAACCAGACGCTGACTGAATCAGACATGTGGGGGGCCACCCCTATCGATCTGCTGATCTGCCGTATCGAATTCAAAGCGATGCGTCACGAAGGCGTCTTCACTCCGCCGGGCCTCGACCGCTCTCTGCAGTTCCCGGGATCGCTTGGCGGCATGAACTGGGGCAGCGTCTCGGTCGATCCCAACAACGGCCTGATGTTTGTTAATGACATGCGTCTGGGACTGGCAAACTACATGGTGCCGCGTGCGAAGGTAGCAAAAAACGCCAGCGGCATCGAGATGGGGATTGTGCCGATGGAGGGCACGCCGTACGGCGCGATGCGCGAACGCTTCCTCTCTCCGCTGGGCATTCCGTGCCAGAAGCCACCGTTTGGCACCATGTCCGCTGTCGATCTGAAGTCCGGCAAGCTGGTATGGCAGGTTCCGGTAGGTACGGTGCAGGATACCGGCCCGCTGGGGATCCGCATGCATATGCCAATCCCGATCGGTATGCCGACCCTGGGCGCGTCCCTCTCTACCCAGTCCGGCCTGCTCTTCTTTGCCGGTACCCAGGATTTCTATCTGCGCGCGTTTGATACCGCGACGGGAAGCGAGATCTGGAAAGCGCGTCTGCCGGTAGGCAGCCAGTCCGGCCCGATGACCTATAAGTCACCGAAAACCGGCAAGCAGTACATTGTGATTAACGCGGGGGGCGCGCGTCAGTCTCCGGATCGCGGGGATTACATCATTGCCTATGCGCTGCCTGACAGTAAATAAGCGATAAAAAAAGGGGGCCTTACGGCCCCCAAAGGTTGGTGAAATTAGAACGTTTCCCAGTTATCGCCGCTGGCCAGCGCCGGACGCGATGGCGTAAAGGGTTTGGTCGCTGCGGGTTTCTCTTCCCGCGCCTGGCTGCCCTGCTTGAGTCGGAAGGTGCCTACCGCCTCGGTCAGACGTGCCGCCTGCTCTTCCAGCGACGCCGCTGCGGCTGACGCCTCCTCCACCAGCGAGGCGTTCTGCTGGGTAACGTTATCCATCTCGGTGATGGCCTGGCTAACCTGTTCAATGCCGCGACTCTGCTCGTCGGACGCTGCGGCAATTTCCTGCATGATGTCGGTAACGCGTTTTACCGCCGCAACGATGTCGCCCATCGTATCCCCTGCGGCAACCACCTCGCCGGAACCACGCTCAATCAGGGTCACCGACTCGCTGATCAGCCCCTCAATCTCTTTTGCAGCCTGGGCGCTGCGGCTAGCCAGGGTACGAACCTCGCTGGCGACTACCGCAAAGCCACGGCCCTGCTCGCCCGCGCGCGCCGCTTCTACCGCCGCGTTCAGCGCCAGAATATTGGTCTGGAAAGCAATGCTGTTGATCACGGCGGTAATCTCCGAGATCTTCTTCGAGCTGGCAGAGATGTTGCCCATGGTCTGCACAACGCCGGAGACAATCTGCCCACCTTTAGTGGCCTTACCAGACGCGTCCCCGGCCAGCTTGCTGGCGTGGTGGGCGTTATCGGCGTTCTGCTTCACGGTGGCGGTTAACTGCTCCATGCTGGCCGCGGTCTCTTCGATAGCCGCCGCCTGCTGTTCGGTACGCGATGAGAGATCGGTATTGCCCGCCGAGATTTCGCTGGTCCCGCGATAGATCTCCTCTGCGCCCTGGCGCACCGTGCCCACAGTTTTCACCAGCGAGCGCTGCATTTTTTGCAGGTCGCGGCTCAGGATACCAATTTCACTGCGTCCGGTGGCCTCGTCGGCATGGGTCAGATCGCCGGAGGCAATCAGCTCAATGCGATGCGCCGCGCGCTGGAGAGGATTGATCACGATACGACGCAGAACCACGAAGGTAATCAACGTCAGCAGAAGCGCCAGCACAAACGCGCCCGCCATAAACATCAGCCCCAGCTGCGCGCGCTGGTGCGCCAGCTCGCTGAGCTTATTCGCCCGCTCGGTGCGGATCTGAATGGCTTTCAGCAGCACGTCGTTATAGGCGCTGTCCAGCCCCCGGGCCTGCTCGTTTTCATGGTTGATGATCGCCTCGAACATGCCGTTTTTGGCATACTTCAGCATCGGCTGTAGCCCGGCGATATAGGCATCAAACCGCGCCTTGAGATCGCCATCCAGCGCCTCATCGGCTTGCGTTTTCACGCTGCGATTCATGTAGGCATTGAAGCCCTCCTGCGACTGGCCAATACGCTTCTCTGCCTCGGCAATGTTGAGTTTCATGTCATCCATCTCCGCGATACGGCTGGCCGCTCCGGCATGGATCATGTTAATTCGCGCAGTACGCAGATGGTTAGAGCTATTCGACAGCCCCATACGGATCTGAATTTCGGCGGTAACGTCCTGCTGGTCGCTATCGGCCTGCATCAGGAAGTAGCCTGCCAGCCCTGAACTCAGAGCAAAAAGCAGAAGGATACCGCCGAGGATGGCGGAGAAAAGGGGTACTAAGCGGATATGATGTAAAAAGCCAACTGTCTGCGGTTTGTGCATCGCTGCTGTTTTATCCATGGCTATCGACTCTCTTATTGTAAGATGCGTAATTACACGCCTGTCAGATAGTCATCGGCAGCCATAAGATTTATCTTATGTCTAAAAGCGCCAACTCGGTCACAGATCCGCACATTAAAAAGAGTGCCGACGGCTAAACCGCCGGCAGTGGGATCAGTTATCGCCGAAATGGATAACGGTACGGATGGATTTGCCTTCGTGCATCAGGTCAAACGCTTCGTTGATCTGATCCAGCGGCAGACGGTGGGTAATGAACGGATCGAGGTCGATTTTACCAACCATCGCATCTTCAACCATGCCCGGCAGCTGGGTACGGCCCTTCACGCCGCCAAAGGCGGAGCCGCGCCAGACGCGACCGGTGACCAGTTGGAACGGACGGGTACGGATCTCCTGACCTGCGCCAGCGACGCCGATGATCACGCTCTCGCCCCAGCCTTTGTGGCAGCACTCCAGCGCCGCGCGCATAACGTTAACGTTGCCGATACACTCGAAGCTGAACTCCACGCCGCCGTCGGTCAGCTCAACGATGACGTCCTGCACCGGCTTATCGTAGTCGTTCGGGTTGATAAAGTCGGTTGCGCCCATCTCGCCTGCCAGCTTGAACTTCTCCGGATTGGTATCAACGGCAATAATACGTCCGGCTTTCGCCTGCACCGCACCCTGGATCACCGCCAGACCAATGCCGCCGAGGCCGAAGACCGCCACGTTATCGCCCTCTTTGACCTTCGCCGTATTGTGCACTGCGCCGATACCGGTGGTAACGCCGCAGCCCAGCAGACAGACTTTATCCAGCGGTGCCTGCGGGTTGACCTTCGCCAGTGAGATCTCCGCGCAAACGGTGTATTCGCTGAAGGTGCTGGTACCCATGTAGTGATAGATCGGCTCGCCGTTGTAGGAGAAACGAGTGGTACCGTCCGGCATCAGGCCTTTACCCTGGGTGGCGCGTACGGCCTGGCAGAGGTTGGTCTTACCGGATTTACAGAACTTACACTCGCCACACTCGGCGGTATAAAGCGGAATAACGTGGTCGCCGGGTTGCAGGCTGGTCACGCCCTCGCCCACTTCCACCACCACGCCGCCGCCTTCATGGCCGAGCACCGCCGGGAAGACGCCTTCCGGATCGTCCCCAGAGAGGGTGAACGCATCGGTGTGGCAGACGCCGGTGTGGGTGATCTTGACCAGCACCTCACCTTTCTTCGGTGGCGCTACGTCGATTTCAACAATTTTCAGTGGTTGACCCGGCCCAAAGGCAACAGCCGCACGTGATTTCATAGAGTCTCTTCCCTTATGTGAACAGTAATAATTATTTTAGATAAGAGCGAAGAAGATGGCCGACTTCTGCCATTCTTACCGCGCGCTGGTCTGGCGTCGTCTCGCCGCTGACCAGTTCATCTTTGAGGTGAATTTCGACCATCTCGCCCATCAAACCGTTAGCAGCCCCGCGCACGGCGGCGATCTGTTGTAGTATTGCGATGCAGGGTTCGCCCGATTCCAGCGCCCGCTCAAGGGCGTCGACCTGGCCACGAATGCGGCGAACACGGGTAAGGATGCGCTTTTTATCTTCAGGTGAGTGTGGCATACGCCCTCCTATACTGTAGGGGGGTATAGTAGCAAAATCACTGTCGGGGTGTAAAATTTATATTCTGTGTCAGAAGCAGTCGTTCACCCCTTGAAGACTGCTTGTCGGAATTCCTCTTTTAGGTGCCGAATGCCCCTAAGTCCGATGTGAGCGCGTTGCGAGGAAAACCACTGCGGCTCCGAGAGCAACAATAAGCGAATCTTCTATGAGACCACTTCTGGTCTGCCCTATTTCGGTCATGGCCCTTTTTCGTGCCGCAAGCGTCGCGTACGCAAGAGGCACAGCGGCAGAGATAGCGATGGCTGCCCCAGCTTTTTCTTTGCCATCAGGGGCTAACGCAGCACCCGCAATCCCCGCGCTGGCCACGCGTGCAGACAAACCCAAAAACACAGTGCGATCTGGCGCTGATTTCATCTTGTCACCAAAAAGTTCACCTACACCCATTGCTAGCGCGCCGAACTTAAATAGCGGGCGATCCAGAAGCAAGAGACGGCCCGGGGTATCGCGCCCGGAAATCCGTGCCGCTGCGATAGCTGCCATCGGCGTCATAGAACGACAGCTGGCGACAAAACCAATCAACGCGGAATAGACATAATCGGTTAATTTCATTAGTTATCTCCAGACCAAATTAAAATGTTTTAGTTGTTTAAGCCTTATTAAGCTCTAAGCGCATTTACCTGGCGTGACCGCTTTTGCAAATGCCTCCGCAGGAGTGAGTATAGATTAAGAGCTTGAGATAGCAGATGTAACGGAAGTTACCTGTCTTCGTTGCTGTTAGCATCACTGCAACAGGTGCACTCCTTACAAAATATCAGGTTCGGAGAGATCCCTGCACAGCGGTTAAGAGTTGCTTAGGGTATGACCCATTTTATACATATAGGTCGTCGCATCCAGGGTGTGCTCAATAGACTCTGCATAACAGGGAATGGATCCGGCTATCTGCCAGCCGAGTGAGAGATACAATGTGCTGGCGACATCACCGCTGCGTGTATCCAGTACGAGTAGAGATAATCCTTTTTCCCACGCTCTTTGCTCTGCCTGATTCATTAATTGTCTGGCAATACCCTGACGGCGCGCGTGCGGGTGGACGAGTAATTTGGAAATTTCAGCACGATGACTGCCGTTTGGCATACCACAATAGTTAATCATTACTGTGCCAACGAGACTATTGTCATCGCGGGCAATGAGCAATTCACACTCCTGGTTGGCAAGGCCGTTGACTTTATCCTTCCAAAAGCGGTCGATAGCCTGACGATCGTCTGGACGGGTAAAACCCACGCTTGCACCCTCTTGTACACAAGCCTGCAGTACGTCACCTAATTCTCGTAATTTTTCATGTGCCTCGGCAGCACTCATAAATTCATATTTGATCATGATTTACATACCACTAAAAGATAATGTGCACCCAGTCTCTCATGAGCGCTGAATGATGAGGTTCCTGACAGATGAAAGCGTAAACTGTCGCCTTTTTTTAAAGACCATGTTTCCGTATCTAACTTGATAGTTAAACCGCCTGCATATAACCATATATATTGTTCAAGCCCCTGCACCGGCGGGTGTAGATATTCGATGTAAGCGCCAGGACGCAATTTTCCCTCAATAAGTTCGCATCTAAATTGATTAGAGGGCGGTAACAGCATTCGCCGTTCAAATCCATTGCGCTCATCTCGCCACACGGGTTGTTCTTCCACCCTGAAAAGATTATCTGCTGTTTGTTCAACCTCAGCCAGAAGCCGGGACATCGTCATTCCGTAGACGATACAGAGTTGATTTAGAACTTCAGCTGTAGGGCTGACCTCACCACGTTCAATCCGTGATAAGGTGGCTCTGCTAATACCCGATACAGATGAAAGCTCTTCAAGGGTTCGGTTGTGCTGCAAGCGGAGTGCAGCCAGACGCGCCGCTAATCTTTGTCTGTAATCTTGATTATCCATACTATCGTCTCAAAAAAGAGAATTAATTCTCTCTTATGAGATATACAAGGCTGTATAGTTTCTGTCAAGCCACCTGGTTCGGCTTTAAGGATCTCCTGATGACCACGTTCTATCAACTCACCGCCACCAGCCTGCATGGGCAGCCTATCTCGATGGCCGACTACGCAGGCAAGCTGGTTCTGGTGGTGAATACCGCCAGCCATTGTGGCTTCACGCCACAGTACGCTGGTCTGGAAAGGCTTTATAAGACGTATGCCGCCCACGGTTTGGTCGTGCTGGGTTTCCCGTGTAATCAATTTGGAAAACAGGAACCCGGTGGCGTCGATGAGATCGCTCAGACCTGCCAGATCAACTATGGGGTGAGCTTTCCCATGTTCGAAAAAGTTGAGGTCAACGGTGCCGCTGCGCACCCCGTGTTTCGTTACCTAAAAGACGAATTGCCCGGCATGCTGGGTGGGCGGATCAAGTGGAATTTTACTAAGTTCCTGGTCGGACGCGATGGCAAACCGCTCAAGCGTTTTGCGCCGTTCACCACGCCGGAGAAACTGGAACCCGTCATCGTTGCTGCATTGGAAAATTAAGCTTTTCTTCAATACAAGCAGTCTATTTTTTAAGCCTTTTGATTCTATCCTCAACCCCAAAAGACACCAAGTTTAGTAGGGGTTATTGCCTTTTCATAAAGCCAAGTAGACAGTTTGAGGATCTTCTTCAGATTAAAGGTCTATCCGAATGTTCAGCATGACGCGATTGATAAAGTATTGGTGTCTTTTTGCATCGATCTACACGAGTCTCGCTTTAGGGCAAATTATCAGCGACAACTATTTTTGCGGCTCGTCAATCCCGTGGTTCGTCATGGTTTGTTTAGGCTGCGTAATGACCTGGAAGATAGAGAAGATCATCAAAGCATTGTCATAACGGCTCGATGTACGTGAAGAATGGCATGCAGTTAATACGGCTTTTGGACGACGTATGTCAACCCTGCAACAAATTTTAGTGGCTGACTCAATTAATGTGTTCAGATAGGTTGGCTTATGTCGTTTCGCCGTCCAAGTAGATTAAAAGGAAAAGTGATGACTGCGGCCCTGATTATCATCGATATGCAAAAATTTATTGTAGACAGAATCAATAATGGCGTTGAAATGTATCCTGATAATGCCATTCATAACATGGAGAGCATATTAAAAAAATTCCGCTGCGCGGGTGCCCCTGTTATTCATATTCGCCATCACACGCGTGAAGAGGGATCGTTATTGCACCCCACCTCCCCCCTCGCTCAAGTCATGGAAGGATTTGAGGAGGAGCAAGGTGAATCTGTATTCATAAAACACACTTCATCGGCATTCAGCTCAACCGATCTCTTTTCTCACCTGAAAAGCAACCCTATTGACGAGTGCATTGTTATTGGTGCCGTAGCCGGTTTTTGTGTGAACTCTACCGTCAGGGCTGGCGCGGACTTAGGTTTAAAAATGACGGTGGTAAAGGATGCAGTAATCAGCTTTGCGCTTGAAGAGCCTAACCTTGAAGCCAAAACCATTTTCGATGTGACGCTTGGTCTCCTTGCGGCTGGCTTTGCAAAAATAGCTACCACACAAGAGATGGTTTAACTTGTTTGTTACCCATACTCAGTCTTCGGAATACGGCTTCACGCAACAAGGAGTAGCCCATGAATGTAGAAACAGCCCGTTTACGGCTTGAGCCCTATCATGACTCGCATTACGAAGGCCTAAGAGTAATGGATAGCGACCCCAGCGTGATGCGTTATATCAATAACGGTATTGTTAAAACGCCTGAAGAGACATGGGAAGGTATCCGACGTGTACAAGCCCGCTGGGACAAATACGGGTTCTCATGGTGGGCTATCATCGAGAAAGCTTCCGGGGCTATCGTTGGTGCAGCATGCCTCCAGTACCTGGCAAACGTAGAGGGCGCGCCATTAGAGATTGGCTGGCGACTCGTTCCGGAACACAATGGCAAAGGTTACGCAACAGAGGCCGCGAAAGCGATCATTGATTTCGCAGCGGAACAGGTAGGCGCAACCTATTTGGTTGCCGTGGCCGATCCGGAAAATATTCCCTCGCAGCGTGTGATGCAACGGCTAGGCATGACGTACAAGGCAGTAGAACAGCACTACGATGTGCCCTGTGTCGTGTACGAGCTTAACATTGGCAGGCCTGAATAACGGTTGGTTACTTTGTGCAAATGCGGGTATACGCCTCCCCTCAATAACGTCATGCTATCTCTTGTGTCTGCTTCTCGCGCATTGCAGGACAAATTTAAAACGTAATCACATGTAAACTTAGAGTGCTTTTCTGATTTCAATAAGCCCACTAAGCAGGAGCTCTCTGGATGTTTACACATATGCGCATTGCCAGACCCGTAACGAACCTTGAAAAATCGTTTCTGATGTACAGCCAGGGCCTGGATTTGCACAAAATTGCCGATTTTAACGATCACGATGGTTTCAACGGGATTATGTTAGGTCGTGCTGACATATCCTGGCACATAGAGTTTACCTTTTGTCAGCATCATCCCGTTCAGCCTTCGCAAACAGAAGAGGATCTGCTTGTTCTTTATTATCCGCATAAAGACGAGTGGGAAAATACCTGCGCAAGAATGCTTGATGCCGGATTCATGGTGGTGAGTTCATTTAACCCTTATTGGGACGTAAACGGCAGGACATATGTTGACGCAGACGGATACAGAGTAGTTATCCAAAACAGGGCATGGTCATAACCATTTGATGAAGGAGAAGCATTGCTATGCAGCCAATACGGCTTATGGGTGACGGATATGAACCTCATGTCGATCGGTTAGGTGACAGGCTGACCTACTCCCTACCTGTCGACTCAGGTATTGTGAGCTTTAGCTTTACGTTTGACATTTTCCAGGCCGATCTGGACGTTCTGCTTGCGGATGATTACAGGCGAGCCGTTCTCTACGTTATTGCCCATACATTGCTTCAGCGCTCGACATCGAAAGGTAACGATCGCTTCACCCAGAGCGATTTCGATACCCTTGTTGCGAATACGCTTCACTCCCCGTCGGATATTCTGCAAACGTTAATTGCGCAAGTGAGCCGTGAAAATAACATCGTTATTGAACATTATGTGAAACAAGTCATGTCATCAGCACATCACAGTTGAGGCGATCGTGGAACAAGTTGGCAACATCACCACTAGCAACTTACGCAGTTGAACGGATGAGTAACTTGCCTCTAATCAACAGCATGAACGTACGCAGTATAAGAAATGCGATCACCAGATTTGCGCCGATAAATAGCGGAATTGATATGGCATAAAGCGCCCCGCCGGGTGCGCTATGCCCCAAATGCAAAGAGGTGTTAGCCAACGATGCGACACCAAATGAGAACGCCCAGAATGCCGGGTTAAATGGCTGCTTTGAGTACCACGGCAGCAGGCGGATCATAAACAGCATTTGCAGCAATCCGTAACCGAAAAGCATTTTTGCGAAAACGTCTGCCTGGCCGCCGTTAAGGGCCAGCCAGGCACTGCATGCCACGAAGGCCGGGGCCATCTGGATCCCCAGCGACGGACGCACTTCTAAGGGCATTTCCCCGGCCGTGCGTAACCGGTGCACGATTGACGGTTCTAATGTGATCCAGGAAATAACGCCAGCCCCCAGGAACAGCAAGCCAACGTCATGGAACCCCAGCGCTCCACAGGCCATTGCGCTGATAAAATTATTTGCCACAGTCGGCAGATACAGCCCCGGTGTTGTCGCCGTTGCGGGATGATTGCCGCGCCATAACCCTGCACCTTGCCAGGATGCATAGAACAGCTGTGCCGCAGCTCCTAATACGAACAGCACCAGTGCAAGATAATACGCCCACGGCGTAACGCCAATTGAGACAAGCATTGTCGTCGCCGGAAACAGGCTGACAAAACTGCTTTTTATTGGGTGGCGTATTTCATCCATAACGGTGCCGGGATGGCGAATCAAACGAGCGATAAAAAGAACGGCCAGAACCGTCCAGATACCGATAGCCAGACTGATTAACGCCAGGCCTGGCACCGGTGAAACTGGATAGACAGAAGCGGCATAGCGCCAGGCAAGGCCGGTTCCGATAATGCCTAATACCATCCCAAAATAGCCGGATGGCAGATTAATGAACCCAGAAGCGCTGGTTTGAGCCATTGTCGTCATACCTCAAGTTTGTTCCCAGAGGCTATAGTAACATCAAAATTATTTGAAAGTTTAAAACAAAGTTGATTCACTCTCTGCATAAAGCATAGTGGGAAAACATGGTCATAACGACGCGTTGAAGGCGTCTCGGGTTGACGTCCGCCTGGTGCCAGAAGCGTCCGTTACTCACAATGGGTCTAGTGCGAACTCTCTACTGTAGCGACGACCTCAGATTAAGGCTGGCTCATGCCAACCATAAATTGCGAGCAATTCGACGATCCCGAAGCCGCCTTTATCTGCTCATTATCGAGGCGGAAGGCTTTTGCAGACTGCGCATCGCCAAGCTTCTCTTTTGTCAGCTTGCCAAGCGTCACAACCTGCTCCGGTTTCAACATACCGTTGTCTACTGCAACATTGAGCACCGTGCAGGTAGCATTAATCGTATTGTATTTCGCTATGGTCATACTGTTTATGGCATAGCCGATAACGCCTCCCACGATTGAAGCTATAACGCCCCATAGAACACTTTTTTTCATATCTCCCCTCAATCTACTAAGTAACGCTACTTATCTCGGTTTTCACTCTCAACGTGAACACTGACGTTAAGCCGCCTTGCTTCCATGGTTATCATCTTTTGTGCAAGCGCCATGTTTCCGCCATGCACCCGGTCTATAAGCGCCTGCACGAGTGTCATCATCAAAAAATCTTTATTGGCCGGATAGAAATCCGTCATATCGAACCCGATATCCATGAGTTGCTGGTGAGCGGATTTTTCTGTTTCCGTAATAATTTCAGCGACTTTCTCTTTCATTGTCTCGATGTGCTCGAAGACAACGCGATTCAGGACCTCGATTTGTTCGGGTGTGAAGTTCTTTTCCATTATGTTCATCTCTAAATGCCAATTTTGATAAACTATAACACCCAAAAGGCTAGCAGATTTCCCCTATGTCAAACTGCAGCGGCTGGGCTGCATGGCTGAACGCCACCACACCTTGCGCATCCGGCAGCGCGGCTAACGCCCCTTTCGCCGTGGTGGCCAGCGCGCCACAGGCACTGGCTTGCGTTATCGCCTGCTTAAGCTGGGCCAGATCCACTAACGTATTGCCCTGTGCCACGCTCGCCAGTAATCCCGCGATAAACGCATCGCCCGCGCCGGTGGTATCCAGACTTTCAACCTGGAACGCGCTTGCCTGAACCAGCTGGTCCTGCCATAAGACAATCGCCCCGGCAGACCCGCAGGTCACCACCTTCAAACGCGACGGATAGCTGCGTAGGATCACCAGTGCCTTTTCATGTTGCGTGGTGCCAGCCAACCAATACAGCTCCTCCTGCGAAAGCTTGAGGATATCGGCCTGCTGGGCAAAATGACGCACGGTGTCTAACATCTCCTGAGCATCGGGCCACATCTGCGCACGCAGATTAATATCAAAGCTTAACAGGCCATCACGCTGCTTGATGTAGCTGATAGCCCGTACCAGCGTGTCACGACAGGGCGTTGCCACCAGCGCCAGGGAACAAAAATGCAGAATGTCGTTACCAAACGATGGAAGCGTGTCTGCGGTCAAAAACTGGTCGGCAGAAGGATCGACCAGAAAGGTAAAGCTGCGATCGCCCTCATCCCCGAGCGAGACCAGCACCGTGCTGGTACGGTGCTGCGCATCAAACTGCATAGTCTGGGTATCAACACCCTCCTCTGCCAGCGTGTTACGTAGAAAATGACCAAACGGATCGTCGCCCACTCTGCCGATAAAGCCGCTTTCGCACCCCAGACGCGCGGCCCCAACGACAACGTTGACCGGCGCGCCGCCTGCACAGGCGGTGTACTGCATTTCTCCCTGCGGCAGCAGATCAATAACTGCATCGCCTAATGCCCAGATTTTCATAAACTCCCCTTACCTAAATTAGTTATCAGAACAGATATTTAAAGCGAACCCGTGCGCCGTAGCGTTGGTCATCGTTGCTGGTTTGAGCTGCTGAAGACTCCAGCCAGGAGGCGTAAGCCCCAAGGTAGATGTTGAAATTTGGCATCTCCATAATGTTCGGCAGCTGCCATGAGGTATGGATGGTGTGAATGTCGTAGCGGCCCGGAGCTAAGATCGCGCAGTCGCTGTCGCAGTCCGCGCTGACGCCTGCCATATTGAACTGGTCAATTTTGTTGTGGGCATAGATGTAGCCCAGCTCGACGCGGTGCCATAGCGCATTGATACCGGCGCTAAAGTCTTTCTCGTCAGCCGCATCAAGGTAGGCGGTGCTCAGATTCACCACAGCGCCGTTTTCCGCGTCGGTCTTAAGCGTATTCCAGCTCATGGTCATGCCGTAACCGGTGCGGCTGGACTGATCCCTGAAGCGGCCATTCTCCTGCTGATAGCCGTAGGCGTTATTCACCAGGTTGCTCTCCAGCGCGGCGGCCACCGACCACGGCCCGGACTGCCACGCGGCGACCGGGCGCACATACACGACGTTTTTACGGTTATCCAGCGCGTTGCCGTGATAGTTCTGATCGACAAACAGGGAACTACCATCCTCCACCAGCGTATTGACCTCGAAATACCAGTTATCGAGGTTTTTGCTGAGCAGGAAATTGCCGCCGCTATTGCTGCGTCCGCGGCCCTCTTTCATCATGTAGATATAGCCGTAACCGTCGCTGTAAAGATCGTTAGCGGTATTCCCGGAGTATTGAATAAAAGTATCCTGATTCAGCGGGAACATATCCCAGGCTTCGAAGCGGCCAATTTTAATTTTCCAGTCATCCTGCTGACCGAAGAAAAAAGCCGCATCGTCGAGATTCATTTTACCGTTCATGTCCGCCAGCGGCTGGACGCTGAAACCGGCATATTTGCCGTCAGCCCCTTTACGCAGACCATCAAAACCGAGAAGAATACGCCCGTTAATATCCCAGCGCTCTTTCTCACCCGGCGTCCAGTTTTTATTGGCACTGGTTCTGAGCGATGTTAGCCCGCCGGTGCGGCTGGCTCCATCCATATTAAATTCAACGTCGCCATAGAATTTTAAATCCCCTATATCATTAACCTGTAGCGTGGGTTTTGCCGGTGTGGTGCGGGCAACCGTTTGAGGTGTCTCCTGTTGCTTTAAAGCGCGGATCTCGGCTTCCGCGCTGGCGGCGCGCGCTTCGGTAGCTTTCAGTCGATTTTCCATTTGCGCCAGCCGCGCTTCCAGAGAAAGGCTATCCTGCGCACACACCACGCCGCTAAATAGAGACGTCAACATACAACCGACCCAGATTATTTTCATCGGGAGACCTTTTTTATTATTGAGTTAACCAGTTATTTATTACGTAGAGGTACCGTTTGGCGATAAAGACAACGCTAACCCGCCCATCGCCAGGGACGGGTTATTCCAGACGACGGGTTTATTTATTCAAGCTGCCAGGCTCCGCCATCGGACAGTGACGCGCTACCGCTCCAGGCAAATAAACGTAGATCCCGTTGTCCGGCATCAGGATATATACGGCTGCTGAGGCACGCCTCGCCATCATTGACAAAGAGTTCAACGGACGAGCTGTCGATAAATACGCGCAGGTGGAGATCGTGGTCGAGAGTTAACGGCACGCTGCGGGTCCCGCATAAACCGTGCTGCGGATAATGACGCTCCAGCACCAGGCGCTGCATCTGCGCATCGACGTAGATCCGCAGACCGTCACCCAGGCTCAGGCCGTACTGTTCGGCATTACTCTCTGCGCCTTTCCAGTTCAGCACCACCTCCATAGCCTCGGCGTTTTCCGCCACGCCAATCTGCTGATTGTTCAGCGTGCTGACCGGCCACGGATACCAGCCCTGGCGTAGGCTTTCCACCTCTTTTGCCGGGCGCATCTCTACCCGATTGTCCATACTGAGGCTCAGCTCGCGCGGCAGTGACAGCATCCCGGCCCAGCCGTCCTGCTGCTCCGGCAGCGGCGATTCCCACATATCCAGCCAGCCAATCACAATGCGTCGCCCGTCCGGCGTCAGGAAACTCTGTGGAGCGTAAAAGTCGTGGCCGTGATCCAATTCGATAAACTCACCGGCGCGGACAAACTGCTGCCCTGGCTGCCAGTCCCCCAGCAGATAGCCGCTCTGAAACAGGTTGCGGTTTTTAAAGCCGTGCGCGGCCATGCCCTGCGGGGAGAACATCAGCACGCGCTTGTCGCCAAGCGTGAAGAAGTCCGGACATTCCCACATAAAGCCCATTCCAGCCTCGGCTTCATCAAGAACGCCCTCTTCCTGCCACTGACGCAGATCCGCTGAACGATACAGCCGCACCTGCCCGGTCTCGCCCGCGCGGGCACCGACGATCATGTACCAGCTCTCTCCCTCGCGCCAAACCTTCGGATCGCGGAAGTGGTGCACGCCCGGCGGCGTATCGACCACAATGCCCTGCCGTTCAAAGTGGATGCCGTCGCGGCTGGTGGCCAGGCACTGCACCTGATAGAGATTCTCTTCGTTATCGGCATCACCGTGGAATTTATGCCCGGTATAGATCAGCGCCAGCGTGTCGCCGTCCACTACCGCCGAGCCGGAAAAGCAGCCGTCTTTATCCTCCGGTCCTTCCGGGGCGATCGCCACCGGCAGATGTTCCCAGTGAACCAGATCCTGACTGCGCGCATGACCCCAGTGCATCGGTCCCCACTGGGTGGAGTACGGATGGTGCTGGTAGAACGCGTGATACCAGCCGTCGAACCACACCAGCCCGTTGGGATCGTTAATCCAGCCCGCCCTGGCGGCCAGATGGTAGCGTGGGTACCAGCGCAGGTTAAGCGCATCGTGCTTCACCTTGAGTTCCTGTTCAGCGTCAGCAATTGAGTAGGTCATAGTCTTCACTCTTGTCAGTCAGATAGCGGAAAGTTGTGGGACCTGCGGATCCGCCGAAGCGTTGCCGGATCGCAGTAAAAACATGGAGATAAAGGTGATGCCGAACACCAGCATTCCCATAAAGAGATAGGATTCGGCGAAGCCATATTTTTCATAGCTGTAGCCTGCCAGCGGCGACAGCACCGAGGCGATCACCGAGCTGGTGCAGGCGAAGCCCACCAGATAGAGCGTTGATGAGAGGCGCTTATCGAAATTCAGGCTGTTGTATTTGAAGATCGCTACCAGCAGCACCGGTAGCTCGACGGCATGCAGCAGTTTGGTAATGGAGATCAGCAGTGGCCCCTCCACCAGCCCGGAGGCGATCATGCGCATCGCCATTACCATGCCAGCGAATATCAGGCCATTTTTAGCCCCGACGCGATTCACCAGCCACGGGGCACAAAACATTCCCGCAGCTTCGAGGAACACCTGAAACGAATTGAGATAGCCATACATCGCATTGCCTTCCTGCGGCGTGGCAAACTGTGATGAGAAATAGACCGGAAACTGCTGGTCATAAACGCCGTAAATACAGGTGCCAACGACGAAGAACACCAGCGCCCAGAAGCGCGGCAGGGTCAGCAGACGCAGGGCGTCCTGAAGCGTCACTCTGCCTCCCGCCACCGCCTCCTGCATGGCATGGGGTGCAGAGGAGACCCGCAGCCGGGCCAGCAGCAACAGAAATACCAGCCCGGAGCAGCTGGCAACCGCAAAGTTCAGCTTTGGATCGATGTTAAACAGCAGCCCGGCGAAAAACGTCGCCACCGCCCAGCCCAGCGAGCCCCACATCCGCGCTTTGCCGAATTCAAACTGGCTCTGACGCGCCACGCGTTCGGTATAGGACTCCAGCACGCCGATCCCGCCGTTAAAGGTCAGGCCGATAAAGATGCCGCCAAATACGCTGCCAAGCAGGATGTTAATCTTCAACAGGTGCCCGAACAGCAGATACGCCGGACCCGAGAGGATCAGCATCGTGGTGAGATACCACAGTAGATGCTTGCGCAGGCCGAGCTTGTCCTGAATAAAGCCGTAACAGATTTGGGCAAACAGCGCGGAGACCGACAGCACCGCGAAAATAATCCCCGTATCCCCTGCTTTCAGCCCGACTTCCTGATGCAGCCAAATAGAAAGTAATGAGCCTGAGGAAGACCAGGTAACAAAAAAGAAGAACAGCAAGGCACTGAGTAACGGGTAACTGTGAGAATGATGGGCTTTCATCATGGCGATCTCATGTTGGAGTAATGCCTTAATGGTAACGTTAACAAAAGACAGCGCTCACGCCATTTTGCTGAGATTCATGATGTTAATCACAAAAGTTAACGTTAACATAGCGAGGATGAGATCGCGATCAACATTTCTGTTTTACCGCCTGCAACACGTAGCAGGAAGAATAGCGTATGATCCTTTTACATCAGCAACTTAGTTATACTGCCTGAAGCAACACGGCAATGATGGAGTAAGACACATGGCGTCCCTGAAAGATGTGGCAAAACTGGCAAACGTATCGCTGATGACCGTATCCCGAGCGCTGAATAGCCCGGAGCGGCTGAAACCTGAAACCCTGGCTCGGGTGCAGCTGGCCATTGAGCAGACCAACTACGTGCCGGATTTATCAGCCAAGAAGATCCGGGGAGCCTATGCCTCGCCAAGTACCATTGGCGTATTGGCGCTGGATACCGTGACGACCCCGTTTTCAGTAGAGATCACGCTCTCTATCGAAGAGACCGCCCGTGCCCACGGCTGGAACAGTTTTGTGGTCAACATGTTTTCCGACGATAGCCCGGAGACCATGGTGGATCTGCTGCTCTCTCACCGTCCGGACGGCATTATCTTTACCACCATGGGTCTACGGCAGGTTCCGCTGCCCGCCAAGCTGCTGACCCTGCCCTGCGTGTTGGCAAACTGTGAAAGCCTGCACGAGCCGGTGGCGAGCTACATTCCGGATGATGAGCAGGGTCAGTACACCGCGGTGAAGGCGCTGCTGGCCGCGGGCTATCGTCGTCCGCTCTGCCTCCACCTACCTGAAAAGCACCTGGCGACTATTCGCCGCCGTCAGGGACTGGAGCGCGCCTGCCGCGAAGCCAACGTCGATCCCGATACGCTCGACCACGTCTATATGCAGTTCGGCGATGAGCACTACCGCGATATGCCCGCCCAGCTGCTGGCGCATATTCGTCACGGCAAGCCGCTGTTTGACTCCGTGATCTGCGGTAACGATCGCATTGCGTTTATGGTGTACCAGACGCTGCTCGCCCAGGGATTACGTATCCCGCAGGACGTCGCAGTAATGGGCTATGACAATATGGTGGGCATTGGCGATCTCTTCTTCCCGCCGCTGTCGACGGTACAGCTTCCGCACTATGATATTGGTCGCCTGAGCGCGCTGCATATCATCAATCAGGAAACGCACAGCGATACCATCCGCGTCGAAAGCCCGCTGCTACTGCGCGAATCGCTGTAGCAGTCCACTCCCGGAGCAACCGTCCGGGAGCGCTACAGCCAGGTTACTCTTTTGCTATCGGCGTGGCGTTCTCTTCGATTTTCGTCTCGCCCTGAATAGCGGCAATTTTCTTCTCGACGTCCGCTACCTGCTCGCTGCTGTGCAGCAAGGTATAGGTCAAATCAAACTGCGTGCTGGCACCCGGCTCTAACTGCTTCACGCGCTTCTGCTCACGTTCAATGGTGACCGGGTAGGCATAGTTAGTCCCTGGCTCAATGCCGGTGACGTAGCCCTGTTTAACGGTATCGGTATTTTTCCATAACGTCAGCACCGGCAGCTGGCGGGTATCGAACTGGATAGCGGCGCCCTTGTTGCCCGCCTTATTCACCACTGCCGCCAGGGTCTGGTGATCCTCCCCGGAGAGCGGCTGGATGTTAAACACCATCTCATCGAAGCCTTTGGTCGGGCCGGCATAGGTCTGCCATGTCTTCAGGCCCTCTTTGGCATAGTCGTTAAACGGACTGATGCTGGAGATCGGCGCAAGGAATCGCGCACCCTCTTCGAGGATCGGCATCCCGAAGTTACTGTGATAGATGATCTGGTAATCATGCGGATAATCCGCGTGGTTAGTCAGCACATCATGCAGGCTAAAGCTATTGCTGCCGGGCACGTAGCGCAGCTCGGTCATGGTCTGCAAATCGGCCTTCTTGAAGGTGCTCTCTTTGACCAGGCCACGAATGCGGATCTCATGCGGCGCGGCGTCAGCTACCTCAACCTCGACCTGCGAGGCGGGGGTATTGCCTGCTTTTCCGTGCAGGGTGTAGATCTGTCCATCTGCAGTGACCGGGTGCCCGGTCCACTCATAGCCGCAGCGCACCATCATTTCATTGAAACCTTCCAGCCAGCCTAATCCGTTCCGGCTTTCAAGATTGATAAATGCCGGATTGACCACCTCTTTCACCGGCGAATCCCAGCCCATTTTTGCGCCGAAGCCTTCAATATGTAGCAAGTTCATGCCGCGCGTCGGACTCAGCGTGATGGTAAGCCCATCCTGACTGGTAATCACAAGGATCTTACTTCCCTCCTGCTCACCACCGTGCAGTACTTTTTGCTCAATGCTGAACGCCGTGTCTTTAATGTTCAGCTCGCTGCTGGAAATTTTCCAGTTTCCTTTATCCATGCTCTGTTCAGCACTGGTCAGCACCCTGGTTTTAGCCGCTGCCTGTCCAGAAATCAGCAGGGCAAGTACCGTTAACGTCAGTTTAATTTTCATCACTCTTCCTTTTTGCTGAATCGATTATTACGTGTCGTCGGAAAATCTACTGATTTGCAGGTTAAAGAAATGTGACGGGGTTCACCTGACGGGAATGGTCGCACTTTAAAGGGGAACGCTGTGGATGAGATCGCATAAAACATGAAAACACCCCGCACAGTTGCGTACAAAATGCGGGGTTGGTGGGGTTTAGCTTTATCGTTTCAGCTATTCAACAGACCATGCTGGTTCAAGTGTGGCCCTGAACGCATTGAGGCGTTTATCCAGGCGCACCTGCGTTCATTTTTATTTAATTTTTACGGTCTGTTCTGGTTTTTACCTACAATCAGGCAGGAAGCTCGGCATCTTTAATATTGGCGATGGGCCCAAGAATGGTGCTGTCAAACTCACGGATCTCTTCGCCAGCGGCCACGCGTTCAGGCCAGTCGTGATTCGCCAGCGCGCCACGGCCAAGCGCAATAAAATCGGCCCCCATCTGCATCACCTGTTGTGCCCGTGATTCATTATGCAGGCTACCGTTGGTCATAATGGTAAGCTGGGGTGCGTACTTACGTGCCAGCTCAACCAGTGACAGCGGGTTATCAGGGAAAGCTGGTTGCCAGGCCTCAAATTCAGTCAGGTGCAGATAATCGATACCGGATCCTGCAAGCAGCGTAAATACAATCCGCGCATCTTCTTCACCGTTCGCCCATTTATGGAAGAAGTCATTCACCTTGCCCTGAGAGATACGAATACCCACCGGGATAGCCTGACCTACACGTTGCCTAACGGCCCGAATGACGTTAAGGCTCAGTTGAAGACGGCTGGCGATATCGCCACCCCAGCGGTCGGTTCTCAGATTGGTATAATCCGTAAAGAACTGATCGAGAAGATAGCCATTTGCACCGTGGATCTCCACACCGTCAAAGCCCGCGTCGAAAACAGCATACGACGCGGCATCGCCAAAGCTGCTGATAATGTCCTGAATTTCGCTTTCGCTGAGTTCGCGTGGAACAGGATATTGCCCTTCCCCACGATAAAATGTCATCTGCTCACCGACAGGACGAACGGCACTGGGTGCTACGGTTCCCGCCAAAAAGTGGTTTCCCTGGGAGAGCGCCCCTGAATGCTGGATTTGCGCAAAAATATGGCCATTATGCTGATGTACTGCATCAGTGATTTTCCGCCACCCTGCAACCTGCTCCGCACTGGTTAAGCCGGCCTGAAAAGCATAGGTTTGTGACCATGCGCGGTCGATATAGATACCTTCCGATATCACCAGACCAAAACCACCCCGCGCAAAATCTGCGTAGTAGGCTTTCATGCGATCGCTGGCTATGCCCTCTTCAGAGGCAGTGACGCGGGTCATTGGCGCTACCACCAGACGGTTTTTCAACGCGACCTTGCCAATATAAGCGGGGGTGAAAAGCGGTAATGTATTCATGTGTTCTTCCTGCTAAGTTTGAATCGTGAACACAATATAATCATTGTCGTTTTCGCTATAAACAGCCCATAGTGATAAGGCTGTATAACGAATACCGTTATAATTAACCCTTTTTTTGATAATAGCTGACTGACGTAATAATTCAGCTACCGGAGTCGCTATGAATCTGCAAAACGTATCCCTCTTTTTGGTCATAACCGAAACGCGCAGCCTGACTCAGGCAGCGAAACGTCAGAATATTTCGGCGATGGCCGTTTCAAGACGCCTGGCCTCGCTGGAGCATGAGCTTGGCGTACGTCTTGTGCAAAGAACCACGCGCTCGGTATCGCTTACTCAGGAAGGCATGGAGTTCCTGCCTTATGCCCGGGCTTTAATCGATGCAGAGACCGGGGCCAAGTCACTGTTCTCGCCTTCCACGCAGGGCGCAGCAGGATTATTGAGAATAACGGCTCCCTCAGGATTTGGGCGTCGTAATATTTTGCCGCTGGTGCCTGAGCTGCTGGCAGATAATCCAAAGCTCAATATTGACCTTCAGCTAAGCGAAGATGTGGTGGATATCGTCGGGAGAGGGATCGACGTGGCTATCCGTATCGCACCGTTAAAGGACTCTACCCTAATAGCCCGCAAAATTACCGATAACCCTCGCGTTATCTGTGCTTCCCCTGCCTATCTCAACAGCAAGGATACGCCTCGGTTAGTTGAGGATTTAACAACGCATCATTGCCTGAGGCTTAGCAGCGTACCGCAATGGATTTTTGAACGTGACGGTGAAATTATCAGAGTCAGCGTTGAGGGACGTTTCACCTCAGACAACGTTGAAGGGGTAAGAGAACTGTGTGTTCAGGGACTGGGCATTGCCCAGCTCACCCACTGGGATGTCAGGAAAGAGATCCAGGAGGGTGCGCTGGTTGAGATTGCATTAGCTGACGCAGAGCCTCAGGCGTTGTCAATTTGGGCAGTGTTGCCCTCAACCCGGTATCTTCCCCTTAGGGTGAGCGCTTTTATTGAGAAATTAAAATCATCCCTCACCTCAACAAATTAAAAGCCTGGCACCCACGCCAACAGGATAATTCCCTTGAGACATTATCGCCCGATGTGACTGTTACGCGGATCATGTAAACGATATTAGTTACCTACGTAAACACCTGCCAAAATTGCGCACTTTTTAATCCATTTCTTATCTGTTCAAAAACATTTTCCGCAGCGCGATCAGACCTGTCGTTCAGACTGAGATGATGCATGCGGATAGAAGTGCAGCACACATCAAAGTTCGCTCCGCCTTATATTTCCACCCTAAATTGTTCTATATCAAAAGAAACCATATCACTTTGTAAAGTACTATAAATTAAAGATATTTTTTCAAAGAAATTTAAGGTATAACAAAAACCATTGACACCCTAACTCAAACTGCTACATTTTTAGTCACATGCAGTGACTATTGTTTTTGCAGCTGTAAGCGTTTTTATTATTGCGATTCAGTGTTGTCAAAAGGAGAAAACATGGAATGGAAAATCATCGACTCGCTGGCCAGCCCTGGGACTGGGACCTTCTTTGCCGCAGTATCCTCACCCCGGAACTTAAAATTAATATTGTGGTACAGGAGTGATTCCTTTTTACGATCTGGACACTGCATATCAACAGGTAATATCGGTTTTGCAATCAATGGTCGTCTCAAGAAAATCAATATCATTCATGTCTTTCCTTTTAGCGCTGAACTATGGTCCAATTTTATCAAAACAACCTGCTGCCCTGGAAATTCACCCAATTTTAAGGGTCCCTGCTTAAATAGTTCCTCATGCCAATTCAAACAATGCCCGTATGGGATCAAAAAATATCTCCCATCGTAATTCAATAGTTATTTAATTACATATAGCATTGATCTAATCAACCCACCAGGATGTGGGTTGATTAATCATTTACAATTAATGGGTCGACGGATAGATACCAAAGTCACCGTCTGTCGCATATCCGATACGAAACGTCAGTGTACTGCCTGCATCCACCTCCGCGGACTGGGCGCTCATGCTCCCCGCACAGAAGTCCTTCGGCAAGGTACTAATGACATACTCTCCCGGCGTTGGATAGACAATCACTTCTTGAGAGGTATCTAAATCCGCTACCGGTTTGCCATTAATATAGACGCGGCTTAAGCACGAATTACCTGTAAAGCTCCCATCGCGCTTGATCACCACCGCGCCGCTGTCCCTTTTTTTCACCAGAAGCTGTGGAGCAAGAATTTGTTTCTGCGGCGCGAGCTTCGCCTGTTGATTTGACCCAGATTTTGACGTACAGCCGACTAATCCAACAACTACTGCCACTATAAGCATAGTTTTCATCTGTTAGCAGCCTCATGTTTTAAAAGAAATGACCTTATCGTGATGTGCTACTGCGAACCTCGGCACAGATAATAAAAAAGCCGCCTCAAGGCGGCTATCATGCTTTCATGCGAGTTCCGATCCCGATCATCGCCTGTTTGGTGAAGCAATACTGAACAGTGCCCGCCAGGATGCGCAACGTGCCTTCAACAGAGTTAGAATTTTCTGGTTTCCGCTGCAAAAATAGACAACTCCGGTACACTTAAGGTCGTTATGCAACCTATGAGAGGAGACGTCTGATGGCCACAGCTAAAGCGTACGATCTTGATCAGGCATACGAGCTGCTCAACTCCGGTAAACACCGGGAGGTCGAGCTGGATTTCGACATTGATACCGATGCTTTTTTCCAGATTGCCGACGAGTATGGGAGTAAGGGTGCAGAGATAAAGCGATCTAATAATCACTTTGTTATCAAGTTAGAATCTTTATCTATCCCCTCTTTGAATTAAACAGGTATCCATCAGCAGGCGCAGTAATGGCCTGCTGTTCTTAAATCCCTACGTTACGCACAGCCTTCAGGTTTAAAAATCCGTGTCGTTGAGGCGGGGTTGTTAATGAGCTTCTCTGCCGCCCTGCGCGGTCTTTTCACCAGCTCGCCGCCGCAGTTCGGGCAGCGCATCGCCATCTTTTCTGCACAGCTGGCACAAAACGTACACTCAAAAGAGCAAATCAGCGCCTCGGTAACGTCCGGCAGCAGATCGCTATTACAGCACTCGCAGTTAGGTCTTAGCTCCAGCATAGGGCGATCCTTAATGGCCATGGGTTAATATTGACGGTCGGGTAAGTCGCCGTCCGGCATAATAACTATTTATATACCAGCCGATCCTCTTCCGCATCCCTCTCTATACTTTTAGTAACGAAACTGGAGGCGTATATGTGTGGACGATTTGCTCAGGCGCAGGCGCGCGAAGAGTACCTGACGCTCTTTGCTGATGAAGCCGAGCGCGATATCCCTTTCGATCCCGAGCCCATCGGGCGTTACAACGTTGCGCCCGGAACAAAGGTGCTTTTGTTGAGCGAACGCGACGACAGGCTGGCGCTGGATGCGGTTCACTGGGGCTATGCCCCGGGCTGGTGGGACAAACCGGCCCTGATCAACGCCCGCGTCGAGACCGCCGCCACCAGCAGAATGTTCAAGCCGCTATGGCTACACGGTCGCGCGGTCTGCTTTGCCGACGGCTGGTTTGAGTGGAAAAAGGAGGGCGATAAAAAACAGCCCTACTTTATCCACCGCCGCGACGGGCAGCCGATCTTGATGGCGGCCATCGGCAGCGCGCCGTTTGAACGCGGCGACGAAAATGAAGGCTTTCTGATTGTTACGGCCGCGGCGGATAAGGGTCTGGTTGATATCCACGATCGGCGGCCGCTGGTGCTGACGCCGGAGGCCGCCCGGGAGTGGATGCGGCAGGACGTTAGCGGCAAGGAGGCGGAGGATATCGCCAAAGATGGCGCGGTGCCGGCGGAGATGTTCTCCTGGCATCCGGTCACGCGCGCGGTAGGTAATATCAAAAATCAGGGGCCGGAAATGATCGAGCCTGTAGAATAATTTCTGCCCCGAATATAACGCTTATCGCCGTTTGCCAGGCATCATGCGCCGCAGCGTATCGTCTTTCCAGACGTAGTGATGCGCCAGCGCAGCGGCGGCGTGCAGGCCAATCACGTAGTAACCCAGCGTTGCCAAAGTGACGTGCCAGCTTTTCAGGGTATCCACCAGATCGAAATTTGCTTCGCTGGCGTGGGGCATCATGATGCCGAAGGCAAACCAGTTGTTACCGCGATTCCACATCATCAGCAGGCCAACGATCGGCAGGGCAATAAACAGAAGCGTGATAACCAGATGGCCGAGATGCGCCAGCCCGGTCATCATCGCTTTTGGTTTGGGGGTAATCAGCGGAGCGGGATATTTCAGGCGTACCAGCAGACGTGCCACCATCAGCACCAGAATGGTGATCCCACAGGAGACGTGCACCATATTGATCAGCGGACGGTCGCTACGGGGGAAAAACCCGCGAAACTCCATCGCGCAGTAGGCGACCACCACCAGCAAAAATACCAGCCAGTGAATGGTTATTTGTAACCCGGAATATTTGCTGCGCATCAGATTTTCCTTATCTAAAACAATAAAAAAGCAAACATACCGGGCTTTGATTAAATCTGCATTAATTATTCTCAGGCTGAATCATTCAGGATTGCAGATAGACCACCTGCGTTTGCAGATACTCGTTCAGGCCATGACGTCCGTCAGCGCCGCCGATACCGGATTTACGCCAGCCAGCATGGAACCCCTGCATGGCCTCAAAGTTCTCGCGGTTGACATAGGTTTCGCCAAACTTCAGCCCCTTGATCGCTTTCATGGCGGTATTAAGGTTTTGCGTATAGATCGAGGAGGTCAGACCGTAGTCGCTATCGTTAGCCATCTCCAGCGCCTCTTCCAGCGTATCAAAGACCACTACCGGCAGCACCGGGCCAAAGGTCTCCTCATGCATGATGGTCATATCCTGACGCACGTCCAGCAGCAGCGTCGGCGGATAGAAATAGCCACTGCCCTCTACCGCTTTCCCACCGAGCGCGATTTTCGCCCCCTGCTCTACGGCACCGGCCACCTTCTGCTCAACGCGAGCCAGCGCGGCGGCGTTGATCAGCGGCCCCATGGCAATGTCGTTGCGGGCGGCAGGATCGCCATACTCAACGGCGTTCATCGCCTCACCTAAACGGTTAACGAAGCGATCGTAGATGCCCTTCTGGACATAGACGCGCTCGGCGCAGTTACAGACCTGCCCGGTATTGATCACCCGAGAGTCGACGATGGCCTTCACCGCCAGCTCCAGATCGGCATCGTCCATCACAATGGCAGGCGCTTTGCCCCCCAGCTCCAGGCACACCTTGGTGATGTTTTTCGCCGCCGCCGCCATAATCTTCTCGCCTGCGCCTACGCTACCGGTCATGCTGACCATCGCTACTTGCGGGTTACCCGCCAGCTCCTGACCGACGGTCTCTCCACGGCCAAGCACCAGGTTAAACACCCCGCGCGGCAGGCCAATGCTGTCGACAATTTTGGCAAAGGCGATGGCGTTGTTAGGCGTAAACTCGCTCGGCTTAATGACGATGGTATTGCCCGTGATCAGGGCCGGAGCCAGCTTGCGGGCAATCAGGAAGAACGGGAAGTTCCACGGCAGGATGCCGGTGGTGACGCCTAAGGCGCGCTTGAAGACCAGGATGTTCTCTCCGGGGCGATCGCTCTGCAGGATCTCACCCTCGTAGCGGCGCGCCCATTCGGCCATGTACTCAATATAATCAGCGGTAAAGGCAACCTCGACCTCGGCCAGCTGCTGGATCTTACCGCCCTCTTCAACAATTAGAGCGCTGATCTCACTGGCCTGCTCGCGAATGCCCGCTGCGATTTTCCTCAGCCACCCGGCACGCTCGATGGCGGGCAGCGCCTCCCAGGCAGGCTGGGCGCGGGCGGCGGCATCGATGGCTTTACGCGCATCGTCTGCTGTACCGTCAGGGATGCGCGAGATGAGCGCTTCGGTCGCCGGGTTGACGACGTCAATCCAAGCCTCGCCCTGCCAGGTGACAAACTGACCATCAATATACATCGGGTGCTGTACGGGTGCTGTCATGCGCTGCTCCTGTAATAGTATTGTTTTTAACAAGTAAAGATGTTGTTAAAAATCTACAGGCGTGCCGGATAATTCCCAGAGCAACAGGCCGAATTTGTGAGTGAACTCATAATAAACAGCACCGTACATCAACCCTTTATATTAGTGAACGGGCTTGCAGGGTGGGGATGAGCGTCTCATCCGCAAAAATAATTTCTCCCGCGCGGACGATCTCATCAGGCATATCAACGTGAACAATAAAATCGCGTCCGTTCGGACCATAGCCCTGGCTGTCATCGCGCAACCGCGCCAGCTCGCCGGGAATCAGCGACAGATAGCGCTCAACCGGCCAGAGCCCCTCTCTCTTCGGCTGGAAGCTCAAACCGTGACTGCCGTTTTCGAGTATCGGCGTAAAGCCAGGGTAGCTGACACAGAATGCATCGTTGTGATTGTCCGCCAGCACGCGGGAAAAGGTGGCCATCGTTCGACGCTGCATGGTGGGATCCTGCACGACAACCAGCGTTTTTAGCGGTACGCCACGCTCGCGAAGCAGCGCCAGGGAGAAACGTGCGTTTTCGCCGCAGTTGGTTGACCGCTCCTCGAGGATCAGTTTCTCTGGCGGAATTTTCCAGAACTGACGGGCAATATCACCAATGATTGCCGCCTCGGTACGCCCGGTGGTGCGCACCTTGTTATAGCGCGGGTGGCGGGCGATGGCCGAGTAGAGGAAAGGCGTGGAGTGGCCGATGCCGCCGCTGATGACCAGCGGTAGCTTATGGGCAGCAGCCAGCTCGCAGGTAGCGTCAATGGTGGGGATCACGGCATTACCGGCCAGAATGATGCAGTCGGCCTGCGCAGGGAGCGGCTTACCCTCGAACTCATTCTGCGCCAGCCAGCGCCCCAGGGCGTTCACTGCTGCCAGCGTCTTTTCTGGCAGCGTCGGAAAGCGGGGAATAAACATCGTCACCTCCTGTAGGATATATCGTTACAGGGTAACAAAGCCTAAGGTAAAGAAAAGGCGATCTCTCCTAATCGCTGATTTCCCTTTATTGATTAATCTGCTAAATATTCAATATGACAAGTACACTTCTTTAATGCAGACCGCTTGATGTTAACAATCTATGGATGACCAACAGCCAACGAAACGCGATCCCTATGCACCACGTGAATGGGCTCCGCATGAAAAACCGATGCTGCTGGGGTCCCCCTCAACGCCGCTTCACCCCGTTCCAAAACGTATTGCCTATGGCATCGTGGGCCTGCTGGTTTGCCTGACCGGCGCGCTGGGCAATGCCATGGTGTCCGCCAACCTGCAAAATTTGCAGGGAACCTTTGCCGCCTGGTCTACGGAGATCGCGTGGCTACCGGCGGTCTACGTCATGACCAACGTCTCGATCAACCTGCTGCTGGTCAAGTTCCGCCAGCAGTATGGCCTGCGCGCCTTTACCGAAGGTTTCCTGGTGCTCTACGTGCTGGTGACCTTTTTTCACCTTTTCGTCAACGATCTCAGTTCGGCGATAATGGTGCGGGCCGCGCACGGCATGGTGGCGGCGGCCCTGAGCTCGCTGGGGATCTACTATCAGATTCAGGCCTGGCCTGCCCGCCACCGTCTCAAGGCGTTAACTATTGGTATCACCGGCTCGTCGCTGGCGATCCCCATGGCAAGGCTCTTCTCAACCGAGCTGCTGCAAACCGATGAGTGGCGCGGGCTGTACCTGTTTGAGCTGGGGCTGGCGCTGGTCTCCCTTGCCTGCGTCATCATGCTTAAGCTGCCGCCGGGCGATCGCAAAAAAGTGTTTGAGAAGAAGGACTTTATTACCTTCATGCTGTTTGCCCCCGGCATGGCCCTGCTCTGTGCGGTACTGTCGCTGGGGCGGCTAGAGTGGTGGTTCGAGACGCCGTGGCTCGGCTGGGCGCTGGCGGGGGCGCTGGTGTTGATCGTTAGCGCCATCGTCTTTGAGCACAACCGCAGCAACCCGCTACTCAATACCCGCTGGCTCTCCAGCGGCAGCATCGTGCGGCTGGGGCTGATTATGATCCTGATCCGCATTGTGCTGGCAGAGCAGAACAGCGGTGCCATCGGCTGGCTGCAATATATCGGCCTGCAAAACGAGCAGATGACCAATCTGGCCTGGGCGATATTTGCTGGCATCGTCTGCGGCATCGTCGCCAGCTGCCTGACCATTAAGCCCCAGCGTCTGGCCTGGCCCATTGTGACCTCGCTGGCGGTGATGATCGTGGCTTCCCTGCTCGATAGCCAGTCAACGAGCCTGACTCGAGCCAACCAGTTTATGGTGAGTCAGTTCCTGCTGGGCTTCGGCAGCGCCTTTTTCCTCGCCCCGGCGATGCTGGCGGGCATCGGCAGCGTGGTCACCGAGCCGCGTAACCTGGTAAGCTTCTCGGTGCTGTTTGGTATGAGCCAAAACCTCGGCGGCCTGCTGGGCTCGGCGGTGCTGGGCACCTTCCAGATCTGGCGGGAGAAGTATCACTCCAGCCTGCTGGCGGATCAGCTTACCTCCCTCGATCCGCTGGTGACCGAGCGCATTCAGATCTACACCCGGCTGTACCAAAATCTGATTGGCGACACCACGCTACTCAACGCTCAGGCTATCGCCCAGCTACAAAACGTCAGCTCTATCGAAGCAAATATTCTCGCTTATAACGATACTTATATGCTGACCGCGACCGTTGCCGCCGCCACCCTGCTGTGGATCCTATGGCGACTGCTGCGGCTGCGTATTACCGCCCGTTTAGCCCTAAAAAAAGCAGTGAACACCCCGAAATAGAATTGGAAGCGCATTAATGAGAGCAGTGTTACAACAGGAGTGGTTATGAGTCAGCAGGATGCCGCTAAAGAGCAGGCACATACTCGCAGCAACCTGCGGGTGGTTTCGATTTTTGCCGCCGCCGCCATTGGCATTGTGGGCGTACTGGTGATCCTCTACGCCTGGCAGTTACCGCCGTTTACCCGCCATACCCAGTTTACCGATAACGCCTACGTGCGCGGCCAGACCACCTTTATCAGCCCACAGGTTAATGGCTATATCACCGAGGTGAAGGTGCAGGACTTTACCGTGGTAAAGCGCGGCGATCTGCTGGTGCAGATTGACGATCGCATCTACAAGCAGCGGGTGCATCAGGCCGAGGCCCAGCTGGCGATGAAGGTAGCGGCGCTCAATAACAACCTGCAACAGCGCAAAAGCGCCGAGGCGGTGATCAAGCGTAACGAAGCGGCGCTGCAAAATGCCCAGGCGCAGAACCAGAAGTCGCAGGCGGATTTACGCCGGGTGAAAAATCTTACGGCAGATGGTTCGCTATCAATTCGTGAGCGCGATGCGGCGTTAGCCAGCGCGGCACAGGGCAGCGCCGATATTGCGCAGGCTCGGGCTACCCTTGAGACGTCACGCCAGGATCTGCAAACGGTGATAGTCAACCGTGCGGCACTGCAGGCCGACGTGGAGAATGCGCAGGCGGCGCTGGAGCTGGCGCAGATCGATCTGCAAAACACCCGCATCGTTGCTCCGCGTGACGGACAGCTGGGACAGATGGCGGTGCGTCTTGGTGCCTACGTCACGGCGGGCACGCACCTGACCTCGCTGGTGCCTTCCCAGCGCTGGGTTATCGCTAACTTGAAAGAGACGCAGCTTGCCAATGTTCACACTGGCCTGCCCGTACGCTTTACCGTGGATGCGCTGAACAACCAGGCCTTCTCCGGTCGTGTAGAATCTATCTCCCCGGCAACCGGGGTTGAGTTCAGCGCTATTTCGCCGGATAACGCTACTGGTAACTTTGTGAAGATTGCCCAGCGTATTCCGGTCCGTATTGCGGTAGAGGGAAACGCGGAGCAGATCGCGCGTCTGCGTCCCGGCATGTCGGTGCAGGTGCATATTGATACCCGGGAGGCGAAATGAGACCGTTTCGCCCCGCGCTGCTGGCGCTCTGCGTTACCCTTGCGGCCTGTCAGTCAGTTGACGTCCAGCCCGCCAAGCCCAGCCTGAAGATCCCCGCCCAGTGGCGCAGCACCGTCGGGCCGACCAGCCAGGCCGAAGCGGTCTGGTGGCGGAATTTCCACGACAGCCAGCTCAACCAGTACGTAGACCAGGCCCTGCGCTATAACAGCGATATCCTGATCGCCCGCGAGCGGGTCAATGAGTATCAGGCACGGGTGTACGCCGCCGAGGGTAGCCTGTTCCCGACGCTGGACGCGGGCCTCAGCGGCACGCGAGCGCGAACGCAGTCTGCGGCGACAGGTCTGCCAGCCTACAGCACGCTTTATCGGGGCAATCTCTCTGCCAGCTACGATGTGGATCTGTGGGGAGCCAACCGCAGCACCGCCAGAGCCGCCCAGGCCTCACTGGAAGCCCAGCAGGCCGCCGCCGCCGCGGCGAACCTGACCGTGGCGTCGTCGGTGGCAACAGGATACGTGACGCTGCTTTCGCTTGATGAACAGCTGCGCGTCACCCAGTCGACGCTAAAGGCGCGTGAAGAGGCTTTCACCCTCGCCCAGCGGCAGTACGAGGCGGGCTATAGCTCGCGGCTGGAACTGATGCAGTCGGACTCCGAACTGCGCGCTACCCGGGCGCAGATCCCGCAGATCCAGCATCAGATTACCGAGCAGGAGAACGCCCTGAGCGTGCTGATTGGCGATAACCCCGGCGGCATCCGGCGCAGCGACGAGTTTGATAAACTGACCCCGCTACGCATTCCCGGCCAGCTTCCCTCCTCGCTGCTCAACCGTCGGCCGGATATCGTCCAGGCACAGCGAGAGCTGATCGCTGCCGATGCCAGCCTCGCCGTTTCGCAGGCACAGCTATTGCCATCTCTGAACCTGACGGCGGGGGGATCGGTGCAGGATGATACTCTGGCGGGGCTACTTGATAATCCGCTGCGGCTGTGGAGCGTCGGCGGCAGCATTCTTGCCCCGCTGCTCAACCGTCAGGCGCTGAATGCGCAGGTCGATGTCTCCCAGTCCCAGCGCAACCAGGCGCTCTATGGCTATGAGCGTACGGTGCGTAACGCCTTTAAAGAGGTCAACGACAGTCTCGACGCCATCGCCCGCTTGCAGGAGCAGCTGGTCGAACTGCAGGGGCAGGTGGAGGTGGCAGACGAAACGCTGCGTATCGCGCAGAACCGTTACCAGAACGGTTACTCTTCCTATCTGGACGTGCTGGACGCCCAGCGCACCCTCTTCTCGGCGCAGCTCAACGTGGTGCAGGTGAAGAACAACGTGCTGCTGGCGCAGATCGACCTTTATCGGGCATTAGGCGGGGGTTGGGCAGGCCAACCCTGACCCTCTGCTCTATCGCCGCACCTGAAACGGGATTAACGCCCGGCGGCGGCAGGCCTTGCCGGGCCTACACGGTATGCAGGCTCCGTAGGCCCGGTAAGCGCAGCGCCACCGGGCATGCCGTTAGCCGGCGATCTGCTCCATCACGACCACCCGAAACCGGGTCAACGCCCGGCGGCGGCAGGCCTTGCCGGGCCTACACGTTGTGCAGGCTCCGTAGGCCCGGTAAGCGCAGCGTTACCGGGCACGTTGTTAGCCGGAAATCTGCTCCATGGCCTGTAAGATACGCTTGTCCGAAATCGGGTACGGGGTACCCAACTGCTGAGCAAAGAAGCTCACCCGCAGCTCCTCGATCATCCAGCGGATCGCCTGCACGTCATCATCGTTGCGGCGGGCAGGCGGCAGCTTGTTCAACCACTGCTGCCACGCCTGCTGTACCTGCTCCACCTTCAGCATCTGAGCGCGATCGCGGTGAGGATCCACCGCCAGCTTCTCCAGCCGTTTTTCGATGGCCTGCAGGTAACGCAGGGTATCGCCCAGGCGGGTAAAACCGTTGCCGGTGACAAAGCCGCGATAGACCAGCCCCGACATCTGCGCTTTTACGTCCGACAGCCCCAGTGCCATGGTCATATCCACGCGCCCTTTCAGGCGCTTGTTGATATTAAATACCGCAGTCAGGATCTGCTCTACCTGTTTGGCGATCTCCACCACCGTCTCGTTCAGCTCGGCGCGCACCTTCTCATGCAGCGCCGCGAAGCCCTCTTCTGTCCACACCGGGCCACCCGCCTCGTGGATCAGCTTATCCACCCCGCAGGCGATACAGTCGTCGATCAGATCCAGCACTTTGCCGTAGGGGTTAAAGTAGAGTCCCAGCTTGGCTTTGTTGGGCAGCTTCTCGTGCAGATACTTAATCGGTGACGGAATATTCAGCAGCAGCAATCGACGCAGGCCGCGCCACATAGCCTGCTCCTGCTCCAGCGGGTTATCAAACAGCTTGATCGCCACGCTATCGCGCTCGTCCACCAGCGCTGGCCAGGCCTTCACCTTATAGTTGCCGCGCTTCTGCTCATAGCTCTGGGCGAGGGTGCCGAAGCTCCAGATATGCAGCCCGCTCTGCTCTATACCGTCATCGGCTACTGCCGACAGCGTCTCCTGCACTTTGCCCTTCAGGCTCTCCTTCAGCGCCGTCAGGTCACGCCCCTCTTGCAGCTTGCGGTTTTTATCATCTACCACGCGGAAGCTGATCTTCAGATGGTCAGGCACCTGCTCCCACTGCCACGCGTCGCGATCGACGGTGACGCCGGTCATGCGACGCAGCTCGCGCTCCAGGGCATCCAGCAGCGGCAGCTCAAGCGGCGTGACGCGGCCCAGAAACGCCTCGGCGTAGTTAGGCGCGGGCACAAAGTTACGTCGGATAGGTTTCGGCAGGGACTTGATCAGGGCAATAATCAGCTCCCGACGCAGGCCGGGGATCTGCCACTCAAAGCCGCTCTCCTCTATCTGGTTCAGCAGCGGCAGCGGAATATGCACCGTCACGCCGTCGGCGTCCGCACCCGGTTCAAACTGGTAGCTCAGACGCAGCTTCAGGTTGCCCTGATGCCAGAAGTTGGGATAGTCCAGCTTGCTGACCTGCTCCGCGCCCTCTTTTATCAGCATGCTCTTTTCAAAGTTGAGCAGATCCGGCGTCTCGCGGCTGGCCTTTTTCCACCAGCTGTCAAAGTGGCGGGCAGAAACGGCGTCGACGCTAATGCGCTGGTCGTAAAACTCAAACAGCGTGTCGTCATCCACCAGAATGTCACGACGGCGCGACTTATGCTCCAGCTCCTCGATCTCGGTGCGCAGCTTCAGGTTCTCACGGAAGAAGGCGTGCCGGGTCTGCCAGTCGCCCTCCACCAGCGCATGGCGGATAAACAGCTCGCGGCTGAGCGCCGGATCGATCTGGCTGTAGTTGACCTTACGCGCGGCCACCACCGGAAGGCCGTAGACGGTAACCTTCTCCGTTGCCATCACCGCGCCCTGGGCCCGCTCCCAGTGCGGCTCGCTGTACGAGCGCTTGAGCAGATGCTGGGCCACCGGTTCGACCCACTCGGGATCGATACGTGCGGCGATGCGTCCCCACAGGCGGCTGGTCTCGACCAGCTCGGCGACCATCGTCCACTTGGGCGGCTTCTTGAACAGCCCAGAGCCGGGGAAGATGGAGAACCGGGCGTTACGCGCGCCGGTAAACTCCTGCTTGTCAGCATCCTTCATGCCGATATGCGACAGCAGGCCGGTGAGCAGCGCGATATGGATCTCACGGTACTCTGCCGGCTCGCTATTAACCGCAATGCCCAACTCTTTCACCACCTGGCGCAGCTGGGTATAGATATCCTGCCACTCGCGTACTCGCAGGTAGTTGAGGTAGTCGGTACGGCACAGACGGCGGAACTGGTTCGACGACAGCGCTTTCTGCTGCTCGCCGAGGTAGTTCCACAGGTTCACAAAGGCGAGGAAGTCAGACTCTTTGTCATGGAAGCGGCGATGTTTTTCATCGGACGCCTGCTGCTTGTCCATCGGCCGCTCGCGCGGATCCTGAATGGAGAGCGCGGAGGTGATGATCATCGCCTCACGCACGCAGCCCAGCTTCTGCGCCTCCAGCACCATACGGGCGAGACGCGGATCCACCGGCAGCTGCGACAGCTGACGCCCTTGAGCGGTGAGCTTGTAGGCTGTCTGGCTCTCATCGGTAGTGATGGCGCCCAGCTCCTCCAGCAGGCGCACGCCGTCCTGAATGTTGCGTCGGTCCGGCGCTTCCACAAACGGGAACGCCGCAATGTCGCCCAGCCCGAGCGCGGTCATCTGCAAAATCACCGACGCGAGGTTGGTGCGCAAGATCTCTGGGTCGGTAAACTCCGGCCGCGAGAGGAAATCGTCCTCGGAGTAGAGGCGAATACAGATCCCTTCGGATACGCGACCGCAGCGTCCTTTACGCTGGTTGGCCGATGCCTGAGACACCGGCTCAATCGGCAGACGCTGCACCTTGGTGCGGTAGCTGTAGCGGCTGATACGCGCCGTACCCGGATCGATCACATACTTAATGCCCGGTACGGTAAGTGAGGTTTCCGCCACGTTGGTGGCCAGCACAATACGTCGCCCGCCGTGGGGCTGGAAGACGCGGTTCTGCTCGCTGTTCGACAGGCGCGCATAGAGCGGCAGCACCTCGGTATGGCGCAGATTAAGCTTGTTCAACGCGTCGGCGGTATCGCGAATTTCGCGCTCGCCGCTCATAAAGATCAGGATATCGCCGGGACTTTCGCGTCCCAGCTCGTCTACCGCGTCGAAAATTGCCTGGAGCTGATCGCGCTCGGTATCATCCGCCTCTTCGACGATGGGGCGATAGCGCACCTCCACCGGGAACGTACGGCCCGACACTTCGATAATCGGCGCGTTGTTAAAGTGACGCGAGAAGCGCTCTGGATCGATGGTCGCCGAGGTGATAATGATCTTCAGATCCGGGCGCTTTGGCAGCAGCTCTTTAAAGTAGCCCAGCAGAAAATCGATGTTCAGGCTGCGCTCGTGCGCCTCATCGATGATGATGGTGTCGTACTGCATCAGCAGGCGATCCTGCTGGATCTCCGCCAGCAGAATACCGTCGGTCATCAGCTTGACCATGGTGCTCTCGCTGACGTGATCGCTAAAGCGCACCTTGTAGCCAATCGCGCCGCCCGGCTCGCTTTTCAGCTCCTCGGCAATACGGTTCGCCACGGTGCGTGCCGCCAGACGGCGCGGCTGGGTGTGGCCGATCAGGCCCTTAACGCCCCGCCCGAGCTCCATGCAAATTTTTGGCAGCTGGGTGGTTTTACCCGAGCCGGTCTCACCGGCAACGATCGTCACCTGGTTGTCGCGGATTGCCTCCAGAATGTCCTGCTTCTTCTGGCTGACCGGCAGATTCTCCGGATAGCTAATCTCCGGACGCGACGCCGCACGTCGCTCAACGACGGTCGCGGCCTTGGCGATCTCCTGCGCCATCTCTTGCAGGATGGCCTGCTGAGCGTCAGGATTTTTAACCTTCTTCACCCCATGCAGACGCCGGGCGAAGCGCTGCCGATCGCGGAGCATGAGGTTATCGAGGTGATTATTGAGGTCGGCGAAGGACAATTTCTGTTGTTCTGTCATAGTGTTATCGGGCAATAGGCTGCCGGAAAATTCTCGCTTTTACGTTGAGTGTAGAGTACCACATCCGTTCTCGCTTTGACTTATTCAAAAAATTCGAATGTGGGCTTCGATATATTGCGCTATTCAAGCTGCTGATTTGTGAATAAAGTGACAAGCAATTATTTGGGGGCGAACCTCATCAAATACAACAAAGGAAACACCCATGAGCAAAGTATTAGTTCTTAAATCCAGTATTCTGGCAGGGTACTCGCAGTCTGGTCAGCTGGCTGACTATCTGGTCGATCAGTGGCGTGAGAAGAACGGCGCGGATGAGATCACCGTGCGTGACCTGGCGGCTAACCCCATCCCGGTACTGGACGGTGAGCTGGTTGGCGCGCTGCGCCCAAGCGATGCGCCGCTGACTCCGCGTCAGCAGGAAGCGCTGGCCCTCTCCGATGAGCTGATTGCCGAGCTGAAAGCGCATGACGTGATTGTGCTGGCGGCCCCGATGTATAACTTCAACATCCCGACCCAGCTGAAGAACTACTTTGACCTGGTGGCCCGTGCGGGCGTGACCTTCCGCTACACCGAAAACGGTCCGGAAGGCCTGGTAACGGGCAAACGTGCGGTTGTGCTCTCCAGCCGTGGCGGTATCCATAAAGATACCCCGTCCGACCTGATCGCTCCGTACCTGAAGCTGTTCCTGGGCTTCATCGGCATCACCGACGTGAACTTCGTGTTCGCCGAAGGCATTGCCTACGGCCCGGAAGTGGCAACCAAAGCCCAGGCCGACGCGAAAGCGGCTATCGACAGCATCGTTACCGCCTAAGCATGTTCCCCTTCTGCTGCGGCAGAGGGGGGTATTACCCCTTCCCGCCCTGTTTATTCCGAGCCGCGCCGCAAATCCCTTACGCTGTGATACCCACTGTGTCAGAGGCTTTTTGTGGCTTCAGGCATGTCGGGAGTCCAAAAAGTTGAAAGCCCCAGGAGATATTTCTATCAACCTGAGGCTAACGACCAAACCCAACAATTTGAATGTTAGCCCCTTCTTTGCATGGAGGCAATAACATGCCGACGAATCGCCCGCTTTTGCGGCTTTCGTTAACGCCGTGCGCTATACAGGAAAATAGAGACGTTTGGGCCCGCTACTTCTGCTCTTTCAGCAGGGCCTCTACCTCTTTATCCGCCTTGATGTTGATGTCATGCTCGATCTTTACGTTCATATTGATGGTGATCGGCTCTTTTGGCGCCGCCACCTCGATGCGCGGCGTGCAGCCGTTCAGCATCAACAGAAACAGCAGGCCTACAGAGGCATTGAGGGTTCTCATTATTTTTCCTTACATCCCCGATCCGGTGAGCAGCCCGGCAGTGCCGCATGCTGTTCAAGCCATGTCTCTACGTTGTCGCCGTAGCGCAGGCTGCGCCACAGGGTGAATACGTTTTCTTCATGATGGTAGTTGAGATCCACGGTGTTGCGCTTCCCCTCGACGTAGCTAGTGCCGTGCAGCGTGGCCTGAAGCGTCAGCTCCCCCTGATTGTCGAGATTGAGCGTAGTCCAGGAGCGCGAGATCTCCATATAGCGCAGCCAGTTAATAGCCGCCCCTGCCGCAATATTCTTCTTCGCTAGCGCGTCGGCGGTGTCGTTATCAAGACGCAGCGTCAGCGCGGCGGGGCTGTTAAGCCAGCCGTCCTTAATGAGCCACTTTTCATGCTCCAGCCACAGCGGCAGCGCGCCGTTAATCGGTCCCGAGAGCGCAATCTGCTTCGGATGCAGGGCGGTGATCAGCTCGCTTGAGGAGATATGTTGCAGGCGCAGCAGGGCCGCATCATGCTGGGGCATGCGCAGCTGCTGCATCGTCACTTTGCCCCCCAGTAGATCGACGTTGACGTCGCTGAGCAAGAGCGGATTATCTTCACGCCACGGGTATGCGCCCTGCAGATCGGCGGTGAAGTTACGGGCGGTAACCTGATTGACGATCTCAGCGATGCGCAGCGACACCGGTCCGCGGGTGCCAAACTGCCAGCCCGCTTCGCTAAAGCGGAAGGGTAAAATAAAATCGACGCCGTTGAATTTATTATCGGGGAGCCAGGCGCTGCCCTGACGGATCGCGCCGTGGCCTCCGGCTTCAAACCCCTGGCCCGCCGCAGCCGAGAAGGCAATCTGGGCATACAGCTCGCCCTCGCGCAGATCCATCTTCCAGTCAGGCGGCAGCAGCGGTTGAAAAACGCGCAACGGCTGGCGCGGCCACCAGGCCAGGCCCCGCAGGCGCTCGCCGTCCCAGCGTCCGTTAACCCGCACCGGGCCGATGGCTGCTGCATGGAGGTCGCCTTTAAACTGGAAGCGGGTCGGATCGCTCCCCTCGACGCTGAACCTAAGCGTGGATGGAGGCAATGCCCCGCCGCCGTTGAGAGAGGTCTCCTGCGCGTCCAGCGCCAGCGCGCCGCTAAAGTGCGGATGCTGCGGATCCCGTGACCAGCGGATCGGTGCGTCGAGCACCACTCTGGGCTGGCGTACCTGTAGGCTGCCATACGCCAGTTTGTCAAAACCGGTAGAGAGATCCGTCAGGATAATCTCGCTGTCGCGCCACTCGCCCCGGCCCCTGACGTCCCAGCGCGCCTGCATCGGGATAAAGTTGCCGTCTCCCCAGTAGGCCCACTGCCACAGCCCGTTGTCCGGCAGAAAATTCTGCGCCCTGCCGTCGAGATGCAGGACAAAATCCCCCAGCTGCGCCTCATGCGCCCGCAGAATTGCCTGGAGTCGGCCGTCCACGCCCTGACGGGTCAGCGTGACGCCCGCCAGCGGCCAGCGAATTTCATCGATATTCAGGGAGTCAATAACTCGCCCACGGGAGCGCAGCAGCGCGCCAGGGGAGAAACGCAGCTGTGGCTCGGCCAGCGAGCCGGTTAGCTGGGCAGGCAGCACCGCGTAGAAAATGAGATCGCCCTGCTTCGCCTCGCCGGTGAGCTGGAGCGGCATGGCGCTCTCTGTAGTGCTCAATCGCCCTGGCCCGAAGCTCAGCACCGCGTTGCCCTTGCCGGCCTGCCCCTGGGTTAACACGTTCAGCCGACCGCTGATCTCTGCTTTCTCTAGTCCCTGCTGCCAGTCTTTGACTTTCAGGACAACGCGACCGCTCAGCGGGATGCCGTCCTGATAAGGCCACTGCCAGCGGCCATCGCTGATCGTTAGCTGCTGTCGGGTCAGCTGCCACGGCAGATCGAGAAGCGGATCGGGGTTGTCCCGCGCCATGACGATCAGCTGTCCGGCGTTGTCCCGCCATTCCAGCTCAGCATCGACACCAGACGGCACCTGCGGCAAGTTAAGCGTCGCGGTAGCGCGCCCGTCAACCGGCGCACCGGCAGGCATTCGAGGCAGCGTAAACTCGCCCGAGAGCGCGATGGGCGGCTGATTATCCAGCAAGGAGAGCGCTAGCTCGTTGACGGTCAACGCCTGCCCGCGCAGAGTGGCATCAAGCGTAAGCCGGTCACCGTGATAGCGCACCTGTTGAACCAGTGGCGTTAACGAGAGCGATATCGCCCCCTCCCATGCCTGAAAAGGTGACACTGTCACTCTATCAATACTTACCCATGCGTAGGGCAGCATGGCTTGCCACTTGGCCAGGGTACGCGGCGCGGCGGTCGACGGTTCAGTTTCGGGAAGTTTTTCGAGGCAGGTCTGATTGAGGTCCACGGCATCAATCTTCAGCTGCCAGCGGCTGGGATGGGTGATCTCTGCGTTCTGGATCCAGGCGAGCGGGCAATCGCCCACCAGATAACGCAGGTCAGGGATTTGCAGCGCATGGCGGGTTAGGCGCGGGCTGGCCTCCAGCATAATACGGGTGCCAGCTGGCAGCCAGATACCCGCCAGCCCCGGCAGCCACTGGGCGAGCGTAAGCAGCAGCGTCAGCGGCAGCAGTATCAACAGCAGGAGAAGCGCAATAGCGGCTTTGTATTTACCCTTCATGGGCAAGTCAGCGTCCCGGAAAGTCATCCATACTGACGCTATTGTGCCACGTTAACCTGTTGATTACATACTACTGCCGCCTCTTACTTTTAGTGGTGGAGCATCTCGTCAACCACCTGCTCTTTGCTGAGCTGATATGGATAGTAGGTCGGCCAGTTATCCATCTCCTTCAGCAGCGCCTCCTGAGAGGTGTTGCCCATAAAGATATGGAAGTGCGCTGACTTGCGCGGGGCAATAGTGTGATCGCTGAACTGCACGAACTTCGGCGCGCTGCTGCTGGCATCCTTACACTCAAAAAGATAGCGCACGCCTTTTTTACCCGAGGCGTAGGTGAGGATCTTGTAGCCTGCCGATTCATACTTACAGCTGCTCACCTTGTCGCCGGTATGAAACTCCATTACGCCGTTCTCAATACCCAGCGTATCGACATCGGTGATATACCCTTTGCGATAGTACGCTTTGATCTCCTCAGCAGTTTTACCCTGCTCTTTCTCAGCCTTCTTTTTGAAAACCGGATCGAGATCGCCGCTAAGAAGATAGGGATAGATGGATTGCCACATACCGTCCCAGTCGCTAAGGTCGCGCGCTTTGACATCTTTGTCATTGAACTCGCCTTCGGCGGCTTTTTGCTCCAGCGCCGTCAGCGGCTTGCCGTGCGCATGGTGGCCATGCGCCAGCGCCTGTTCCCCTATCAACAACGTTCCCAGAGCTACTGCAAATTTTCCAAAATGGTTAGCCAAAATGTCACCCTCAGTCCATGTTAAGAGTGGTGATGTTATATTATAACATAATCAACATCAATTCTTATGTTAAGACCTCACGTAACTGGCTATAATTACTCCTAAATCACTGGAGAAAAGCTTATGAAACTCGCGGTATACAGCACCAAGCAGTACGATAAAAAGTATCTGCAGCAGGTTAACGAGAGCTATCAATACGATCTTGAATTTTTTGACTTTCTGTTAACGGAAAAAACGGCGAAAACCGCCCACGACTGCGACGGAGTATGCATCTTTGTTAACGATGACGGCAGCCGTCCGGTGCTGGAGGAGTTAAAGAAGCACGGGGTCAAATTCATCGCCCTGCGCTGCGCGGGCTTTAATAACGTCGATCTCGATGCGGCAAAAGAGCTGGGGCTGCGCGTGGTTCGCGTTCCGGCCTACTCGCCTGAAGCGGTCGCTGAACACGCCGTCGGCATGATGATGACCCTTAACCGCCGCATCCATCGTGCCTATCAGCGTACCCGCGACGCCAACTTCTCGCTGGAGGGGCTGACCGGCTTCACCATGTACGGTAAAACCGCCGGGGTGATCGGCACGGGGAAAATCGGCATTGCCGCCCTGCGTATTCTCAAAGGCTTTGGTATGCGCCTGCTGGCGTCCGATCCCTACCCGAGCGCGGCCGCGCTGGAGCTGGGCGTCGAGTATGTCGATCTGCCGACGCTGTTTGCCAACGCCGACGTTATCACCCTGCACTGTCCGCTGACCCCAGAAAACTACCATCTTCTCAACCACGACTCTTTCGCGCTGATGAAGGATGGGGTGATGATCATCAACACCAGCCGCGGCGGCCTGGTTGACTCTCAGGCAGCTATTGAAGCGCTGAAGACGCAGAAGATTGGTGCGCTGGGCATGGACGTGTATGAGAACGAGCGCGATCTCTTTTTTGAAGATAAGTCGAACGACGTGATCCAGGATGATGTCTTCCGCCGCCTCTCTGCCTGCCATAACGTGCTGTTCACCGGCCACCAGGCGTTTTTGACCGCCGAAGCGCTTATCAGCATTTCGCAAACCACCCTGGAAAACCTGCGTCAGCTGGAAAGCGGCGATCCTTGCCCTAACGAGCTGGTTTAAGCGTTAATAAAACATGCCTCCCTCCCTTCAGCGGAGGGAGTTTCAGACTATCCCGCAAGACTTCCCTTACCGTACTGATAAAATAGAACTTACCACGGAGGATCTTCAGGGAGTCGTTATGAAAAGAGTGATTGCATTAACTGGGCTGTGTGTTTTGCTGGCAGGCTGCGCGCGGGATGGAAAGGTTTCCGTGACCAGCGAGCAGCTGATCGGCCATCGCTTTGTGCTGGAAAACGTTAACGGCAAAGCGATTACGCCTGGAGAGAATCCGCCCGAGCTGCGCTTCGGTGAGAAAATGGCGATCTCCGGCAGCATGTGCAACCGCTTCTCTGGTCAGGGGAAACTCTCCAGCGGCGAGCTGACGGCGAAAGAGCTGGTAATGACCCGCATGGCCTGTATCGATCCGCAGCGTAACGAACTCGATAGCGTGATTGGCAACGTTCTTAAAGACGGCGCGCAGGTCGATCTTACCGACAGCCAGCTGACGCTGACCACAGCGGACAAAACGCTGATCTATAAGCTGGCTGACGCAGGACAGTAATCAGTAGCTGCCGCAGGTACCTGTGGCAAGAGATTGTTCGCTACAGCGTTTACCATTAGGCAGTGCACACATGCCCGTGGCGGAGCCATCCAGCTGACGGGCAATGGAGAGCGAACCGCCAATCATCGCGCAGTTAGCTGCACCCGTACTGGACATCGCGGCCTTCAGACCCGGCGCGACATGCGCCGCCGTGGCCTGCTGTACAGGCTCGCTGCTACATGCCGAAAGTAACCAGACAGCACACCCTACCCATAACGCTGTACGCATTTTTTCTCCCCTCTGAGTTAGCAAAACCTATGCATAATAGGCAGCGTTGCGCCTGACGTCGAGAGGAGGATGCGGGTTTTCTGTCCGGCATAGCGTTTTTTGTACTCTGCGCTATGCCACAGGCCTGGCGGCCTTAGTTACGCTAGGAGCGTAAATCCAGCGCTACGTGGGCAGCGGAGAGCGGGGCTGAAACGTTATTCAGCATAATCATGGAAGACTTACAAAAAATGCATTTTGCGCCGAAGGGATTGGCTTCGCTCACGTCAAAATGTGAAGTTCTGTACTGTGACCCATGACAGTGTGGGCATCGGAAATGAATGTGATTAGTAATAATAATATCCTTTTTTAAATAATTATTTTCAACGAGGGCCGCCGTTCAGGCCTGCCTTAACCCGCTGTTCCCATTAGAAGTATAGCGGTCGTTGTGGTATTTGCAGAAATAGTTACAGAGAAAGATGTAGAGACAGTGACTGGCTGAATAAAATTTTTATCAGCGGGGAAAACATCTACAGGGAAATATCAGAAGATACAAACAGTGAGAAGGTTTCGTGGAGTACAAAGATAGTTTCAGTGCTACATCGTTATAGCCATTAACGCATGATTAACCGCACGATGCAAGGGGTAAAGTAAAATAGTTTCTCAGGGTGACCTTCTGTCAGTGCTACGTACGGGAAAATGCAGCGCGCCATTTTGCGATATCTTCACTTTTAGATCAAAAACCGCTCCGGGCTGGCTGTCTATACTGGAGTGAGAAGTGAACATTTACGCAATGAGAGCAAACCTATGATCACAGTTGATGGTAATGGCGCGGTTGCCTCGGTGGCGTTCCGAACCAGCGAAGTTATCGCCATATACCCGATTACCCCCAGCTCAACGATGGCCGAGCAGGCAGATGCCTGGGCTGGCAACGGGCTGAAAAACGTGTGGGGCGATACGCCTCGGGTTGTCGAGATGCAGTCCGAGGCCGGGGCGATTGCCGCCGTGCACGGTGCGTTACAGACGGGGGCGCTCTCGACCTCCTTCACCTCGTCGCAAGGCCTGCTGCTGATGATCCCGACCCTCTACAAGCTGGCGGGACAGCTGACGCCGTTTGTCCTGCACGTGGCGGCCCGCACCGTGGCCACCCACGCGCTCTCTATCTTTGGCGACCACTCCGACGTCATGGCCGTGCGCCAGACCGGCTGCGCCATGCTCTGCGCAGGCAGCGTCCAGGAGGCGCAGGATTTTGCCCTGATCTCCCACGTTGCCACCCTGAAAAGCCGGGTGCCCTTTATTCATTTCTTTGACGGTTTCCGCACCTCCCATGAGATCAACAAAATCGTCCCGCTGGCTGACGAGACGATCCGTAGCCTGCTGCCTGGGGAGGAGATCGCCGCCCATCGCGCCCGCGCCTTAAACCCGGACCACCCGGTGATCCGCGGTACCTCAGCTAACCCGGATACCTACTTCCAGTCTCGCGAGGCGACCAACCCGTGGTACAACGCGGTCTATGAGCATGTTGAACAGGCCATGGATGACTTCGCAGAGGCTACTGGCCGCCGCTATCAGCCGTTTGAGTACTACGGCCATCCGCAGGCGGAACGGGTCATTGTGATTATGGGTTCAGCGATCGGCACCTGCGAAGAGGTGGTTGATGAGCTGCTCACCCGCAATGAGAAGGTCGGCGTGCTGAAGGTGCGCCTCTATCGTCCCTTCTCGGCCCAGCATCTGCTGGCGGTGCTGCCCCAGAGCGCCCAGCGCATTGCCGTGCTGGATCGTACAAAAGAGCCAGGCGCGCAGGCGGAGCCGCTCTATCTGGATATCATGACCGCGCTGGCGGAAGCCTTTAACCAGGGCGAGCGCGATACTCTGCCGCGCGTCATTGGCGGGCGCTACGGCCTCTCCTCGAAAGAGTTTGGCCCGGAGTGCGTGCTGGCTATCTTTAACGAACTGCGGGCGGAGAAGCCCAAGCCGCGCTTTACCGTCGGCATCTATGATGATGTAACCAACCTCTCCCTGCCGATGCCGGAGAACACCCTGCCCTCAGCCGCGAAGCTGGAGGCGCTCTTCTACGGTCTGGGCAGCGACGGCAGCGTCTCGGCGACTAAGAACAACATCAAAATTATCGGCAACGCCACGCCCTGGTATGCCCAAGGCTACTTCGTCTACGATTCGAAAAAAGCAGGCGGCCTGACGGTGTCCCATCTGCGCGTCAGCGAGCAGCCGATCCGCTCGGCCTATCTGATCTCGCAGGCGGATTTTGTCGGCTGCCACCAGCTGCAGTTTATTGATAAGTACCAGATGGCCGAGCGCCTGAAGCCTGGCGGGATTTTCCTGCTAAACACCCCCTACAGCGCCGACGAGGTGTGGGCGCGGCTGCCGCAGGAGGTGCAGGCGGTACTCAACCAGAAGCAGGCTCGCTTCTATATTATCAACGCGGCGAAGATTGCCCGCGAATGCGGTCTGGCGGCACGCATCAACACCGTCATGCAGATGGCGTTCTTCCATCTGACGCAGATTTTACCTGGCGACACCGCGCTGACCGCATTGCAGGGTGCAATAGCCAAAAGCTACAGCAGCAAAGGCCAGGAGCTGGTCGAGCGCAACTGGCAGGCGCTGGCCCTGGCCCGTGAATCCCTGTTTGAGGTTCCGCTGGAGCAGGTTAACGCCGCCAGCCCGTACCGCCCGCCCGTGGTCAGCGACGCCGCGCCGGACTTTGTGAAAACCGTCACCGCCGCGATGCTGGCCGGGCTGGGCGATGCGCTACCGGTCTCCGCCCTGCCGCCGGACGGCACATGGCCGCTGGGCACCACCCGCTGGGAAAAACGCAATATTGCCGAAGCGATCCCTATCTGGAAGCCGGAGATCTGCACCCAGTGCAACCACTGCGTGGCCGCCTGCCCGCATTCGGCGATCCGCGCAAAAGTGGTCGCCCCAGAGGCGCTGGAAAACGCCCCGGCCTCCTTACAGTCGCTGGACGTTAAATCCCGCGACATGCGCGGCCAAAAATACGTTCTTCAGGTTGCGCCGGAGGACTGCACCGGCTGTAACCTCTGTGTCGAGGTGTGCCCGGCCAAAGATCGCCAGAATCCGGAGATCAAGGCCATCAATATGATGTCGCGCCTCGAGCACGTGGAGGAGGAAAAAGTTAACTACGACGTCTTCCTCGACCTGCCAGAAATCGATCGCAGCAGCCTTGAGCGTATCGACATTCGCACCTCGCAGTTGCTTACCCCGCTGTTTGAGTACTCTGGGGCCTGCTCCGGCTGCGGCGAAACGCCGTACATCAAACTGCTGACCCAGCTCTACGGTGACCGGATGCTGATCGCCAACGCCACCGGCTGCTCCTCGATCTACGGTGGCAATCTGCCCTCTACGCCCTACACCACTGATGCCAACGGTCGCGGTCCAGCGTGGGCTAACTCGCTGTTTGAAGACAACGCCGAGTTTGGGTTGGGCTTCCGCCTTACCGTTGATCAGCACCGTCAGCGCGTGATGCGCCTGCTGGAGACCTTCTCCGAGGCGATCCCGGCCGAGCTTAACGCGGCGCTGCACGCGGAGGCGACGCCGGAGGTTCGACGAGAACAGGTTGCCGCTCTGCGCCAGCACCTGAGCGGCATGGCGGAAGCCGAAGAGCTGCTAACGGATGCCGACGCGCTGGTGGAGAAATCCATCTGGCTGATCGGCGGCGACGGCTGGGCCTACGACATTGGTTTTGGCGGACTGGATCACGTCCTGAGCCTGACGGAGAACGTCAACATTCTGGTGCTGGATACTCAGTGCTACTCCAACACCGGCGGTCAGGCCTCGAAGGCAACGCCGCTGGGGGCGGTAACCAAGTTTGGCGAGCACGGCAAGCGTAAGGCGCGTAAGGATCTGGGCGTCAGCATGATGATGTACGGTCATGTCTATGTGGCGCAGATCTCGCTTGGCGCGCAGCTTAACCAGACGGTGAAGGCGATTCAGGAGGCGGAGGCCTATCCGGGGCCGTCATTGATTATTGCCTACAGCCCCTGCGAAGAGCACGGCTACGATCTGGCCCTCAGCCACGATCAGATGCGCCAGCTGACGGCAACCGGCTTCTGGCCGCTCTACCGTTTCGATCCGCGTCGTGCCGACGAGGGCAAGCTGCCGCTGGCGCTGGACTCCCGTCCGCCGTCCGATGCGCTGGCCGATACGCTGCTGAAAGAGCAGCGCTTCCGTCGCCTCAATGCCCAGCAGCCGGAGGTGGCAGAGCAGCTATGGAAGGATGCCACCGCCGATCTGCAAAAACGCTACGACTTCCTGGCCCAGCTGGCAGGGAAAGCGGAGAAGAACGCAGCGGAGTAACGCCCTGTTTTTGCCCGGCATTGCCGGGCAAAACGTGTAATACTCTCTCCTGTGCCAGCCTGCCCAGGAGTTCTGCCATGCGCCATCACCCCGTCGCCTCATCCCGCATCGCCTCCGTAGGCTATGATGAAGCCTCCTGCACGCTGGAGATTTTATTCCACGACCGAAGCTGCTATCAGTACCAAGGCGTACCGCTGCGGATTTTCACCGTGTTTTTGACCGTGGTGTCGAAAGGCCGCTTTTACGATGGCGTGGTGAAGGGGAAATATCCCGAGCGGAAGGTGTTTCGTTAAGCCAGGCCGATGTTCCGGCCTAATAATGGGTAAACCGTTATCAGCTAGAGGCGAGATCGGACCGATCGCCTCGCGTTGTCGGATGAGAGATAACGATAAACTCTACGGGTAATTGGCTGTCGTTTCTGGCCTGATGCTTTGCCCCCGGCGGGATTTCAAGCCCCTGCTGAGCTTTGATTCCATGTTTAACGCCCTCCAGTTCCATCGTCAGCGTGCCCTCAAGAACATAAAAAAACTGTCGGGAAACGGAGTGAAAGTGCCGCTTTTCGTGTGTGCCTGGCGGCATTTTTTCATGAATAATCAGCATGTCCTGCCGGTTTACCAGATACCACCCGTCGCAATCATCACCCCAGAGATAATGTTCAGCATTGTCTTTTGAAATCATCGTTTTTTCCTGCGTAAGAGCTTCTTGTTTGTGGTCCTTTAGATACAGGCAAACTAACGCGATATAGCCAAGGAGCACTACCACCATATTTAGAGTTGACTGCACGGGCTGAGTGGCCTTGGCAGGAGAGGAACGAGGCAAGCAGAAGCGGATAGTAATGTACTAGCAGTTTTACCTATCCGGCATCAGGCGTCTTATAGTTTATTCAAAAGGTTAGTCCAGAGCTCTGCAGAGTATGTCGATGATTAAATCGTGGGGAAAAATAGTTTGCTTAGTATCTCTAAGCTCTTCTAATGTCCACCAGTGATAATTTTGAATGACGCGCTTTTCATTATCACTCCATCCCGAACAGTCGATATCTGTCTTTTCCGTATGGATTATAAAGAAACGCTCTTCTGCAAGAACTGTCTCCCCATCAGGCAGCTGCATGGGGAAGGTTCGGGATGCCGCCGTCGCTCCAGCCGAATCTCTTTTTAACCCGGTCTCTTCCTGCAACTCCCGTAGTGCGGCCTGTTCAAAGGATTCGTTCAATTCAAGCCCACCGCCGGGCGTCGCCCAGTATGACATGCCGCTTAAGGCGCCATTTTTATGAGAAAAATTAAACAGTAACACATCATTTTCAGGTGAAAGAATGATTAACCGGGATGATGGACGAGTACGCATAACGTTTCCTTCTGATACAGCATAAAACGGATTTCCGTCTCGCTATTTAAACATACCTTCGTTCAAATCTCACCGAAGTGATTGCTTATTGAGCAAATGTGAAGTTCGTATATCAATTGTTGATATTAGGGAATGTATTGTTTTGTAAACGTATAGAAATTGTCGACACATGATCGTTAGGCATTTCCATTTCCCCAAGGGTAAGAGTCAAAAACTATCATGAAGCATGGCCTTGTATTGACCGATGAAGATTTACTGGCAAAAGGTAACGATCGCTACGTCTTCCAGCATCCACAAGATAGTCAGCTGCTGATTAAAGTCGTTATTCCCGGTATTGCAAAATACAAAAGTAAACTGCGCGAAATCTATCGGGATGTCAAAGAGTGCAAGCCGAAAACCTCAACGGACTCGCTCTATATTCAAAAGATTGAAGGCCTTGTGGAGACCAACAGAGGCGTAGGGCAAGTCATTGTGAAGGAGTGCGATGAGCATAGCGCTATCGCACCAACGCTTTATCAGCTTGCGCGAAATAAAGAGCTTGATGCCGGAAAACTTCAAAAGCTGAACGTGTTTTTTGACTGGTTTGTCACTACCAGCGTCATCATTAACTCCCTGCATTGTAAAAACATCGTTTACGCCTGGGACAGTGCGCGGCAGGAGTATCGTTTCAAGGTCATTGATGGTTTCGGTGACAAAACGCTTTTTCAACTCAGCAAGCTGTCAGGGGTTATTCGCGATAAAAATAAGCTTAAATGCCTAAAGCGGATGCTCAGGGATTTGAACAGGCTACAACAGGCCTGATGCCCTGCATTAGGAGCCCTGCACGCCATCGGTCAGTGACCGGTGGCGTGACGAGAGCCCTCACACTTTATCTGCAACACCTGCCATAACCCTTGCTCACGTTTTTTTCAGCTTATCCAGAACACTCCTGCCAAAACAAAGTGCACCTACATGTTAAGAATTTGAAAGTACTCGTTTAATTCTAAATAGGCCAGTCCTTATCCTATCCACTGCGCTCTCTATGAGAACGTTCCAATTTTGCCTTTTAAGTGCTAGAGTTTAGACAAAATGATGACAGGTTTTTATTCCATCGTACTTATTACATGATATATGTTGAAAAAAGGCTCATATGATTACTGTAAACACGGATACGAAAGTAAGATACAGCAAAACCATACAAAAATTTTTAAATGATAACCATAGAGAGAACTGGTTGAGTTTATATTATCAATTCTCTGCCCTGGACTATCAAAACCCCGTCATGACCCCGGCCGATCTCTACCAGGAGTTATTTCATGCTGTACAACTGGCCAGAGTTTTTCCTGATGGTAAAACGTTTGCTGACTGCACGGGAAAAATGGCACCTGAGCTTATTTTAGAGCAATATCGAGAAAGGTCTCTCCTTCCTGATTTTAACCTGGCGCTATTCGTTCATGAAAACTTTTATATTCCCTATGTGAACGAAAGCAACTACGTTTCAGACAGTCCGAAGTCTTTACAAAAACATATCGAAGATCTCTGGCCAATTCTCACCAAGGTATCGGTAAAAACTGAGCACTCCTCACTGCTGGATCTTCCCTACCCGTATATTGTGCCAGGGGGCCGCTTTGGTGAGACGTTTTACTGGGATTCGTACTTCGCTATGCTTGGATTCGTCGATAGCGGTCGCCCTGATTTATTGAAAGATATGACCGATAACTTTGCATGGTTAATAGATCAGTACGGACATATTCCCAACGGCAACAGAACGTATTTCCTTAGCCGATCTCACCCACCTGTTTTTTCGCTGATGTTAGAGCTGATAGAGGAAAAGGGACTTGCAAATGCTGATGATTACATTGAGCAGCTGCTAAGAGAGTACAGTTTTTGGATGGAGGGCAGTAACAAAATAGTGCCCGGCCAGGCTTTGCGGCATGTTGTCGCTCTGGATGATGGTTCGATACTCAATCGCTATTGGGATGAGAGGGATAGCCCACGGGATGAGTCATGGGCCGAAGATATTGAAACGGCTAACCTAAGCGGGCGTGAGCACAGACAGGTTTATCGCGAACTGCGCTCGGGAGCCGCCTCAGGCTGGGATTTTTCATCACGCTGGCTGGATGAAAGTAACAAACTCAGTAGCATCAGAACCACCGCATTTATCCCCATAGATTTAAATGCGTTTCTGTTTAATCTCGAAAGAAAAATTTCTGAGATTTTATTGCGAACGGGGAAAACCAATCAGTCTAAAGAGTTTAGATCGCTCTATCTCAGACGTAAAAAAGCCATCAACAAGCATCTGTGGGATCACGCCTCCGGGGTATATCGTGATTATGACTGGGAGAATAAATGTTTTGGCGCATTCTCAGCGGCTTCTCTCACGCCCTTTTACGTTAAAATGAGTTCAGCAAAAAAAGCACACTCCTCAGCCCACGCGGTAAGAAACCTTCTGCTTACCCCAGGAGGAATTCTCAGTACCGCTTTAGATACCGGGGAGCAATGGGATAAACCCAATGCCTGGGCCCCTCTCCAGTGGATGGCAGTGATTGGTTTTGAAAATTATGGGGAGAAAGATCTGGCCCAGGAAATAGCGACTAACTGGATACAGACGGTTGACCAGTTTTATCAAAAACACCACAAACTGGTTGAAAAATATGACATAACGAATAAAGAAAGCCGTCCAGGCGGAGGGGGTGAATATCCTTTACAGGATGGTTTTGCATGGACTAATGGCGTTACCTATCAACTCTTAATGAGATACAGCAATTAAATAGCACAGCGCGTTAGCCTGGCGCTTTTAACCAAGTTCACTTTAAGGAACAAGAAATATAGTGTGATCTCGCTCGATAATTGGAACGTTCTTACTTACGCAAAAAATGACTCCTCACTAAGATGAGCACCACTTAAAACCGTCTTACTAATGTGTTGGACATTGACTATGGCTAAGAAAGCAAACACCCAAGATATTGATAAACTTATATTTCTGGTTGGCGGCGTTGAAAATATTGCAGCGGTAACCCACTGCATTACCCGGCTGCGCTTCGTTCTGAACGATGCATCCAAAGCGCAGCCGAAAGAGATTGAAGCGCTGCCAATGGTTAAGGGCTGCTTCACTAATGCCGGGCAGTTTCAGGTGGTAATCGGCACCGACGTCGGTGACTGGTATCAGGTGCTGCTGAAACAAACGCAAATGAGCGGCATGGATAAAGAAAGCGCTAAACGCGTTGCCCGTCAAAATATGAAATGGCACGAAAGCCTGATTTCTCACCTGGCCGAAATATTCTTTCCTCTGCTGCCAGCCCTGGTCAGCGGTGGTTTGATTTTAGGCTTTCGTAACGTCATCGGCGATCTGCCATTACATAACAATGAACCCCTCATTAACGCATCAGCGGTGTGGAAAAATATCTACGATTTCCTGTGGTTGATTGGCGAGGCGATATTCTTTTACATTCCGGTAGGTATTTGCTGGTCAGTGATGAGAAAAATGGGGGGTACGCCGATACTCGGTATCGTACTCGGCATCACCCTGGTCTCCCCGCAGTTGATGAATGCTTACATGCTGGGACAGCAGGTGCCTGATATATGGAATTTTGGCCTGTTTACCATTGAAAAAGTAGGCTACCAGTCACAGGTGATCCCCTCTGTACTGGCAGCCATGGCTCTGGCGTGGCTGGAAATCAATCTTAAGCGCATTGTGCCCGACTATCTTTCACTTGTGATTGTGCCGGTAGTGTCGCTGATTGTTGCTGTTTTCCTGGCCCATACCCTTATCGGACCCTTTGGCCGAATTATCGGCGATGGCATTGCATGGGGCGTCAGCCATTTGATGACAGGTCCTTTCGCACCTATCGGTTCAGCGCTGTTTGGTTTCCTTTATGCTCCGCTCGTGATCACCGGCGTACATCAGACTACGCTGGCAATCGACCTACAGCTTATCCAGAACATGGGCGGAACACCGGTCTGGCCGATCATTGCCCTCTCGAATATGGCGCAGGCCTCTGCCGTACTCGGCATCATATTAATCAGTAAAAAAACAAACGAGCGTGAAATTTCCGTTCCTGCCGCCATCTCCGCCTACCTCGGCGTCACCGAGCCCGCGATGTATGGCATTAACATGAAATATCGCTTCCCGATGCTGTGCGGCATGGTGGGATCGGGCTGTGCCGGTCTGGTTTGTGGTCTCTTCAGCGTGACCGCCAGTGGCATCGGCGTCGGTGGCTTACCGGCGATCCTCTCAATACAAACGCGTTACTGGTCTGTCTTCGGCGCGGCAATGATGGTTGCCATTGTCATCCCACTGGTGCTGACCATCGCGATTTACAAAAGAAAACAGGCTTCAGGCAAGCTGCTGGTTGTTTAGAGAGAGGGAAAAAACTCGTGAAAAATGATATCCACTGGTGGCAGAACGGCGTTATCTACCAGATCTACCCACGCAGCTTTCAGGACAGTACAGGAAACGGCATGGGTGATATCAATGGTATCACCCGTCGACTGGATTATCTGCAGTGGCTGGGCGTCAGCGCCATCTGGCTGACGCCCATCTACTCATCGCCCCAGGTAGACAATGGCTATGACGTTGCGGACTATTACGATATCGATCCTCTGTTCGGCACCATGGAAGATTTCGAAAATCTGATTGCGGCCGCCCATGAGCGTCAGATAAAAGTGATCATGGATATGGTGTTTAACCATACTTCAACGCAGCATGCCTGGTTCAAATCGGCTGCCAGCGATCGTTTAAGCCCATGGCGCAATTTTTATATCTGGCGCGATGGTAAAGGCGCCCTGCCGCCTAATAACTGGCATTCAAAATTTGGCGGAAGCGCGTGGCAGTGGCATGAAGAGAGCGAGCAATACTATCTGCACTCTTTTTCCCCTGAACAGGCCGATCTCAACTGGGAGAATCCGGACGTGCGTAACGCGTTAAAAGCGGTGTGTCACTTCTGGGCGGATAAAGGGATTGACGGGCTGCGGCTGGATGTTATTAACCTGGTGTCGAAGCATCCCGATTTCCCGGACGATCACGACGGGGATGGGCGTCGCTACTATACCGACGGTCCCGCCATTCATGATTTTCTGGAAGAGATGAGCCGGGATGTGTTTCAACCCCGCGGGCTAATGACGGTCGGCGAAATGTCATCCACTCAGCTGGCCCACTGCCAGCGTTATGCACGGCTGGATGGCAAAGAGCTCTCGATGACCTTTAATTTTCACCATCTCAAAATAGATTATGATGAGGGCAAAAAGTGGAACCGCGGTACACCGGATCGCGTTCATCTGAAAAAGATATTCTCAGAATGGCAGCGCGGCATGCATGGTCTGGCATGGAATGCACTCTTCTGGTGTAATCACGATCAGCCACGCATCGTCTCCCGCCTGGGTGACGACGGTCCCCTGCGTGAGGTTTCTGCAAAAATGCTGGCGATGGTATTACATGGCATGCAGGGCACGCCTTATATTTTTCAGGGTGAAGAGATCGGGATGACCGATCCGCATTTTAAGCATATCGATCAATATCGCGATGTAGAGAGCCTGAATATTTATCAATCGCTGATTACAGCGGGCATCTCTCAGGAACACGTTCTGGCGATCCTCGAGAAAAAATCGCGTGATAACAGTAGAACGCCTGTGCAATGGGACAATAGCGTTAACGCAGGCTTCACCAGCGGCAAAAGCTGGATTGACGTAGCCGATAATTATGATGCTATTAACGTTGAGCAGGAACGGCTGAATGCGCATTCAGTCCTGAACACCTATCGCCGTCTCATTGAGCTGCGAAAAAGCCTGCCTGTCTTGACCCTTGGCGACTATACCGATATGGATCCGCTGAGTGAGAGCATCTGGTGTTACAAACGAGAAGATGATGATAATAGCCTGCTAGTGTTGGCGAATCTTACATCGGATACAGTCTCAATTGACGATTACTTTGGTGAGGAAGAACGCTGGCGTCTACTGTACGGTAATTATGACGACGCGCAGAATAGCGTAGCGTCGCTGCGTCCTTATGAATGCATGTGGTGGATGAAATAACCGACTCTCGCAAAGCGTGATGCCGACGTCTATTTGATGATACACGTCGGCAATCATTACGTTCACTAAGCAACAAACTGACAGGGAATAACAATTTTTTTCTTTTCGACATTTCCGTTTAACAGGGCGATCAGGAGCTGTATAGCCTCGCGACCCGCATCCGGATAGCCCAGCCTGACTGAAATGACCTCTGGAAATAAAAAGCTCAGCAGCGGAATGCTCCCGATACTGCCTATCTCAATATTAAAATTCTTTTCACGTATAAATTTGATCGCGCCGAGGGCGATGGTATCCGTCGCGCAGATCAGTGCGCGCGTTTCTGCATTCACGATCTCCGCCGCCAGTTGATAGCCGCTCTGATAGGTTAAATTTCCCAATGCTGCGCGGGGAATAAAACCGAACTGTTCACATCCCTGCAGATAAGCCTGGTAACGTTCACTGCCTGTGGTTTTATCTTTCTCCGCGACGCCAATAAAACTCACGTTTTCAGCACCGTTGTGCACCATACGCTGCATCAGCATTCGCACCGCACCAGCACCATCATAACGAACCCGGGGAAAGCCAGCGAGTTCGCTTTCGATAAGTACCACTCTGTCTTTCCACTGTCTGAGCATGGTGCTGGCGATCCCGGTGAAACCAAAAATAATGACGCCTTCAACCTGACGGTTTTCCAGTACTTTCAGGTGTTCTTCAAGACGTTCCGGTTGTAGCAGCGTTTCCATAATCAGCGCATCATATCCGTGCTGATAAACGTGAGGCAAAATGGTCTGCACGGCCTGGTTCTCTGAGGCCGAATCGAGGCGTGTCACAATGATACCGATGATTTTTTCACGCTGGGCGCGGAGAGACTGCGCGGCTTTTGAAGGCGTAAAACCATACTGTCGGATAACGGACTGGACGTGGTCAAGCGTGGATTTTTTGACTTTTGGGCTGTTATTGATGACAAGTGAAACCGTGGATTTACTTACGCCACTCAGTTTTGCTATATCATTCAGAGTGAGTTTCTTACCTTCCATACCTGCTCCACACCTTAACTTTTCTCTCTTTCGACAATCTTAACGCATTACCTGGCCTTAACGCTTGTCTATATGCAAATCGGCAGATCTGACCATCGGGTGGTGTAGCGCGGCGAGAGCATCTCGCGCTTCATCTGCCACGTCTGCTGGATCCCCTGCCCGGCAAAATAGAGCGTCCCCTGCCCTTTTTTTTCGTTGAGTTTATCCAGCACCGCCATCAGCGCCTCGCTGCCCGGACGCGGCGCATTGGCGTCGAAAAGATCGAGCTGCGCCACGCCCTGGCTGTAGAAATCCCCGAGCATGACGCCCGCCTTCTGATAGCGATGGCCCTCGCGCCAGATGGTATCCAGACAGCGTGTCGCGGCGTGGATAATATCCCGGCTGTCCTGGGTAGGCGTCAGCAGCTTCACCATCGCGCTGTTGCCGTAGTAAGGCTCCCCTGCGGCGAAGGGTGAGGTTTTCACAAAGGCCGAGATAACGCGGCAGTATTGATGCTGGCCGCGTAGCCTGACCGCCGCCCGCGACGCGTAGGTGCAGACGGCCTGCCTGACCGCTTCATAGTCCGCCGTGCGCTCGCCAAAGCTGCGGCTGCAAAGGATCTCCTGCCTGGCAGGGACAAACTCATCGAACGCCAGGCAGGACTCGCCCCGCAGCTCCCGCACCGTGCGCTCCATCACCACGCTGAACTGCTTGCGGATAAAGCGGATATCGCTATCGGCGAGTTGCAGTACGGTTTTGATCCCGTGCGCATCTAGCGCTTTCGCGAGGCGTCGCCCAATGCCCCATACCTCCTCGACCGGTAGCCGCTCCATCAGCCGCCGCTGGCGATCGACGTTAGAGAGATCCACCACACCGCCCAGCTGCGGCCAGCGCTTGGCGGCATAGTTAGCCAGCTTGGCCAGGGTTTTGGTCTGCGCAATCCCCACCCCGACTCTCAGGTGGGTCTCACGCCACAGCGTGTTGCGGATCTCCTGGCCAAACTCCTCCAGCACCCGGCAGTTACGCACCCCGGAGAGATCGCAGAATGCCTCGTCAATGGAGTAGACGTCCACGCGCGGGCAGAGCCTCTCCAGCGTGCCCATGACGCGGCGGCTCATGTCGGCGTACAGCTCATAGTTGCTGCTAAAGCAGGTGACGCGGTGGGCGCGAAACAGATCCCGCTGCTTGAAGAACGGCGCGCCCATGGTAATACCCAGCCTTTTCGCTTCCGCGCTTAGGGCGATCACGCAGCCATCATTATTGCTGAGCACCACCACCGGCTTGCCTTGCAGATCGGGCCGGAAGACCGTTTCACAGCTGGCATAGAATGCGTTCACATCCACCAGAGCGAACATGATTCAGCACGTGAATTTGATTATGTGAGTCACGACGCCGAAGATTTCGAGCGCCTCTTCACTGCCGATGCGGATGGGCGTATAGCGGGGATTGCGGGGATTAAGCTGGACGGTGGGACGAAGCTGAAGCTCTTTAACGGTAAATTCACCGTCGACGGCGGCGATAACAATATCGCCATGGGCGGCGGTACGGGCGCTATCAACGACGAGCAGGTCGCCATCGTTAATGCCACCGTCGATCATTGAGTCCCCCGCTGCCTTTACAAAGTAGGTCGCGTTGGGGTGGTGGATCATTAATTCGTTTAGGTCGAGACTCTGCTCCACATAGTCCTGCGCCGGTGAGGGAAAACCGCACGGCACCAGATCGCCAAAGAGAGGAAACGCGAGAACTTCGCGCAGCTCAGCGGGCTTATAAAATGTTAAACTCACGGACGTCACCTTATTATAATAATTACTGTGTATTTATACAGTAGATTTATATGACGTCGTGATCAAGTGCCTTAAGTGAATGCTTATCGCTATTTGTTTAATTATGAATAATAAAAATCAATATTTATCAATGCATTAATGCATATGTAAATTTTTGACTTTTGGATTTAAGCGCCTGGTTATTAGGCGCTTTCTATTATCTGCGACGGCCTTAGAACAGCGTGTCGAGCTCATCGACGACGCGATAGTCGTCATCAATCAGCAGCAGCGTTTTGTATTTATCAAAGGTCAGGCACGGATGTGACGTGCCAAAGACCAGAATGTCACCGACGCGGACGTCGCTTTCCGGGGCCAGCTTCACCATACAGTGCTGATCCATCACTCCAACGCTGACGATAGCCTGCGGCTGGAACGGGAGTGCCTGGCCGTGACGGTAGTGGGCAATAGGCTGCGGCAGCCCGGCGTCAAAGGCGCAGTCGCGTTTGCCGAAGTTCACCACCGCGCGGTCGGCTTCCGGCACTGACTGCACCATCGCCACCAGTTCAAGGGCGGAAGCGAGATCGCCGCCCAGATCGCAGGCGACACGGTCGCGCTCAATCAGCGTCTGCTGCGCGTCGGCATAAATCCCCCGGTCGTGGGTGATATAGCAGCCCGGACGGATCACGATCCGGCACTGCGCCGGTTTCTTTGCGTTGAGCCAGATATTACACACTACGTCATACCAGACGGTGCCGGCCCCGGTGAGAATAAACTCGCCGTCCACCAGATGCTCCATGCCACAGGCAAGCTCGGCGGCGTCGCGCAGCAGGGCTTCAACCTGCGGCTGCGGATCGTCACCGTGCAGCACGCCCTCATATAGCTCCAGCCCGCGCAGCCGCAGCCCCGGCAGATCGTGGATCTTCTGCGCCAGCGCCAGCGCGGCGTCGGTACTGCGACAGCCGCAGCGCCCGCCGGGCACGCCCAGCTCTACCAGCACATCCAGCGTCTGGTTTTGCCCAGCAAAAAAGTCCGAAAGCGCAGCGGCATTGTCAACGCTGTCCACGCAGCAGGCAAAATCCACCTCATGGTAATGCTGCTTAAGCTGAGCGATCAGCTGCATGTTGGCCTTCCCCACCAGCTGGTTCACCATCAGCACGCGCTTGATACCGCTCGCCATCGCCGCCCCGGCCTGCCAGGCGCTGCCGACGCCAATCGCCCACGCGCCCGCCTGCTGCTGCGCCTGAAAAATCCATGGCGTCATGGTGGTTTTGCCGTGCGGCGCCAGCGAGACGCCGCGTGTATCGGCGTAGCGTTGCATCCAGTCGATGTTATTACGCAGCGCCGACTGCTTAAGCACCGCCGCTGGCAGGCAAACATCCTCCGCCAGCACGTTTGCCGGGGTGCGCATGATCGCAGACTTATGGGTCACTAACGTATCGGAGTGATATTTCATAACATGATCCTTAACGGTTTATCGTGTTTTAACGTTAAAATAACATATTTATCTATATGAAAATAAAGATATAAATATAATATTGTTATTATTTTTGAATAAAAGTATCACAAAACGATCTGACTTTTGCGTAGTTTTCCACTGTTTTTTGAGCTTGTAAATGGTTAACTTGGCTTAAGAACAAAAAGGGAGTGAGGTGTTATGAAGCATGACTGGCTTTTCCAAAACGCCACCGTTATCGACGGCAGCGGCGGATCTGAATACCGTGCCGATGTGGCGGTCAGCGGCGATCGTATCGTAGCGATTGCGCCTGCGATCCACGCTCAGGCCGAGCATGTTATCGACGCCACGGGTAAGGTGCTGTCGCCCGGCTTTATCGACGTGCATACCCATGATGATACCAACGTCATCCGCATGCCCGATTACCTGCCAAAAATCAGCCAGGGGATCACCACTGTCATTGTCGGCAACTGCGGCATCAGCGCCGCCACCGCCACGATCCGCAGCGACGTACCGGACCCGATGAACCTGCTGGGCGAGAAAGAACACTTTATCTACCCGACGGTAGATGCCTACGCCCATGCGCTGGAAGCCGCGCGGCCCGCCATCAACGTCGGGACGCTGATTGGCCATACAACCCTGCGCAATAACCATATGGACGATCTGTTCCGGGCGGCAACCGCAGAGGAGATCGCCGCCATGCGTCAGCAGCTGCGCGCGGCATTACAGCAGGGGGCGTTGGGCATGAGCTCTGGGCTGGCCTACGCCACGGCGTTTCAGTCATCTACCGATGAAGTGATGGCCCTGGCGGAAGAGCTGGCGGCGGAAAAAAGTATCTATACCACGCACCTGCGCTCTGAGTTTGAACCGATTCTGGAGGCGCTCGACGAAGCGTTCCGGATTGGCCGCCACGGCAAGGTGCCGGTGGTGGTGTCACACCATAAGTGCGCCGGCGCAAAAAATTGGGGTCGCACGCGGGAGACGTTGGCATTTTTCGACAAGATGCGCCAGCACCAGGAGATCGCCTGCGATTGCTACCCCTACTCCGCCAGCTCTTCGACGCTGGATCTCAAGCAGGTGACCGACGAGTTTGACATCGTCATTACCTGGTCTGAGCCGCACCCGGAGCAGGCGGGCAAAACGCTACAGCAGATAGCGGACGGCTGGCAGGTGAGCCTGCACAGCGCGGCGGAGCAGCTGATGCCCGCCGGGGCCATTTACTACAACATGGACGAGCAGGACGTGCGCCGGGTGCTGCGCTATCCGGTGACGATGATCGGTTCCGACGGGCTGCCGAACGACCCGATGCCGCACCCACGCCTGTGGGGCGCATTCCCGCGCGTGCTGGGCCATTACTGTCGCGACGAGAAGCTTTTCCCGCTGACAATGGCCGTGCACAAGATGACGGGCATGTCGGCGGCGCGCTTCCAGCTGCCGCAGCGCGGCCTGATCAAAACCGGCTACTATGCGGACCTGGTACTTTTTGATCCGCAGACGGTGCGCGACGTCGCCAGCTTCTCGGATCCCAAACGGCCCGCAGACGGCATTGACGCCGTGATGGTGAACGGGGTGATGAGCTACGACCACAATAAACGCATTACAGGACGCGCAGGACGTTTCCTGCGTCGGCAGACCACAGAATAAGGAGCAACGATGAGCATTAAACGTTATGGCGCCGAGGGCGGTACCGGTACCGGCGGACAGCATCTGCCATTTGCCAGGGCGGTGGAGGCAGGCGGCTGGCTGTACGTCTCCGGCCAGACCCCCATGAAAAATGGCGAAGTGGTGGAAGGCGGCATTGTCGATCAGTCCCGGCTGGCGATCCAGAACTGCGTGGATATCATGACCGAAGCGGGCTATACCCTGGCGGATGTGGTTCACGTGAAGGTGATCCTCACCGACGCCCGCTACTTCCAGTCGTTCAACAAGGTCTTCCGGGAATTTTTTGGCGACCATCCCCCTGCCCGCATCTGCTGCGTCGCGGACCTGGTCGTAGATTGCAAAGTTGAAGTCGATGTGACCTGCTACAACGCCGCTCGCATCAAATAATCTCCTCTCCCTTGCGCGCAAGGGAGATCGCATATTTATAAAAAAGCTATCGCGGTACCCTGGCAAAATTTATTTTGCCTGTACTCTCGGATCCCCTGCGCCTTTTTTCAGGTGACCGGTCCTGTTAACTCATCCATTTCGCGCAGACGAAATAGATTAACGATATCTGGACGTGAGCAATGAATAATATCTCTTTTCTGGTCTGGTTCACCCTCTATGCCTGCGCCATGATTACGCTCGGCTGGTACGTTTCGCGGCATCAAAAAAATGGCGATGATTTTCTGCTGGGCGGCCGCTCGTTGCCGATGATATTAACCCTGGGATCAACGGTCGGCACCATGGTCGGCACCGGCTCAAGCGTCGGCGCAGTGGGCTTTGGCTATACCAACGGCTGGGCCGGGATGCTGTATGGCCTCGGCGGCGCGGTAGGCATCTTACTGGTCGCCTGGCTATTTGCCCCAGTGCGTAAATTACGCTTTATGACCATGAGCGAAGAGATCTCGTATTACACCGGCGGCAGCAAAATTGTTAAAAACGTCGTTGCCGTGCTGATATTTATTGCCTCTATTGGCTGGCTGGGTGCGCATATTTTAGGTGGTGGCTTATACCTTGCCTGGGCCAGTGGAATAGACATTAACGTCGCCAAAATTATTATTGCCCTGGCGTTTGTGGTGTACGTTGGTATTGGCGGCTATTCCGCCGTGGTATGGATCGATACCGTTCAATCGATCATCCTGTTTGTCGGCTTTATTTTAATGGCCGTGCTGGCGGTGAACCACGTCGGCGGCTGGGAGAATATCAAGCATGCCGTCGACCCTGCCGCCCAGAGCCTGTTTGCGGTGGATAAGCTTGGCGTCCTGCCCGCCTTCTCGCTGGCGATGGTGATTGGCGTCGGCGTGCTGGCGACCCCCTCTTACCGTCAGCGCATCTATTCGGCAAAAACGGTGTCGTCGGTGCGCCAGTCGTTTACCATCACCGGCCTGCTGTATCTGCTCTTCTCCTTCCTGCCCGCGATTATCGGCATGGCGGTCTGGACAATGAACTCCCAGCTGGACAACAGCGGCTTCGCCTTCCTGTTCGCGACTCAGGTTCTGCCGCCGGTGCTGGCGATGGCGGTGTTGATTGCCGGCATGTCCGCCAATATGTCCTCTGGCAGCTCGGATGCCATCGCCGGGGTATCGATCATCCTGCGCGATCTCTACACCCTGGTGACCGGCCATATGCCTGCACCGGAAAAAGCCATTCGCCTGTCGCGCATCTTCCTGGTGCTGGTGATCGCCCTTGCCCTGCTGTTCGCCCTGACCTCTAACGACATCATCAGCTATATCACCAAAATGATCTCGATGATTATGTCCGGCATGTTTATCTGCTCAATTCTGGGCCGCTTCTGGCACCGCTTTAACTGGCAGGGGGCGCTGGCCGCGCTGGCGGGCGGTGCGGGTGCCTCCGTCGCCGTATTGATGGACAGCGACTGGCTGGCCTTCTGGGGCAACCCCTGCGTACCCTCGGTACTGACCAGCCTGGGTTGCGCGGTAGTGGTGACGCTGGTCACGCCTGCCAACGCGCTAAGCCGGGAAGAGGCGCTGGCGCTGATCACCCGTGAACGCGAGAGCCAGCCGGACGCGCCGCCGCTGCCAATCGGCAAACGCAAACCGTCGGAGGGCTAGCGGAGCACGCTGACGTGGATCAGTCCCCCAGCGGCTGACGGTCTACGCCGCCGCGGTGGCTGTCCAGCGCCAGCTTGATACGGCGCAGCCGATCTTTGGTCTGCGCCTTGTTCGCCATCGCCAGTTCGGTCGCCAGCACGTCAACCATCGCCAGCATGGCATAGCGGGAGGTGCTGGGCTTAAAGATGTAGTCGTTTTCCCGCACCAGCAGGGGCAGCACCAGATCGGCCTGCTCCGCCAGCGGCGTCTCCAGCGGCGTAATGGCGATCACCTTCGCCCCGTACTGCCTGGCAATCGCCGCACTCTCAATCATCTCCGGGGTATAACCGCCCAGCGACAGCACCAGCACCACGTCCTGCGGGGCGACGGCGGAACACATCATCCGCACCAGCAGACCGTCGCTCTGACTGACCACCGGCAGGCCAAGGCGGAAAAAGCGGTACTGCAGCTCCTGGGCGCAGATGGTGGATCCCCCGCCCATGCCAATGGCGAGGATTTGCCGCGCCTGGCTGAGCCAGCTAACCGCCTTATTCAGCGCTTCACCGTTGAGCGCCCGGCGGTTGGTCTCCAGCACGCTGATAATCGATTCGTAAATCCCCTGCACGCCTTCGAGATCCGGCACGTCGAGGATAAAGCGCTGCCCTACCGCCAGGGACTGTGCCAGCTTCATTTTCAATTCACGCACGTCTTTGCAGCCCAACGCCCGCGCAAAGCGGGTGACGGAGGCCTGGCTGGTGTGGGTCAAACGCGCCAGCTCGGCAATCGGCAGGTCCGCCGCCGTAGCGACATCATCAAGGATGAACTGGGCGATGCGCTTTTCGGTGGCGGTCAGCTCCATAAAGCGATCGGTGATGCAGGAGATAATATCAATCGTATAAGCCATGCGTAGCGTCAGGGTTCAGAAGAAGAGTGGTACTTTGTATCATAATTTGCCTGCCCGCTGTCAGCCACTGTAACCTGACCATTACGCCTCTTTTTTTACCGCTGCTCAATTATTACTCTTTAGTTGTCAATATCTTACCTAACGCCACCCGATCTTCCTATTTTCAAGATGATAATGAGAATTATTGTGTTACTATCCGGTTATTATTTGGTAAACACGTGGTGTATGTCTCTGTTATATAAGACAACAAAATGGTTATATGCTTTCTTAATAACCGATTCAGACGCAGGCATACCCGTTGATGGCAAGGACTACTCATGGATCCTATTGTTTATGTAGTAGATGATGATAATTCGGTAAGGCAATCTCTGGTCAGGTTGTTAATGGCAGAGGATTATCGGGTTGCTGACTTTCCTTCAGCGAAGGCCTTTCTTTCTCATGCGTTCAGGCCAGAGCCCGGCTGCCTTATCCTCGATATGAACATGCCGGACGCCGACGGTTTTGACGTAGCCGAATCGCTGACCAAGCTCGGCTACCTCATTCCCGTGATCTTTCTCACCGGGTTCGGCACCATTCCGCTATCGGTTAAGGCGATGAAGGCCGGGGCCTATGAGTTTATGACCAAGCCCGCCGTGCCGGGGCTGCTGCTCAAGGCCGTGGCGGACGCGCTGGCGCTGGCGGAAAAAAATATGGGTGCGTCGCAGGAGATACAGACGCTCACCAGCCGCTACGAGTCGCTGACCCCGCGCGAGAAAGAGGTGTTTCAACTGGCCATCGGCGGCCTGCTGAACAAGCAGATTGCCACCGCCATGGGCGTGAGTGAAATTACCGCCAAGGTGCATAAGAAGCGGGTAATGGAAAAGATGGAAGTGCGCTCGCTGGCGGATCTGGTCCGCTGTGCGGAGCGTCTTAATATAGTGAAATCGCAAAGCCGCTAGCCCTCATGCTGCGGCCTGTTGTTAACCTTGAAGCCTCCCGGAGAAACCGATGACCAGCCAACCCGCTACAGAGCCCCGCTCGCAGCTTAAATCCCTTTCATCCACGCTGAGAAAACTGCATAAAACGCTGGTCGATCTCGAAACCAAGCGGTTTGGCGATCCCGGCAACGCGTTTGAGCATTTACAGCTGCTGACCAGCCACCCGCAGTTTGCCTGGCTGCGGCAGATCTCCGAGGTGCTGGTAGATATTGACGAGCGGCTGGACGACAAAGAGCAGCCGGTAGACGGCGCGGCGGTAGAGAACGTGCGTAAAACGCTCGTCAGCCTGCTCAGCGCAGAAAACAGCGGTGAGTTTCGCCAGAAATACCTCGATGCGCTTCAGGCGTCCACCGAGGTGGCCACGGCGCATGGCGAACTGCGTAACCGTTTAACGCAGCTCGCTCCCGCGTCCTAAGCGCTACTCACCCTGCTCACCCTGCTGGGCATGCACCGGCAGGGTAAACCAGAATCGGCTGCCGTGGCGCTCGCCTGGGGCAGCCTGCAGCCGTCCCGCATGACGCTCAATGATAGAGTGGCTGATGCTCAGCCCCATCCCCATCCCCTGCTCTTTGGTAGTGTAGAACGAATCAAACAGCCGCTCCTGCACATCGGGGCTGAGGCCAATCCCGGTATCGGTAATCTCCAGACGAATGCTGCCCGGCTCCGGGTTCAGCGAGCTAACGGTGAGGGTGAGCGGACGGTCATCTATGCCCGCCATGGCATCAATCGCGTTGACGATAAGGTTCAGCAGCACCTGCTGGATTTGCACGCTGTCGCCATAGATAAAGGCGTCCTGTGCCTTAAGCTGATAGTGGAGCGCTATCTGCTGCCGCTCCAGCTCGCTGCGTGAGAGCGCCACAATGTGGTAGACCAGATGGTGCAGATTTACCCGCGAGCGGCTTGCCGTCTGGTTGCGCGTCAGCGCCTGTAAACCGCGAATGATATTCCCGGCGCGCTCGCCCTCGCTGATGATCTCTTCCAGGCTGGTGCGCGCATGGCTGAGCATGGCCGGCTCCCGGCTGAGCCAGCGCAGGCTGGCACCCGCATTGGCCACAATCGACATCAGCGGCTGGTTGATCTCATGGGCGATAGAGGCCGTCAGCTGCCCGACCGTAGTGGCACGGGAGACGCGGGCGAGATCGGCCTGCGCCACGCGTACGGCGTCCTCAGACTGGCGGCGGGCGGTGATATCGGTGATAACGCCGAAATACTCCGCGACGCTGGGTTCATCCCCTACCGGATTACCCACCCCCAGAATGTAGCGGCAATCTCCGTCCGGGCGGAACACGCGAAACTCGGCGCGCATCGAGACGCCGTTGCGCACGCTATCGGTCACCAGTCGGCTGATGCGCTGATAATCTTCCGGATGCACCAGCATCAGGAAATCCGCCATCGAGATCGTGCGCTGCCGGTCCGGCAGGCCGAGGATGCGGGCGTATTCATCGGAGACAAACATCAGATCCTGATCGATATCCCAGCGCCAGGTGCCGGTGTTGCTGATGCGCTCCCCGAGCATCAGGGAGGTCTGACTGGCGCGCAGCTCTTTCTCGACCCGCCGCCGCTGGACGTTCTCCTCCAGCAGCTCGGCGTACAGGCGCGCCGTTTCCAGCGATACTGCCGCCTGCGATGCCAGCATCCTGACGATGCGCGAATGCTCGGCGGTGAAGATCTCCGGCATGACGCGGTTTTCCAGATAGAGCACGCCGACCATTTTGGCCTGCTTGTACATCGGGACGCACATCACCGCCGCGCCGGACGTCACCAGATAGGCATCCTGGCTGAAGGGGCTGAAGCTCCCTGGCTTGCCGGTGCGGATCTCCTGGCCGGTGCGCATCACCGCCGAGAGAATCGACAGCGGCATATCGGTGGCAGAGGGCCGCTCTTTAACCCGCCGCACCTTCACGCCGTCCGAGGAGGTCTCCGCGCAGGCCTGGGTTTCCAGCACGTTGTTATCAAGAATGCGAATCAGCAGGCCGCGCTGGGCACCTGCCCGCTCAAGCAGCAGGGTCATCAGCGTCTGCATCAGCCGGTCGAGGTCGATCTCCTCCGTCATGGCCCGCACCGCTCTGAGCATGCTCTCCAGATCGTGTACGACCTCATTCTGCGCAAAGGCGATGGTGTCGTAAGGGGTGCTCTGGGCAGATGGCGAGAGGTGCGGATAGTGGCGCTCCAGCTGGCGCAGTTTCGCCATCGCCCCCCACCGCCGCCACGCAGAAAACGCCCCGCGGAAATAGGCCTCGGAGGCTACCTGGAAACCCGCTGCTTTAGCAAAGCCGCCCGCTAACTCACAGGCCAGGCCGTGGATGTGATGGAACTCCGCGTCGCCCGAGAGCTTAATTGCCCTCTCATACTGGGCGATGGCAATGTCATTTTTCTGCTCCAGGCGCGCCAGCTCTGCGCCAACCAGCGCCTCTTTATCGGCAAAGGTCGCCGGATTATGCCGGGCCCACAGCGCGATCCGATCGTGATGGCCTTTTACCGTGTCCCGCTGCGCGGCGGTCGCGCTCTCCGGCTTCAGAGAGAGCGTTAGCGAAAGCGCGCTGTAAAAATGGTAATCGAGCAGATGGATATACCCCGGCACGCTGTCGACCATTGGCGCAGCGTTCTCCAGGCAGTGGGACGCCTCGGCGTACTCCCCCGCCATAAAGTGCGCCATGCCGCGATAGAGCCAGAACCAGAACAGCGTCAGAGGAATATGCTGATGGCCGCGCGCGGTTTCATCGGCAATCAGCGACGCCGGGAACACCTCCGCGCCGGTAAAATTTCCCGAGGCATTACGCAGATGATTCACATACAGCCGCTGCAGCAGGAGCAGGATCTCGACATCCGGGAAGCGCAGTTTGCGAATAAAGCCCAGGCCGCGCTCGATGGTGGTCAGCACGCCGTCCAGGTGATCGCCCCGGGTGAGAAAATTCATCGTCTGATGGCGAATGATAAAACAGGCGGCGGTGAGATCGCCGTGGTCAACCGAGGCCGTAAAGCAGGTTTTCGCGCTCTCGATGGCCGATCCGATCGGCTTCACCCACGAGGTGGCAAGATCCACCGCCAGCAGCGTCCGCCCTTTGAAATTGTTAAAGCCGTGCTGCATCACCAGATCATGGGCAAGCTGGCTCCAGATAAACCCGTGTGGATATTCGTGGTAGCGGCGGCCAATCAGCACGCCATACCAGGCAAACGCCGCCGTTGAGGCACCACATAATCCCCGGTCCAGCGTCATATGGATGATTTTGCAGAGCAGTAAAAAGTGCAGACGCGGACAGGCAAAGGCGGCGAACATGCTGGCGCTGAGCATCAGGCTCATGATCGTTTCCGCCTCCCGGTCTTGCGTTACGGCAAGGGTCTGAAAAGCTGCGACCGGATCGCCGCTAATTCGCGACTCTACCGAGCGCCATGCCTCGTCGCAGTCACCTGCGTTCGGGTGGCGGCTAAGGTCAACATCAAAAGCGGCCAGACCGGACAGGGCCGTCTCCAGCGCCAGCGGCATATTAGACTGGCGCATATAAATTTCCGCCATCATGCAGGCGGCTACCGCTTTCTGGTGCGGGCGCGGGGCGTGCATCAGCCGCTGGCACAGCGCCAACGCAGAGGGGAGATTACCTTGCAGAAACTCACACTCCGCCTCGTCGAAATCAAGCTGGAAAGCTTCATCCGGCTCGGCGTGCAGCGCATCCTCATGTAGCCGCTTTGCGGTACGCAGATAGCGCACGGCAGAGGCGTAATCACCGGTGCTTTTCGCCCGCTGGGCGGCAAGATGACACACCGCACGGTAGCTGTCGCGCTCCGGCGAGAAGCGAATGTCGTTAAGCGCTGAAGTGATATGGTGAACCGCCAAAAACAGCCGATCGCTGTCGTCGCTCTGGCGCGCTGCCTCGGTGAACAGGCGCGCGGCAGAGAGATTAAGCTGGCCGATCTCGTCAGCGTTAAGCAGCGCCCGCGCCGCCTTGTGTACGCGATCGTGCGTAAAGGTATATTCATCACCCGCAAGGCTAATCAGCCGGGCGGAAACCGCCGGTTGCAGCTGCTCATGCAGATGCTCGGGAGTAATCGCCTGCATCTGGCTCAGCAGCGCGGGCTTGCCTGTTCCGCCGACGCAGGCGAGGCAGCCGAGCAGCCTGCGCGCCGGCAAAGGCATATCCGCCAGCTGCAGCAGCACCAGGCTTGCCACGTTTTCGGTGTAGTTTCGCGCCCGGATCGCGGGCAAATCGTAATACCACTTGCCCTGCTTTTTGTTATGAGTGATCAGCCCGTCTTTGACGATGCGCTGAAAAAACTCATGGGTAAACAGCGGGTTGCCGCCGGTTTTCTCATGAATAAGCGCCGCCAGCTCGTGTAAGCCAGACGCCCGGGCCTGAAAAATGTCCGCCAGCCAGCGCGCGACCGCCTTCACGTTCAGCGGCGCTGGCCGGATATCGACAAGATGACGGGCGTCGGCGCGCAGGTTTTTTAGCAGCGTTTGTGCGCTACCGTCGGGAAACGCGTCGGTATCGGAGTGGGCAACCACCATAAGCAGCGGCAGCGCGCCGCTGGCGTGGGTCAGGTATTCCAGCAATTGCAGGCTGGCCTGGTCTATCCAGTGAATATCGTCAATTAATAACACCAGCGGACAGTCCGGCGTGGCGAAGGCCTCCACCAGCCGGGATGCCATCTGGTTGAAACGTGCTTTGGCATCGGTGGAGTCGAGATCGCCCACGGTGAGGGAGCGGTTGTCCAGCAGCAGGCCCAGCTCCGGCACCAGCTTGACGGCCAGGACGGCATAGCTGCCAAGCGCGCGGGTCAGCCGCCGCTTCCAGCGCGCAACGTCCTCTGCGCCCAGCCCCAGCAGATAGAGCGTTAGCGAGCGAAAGGCCGAGGCGATAACGGTATAGGGCACGACGGCCGAATACTGATCCGCCTTGCTGACCGCCAGCAGCACCCGCCGATGCTGGAGCGTTTTCAGCGCCGAGGCGATGAGCGACGACTTGCCGCTGCCGAGCGGACCGCTAATGACCACCAGCGAATGCGCGCCGCTCTCTGTCACCTGGTCAAACGCCGCCAGCAACTGCTGCTGCTGGGGATGGGCCAGGTAGAGATTGTCCGGCAAAAAGCGGGCGGGCAGACGATCCTGCAAGCCTGGCGTAAACGGCGTGATATCCCCGTTTTCTGCCAGATTCGCCTGACAGCGACGCAGGTCGGCGATCAGGCCCTCTACCGTCTGGTATCGGTTCGCCGGGGATTTTTCCAGCAGGCGCAGAACGATCGCCGAGAGCATGCCGGGCACCGAGGGCCGCACCTCGTGCAGCGGCCGGGGAACGGAAGCAATATGGTGATGCGCCCACTCCGCCTGCCCGCCTTCGCTGGGCTCAAAGGGCAGCGTGCCGGTCAGCAGTTCATACAGCACGATGCCCAGGCTGTAGAGATCGCTGCGGCTGTCGACGCTATCGCGGGTGCGCGCGGTGTGCTCCGGCGACATATAGGCCAGCGTTCCGCCGGGCACCGTCAGGCTCGCCTGGCTGGCGATCTCTGGCGAGCCGGTGGTCAAGCCGAATCCGGCCAGCCGGTACGCGCCGCCGGGATCGATAAAAAAGTTGCCGGGTTTGATATCGCTGTGCACCAGCCCCTGGGCATGCATCTGCCGCAGCGGCGTACACAGCCCTAGCGCCATCGCCAGGAAGTCAGCGATATTGCCTACCCGCAGGCGGGTGGATTGCGCCAGGGTGCGGAAGGGAAACGGCGCATAGACCAGGGCATAGCGGCCGTGATGGCTGGTGGAGCTGATGGGTCGTACCGCCCACATACCGGAGAGCTGCATACGCAGGGCAAATTCGTTTTTGAGCAGCCGGGTTGCCTGAAACTCTGCATCATCGCTGGCGGCGCTGGCCAGAATAAAGCTCTCGCCCGAATGCAGCGGATGACATAGGGTCCAGGCGATGCAGCCGTCCTGAGCCAGCGGGGTGAAGATAATGTCATCGGTTAAGGTAAATACGTCCCCATTCATCAGCTTGCCAGCGGCAGAAAGTTTCTCGCTCATCAGCGCTCCTCGCGTAAAGAGAGTTCACGGCGGATATGTTCCAGCAGCGTATCAATATTGATGGGCTTGCGTAAAAGCGAGACGGCCTCCGCGCCCGTGATCGTCCACTGGCTGTTTTTCTCTTCGTGTCCGGAGATAAAAATAACCGGCGGCGGATTGGGTTGCGATACGACGGAGGTATAGAGTTCCAGGCCGCTCATCCCCTTGAGCTTGACGTCGAGGATCAACAGATCGGCGCTTGCCAACGCTGAGTCGTCACTGAGAAATGCTTCTGCGGATTCGAAGGTGCAGGTATCGTAGCCCTCCGATAGCAGTAAATTGCTTAATCCGCTGCGAACGGAACGTTCATCGTCAACAATGACAATGCGCGGAGAGAACGCCATGCCGTGATCCTCTGACTGAGCTCACGCGAACGTGAGTGGCGCTCCCTACGGTAGGTTTTTGCCTTCGGGGGGTGGAGTGCCGCTGATTTTGGGCACGCATTCATGACGAAACCATGCCAGGGTGACCGGCTGACGGCTTAGAAGACGTCGGCATACCGGAATAAGCTGTTCACCCACCAGCATACCGAACAGCCCCAGCAGGGCGATGACCGGTGGTGCAGGCGAATGAACCTGTAATGCGCCATAGATAGCGCCTGCCAAAAGGCCGGTCGCCAGCGAAACAACGTATGATTTCAACATATTTAGCCTGCCCAGGTAAAGAAATTGACAAGCTGCTCGCCTGCCAGCATCCCCAGCAAACCGACCAGCGCGATGGCGGGCGGCGCGGGCGAGCGCACCTTCAGCAGGGCGTAAACCAGACCAATCAACACCCCTGCGCCAAGGGAAATAAGCTCTGCGCTCATGGCAGTTCTCCCATCATTCAATCATCACTGAATAAAAAAACGGGCCGGGACAGTCGTCCGGCCCGCATTGGCGTTATTTGTTAGCTGGAACCGGGGCCAGGGTACGATGTGCGCCCTTGGCACGCGCCGGGGCTTTGTGCACCATGGTGTAAGCGTAATCAACGCCCATACCGTACGCACCGGAGTGCTCTTTCACGATATCCATCACGGCGTTGTAGGTCTCTTTGTGCGCCCAGTCGCGCTGCCACTCCAGCAGAACCTGCTGCCAGGTTACCGGGATCACGCCCGCCTGGATCATGCGCTGCATAGCGAAGTCATGCGCTTCTTTAGAGGTGCCGCCGGAGGCGTCAGCCACCATATAAATTTCATATCCCCCTTCCAGCATGGCGCAGAGAGCGAAGGTGTTGTTGCACACTTCGGTCCACAGCCCCGATACCACCACTTTCTTCTTGCCGTTTTTCGCCAGCGCATCACGCACTTTCTGGTCATCCCAGGAGTTCATGGAGGTACGCTCGAGAATGTCGTGCTCAGGGAAGACGTCCAGCAGCTCCGGGAAGGTGTTACCCGAGAAGCTTTCGGTTTCAACGGTGGTGATGGTGGTAGGAATGTTGAAGACCTTAGCCGCTTTTGCCAGGCCAACCACGTTGTTCTTCAGTACCTGACGGTCGATAGACTGCACGCCGAAGGCCATCTGCGGCTGCTGATCGATAAAGATCATCTGGCAATTTTCCGGGGTCAGTACTTCAAGCTTAGAGTTGGTCATGTGAGTTTCCATTGTCGTGTAAGTTGGAACTGATTGTTATCGACACGGATAGTAGAACCCCTGAACCGGCATAACTATTATCTCTGTGTATAACTATACGTTCGTATAGGTATACCTTCGTATAACTAGACGCCCGATCCCCCTGCTGAAGATAATCCCATCACTTTATAGTCCGGCGCATCAGGCTTCGGACGCTTCAGCAGGAGAACCCAATGGTCTCGCTCGGCAAGGCAGAACTCATCTTACTCAACGGTAAATTTCATACGGTAGACAGGGAAAACCCGGTCGCCGATGCGGTGGCTATTCGCGACGGCAAGTTTCTGGAAGTCGGCACAGCGGCAGAGGTGATGCAGCACCAGGCGGAAGGCACCCGCGTCATCGACCTAAAAGGCAGCACCGCGATCCCAGGCCTGAATGACTCCCACCTGCACCTGATCCGCGGCGGTCTGAACTACAACCTCGAACTGCGCTGGGAAGGCGTGCCGTCGCTGGCGGACGCGCTGCGGATGCTGAAAGCGCAGGCGCTGCGCACCCCTTCTCCGCAGTGGGTGCGCGTGGTTGGCGGCTGGTCGGAGTTTCAGTTTGCCGAGCGTCGGATGCCTACCCTGGATGAGATCAACGCCGCCGCGCCGGATACGCCGGTGTTTATTCTGCACCTCTACGACCGCGCCCTGCTCAACCGCGCCGCGCTGAAGGTGGTGGGCTACACCAAAGATACCCCGAACCCGCCGGGCGGCGAGATCCAGCGCGACAGCAACGGCAACCCAACCGGGATGCTGATTGCGCGGCCGAACGCCATGATCCTCTACGCTACCCTGGCAAAAGGGCCGAAGCTGCCGCTGGAGCAGCAGGTCAACTCCACCCGCCAGTTTATGCGCGAGCTGAACCGTCTTGGCCTGACCAGCGCCATCGACGCTGGCGGCGGCTTCCAGAACTACCCGGAAGATTATGAGGTGATCGCCGAGCTGCATGCCAAAGAGCAGATGACCATCCGCATCGCCTATAACCTGTTTACCCAGCGTCCTGGCCATGAGCTGGAAGACTTTGAGAAGTGGACTGACATGCTGACGCCGGGCCAGGGCAGCGACTTCTTCCGCCACAACGGCGCGGGTGAAATGCTGGTCTTCTCCGCCGCCGACTTCGAAGACTTCCTCGAACCGCGTCCGGATCTCGCGCCGGGTATGGAAGACGAGCTGGAGCGCGTCGTCCGTCATCTGGTAGAGCACCGCTGGCCGTTCCGCCTGCACGCCACCTATAATGAATCCATCAGCCGCATGCTGGATGTGTTCGAGAGAGTGAACCGCGAGATCCCCTTCAACGGCCTGCACTGGTTCTTTGACCACGCCGAAACCGTCACGCAGCACAACATCGACCGCATCAAGGCGCTGGGCGGCGGCATCGCGGTGCAGCACCGGATGGCCTTCCAGGGTGAATACTTCGCCGAGCGCTATGGTATCGAAGCGGTTCGCCACACGCCGCCGGTTGCGAAGATGCTGGAAACCGGCGTGCCGGTGGGCCTGGGGACCGATGCCACCCGCGTCGCCAGCTACAACCCGTGGACCGCGCTGTACTGGCTGGTCTCTGGCCGCACCGTGGGCGGCATGCAGATGTATGACGTGAACGCGCGCCTTGACCGCGATACCGCCCTGATGCTCTGGACCCAGGGCAGCGCCTGGTTCTCCAGCGAGCAGGGCAAAAAAGGCCAGATTAAAGTAGGCCAGCTGGCAGATCTGGCGGTGCTGAGCAAAGACTACTTCCGCGTGCCGGAAGAGGAGATCAAGGGTATCGAATCCGTGCTGACCGTGGTGGATGGCAACATCGTCTACGCCGCAGGGGCCTTTACCTCGGAAGCGCCGCCGTCGATTCCCGTGCTGCCGGAGTGGTCGCCGGTGGTCAACGTGCCGGGCCACTACCGCAGCGCCCCGCCGCAGCAAAACCGCGTGGGCCTGATGCCTGCCGTGCACCACTGCAGCGGCCCGTGCGGCGTACACAGCCACCAGCACGACGTGGCCCGCCGCTCCTCGGTTCCAGTTTCAGACGATAACGCCTTCTGGGGCGCGTTCGGCTGCAGCTGCTTCGCCTTCTGATGCCCATGAAAAGCGCATCGGCTTTTTCGCCCCGTATTGATGCGGGGCTGTTCTTCCTGCGCCTCACCGGTAGCCTGCTGCTGCTCTACGTGCACGGTTTGCCAAAGGTGATGCACTTTAGTGAAGAGCTGACGCGGATCGAGGATCCGTTTGGACTGGGCCCGTGGGCCAGCCTCTTACCGGCTATCTTCGCCGAGGTGGTTTGCCCGCTCTTCATCATCCTGGGAGTCGGTACACGGCTGGCCTGCCTGCCGATTATCGGCGTGCTGCTGGTGGCGATGCTGGTGGTTCATCCCGGCTGGAGCATAGCGGAAGGCCAGTTTGGTTGGCTGCTGCTGATTGTCTTCACCACGCTGGCCATCACCGGGCCGGGCAGCTGGCGCCCCTTCCCGAGTCGCGCACAGGAGTTTCGCTATGGCGCAGGTAAATGATATCCACGCGGCAACGGCGCAGGCAGCGGCTGTAACGGCGCAGTCCGCCGCCGTATCGTCCTGGCAGCCGCTGCGTAATCCCATTTTTCGCATGCTGTGGATAGCGACGGTGGTGTCCAACATTGGTTCATGGATGAACGATGTCGGGGTCAACTGGACCATGCTGACGCTGAGCGCGGATCCGCTCTCCGTCGCGATGGTGCAGGCGGCAAGCAGCCTGCCGATGTTTCTCTTCGCCCTGCCCTCCGGGGTGATGGCGGATATCGTCGACCGCCGCAAGTACCTGCTGTTTTCCCAGGTATGGGTCTTTATCGCGGCGGCGGGCCTGACCCTGCTGTCGCTGGCCGGTTACGTGACCCCGACGGTGCTGCTTATCGCCGCCTTCCTGCTGAGCACGGGCGCAGCAATGAGCTCGCCGCCTTTTCAGGCTATCGTGCCGGATCTGGTAGAGAAAAATGAGCTGGCTCCGGCTATCGCCCTGAACTCGCTGGGGATCAACATCAGCCGGGCGATTGGCCCGGCGTTGGGCGGGCTGGTGCTGTCGTTTGCCGGTCCGTGGGTGGTGTTCATGCTGAATGCGCTGTCGGTGCTGGGCGTGGCATGGGTGCTCTATCGCTGGAAAGCGGAGCCCTCTATTCAACGCCTGCCGCCGGAGCACTTCTTCCCCGCCGTGCGGGCAGGTTTACGCTACGTGCACGCCGCGCCGGTGCTGCGCAACGTGCTGGTGCGCACCGTGGCGTTCTTCCTCTTCGGCAGCGCCGCCTGGGCGCTACTGCCGCTGGTGGCGCGACGCGAACTGGGGCTGGGTCCCGGCGGCTACGGCATTATGCTGGCCTGTATTGGCATCGGGGCAATTTTTGGCGCGGTGCTGCTGCCTGGCCTGCGCAAACGGCTCAACCCGGATCGCCTGATGGTGCTGACCAGCCTGTTCTATGCCGCCGCGATGCTGGCTCTGGCCTTTGTCCGCCACTTCTGGCTGCTAAACGCGTTTCTGTTCATCACCGGCTTCGCCTGGATAGCGGTGCTCTCCACGCTCAACATGGGCGCACAGCGCAGCGCGGCAAAATGGGTTAAGGCGCGAGCGCTGGCGGTTTATCTCACGGTATTTTTCGGCTCCATGACGGTGGGCAGCGCCATCTGGGGCCAGCTGGCGTCGCATTTCACCCTCCCCATCTCGCTATGCGTGGCAACGGTGGGCATGGTGCTGGCAAGCCTGACCGTTCTCCGCTGGCGGCTGGATGAGAACCCCGATCTCAACCTGGATCTGCGTGAAGTCGACAACCTCGCCCGGACGCTGGATATCTCTCACGAGCGCGGTCCGATCATGGTGGTTTATGAGTATCAAATTGACGCCGACGACGTGTATGACTTTGTCGTGAACATTCAGGAGATGCGCCGGGTCCGTCAGCGCGGCGGCGCACTAAGCTGGTCGGTATATGAAGATATTCAGAGGCCAGGGATTTTTCTTGAGACCTTTGTTATCGGCACCTGGATCGAGCACCTGCGTCAGCAGGAGCGCCATACGGCCAACGATCTGCTGATCCAAAGCAAAGTCTATGCTTTTCATCGGGGAGGCGAACTCCCCAGGGCTCGCTACCTGATAGCGCCCATTACCTAAACAACACAACCCGTTATCACTACTGAGGATCTGATATGAGCACAATCAAGACGCAGGATGGCACGCAGATTTATTACAAAGACTGGGGTTCAGGTAAGCCGGTGCTGTTCAGCCACGGCTGGCCGCTGGATGCCGACATGTGGGACAGCCAGCTGAACTTCCTGGCCGAGCGTGGCTATCGCGTCATCGCCTTCGATCGCCGTGGCTTTGGCCGCTCGGATCAGCCGTGGGAAGGCTACAACTACGATACCTTCGCCTCGGACATCAACGACCTGATCACCAGCCTCGATCTGCGTGACGTGACCCTGGTTGGTTTCTCGATGGGTGGTGGCGACGTGACCCGCTACATCGGTCGTTACGGTAGCGAGCGTGTGAAAGCGCTGGTGCTGCTGGGCGCGGTGACGCCTATTTTCGGCAAAGCCGCCGACTACCCGCAGGGTGTGGATCAGAGCGTATTTGAAGGTATTCGCGACGGGTTACGTAAAGACCGCGCGCAGTTTATCAGCGACTTCTCTACCCCATTCTACGGCACTAACGCCGGGCAGAACGTTTCTGAGGGCGTGCTGACCCAGACGCTGAACATCGCCCTGCTCGCCTCGCTTAAAGGCACCATTGACTGCGTGACCGCCTTTGCCGAAACGGATTTCCGCCCGGACGTGGCGAAAGTGGATGTGCCGACGCTGGTGATCCACGGCAGCAACGATCAGGTTGTGCCGTTCGAAACCACCGGTAAAGTCGCAGCGGAATCCATCCGCGGTGCGCAGCTGAAAGTGTACGATAACGCGCCGCATGGCTTTGCCGTCACGCATCAGGATCAGCTGAACAACGACCTGCTGGCGTTCCTGCAGTCGCTGTAAGCAAGAAGCAAGCGTGAAGAGAGAGGGAGTGCGCGCCTGCGCCTCCCTCTTTTTATTGATAGCTTACAACAATCGTTTCACAGATCTCACCGAGCCGCGATTTTTGAACCATACTTAAGTTAAATATGCATATTTCCTTTTTGCTTTACCCACAATAGAGGAGGAATTCATGCAGGTAGTGAGTCAAAAGTATGCAGTGTCTTCTGGGGATTTTGATTTCCTGGCCTTCAGTTTTGCCCAGATGCGTTCGCAAGGGCGACATCTCTGTACGGAGGCAATAACAGGAAATATGGATGACGATTGTAAGGTGTTGTTCCTGCAACGTTACGATCGTTATCTTGAGCAAATTAAGGAAGACGTAGCGACAGCGTAGTCCCCCTGCCGGGTGGGTAATACCACCCGGCACCGCTATCTTTTTAACCCCGCCATAAAAGCCGCACGCTGCCTCTTAAAAGGGGTATATTGAGCTGTTTATCAAACCGTTGGCTCAATAAGGTGTACGACGATGGATCCCAGAATTCAACATGCTATCGCCCTTCGCGCCGCAGGCGAGTATGAGCATAGTCGAGAGCTACTGAGGACGCTGACCGCGCTCCCCACGCTGAAGGCGGAAGCGCTGCTTAATATCGCCTGGTCATACGACAATGAAGGATTGGAAGACACGGCCGCGGAGTATTATCTCGCCGCACTGAACGAAGGGCTGGAAGGCGAAAACCTGTTTGAAGCCAGGCTCGGCCTCGCCTGCACCTGGCGCTGCCTGGGGAAGTACGCGCCTGCTAAACAGGCTTTTGAGGAGATTATCCGCGACTATCCCGACGCCAGCGAAGCGATCCCTTTCTATGCCCTTTGTCTGCACAACCTCGGTGAACACGATCGCGCGATGACGGTGATGCTGGAGCTGGTGTCAAACCACCCGCCAACGCCGGGCATTCAGCGTTATGCCAGGGCGTTGACGTTTTATGCGCAGAATGTGAGTACGTAAACCTCTAGAGAGGCTAACATCTCGCCCCTGCCGCTATGCTATTTTTTAGCGTGGTAGACCTCTTCCCCAGAGAAAGTGGGTTCAGCCCAGAAGTTGATATTAAACTGCGCGTCATCGGTCATTTCAATCCGGTGCCAATAGCGTGGTGGGCTGGTAGCGAAGCACCCTGCATTAATCACCACTTTCACTTCCGGCTCTGTCGCCTCTTCATTCGCAAAACCATAGTAGGTTACCGTCCCCTCCATGACACAGAGTTGCCCAAAAATACCGGCTGCGGTGTTGTGATGGCTTAGAAGCGCTGCGGGAACATTGTCTTTGGTAAAAAAGGGTGTCGAACGTTTGATAGTCCAGTTTTTAGGAATTCTATGATGGTTCATAAGTACCTCCTGCTCTAAACATGCATTTAAAATACATCTTATTATTTTGGCTGTAAAGCCATTTTGTAATACAAATCATTATCGTTTAAATGTGAGAGGATGGCGGGCACGTCGTCGAGATCGTGATAGAGTAAGGATCCCCCGTGAGCGACAGGAGTTTTTTTGATGCAAGAAATTGATTTTTATATGGTAGACGCCTTTGCCACCACCACGTTTGGTGGTAACGCCGCCGCAGTATGCCCGCTCAAAGAGTGGTTGCCTGATGAGACATTATTGAACATGTCTAAGCAGCATAATCAGTCAGAAACAGCATTCTTTGTCACCAATGATCATGGCTTTGAACTGCGCTGGTTCACGACTCAAGGGGAGATTAATCTGTGTGGGCATGCCACGCTTGCGGCGGCACACGTTATTTTTGAACATCTTGATTACCCGGATACGACTATTCATTTTGCTACCCGTTTTGTGGGCCCCCTGACGGTAACGCGCAGTGATGATTGGCTAACGCTGGATTTCCCTGCCTGGCAAACAGAGCCGGTCATGCCGCTGCCTTTACTGCTGGAAACGTTGGGCATCACGGAGTGCAAAGAGGTGCGCGTGGCGCGTGATTACCTTGTAGTGCTAGATAATCAGCGTCAGGTAGAAGCAGTACGTCCTGACATCAACGCCATGCTTCCTCTTGGGAAAATGGTTTGCATCACCGCGCCGGGCGAAGGAGAGTACGATTTTGTCAGCCGTTTCTTCTGCCCCGGCGAAGCCGTCCCGGAAGATCCTGTCACAGGATCTACGCATAGCATGCTCATTCCCTACTGGGCTGAAAAACTGAACAAAACAGAGATGCTGGCGCACCAGTGCTCAGCGCGCGGCGGGGATTTACGCTGTGAGCTCGTGGGCGACCGGGTTCATATCGGCGGCCAGGCAGTGACCTATTTAGTCGGTAAAGTGCTGTTACGTTAGAAGGGTTGTGGCGCATACATGACGTTTGTGACCAGCTGCCTTTTACTGCGCTGGTCACTCTGATGTATTCCAGTTTTATTTCCGATCTGTTTGCAAGATATTGAAGCTATCGCCTTTGCAAGGAGGAGCAACATGCACATCAATACCAAATACAGGGTTGGCGCGCTGATTTATCTCATAGCGGCATATGCCCTTGCACTACCTGCTCTTGCTCTGTTTACAGACTTGGTCATCAACGGAAGCATTATTGACATGTGGAAAGGATCATACTCATTTGCAGATCTTCTTAACCTTCGTAAAACTCTTTTCTTGCAGTTTGCCGGGCTAGGCGCTGCCCTTGGATTCGTCTACTGGCTTTTTTTCTTCAGGAGATACAGGCATCACGATCCCCTCGACAAATATTTCAAGTAGGCACTGCCTCATCAGCCAACTACCGACCTCAGGCCATAATGTTTCCCGATATCGGCTTCGAAAAAAGCCCATATGCCCGATAGGCTGGTTACCGAAATCCATGTGCCGTATCTCGCGTCGTTCAACCTGAGCGTTTTCCACCGGCTCCATTAGGCGCGTAATAGCTTCAGGGTTAGCCCAGGGATCATCATCAAAACCTAGTACCAGAAGAGGTAACGTGATCTCCCCCGCCCTCCGACGTGCATCCCAGTTTGGATCGTCATAGAAGTAGTTGGGCATTGCGCTCCAGCGACCCCACTGATCCATTACCGGAGCCGGCAAATCTTCTCCCAGCCCAAGCCGTCTGGCTGGCATATAGCCGAAGATACGGCACAGAACCGGTGCGAGAACGCGTAATAAAAACCAGACCCTGAGCTTCTCCCCAGTTTGTTTTATAGTGCTTGTTACACCAGCGTGTGAAGCAACAATAACCCCCGCATGCAGGGAGTGTGTGGCCGTAGAAAGCAAAATGGCATGCCCGCCAACGCTATGCCCTACTGCCATCATCAGAAGATGGGGAAAACGTAACTTCGCCCAGGCAGTGACGCAACCGACATCTTGCTCGATCCAGTCGGACATAGAAACATGACAATGTCGAAGCGTCCCTGACGTTGAATCCCCTGTACCTCGATAATCGTAGGTCAGAACATTGAATCCCATTTCATAGAGATACTCAGCAAAGCCCTTATAAAAATCCTGTGATACCGCTGTGGCAGGATGAATGATCACCAGCGCTTTAGCTTCGCTTCTCTCCCACAACGTGGAAGCCAGAACACCGCCTTCTTTTACAGGTATCGTTACTATATTCATCAATAGAGCCCCGCCCAAGTGGTCATACCAGTATCGTCATAATAGACTGGATCGTCAACAAACAACGTTGGCGATTTTTTGTAGTTCGTAACTTACCAGGTTCAGATTGATACCTACTTTGTGTCAAGAGCGAATTATCATGTTATGTTGTTAATAAGAGCGATCTGTAAGGTGTGCGGATTCGCGCAATGAGCGGACTGGCTGACATGGAGTAATAATGGGGAAGATGAATGACAAGTGATTTGATTGCGCTTTCTGCTATTGGTGTCGCGATTCTGTTTGGCGCAATGAGCCCGGGTGTCAGCTTTCTTCTCGTTGCCCGCACGGCCATGTCTAGTTCAAGACGGGCGGCATTATCCGTTGCAGCAGGTATGGGTTTTGGCGCACTTATCTTTGCTGCCATTGCGTTAGCAGGCCTTCACACTCTACTGACGTTGGTACCATCACTCTACACAGGCCTGAAGGTTGCTGGCGGCTGTTATCTTTTATGGCTGGCGTTGAAAATGTTTCGTCGTCCTGCAAACCGGTTGAATGATCCTGCCGTTACAGAGGAGGTAAGCGCCTCAAAAGCCTTTTTGACAGGCGTATTTACGCAAATCAGCAATCCCCATACTGCTCTGGTATTTGCCAGTATATTTTCCGCAGCGCTGAGCAAAAATATCCAGCCTGCTATGTACATCATCCTGCCCTTAATGGCATTTGTTATTGATGTGCTGTGGTATACAGCCGTAGCATGTTTATTATCCACTGACGGACCGCGCCTGGCTTACATTAAGTACCGTAAGTTTATAGACAAGCTCAGCGGCGGCGTTATGGCCTTTCTGGGATTACGTCTGCTGTTGAAGTAAGCCAGCCGAGACAGCACACCATGCAAGAGCACCAAGACGTTAACAAGAAAGAGCAGTACAACGTAAACAAACCGCACTGCTCTTTCTAAGCTGCTGTTAATTCAATAAAATGGTCTTAATTCAATTGGTTACACCCTTTCGCTTACTACCTTGAGTTACTTCTATCTACCTTTTTTATGTCCCAAAACCTGTCCCACTTCTTGTTTTTGCCCCAGAAATGCCCCAAATTTTCATTGACTAGCTCGCTTGATTGGCAGTTCTGGCTACTATGAAGCGTATCGCAGCGAAAGCATTCCATGCTTCATCTGCCAAGCCTGCTGGCTGAGTAGATCGCGTCAAGCAGCTACGTCCAAGCTAAAGAGGCATACATTAATGTCTGTTTTGTGCCAAAAGCGGAACTTATTAACGTTCAAATTTTGTTACTAACTAGGATGCAAATGACTCAGATTTAGGAGGAGTCAGAGGAGATAACTAATTATTTAACCGGCACAAACAGAGAGTTAAATCGTTAAAGACGACAAAAAGGTCGAGTCATCACCAACGCTCTAACAACTGTTAAATCTCCCCTCATGCAAGAGGGGTAGAAACAAGTTTAATGATTTGCTTAGCAATAGCCTCAGACATTTTCGGTGGAACTGCGTTACCTATTTGCCGGGCGCGAGATTGTAGAGACCCAGTGAATAAATAATCCATTGGGAATGTCTGTAAACACGCAGCTTCTCTTAAAGAAAGGGCTCGATTCTGCACAGGATGTCCGAAACGTCCATTTGAGTAACTTATACAACGAGTTGTAAGGCCACTTGCAGGCTTATCCCAAGATAATCTTCCATACACATCCGTATGCCCTTTATGATTTTGATGGCATTTCAATACAAGAGTTGGGGGCCATGCTTCTCGGCCCCCACCTTCAGGTGTAGCCTTTATTCGTTGGATATTCAGGTCTGTAAGCCTAGCAGATTCATGATCAGGTATAGTGGCATGTTTCGCTCCTGCTACTATCGGAGGAAGATCTCCAATCCATTCACGAACAGTAGAGTATGGGGTATCCAAAGTACCATGTGTTTTGACTGGCAACTCGACCTTATAATTTTTTGAAGCAAGCAAAACTAGTCGCTCACGTGTTTGAGGCACCCCAAACCAAGCTGCTGGAATTATTTTGAAATCTACAGAGTAACCATTTTCAATTAATGTATTAAGAAACTTTTTAAATGTACCTTCATTTTGATTAAATTTCTGAAGGCCAGGAACGTTTTCTACAAATACAAAATCTGGCAAGTAATAAGTTACAAAGCGGCAAAACTCAGACAGAAGATCTAAACGTGGATCGTCCTCTTTTTTGTTAGAGTTTTGTTTTGAGTAAGGTTGACAAGGCGCGCATCCAGAAAATAAAGTATATTCGTCATTTTTTTCTATATTAAATAGATGTGAAATAGCATCACAGCTAATAGTGCGGATATCATCATTGACGAATTCAGCCTCAGGAAAATTTAACCTAAACGACTCAGAGGCATCTTTATCAAAGTCAAGTCCGAAGACGACATCGAGACCGGCTTGTTTGAACCCTTGGCTTGTACCGCCGCATCCTGAAAAAAAATCAAACACTTTGATTTTTGTCATTTTTTTTACACCTGTAACTAAATCTATTTAATGATACCACGATCAACTGCTTGGGTAAGTATCTTTCTTATGTTTGTCATCGGTTGAGAGTCCGACTTTAGTTTGGAAAGCATAGATTTTTGAAAAAAGAAAATTTCTCCGCTGTCAACATCTTCCTGCCCCAAAAATTTCTGGGTAAGAAAAGCTATTTTCTTTTTATATATTTCTACATCAGTTAAATCCCAATTCACTTCGCCTAAGGCTTCAGCTTGCTCAATTGAACAACAATTTTCAATTAATAATTTTTCGGGTGTTTCAAATGGTAGATATTGAACTTTTTTAAAAGCGTAATCTAATGCACATCGTCTTAAAGCTATTAATTCTTTATTGTTTGCAACAGCTTTAGATCCACTGGCATTTACCGTCAATTCACACCCGAAGCATTCTTTCATTTTATTAACTAATTCTGCATCAGATACAGCTTCAATTTTAGGGAATTTTACCCCAGTATTTTTATCACCATCAAGCAAAAACAAAACATCACTTCGCCCAACAGCTGCATGGCTTGGTAGGTGCTTACCTAAAATTGTTTCTGCGCCGCCTGGTACATATTGAATGTTGAAAGAGTTTTTCAGACTTGGTTCATTTTGAATTGCACGTATAATAACTTCTCTTGCAAGTTTATCTTCAGTTATAACTGTTCTTACAGACAAATCATGCCCTAATTCTACGAACGCTTCATCCGGTAATATATTTTGTGCTATTTTTGCAGTCTCAGTATCTTCATCAAAAATGAAAAGTTTAACTGCTTCTTTAGGTAGCATATTCACCAGAACAGGTGAGTGCGTTGACAAAACAACTTGATGCTTTTTCTTTTCCACAAGCCTGTAAATAAGCTCCATCATCCTTTTCTGAGCTCCCGGATGCAATGAAACCTCTGGTTCATCAAGAAGTATTAATGATTTATCTTTTGCAGCAAATAAATTCATCACTAAGGACACAACGGCGAACTCCCCACTTCCAGCATATGCTTCAGTGTAATTAAGTTTGTCCGTAGATAGCATTGCCGTTCCACCTCTAGCGCCCCATAAACGGTGCTCAAGGAATTTAATACTTTTATAATTCCTCCCTAAAATATATGAAATCTCATCTACTTGTTCTTTTTTTAAAGTTACATTTTTAACGATAACATCAGCATTCCATAACCTCAAACTTTGCAAGTTGTCATCAAAAGCCTTTTTTATATATTTTGATTTACCTCTAATATAATCCTGCTTGGTAACCTTCCTTCCACTTTTTAGTGTTTTAACTTTATAATCAGTATGGTACATGCATCGATCAAATGCACTAATCTCGGACCTAAAATCCAAATACACCAGCCCTTTTTTTATTTTTTTCCATCGTGTAGCATTGCTCTCAGCACCAGAAACATCTGATACACTACCCATATTATCACTTACTAATGGTCGACTTGTTTCCCAATAATCGAGAGATTGTTTAGTCGCATTGACTCTAGTTTGAAGAATTTCAATGGTTCGCTGTTCAGAATTTTTATAACCATAGATATATCTTGGTTTGAGTACTGAGCCATCGTCTCGAACTAAATCCGGTACATCATCGGTTTCAGTAGTAAACCAGTACCTGGTTATGTTTTTGCCATGGGGACACCCTAATAGTGCCTTTATCACAGAACTTTTATTTGTTCCGTTTTGCCCCACCAACACTGTTATTGGGAAACTGAAATCAATTCTCGCATTTAATTCTAAGTTTTTGAAGTAAGGAAAACGAATATGCTGTATAAAGGGTTCAAACTCACCGCTCTCCATACTGCGGTTAAAATTTCGACGATACTCAACCTGTGCCCGATTACTCATTTTTTTCTCATACACATTCCGTTCCAATTGTACGTATATGATATAAATTTTTGATGGTGTGTGAAGGAAAATTTTGATGTTTAAGATGGTTAACTCACAAAGAGTAAGTTTTTACTAAGTGAATACTTAATTATTACTGAAAAACTGGCCATTCACTATTCGCTATCTATCTGTATCCCTCTATGAGGAAAGGTCCGTTCTTCGCTCATAGCTGCCGTAGGCCCTGCTTACACAGGGCCTAAAGAAGCTATCAGGCTAGCATAATGGATTGTTTAGCACTTGTTCATTTAGCCCGCACAATCGGCAGATCTGACCACCGTGTCGTGTACCTTGGTGAGAGCATTTCACGCTTCATCTGCCAGGCCTGCTGGATCCCCTGTCCGGCGAAATACAGTGTTCCCCTTCCCTGTCTGTTGAGCTTGTCCATTAAAGCCATCAGCGCATCGCTGTCTGCCCGGGGCGCGTTATCATCAAAGAGATTGAGCTGTGCAACGCCCTGGCTGTAAAAATCCCCGAGCATGATCCCTGCCTTCTGATAACGATGGCCGTCCCGCCATATGGCATCGAGGCAACGTGTGGCTGCCGCGATAATGTCACGCGTGTCCTGCGTGGGCGTCATCAGTCGCGTTGCGGCACTGTTCCCGTAATATGGCTCGCCGGAGTGCGGCGACGTTTTCACGAACGTGGAGATGTAACGGCAGTACTGGTGCTCGCCGCGCAGCTTCTCCGCCGCCCGCGCCGCGTAGCTGCAGATCGCCTGGCGCATCTCCTCGTAATCGGTGATGCGTTCGCCAAAGCTGCGGCTGCAGACGATCTCCTGTTTAAGCGGCACGAACTCCTCCAGCTCGAGGCAGGATTCCCCTCGCAGCTCCCGCACAGTTCGCTCCAGCACGACGCTGAAGTGTTTCCGGATGAACCGGATGTCGCTGTCCGCCAGCTGCAGCGCACTCTCGATCCCCATAGACTGTAATTTCTTCGCGATGCGCCCGCCAACGCCCCAGACCTCGTCAACTGGCATTAGGGCCATCAGCCGCCGCTGGCGCTCCACGTTTGACAGGTCAACCACACCGCCTGTCTGTGGCCACATTTTAGCGGCCCTGTTTGCCAGCTTGGCCAATGTCTTAGTCTGGGCAATGCCGACGCCGCACCAGATGCGCGTGTTGCGCCGGATAGTGTTGCGGATCTCCCGGCCAAAATCGGCCAGGTTCCGGCAGTTACGCACGCCCGTCAGGTCGCAAAACGCCTCATCTATGGAGTACACCTCCACGCGTGGACACATCTCCTCGAGTGTTGTCATCACGCGATGCGACATGTCGCCGTATAGCTCATAGTTGCTGGAAAACGCGATCACCGGCTCCGGAAACCTCGTCGCTTTCAGCTGGAACCACGGCACGCCCATTTTTATACCCAGCCGTTTGGCCTCGGCGCTGCGGGCGATAACGCAGCCATCATTATTCGAGAGCACGACAATCGGACGGCCAACCAGATCCGGACGGAAAGCGGTCTCGCAGCTCGCATAGAAGCTGTTCATATCAACGAGGGCAAACATGGTTTCGGCGCAGTGTAGTGATGACAGAAATGACAACGCCGACAATTTCTAAACCGTCGGCGTCATAAATTTTAATAGGTGGGTAAGCGGGATTTTCGGCCATTAATTGCGCGACCGGATGAGTTACCAGTCTTTTGACCGTGAACTCCCCGGCGATGTTCGCGACAACAATATCGCCGTGCTGAGGGTGAATGCTGAAATCAACCAGGAGATAGGAGCCATCGGTGATCCCGGCATTAATCATTGAATCGCCCGACACGCGGAGCGTATATGTCGAGGAGGGGTGAGGGATAAGTTGGGAGATCAGGTCAATTCCCGATTCGATATAATCGGCCGCCGGACTGGGGAACCCGGCGGATATGATGTCCCCATAAACGGGGATCTGTACCGGAGTTTCCGGAAAAATAAGGCGTTGCAAGTGCATATTATTACCTCCTTTGCAAAACACTGTATACATATACAGTAGATTGAGGCGATGGCAAATGCAATACGGTGCGGCCTATTGATAGGCCTGATGATGCAGGGCGTTACCCATCCGTGGGTTGCTGTTAAATAGTTCCAAATGCTGCTTCGGAGTTACCGAAATAGTCACCACCATCCAGCTCAACAGTCCAGTAGTCACTTGGAGGTGTACCCGTCCACGCTACGGTAAACTGTAAATAAATACCGCCAACGAAACCCGGATAGGTCGCACTGTCGGTCAGACCACCGTTATAGTCGGTGATGGCCTCATTTGGCATGTTGGTACCGAACGAACCAGGCTGAGTGACCACGCCCAGGGCTGTAGACAATTTTGCAGTAATCGTTGGCAAGTTCGTCGTAGCCGTTGTGAACGTCTGCACAACGCGGAAGGATTTCAGCGTTGTACCGCGAATCACCACACCTTCGAAAACAATTCCGTTGGCCGATACGATCCTGATTTTCGCGAAACCGCCGTTGTAAAACAGGCTGAAATCTCCCTGCACATTCCCGCGCCCGGTTGGCAGCAGTGACTGCGGGCAGCGCATAAAGAACGAAGTCAGCGGGACGGCGGATGGTACACCAGAGACTCCGGAGGGGCTCGGGAATTTTTTTGAGTGAACCACGCGGATTTTACGCTCGTCCTCGCTCCAGAGGTTGTTCGCTGAGAAGCCCACCGGAACAGGCGTTACCACCAGACCATTAACATAGGACTCATTGACGGCACCGCCCTTGAGATCGTTATGAATCGTGATGGTGTGCCAGCCCCTGCCAATGATACGCCCCAGGAACTGAGTGGCCCCGCTCACTTCACCATTGGTTCCGATAGGGCCCGGCGCGCTGTTAGCCCCCACCTCAACAAGTGTACTGTGGAACGGAGCCTGCGTGTTTGCCCGTTTGTAATACGGCACCTCAGGCTTGTTCGCCGTCCCCACAAACCAGTTGGTGTCCTGGAGCAACACAAAGCACTCACCCTGGACCTTGCCCGTAATATTGGCGGCTGCCGCATCAAGAAAGAAGCTGAAGGTGCATATGGCCCGTTGCTTAGGCGGTAAGACGCCAGTGGTTTTGGCTCGCGTAAACGTACCGGGCTGGCTGCGCCCCACAGCAACGTTACCAGTAGCATCGCAATAGCCGTAGTTGTCCATGCTAACCCCAGGGAACATATAGGTCTCGTTGGAGATCTTCGTGTAGGAGTTAAGCAGGCCACCGCCCATGAAAAGGGACGCCAGCTGATGCGCATGCAGCGCATAACCCATGGTGTTAAAGTGAACGCCATCTGCGGAAATAGCACCCGGATTACGGTGGTACAGCATGTCCTGAGGATCAAACACGATGCACCCGTAGAGTGTGGCCAGGTTACGCATGCGCTTTGCCCACAGGAACCACAGCCCACCCGGAGTCGGGCCGCCGGTCGGCAGGCAAACAACAACCGCCATTCCCCACTTGATAAATCTGCGAATAAGCTTCTCCATGCAGTCCATATAAACGTCCAGCGTGGAATTCCCTGACGCATCGTTAGTGCCCAGCATCAGGATCGCAACGTCACAGTTAGGGCTGGTCTGCCAGGCAGGCTCGTTCAGGCTCTGTTCAGCGGTATACCCTGAGATAGCGCGGATAACCCTGCTGACGGTACAGCCGGACTGTTCAGAAAGAAAATCGGTGAACCGTTCCGGATATGTAGTGGTGGCGTGCGTAGCCCAGTCACCATTATCGGCAGGCCTGACGTCTGTTGAAGAACGATCAAAGCCTGCTGTCAGTGAATCGCCCTGGAAAAGCACTTTTAAAGATCCACGCGAATGCACGAGATAATCTATTCTGCTGAGTGCAGCCGTATTACGCGCCTTATATTCAGCTGAATCAACGGCCACCAGCCACTGCTGGACTGTCCGCCCGTCATCAGTTCTGATCATTCCTGCGCCGACGTTTGTGTTTAGCTCACGACGAAGCACGTCAGTTACGTCTACAGCCTGCCATTTTCCCGCCCCGGTGCCCCCGGTTGATGCAGGCGTGGATCCGGCTGGAACATTTTTAGGAAGAGTGGCCACATTATCCCAGCGGTACCAGGTAAGAGTGGTTGCGTCCTGGATAATATCGTTTGCAGCCGCCAGCGTTGCGCCTGCCTGAAACGTCCCGACAGGATTGAGGCCCAGACTATTAATGGCCCGCAGGATTAATGCCTTCAGCCCTTCGATTGTGTAGTGAGCCTGACCGAAGCGATCAATGTACTGCAGCAGCAGCGAATTAACGAACTCATCGATTTTTGCGGCGTTGAATTTCACGTCGCGAGCTGATTCGCTGGCAACCGGATTCTGTGTAGGTTGAGTGGCCATATTTTTTCCATAAAAAAACCCGGCGCAGCGGCCGGGTCGGGTGAAGAGGAAAGCGTTACGGATAAATCAGATCGCTGTATTCAGCGAGCGTCAGTGAGGTTGTGCCGTCAGCATTGGGTTTTTTCTCTGTGACCGTCCACTGAGTGCCATCCAGCTCCTCGGTGGTGGCGATCACATAGCGGGACGGAGACTGAACGTTATAGCCGTCATAGATATTAAGCTGAACCTCAGGTAGGGCAGCCGTAAACCCGAAGGCGGTATCGAGCCGGGGACTGGCCTGGTAACGAGCAGTAGGATTACCCAGGTAATCGCTGACCAGCACCCACATTTCACCGGCCCAGTTGATCCGCTCGCTGGTCTCGAAATCATTGCCGGTACGCGCAACGACATACCCTGCCTGCTGGTTGGTATCATAGGTGTCAGCCACAATCACAAGATCGCCTGGTGAAACGTACTCGCCATCCGCCAGCACCCGGCAGGCCATCTGAATGCGTGAGTACAGCAGGCGGCGCACTTCCACCAGCGCCCGGTCGTGCGCCTGGACTGTATTCCTGCATCCCAGCAGCGATATTTTGAGTGGGTTCTGTGCTTCCTGCTCAGTGATGCCGTCTTCACTGATGCGGTACCGGATATAAGCCTTTTTGTTGGTCGCCGGGTTTACATACTCGATCTCCACCCCGTTATATTCACCAGGCATTCGCATGTCATAGGTGAGCCTGAAATCGCCAGCCACCATATTGGCCCGGTTAAATACTGCTGCCGGTGTGGCCTTTTTCTCGTCGCGGCTGAACGTCAGCACACCCTGGTCCCAGTACGCTATAACCCGGGCCACGTTGCAGATTGTCTGTATCCGCGTGCCCAGCGACACATCTTCATCATCGAAGGTGTAATCAAAATGCGCCAGCTCAGCCGGAATGATGCTGCCCGCAATGCGGTACAGCTCATAAAGGTCGATGGTTGTTTCAGGTTGTCCCCCCATTACCAGCCAGGTGTGAGCCACGGCATCAGCAAACGAGCGGGATGGGCGAAGGGTATAGTCCACCCTGCCGGTCGACTGGTTATAGCTGATGGTGTGCCGGGTGATCAGCGCATTGTATTTGCGCTCGCGCGCGCTGGTGGCCTGCTCGGTCGCGCGTACAGATACGCGCACCAGCGTATCTTCAGGGTGAACCTCATTCTGCCGGACGCGAACCGAGTGCACGGCCTCCAGTTTCATGACGCTGTGATCGTTGCTATTGTTGGTTCGCGCAAATGACAGCGCATAACGACCATAACCGGCCGCTGGTGTAATTTTCAGCGTCTGGTAGTAATAGTCTGTTTTCGTGGCCGCGCTAAAAGAGGCAGTCAGATGCTCAGACGTTCCGGGGATCTCGTTGTTGTCCTCATCCACCTGCCAGAGATTAATATTAGCGCTGGCAAAATCCCCCTCACCAAGCTGGGCCTGCAGGTGAACCCACAACTGCTCTCCGGCCAGTGGCGCGACGACCGGCCCGACCGTTATAACCCGGTTATCGTTGAGAATGAATTTTGTGGTGTTAAACGTTGCAGACTCAGGGATCTGGCTGGCATCAGTACCGGACAGGTTGTTGAAGTAAAACGTATAAAACTGCTGCGGGTTCACAACAGCCCCGTCGCTGGTGAGCGTGGCGTTAAACAGATCCGCAATGATGGTCGCATCCCGGGTTACCGGGCCAGCCGCTGTGTTGTAGGTCACGTTCACAACAAAGCTGACCGGGTGCGGCTTCTGGAGGTTATAAAAATAGTCGAAGGCCGGTTCGCGCTTAATTTTTACGCTTATCTGGCCGCCAGCATAGGTGCCTGCCACAACGGTGGTTGCCGTGGCGGTCTCGGAAGGCGTATCAGTGCTTTCGTTAGGCCCGGGCAACTCCTGCCCGTCGACGTCGTCGAAACTGAAGCCCTCATAGATAACCGGTATTACCTGTCCCGGCTGAAAAATGTCGTAGCTTGCTCCGGCCAGTGAAATGAGCGATGACTCCGAATACCGGACATCCTCAACGGTATAGCGCCCCAGCCCGAAATTCATCCACTCTGTAATGTATTTCAGGTTATCCCGGTACTCGAACATCGACTCCTGGATCAGATCGGGGTAGGCACGCACCTGACCATAGATATCAGGTCTGGCCTGATACGTGCGGGCCACATTAGTCTGCCCGGTGAGGCGGTTATTCGGAGACTCCTTTACATTACTGTCGGCGGCTGTAGCAAACCCGGTTTTGGGCATCATGAAGCTGAATACGCTCTGCACCAGCTTAAAGACAGGGTTCAGGACTTTGCCAATAACGCCTTTCGGCTGTGAAAAAATCTGGATGCGATGCAGGTGGCTAACAGCAAAATCGAGCTCTGCATCGTCCGCCAGCTCCACACCATTAACGACGATCAGGATATCGCTGTAAAAATCGCGCGTGACCAGCCACTCATAAAAGCTGCTGCCCGCCGCGAGTTCAACCCTCTCCCTGGGCTGCCCCGGTACGTGCTGTATTTCGATGACCGGCATACGTTAAGTACTCCACACGTGAAAACATTGACTCAATCACCCGCAGGCGGGTGTGCATCACCCCGCCGCCCTCGCCCCGGCTGTGGAGCGCGGCCCCGTCCAGGATAAGCCCGACGTGAGCCCGATCGCCCGCGTACGCGACGAATATGCCGTTCTCAACGGGCAGCCCAGCGGGCAGCCAGAACTGAACTTCCCCCCGGTAACACGTCAGGAAATCTGCGCCTGTCTCATAGCCGGGCATGTGGTGCAGTTCGGTACCAAGCACATGCCGGTAATACAGGACCACCAGCCCCCAGCAGTCGCAGGCATCAAAGCTGCAGGCGCGATCAGACCACGGAACATTTTTCATCCGTTCGAGGAATTCGGCTTTTTGCATGGGGTTACCCGTTAATCAGGCCACGCCACTCCGCAGGATCGTAGGGACGGGCAATATTTTTGTTGAGAGGATTGGTCATCGACAGGCTGACATTCACGTCTGTGCCATCCAGGCTGCAGTTGCTGACATACAGCATCCAGCTGTTGGCCGGTGTGTTCAGGTTCAGGGCGTCAAACCGGCGGATAGTGCAGGTAATGGAAACTATCCGCGCATAACCGCGCCAGGCTTTAAGCTTCTGCTTGAACTCGGTTGAGAGCTGGCTGAATTTCAGCGTGCTGTCGATGACCGGGGTATTGCTCTGCTGGCTCTCGGTAAGCTCAAACTGGCTGGGTTCGTATTCGTCACCCCCCAGGGTTTTGGCGAACACCTGATTGTTAACCAGCCGCACATGCCCGAATGCAGGGTGATAGAACTCCACCGTTTCAAACATGATACGGTTAGGCCGTCCGGCCTTGTACTCTCGGTAAGTCGGCATCAGAGAACCCTCGGTATGGTTTCCGGATCCCTGCCATCAGGATATCCGGTCACCACCACATCCAGCACAGAACCCCACGGCGGCGGCAGTTCAACGATAATGTCGTCAAACTCGTCATCGGAGTTACTGAGCCGCCGGCAGATAACATCACCGGTCCAGGTGAACGCCGCACCGTTTTGTGACCACTGTGGCCACGCCAGAAAATGCAGCTCCTGCACCTCAATACCCGTGTCACCAGTTCCCGTACCCAGCGGCATGGTGAACCACTGATTACAGTTGTCCAGGTAGTTCGGACTGCGCAGCCACTGCATGAAAGCCCGGTGCTGGTGCGGCAGGAAAACCCATGTAAGCGAGAACGCGGTTTTCAGATCGTCGGTTAGTTTCTGGAAGATGGGCGCACCGACCTGCGGGTTGTCTACCCGGAAACCAGTGTCAGTTTTTGGATTCTTGCCTGACCGCTGCGCCAGCGGCAGCCAGTCGGGATAAGGTATTGCCATATTATCCTCGGGCCCGGCGCGGGGCGTCGTGATTGTAAGAAATTGACTGGCTCATGCGTCCACCATTCGACATGTCAGCTATGAAGGCGTCAACCGTCAGAGTATTTCCGTCCTGAGAGGCCTGGTAGTCATAGGAGTGGCTTCCGGATGAATAATCGTTGAAGTTGACCACAACATTCATTCCGCCGCCGCCCTGAATATCCTTGTTGCTGATGACCTTGCCGTTATCGCCGGGGATCATGTACTGACTACCGTTACTCGCCTGGAATATCTCAGGTTTACCACCCTCACCAACCTGGTAAAGACCGCCTGACGTCACCGGGCCCCCGTTCTTGCGCTTGCCGAGCAGATTCATACCAACCACACCAGCAACAGCGCCAAGACCTATGGCCGCAGCAGTTCCCATTGAGGCAATAGAAGAGAGAATGGCTGCAGGAGTCCAGGCAGCAGCTGTTGTCGCCGCAGCAGCGGTGCTGGTGGCAGTCTGTGTGGCAACAGCCGCAGTCTGAACAGCCGTTACAGTGCCTATGGCTGCTGTCTGTGCAGCCTGCCCCATAATGGCGGATTTGACCCACTCAACCCCCATTTGAACGAAAGAGTTAATCAGGCTATTAAGCACTGTACTGCTTACAGAGCGAAGCGCATCAGACGCGTCCATGCTGCCTGTGATGATGCCTGTCAGAGCGTTTGATGCATTCCCGGCCAGAGCATCAAGCGATGCCGCCAGCGCTTCATTACCGGCGCTCTGGTTGCGGAAGATCTCCCACTGCGCGGCGATACGCTGCTGCTCATATTCCGTATCTGCAGCGTTCTTAAGCTCAACAGCCTGCTGGTGCGCCAGCACTCCCTGCTGCTCAAACTGCTGAATAAGCGCCAGCTGCTGTGCGTGTTGATTAGCAAGCTGCTGGACGGGGTCAACCTGCCCTCTGGCTTCAGCTATTGGATTCGTCGATATCTGTTCTGCGCTTATTTTGGCTAAATTTGTCTGATGCTGCTGCGCCATCCTTTCTGACGCGGCGTCATATTGCTCCTGAGTTATTTTCTTCGCATCCAGAGCAACCTTGAGATCTTTAACATCCTGCTGATAGGAGGCATTCTCCTTTGTTTCTGGAGTAAGTTTTTCCGCAGCCGCCTGAGCTTTTAAGGCATTAGCAGTGTCCCATATTTCCCCGCGATATTTACCGGCCAGCGCGATTTGCTCCTGCGTCGCACCTTTACCAAGAGACTGTTGCTCCCGGAGAATGGCCTGCTCGCGACTCAGCTCTTCTGTTGAACCGGCTGCAAGCTCCGATTGCTGCTTCAGGTTCGCCAGTTTTTGGGCAATTGATTCAGCGGACGACTCTGATTTTTTCCCTTCGCTATTGGCTTTCTTTCTGGCCTCGGTTACGCGCTCTGTTTCTGCGTACATGCCCTGTAATGTACCAACTAGGCTATCACCACTGGCGATTCCAGCATCCTCAGCATCATATTGAGCCTGGAGTTTTGCTCTTGCCTCACCTTCGAGTTTTGACAGCGCCAGGCGACGCTCAGCGTTTTGGATCAGCTTTTTGGCTTCCGGCGACGCTTCGGGTTCTGCCGGTTGGTTCTTTCCTGTATTAGCAGCCTTCTTGTTTAACGCATCAAGTACCTGAATTGTGGAAGCCATCGCAGCTATAGCGGCGTCGCTTGCGCCGGGCACTTTGTTACGAAGGTTATTGGCAAGAATAGTGAATGCTGCTTCGGAATCCCTCGCCTTCTGATTTAACTGTTCTTGGATAAGGGATTGCTGTTCTAAAGTCCGACTCAGCTTGTCTGTAGCGTCATTAACATCTCGCTTTCTTTGGCTAAGTGTTTGAAACCACTTAGCTGCATTTATGACATAACCATTATTACGGTCCTGTTCAACCCCCATCTGCCTTGCCAGTCCGATGTATTTTTCATATTCGGCTTGTGCTTCTTTTACAGAGCCGTTCAGATCATCGATTCTCTCCCTTTGGGCGGATATCGATTTTTCTACGTCAGCAAGAGCACCCGCAAGTTGCGCCTGATTCATTTCCCGCATTTTGGCAATAACACCATCAAGAGAGTCTGCAAACTCGATAGCCTCTTGCTTGGCTTGCTGAGCACTTTGATACCAGGCAAAAAGTGCACCAGCAGCAATCATTGCAACCCCGGCGGGCCCACCAATTAACGCCAGCGCTTTGCTTGCCAACCCGAAGCTAATCGAGGCCGCACTTGCCGCAGCCGCAGCTCTGGCGGAAGCTGCAGCTTGGGCGGTTTCTGCTTCCACCAGCGCCAGCGAAGCAGCCCGGGCGCGTGATTTTGCTGCGCTGAGGTTTTCCAGTGCCGTCATTTCGGCGTTACTTCCACGCGCGACATTTAACTCAGCCTGAGCCAGCGCAACGGCTGAGAATGTCGCCTCTTTATCAACAAGGGTTTTTCTTTGAGCTGCGTTAGCCGCGATAAGCAGTGACTGGGCAGACTGGTTCTCTGCCGCTGTCTGTTGACGGGTTGCAGAAATTGATTGCAGTTTCCCGCTGAGAGCATCCTTCAACGATCCAGAGTAACGGCCAGCCATTACCAGAGCGAAAGCTTTGGCGGCCAGTGTTGCGCTGTCAATGTAGCCCGTCATGGCCTCGGAGTTCTCAGAAAAGCTGAGGATTGTATCGGCGGCGGTAATGATGCTATTGGTGAAGCCCTGAATCACTCCGGTCTGGCCTTCTACGGCAACCAACATTGAGGTAATCGCTGTCTTCATTCGAACGCTGGCGTCGACCAAGTTATTCGACATGCCGGCAGCCGCCTTGGCATTCTCATCCAGGGCATTACGTAGCCCTTCTGAAAGCTGGGATGCGGTAAGCTTCCCCTGGGCACCCAAGGCACGGACTTCAGCAGCGGTCTTACCGCTGGCGGTGGCAATATCGTTTATTACAGTCGGAATTGCTGTCGTAATGGATTCCCACTGATCGGCTGACACCTTCCCGGTATTGATCGCTTTGGTAAAGGCGCTGATGGCTGAATCCGCACGCTCCGCGCTGGCGGCGTTCTTCACAAATGCATAGGACATTGAATCCTGAACATCGATAGCCTGTTCAGTGGAATAGCCCATACTGCGCAGGCCATCAGCACTACGGATATAAAGCTCCTGGGCCTCTGCCAGCGAACGATAAGTGCCATTAGCAGTATTAAGCAGGCGCTTCTGTACGCGCTCGAACTCATCCTGGCTGGAGGTCGCCATCTGCACACGTTCGGCCATCTCCTGGTAGCTTTGCACCATGCGGGCCATTTCACGCAGTGCAGAAACCGCGATCAACGCTTTCAGGGCAGAGGCCAGCTTGCTAAGCCCGGTATTCAGCCCATCGGCAGCATCATCCGCTTTATCGAAGCCGCGCTCCATATTATTCGTTATATCTTCCACCTGCTTATCAGCCTGTAGAAGCGCATGAGTATCGGCTTTGATCTCGTAATAAATGCCGCCTACGTTTTCCATTCACTTTTCTCCGGGCAATAAAAAACCCCGCCGGGGCGAGGTTGTTATATTAGGTAGGTTTAAACGCCATCCTGACCACATGTGGCGAGATACAATTGCAAATCTTCTCGGTCCGGATCTGAAAAGAGCCTTTTGTCATCAACAGTGTATGCTACACCTTTTGAGAAAACCCCCTTCGACTCCATTCTTATAGCAACGAAAAATTGAGAATATCCAGCATATGCTCCGTATCCATTTTTGGCGTTGACGTTGCCACACACGAAACCACCTACAACTCCTTCTTTCTCACCTGCAGGGATGAATCTCATATATCTGAACTTTGCGCTATCAGGGTCTTTCATGTCTGCTGATACTTCTTTTTGCGCTAATTCTATAGCTTTTTCAGCGCCAGGTTTACAACCGGTCAAAGCAACCAGAGCTACAACCAGAAGGTATTTTCTCACATCCCTATCCCCATCAGTAAAAGTGAGGCTAATCCTATCAGGTGAGTGCATCAGTGCAACGGGATAGGTGATTTTTTGACATCAACAACACTGATGTCATAGCCTAGCAGTTCAACAAATCATATGGCTTAAGGCTCTTGCACCATGTAGGCTGTCTAAAACGTAAAATAGAGGCAGCTTAATATGGAACAAATTCTTTCAGCGATTGCCCGAGTTTCCTGTATGAATAGTCACCAGATAGTAGAACTACACTTTTTACTAGCTGATGAAATTAAAAAACAATACAAGCTTCGTGCTAACCCCGAAAATCTGCAGAATGCCATCATCCTATGCGAAAAATCTTTAGCGCTTTCTTCTCTTGTAATGGAAGCTATGAAAAGAAAACATCGCGACGAGTGCGATGAGTATGCCAAGGTTATAGGTAAAATTTCCCCTAACTCCAAATTTTACTTCCCGCGCCATCATGCCGCTGATCAACTATGCGTAATATTGCGCCAACAAGGGGACCCAAGCCGTATAAAGGAAATTGAAGAAAAAATGAAGCGTGAAGGTTGGGGTAGTGGCCGTCAGGTTGAGTTGATAGACCTATTTTAATCATAATACTGTAGATTGAAGCCGCTGTGCGTCAAGCTCAACCATCTTGTCAGCCCAGTCCATAACCTCATCATAGGCCTCTTCCGTGGGGATCTTATCCTTTTCTTGCGCCGGGAACTTGGCGTTCATTGCGGCGCGAAAACTGGTCATTGTCATGCTCCAGGCGTCCGCCTCGCTCATGCCGAGGTGAGCAACGGCTGTGTAGACGAATGACCGGACATCAAATTTACTGGAATACTCGTTTTTCTGACCTTTTAGCTGCTCCGGCGGCTGGTCGCCCATCACACCGTGGCGGATCAGGTGCCGGGCCAGTTCTATCACGTCGGCAACCGGTAGCAGGCCGGGACGGTAGAACAGCTTACCTTTAGTTGTGACCTTGTATATGCCGATCAGCTGACCGATATTCTCTGTGCAGCAGGCGGTAACCACCCGGGCAGCGGCCGCCGCCATCTCAGCAAAGCAGCGGGCCAGCACGTCGCGCATGATCGCTGGCTCGCTAATCCGGTGCGTGGGGTAGTGCCCGGCGTGCACAGTGACGAACAGCCTGACGATTTCTTCCGGTGCGCCGATCCGCGACATCGCCAGAAAAGAGGGGTTGAGGAATATCTCGCGGCCACCAGCGCGGATCACCGCCTGGCCGATATCAGTGATGACCTGCATAAAACCTCAAAGGGGCCGAAGCCCCGTAATTAAGCAGTGACTACGACGTTCGCGAAACCAGACGATACGCTGCTGGCCGTTGGGGACGACACGACGCAGGCATAGGTGCCGTCATCTGCCGTCGTCACGCTAGCTTTGGTGTACGTTGCCGCCGTCGCCCCGCTGATATCCTGACCGTCCCGCTGCCACTGATAACTCAGCGGGGAGTTGCCGTTAGTCGTGGCCGCCACGGAAAGCGTCAGCGTGTCGCCTTCTTCCAGCGTGCGGCTCTGCGGCTGGGTCGTGATGGTAATGGTATCGCCCACGTCGCGCACGTCGACCAGGCCAGCGCTGGAGGCTTCCAGCGACCAGGTTGCAACATCATCGTGGGGCGCTTCGTCCTGCCAGGTCGTGACGAGGAATGGCCCCTCCGTGATATCCAGCGGGGAAATGATTTTCAGCCAGACATACGGCTGGTTGCTGGTCTCCGCTGACGGGCTGTAGACGTGGCGCTTCATGGCCCGCTGACCGTAAATTGCCTCTTTACGGCTCACGCCGTCACCTGAGAACGACACGTTCTTATAGGTGGTGACGTTCTCCTGGGTAAACGCTGCGCTCTGGTCGCCCGTTGCGTCGGCAGTCTCCCACTCCACGCCCGTGGTTTTGCCGCGCATCATACCGAGGCGCTTGTACTGGTTCGCTGCTGGCTGAACCTCAGGGCAGCCGATCGCATAATAAACGGCGACAGCAAGCCCTGTGAAAGCACCTGATTCACATCCGGCCATAAGTTTTTACTCCGTTACTGGGAAATGATGGTTCTGAAGTTGATTTCGAAGGCCACGCGGCCCTCTTCGGTTCTGAAGGCGGGGACGCCGCCGACTGGTTGCATCAGGATGATGCATTCGGTCTGATGCTCCAGGCTCATGGCCCGGCGGATGGCATCAGCATTATTTTCCACGGCATCGATACCGGGATCGTTCTGGCTGGTCAGCAGGATGATGCGGAAATAATCGCGGGAGATGGCTTGCTCGTCGCCCCGGCCGCCGTTCTGCTGGATGATGAGATAGCGCTCGTTCTGTGAGTCCTCATGCTCGGTGAAAAAGCGCTTCTGCACTCGGTAGCCCGTATCAAAGCCATGCTGCTGGAGCCAGGCGCGAAGGGCGTCATAAACCTCGCTGCGGGTCATAGCTTGTATCCTCGCCGGATGGTTGCCCGGATATCGTTCATGCCGTCACGCTCAAAGCCGTTTTTCAGGAAGTCCGGCTCGCCATTCGGATCCCAGTAGTTGCCGTTGCCGTTCGCGCGCGGCTGGCCTTTAAGCGTGCCCGCCGCTGCATTGACCCGGGCGGCATAGCTGGCTGTATACCCAACGCGGCCGGTCATGCCTTTCGGAATGGGCCGCAATTCACGGAACTGGCTGTTCACCAGCATGGAGGTGTCCATCGGCGTAATCTGGGCGGAATAGCCGATCCCCACAATCATTACCTCAGTGAGCACCCGCTCAGTCACCGTCCCGGCTATCTGGCCGAGAAGCTTTCTGGTGTTCATCTGAACGCTTTTGATGCCCTTAACCGGCATACTGACCTCCTGTAAAATCAGGCCCCGAGGGAGTTGCGGTTAGACGTAAGGATTTTGTAGTCGGGCTCCTCTTCAAAAAACGACATATCCCACATCTTGACCGCCCGGATCACGTCGCCTTTCGCCTTAACAGGATCCGGCTCACTCGTGGTGTCGCCTACCGCTACATAATCGTTACGCAGCGGTTTACGCACGTCAGCGCCGTTGTGCTTCAGCTCAGTGGAAATAATCAGGTTGGTGGTGAATTCGATACCGGCATCGTCTATGGACTCTTCCTGGTTCACTTCCCACGTGCAGTCAATGAGGTAAGGCTCGCCAGTCGCCCAGGTGCTGCTCCAGTCGTCATAGGTGCGTGGATAGACAGTGGCAAGGTTGGTGTAAACCCATTGTGCTGTAACGCTCACGGTTCCTCCCAGCGGAGCACTTCCGGCTTTGTGGCTGCGACCTCGCGGCAGAAGATGAACCACTCGCCGTTGCTTTTGACGTAGCCGGTCACCCTCCTGCCGCTGTCAGTCAGCACCCAGACTTTCGTAAACGGCTCCGGCAGACGCTGCTTAACGGATATCAGGGCCATCAGCGGCCCCCGTTGCTCATACAGCCACCTTTGCCGATCCAGATACCGCCGAATGCGGGGGTAGCAGTCGGGTCGGGCGGGATGAGCGCTGTCGCGCAGCCGTGTTTATCCAGGCCGCGCAGCAGGTTCAGCGCGCCTTTCCAGCGATCGGAAAAAGACTGGTAGCGGAACGACCGTGAAGCGCCGTTTGGCGCGGTCTGGCTGGACAGATATTTATCACCCTGCCCCAGCCCCATCAGCGCCAGCAGGTACAACTGGATAAGCATCGCTGTGGCGGCCGGATAATGCAGGCTCAGGCACGTTTCGATGCCGTTTACCTGATCCACCAGCGCCGCCAGCACGAAATCAGGCAGGGTAATCCCCTGACCGCTTAGGTACTGCTGCGCCTGTTCGGGATTTACCATGGCTGACTCCTGAAATAAAAAGCCCCGCCGGAACGGGGCATAAAAAAACCGCCTGAGCGGCGGCTGTTATTCAGCGGGGAAGAGTTTCTCGAGCTCACCGTCAGGCAGCAGCTCCGAAAGCTTTTCAGCACCCAGGGTGCCTTTAAACTCGATACCCAGCTCTTTCAGGCGGTTGGCAATAATCTCCTTACGGGATTTGCCGTCACTGCCGTTGTTGCCCGCGCCGGGCGTTGCCGGGTTTAGCGTGCCACCAGCTTCGCCACGCATCAGGCGGACGTTTGGTTTCAACGCCGGGTGAAGGCTTTCAAACTCCACCACATCACCCACCGTCACGCCGTGCCAGGGGCGAATAACTTCGTACTTAGCCATGAGTTCTCCTTAGCCCAGGTTCGCGCCGTAAAGCACACCGGAGTGGCCTTCGTCGTCACGTTTGATCTGCAGGCCTTCCGCAGACATGATCTGGAAGTTGTAGTTGCTCTGCGGCAGCGGGCGCGGCAGCGGAATAACGCCGACAGCCATACCAACCAGCGGCGAAAGCACATCCTGACGGCGCTCGTAGGCAAGAAACTCGTTACCCTTGAGCGCGTAGGTCATGCGGATATCTTTCACCGGCATAAACTTGCGGATGGCATCCAGAACGGTGCCGCTCACGATGGCATTTGCACCGTTACCGACCTCAATCGTGTACGGCTTCGAGAGGTTTGCCATGATTTCAGCGCTCAGCCACAGCACATCATAGGCGGTGACCTGGTTCGCGCGTGCAGTCAGCCCGAATGGGCCCGTAGCTCCGAAGAATGCCAGCGCCTGCGCCGGGGTGCAGGTGGTGAGATCGATATTTACCCCACCAGCACCGGCTCCGAGGTTAATCTTTGCGGTATTGCGGTGGTTACGCAGCCCCTGAGACGGGTAATTCTGCACCTTGATGCTGGCATTCCCGTCCAGGTAGCCCTCAACACGACGCTTATGGAACTGGCGCATCTTGGCTGCCTGCGAATCCAGCGCGATATCGATACCCACCGTGTTCAGGCCAGCAGCAAGACGCCAGTTCACACCATAACCGGCAGTATAAACGGGCACAGGATCGCCATCGCTGTCGTAGTCGGTCTGATCGAAGGTGTACGGCGGCTGACCATCCAGGCTGACCTGCACGTCATCGGCAATATCACCGACAACGGTATACAGCTTCGCGGTTTTGCCGATATTCAGGACCTGCATAACGCTCATCAGGTCGTTAACGATCTCCATACCGACCTGCTGATCGCGCAGCTGAATAACCTGGCGATCGATTTCAGCCCAGAACTCACGCCCCAGACCATCACCCGCCAGGGCATTGGCCGCCAGCGTTTCGACATCCATTACGCCGCGGTACTGGTTGACCATAAGCCGATGAGAGGTATCCCAGATATTGCGCTGGGACCAGAGGGAGTTCCAGTGCTGGTGCAGGCGACGGTTAGTCGCCAGGGTTTCACGGGAAAAATACATGTGCGTGTGTCCTTAAATTATGCGCCAGCGGCTGCGGCGGCAGTGCCGACACGCATACGAACGCGGATGAAATCGGTAGCGCCTGCCGCAATGGTGGCTTCGTCCTGGCTGTAGCCGACCACCGCATCGGTGTCGTCAGTGGCCAGCGTGAACTGGCCAGCAGCGCCGAGCTTGATCGGGCTGTCTTTTTTATACGCGCCGGGCACGCACAGCAGCGCCAGTTCGCGCCCCTCTTCGACGTAGTTACCCACAGCGGAATCGCCTTCCGGAACGGCGTCACGAATGCCGAGGCCCTGATGGTAGGCGCAGTCGATAATGTAGAGGCGTCCAGTCAGCGCGGTAGCCTGCGCAAACTCGTCTTCGCCATTGATGATCGCCGCGGTACCCGGCAACAGGTCAGCGGCAGTGGTACGGGTTTCAGTCCTGAAGAGCGACTGCCCGTCGATATTTACGCGACGATAGCGGGATGCCATGCGCGGTCTCCTTTAAAGTTGGTTGCGGGCCGATTAAGCAGGAAGTTAAGCCGGGAAGTAAGTGGACGGGTCCGGAGCACCGGTTTCGGCAGGCGTCTGCGCCGAGTTACCCGCCAGTGGTGCGGCAGTACCCAGCTTGCTGAACATCTCTTTCAGTGCCGGACCTGACAGGGCGTTAGCCACGAGCTCGCCATGTACCGCCTGTACCGCGTCACGCATCGCTTTTTCTTCAGCGCGGGAATTAGCTGTGAGGGTTTCGGCAAGCTGCTGGTGGTTGGTCTGAAGGGCTGTGATTTGCTCGGTTACAGGCTTCAGCGCATCGGCGAAATTAGCGGCCAGGCCCTTGCCGATCTCAGTAATCAGCTCTTGTTTTTCTTCATTGGTTAAAGGCATGTCGCCCTCCGTTTGGTGGTTGGTTGCAGGCTGATCCTGCGGAGTGAAAAGAGATTTAACTTTATTGGTTACGACACTTACCCAGGACTCCTGGCGGGCTACCGGCGTTCCGGTGTCGTCGAAGGTGATTTTCCCGCCCTCTGACGTGTAGCCGAACACCTGGGCATTGCCCCCGTTGCGGATGATGACAACCTGACTGTCAGTGAAGTCGGCCACCCAGGCGTATTCGTTCTCGCCGGGCGCAAACCGGGTCTTAGCGGCACGGTCGAGGCGCTGCTCTCGCTCCCGGTAGGATTCACCCACCAGCGCCCCGGAGTTCGCTTTTAGCGGCCTGGCAAGGTCTGCGTTGACCATCAGGCCAACGCCCTTCTCCGGTCCCGCTGCGGGCAGCTCATGAAGCAGAATGGCGTCGTGGTCGATGGCATGAATTTTTACCACCCACTTCGCGCCCTGGTCCTGCAGGTCTTTGGGTGCCGGGGTGCGCTCACGGAAAACGGCGACGCTGGACCAGATAGGATCGGTTGCTTCGCCTTTCTCGATGGCCTCAATGCGCTGCAGCAGCTCCACGCCGCCCGGGGATTCCATGGCTTTGTTCACGTCGATCCATTTTTCCGCATAAACGCGGTTGCCCTGCAGGCTGACGTTGCGGTTCCACGCGCCAATAAAGCCCACGTTCAGCCCCTCTGGAGAGAATGCAGAGACAAACTGGCCATCCACCATCGGGTGCCCCAGCGGAGCCAGGGTTCCCTCCAGTGTCCGGTAGTTCGCGCTGATCTCCGCCTCCGGATAGAACTCTTCGTTCATGATGACGTTGGCCGGCAGGGTGTAACTGGGGATCACCACATGCTCACGGCCATTGTAGGTCTCGCGGCGAATAGCTTTGTTATCGACCTTATGATTGATATGAATCTGAGATGGCATGCTGATTTCTCGCTGTTATGCGGCGTGGTGGTGACCGCAGCCGCAATGTAGATGGTTGGCGACAAGTCCGGCCTTCTGCGCCTTCTCCAGCCGCTTCTTCGCCATGTCGACGACGTTCGGGTTAAGCGGCTTGCCGTCGGCATCCACCAGCACGGCTACCTGCGTGCATTTGCAGTTAATGGCGTTACCGTCAACGCTGTACCAGTCCCGAACCTCCTCGGTGGTGTAAAGGCGGGCGTGGCGTTGCGCGTGCTTGCGGCGTGTCGTCGGGCTAAGTGCGGAGAGGTGCATCTGCCGCGTCATGATGCCGTACTGGGCCTCGGCCTCGTCCGACTCATCCCAGCGGGCGCGGCGCAGAGCCGTGGTTATTTCGGTCCGGGCGATACGCTTTGCGCGGCCAATCTCCATTCCGGTCTGCTCAGTCAGCCGTTTGGCAATATCACGGGGGTTTTGCCCTCGGCCAATGCCGTCGGTAAGGATCCGCGCCATATCCGATTTCGTCCGCGCGCTGAGGTTTTTCATCTCCTCAAATACACGGGTGCGCACCAGCAGCAGACGACGCTGATAAGGTTCGCTCAGCAGCAGCTGCTGGAGGTTCTCCCGCCCGGCGGCGTATACCGCTGACTGCTGCGAAAGACTGGCGAACTCCTGCGCAGTGCCGCGCTGATACGCCTGGTTAACGTAATCGCGCCAGAACCAGAAATTCGTTTCGTTACCGCCATAGAGGATCTCATCCACCAGCGCGGAGGCGTTCTCCAGCAGCATGGACAGAAGCGAGGTATCAAGGTCGAAGGTGTAGCGAAGGTTTACTGCTGGTGATGCGGGTATGCGGTCGAGGATGCCATGGTAGGCTTTTGCGATACGCTTGATCCGCCTTGAGAACTCATTCATAGCGCCGCGTTCGAGGCGGTCTGCCCCCGTCGGGTCGCTAAGATTTCCGGGCAGAATCGGAGGTTTTATCCTCTTCGTCTTCTTCTTCATCATCATCCTCTCCCAGCGGTTCAGGTGATCCCTCATACCCGGCGGCCACGCGGATTTCCTCGCCCGTAAACGGCTGCTCACCACTGGCTACAGAAGCGCTGTTGATCTCGGCCATGAGTTTGGCGGATGCCAGCTTCTCAGCGCCGGAGCTGGCGTTCAGGTCATCCCAGATAACCGTCTTCTGTGGTACCGCGTCGAGAATGCCCAGCAGCACCAACTTGTCGCACAGGTCTTCAATATCAAACGACAGATCGCCGCGCCGGGACTGGCAGCGCCCATTGAAGTAGCGCTGGTCCTCAGTACTGGCCCGCTCGCCCGTCTGCATGCCCACAAGGATTTTCGTCGGGATATCCAGCGCGGCGGCTGCCGTCTGGAGGTTAACGTTGTAAGTTGGCCCGGGGTCGGCGACAGACGACACCAGCGGCGTCACCGTTGCGCCCTGGGTGGTCAGCAGCGCATCGTTACCGCGGTTAACCTCAACAGCAGCTTCGTTGAACTTCTCCTGCAGCTCATTGACATCGACGTTGTACATCGAGGCCAGATTGCTGAAGTCGATCTCTTTATCGAAGTTGATATTCAGCTGGCGCGCTGCGTTCTTCAGGAAGGATTCGCCGCTGCCGCCCTCCACTTTCTCCAGGCTGACGAAAGCGTTATAGGCTGGTTCCAGAAAGCCGATTGCGTCCGCTGAATAGTCGCCGAGGATAAAAACACGATCAGGGTGCACATCCACGCGCCGGGTACTGCCGTTCGGCAGACGTTCAACGTATTGCCACATCTTCGGCTGCCCGTAAGTGCGGGAGTTCAGCCCGGTGTCCCATACAGAAGGCACCAGTGCGCCAGCCCAGGCAACAGTGATCTTTTCAAGTCCTTTGCCTTTGATGGCGGGCTTATTCCAGTCCAGATTGTCGCGAATGTGCAGCAGGATGCCGGAGTACCGGCCCACCAGCCGCCGCAAATCAGCTTCAGCGAAGGTGCGCCAGAAGCGATGGGTAAAGACGGCTTTCGCCTTGCTCTCCCATGCAGTTACCTTGCGCGTCTCGTCAGTCTTTTCGCCCTCGATGATCTCCGGATTGCTGAGCCAGCAGGTGCTGGTAATTTTGCGCACCGCGCCATGGGCGATGCCGCCGCGCCGGTAAAGGCTGTAGAGGTCATCGAAAGTCAGATCCTCTTTGAAGCCATACTCGCACCACGCCGTGCTGCGCTTTGCATCCAGCCCCATCGTTGGGTTAGCCGCCAGCATACGGGCGCGCGCAAGGCTGGCATCGGCCAACGCATGGTTGACGGCCAGTTGAAGGTTATTGTTCATGCCGGGGTCCGTTTGGTGGGGTTAAGGCAATAAAAAAGGCCGCCGAAGCGACCTTTTTTCACAGTGTGATTCAGATAAGCTTAATTTTCACTTCATAACCTTCAAGACCAGTCATAGTTTCATTAGGGATAAACTCTATCTCAGAAACCTCCTTCCCTGACTTTTTACGTATTTCAGCAATTTTCTTTGAAATGAGAGCAGCTATATCCGCTTCGGCCTTTTGCTTTTGATCTTCGATGTTCATCATAACCTCTTAAGATTTATCTAAGCTTCAGTAAGATAGTCGTCTTACGAATGCTACATCTGCACATAACTAATTATAAATTATGGTTATCGTCCTTGCAGACGTTTGGGAATCATCATGCCTATCGGCTGAGCGCCGCCGAGTTCGGTGAGTGCATAAACCGCCGCATCGAGACGGTCGGGCGACTTTTTGGCAGTGGCTGGCACGTACTCCATCAGCTGATTTTCCAGCACATAGAGATTACCGTTGTGCGCAACGCGGCCCTGCTCATAAAGCGCAGATATCGGTTCAGCGCGGGCGTATTTCCCCTTACTGGCATGAACACGGATAATGCGACCTTTGTACCCGGCATTACGCAGCGTTTCCTCGGCCATATCGCCGCCCTGGTTCGTTTCGATAACGATCGCATCGGCCTCATGCTCTTCGTAAGCCCACATGGCCTTTTTGGCCCAGCCAGCCGGTGAATACTTGCCGCTATAGTCCCCATCAACAGAGAACTGCTTTTTATCACCAGAACCATACGCACTGGCCGCCACAATGCCGGATTCGTCGCTTTCATCGCTGTTAGTTGCCTGCGGGTCGACGGCCACTACAGAGCGAACCTTGTCGAAACGGATTTGCAGGTCGCGGGCGGCGCTGATCATCGCCTCATTCCACAACGCACCTTCCGCATTGAAACGCCGCGGCTTCTGCATGTACTGCGCCTCAGCGGTGCGCCGGTGCGAAAACAGGGAAACGCGGTGTGTCTCGTTGTGCTTGAACGGCCAGAGCCAGCCATCAGGCAGCCCGTGGTCAATCGGGATAGCGTGGGTGTTCTCCGGGTACTGCGCCAGGTAGGACTGGCTGTTGTCGATAAGCACCGGAAGATTAAGGTGATGCCACTTTTCGCCAGAACCGCCACGCAGCAGATAGCCGCTCAGATCGTGATAGTGAATGCGCTGCATAATGACAATCATCGGCGTCGTCTCGATCGCCAGTCGTGATTTGATTGTCTCGTTAAAGCGGTTGTTGACGCCGTCGCGGACGATCTCGGAGTAAGCGTCGTCCGGTTTTACCGGGTCATCGATAATCAGCGCTCCCTGCCAGCCGGGTTCCATGTGCCCGGCGCGGAAGCCGGTAACCTGTCCGGCTGCTGACGATGCATACACGCCGCCGCCAAACTCGTTCCACCACATAGCCTTGCTGTCAGCATCATCGCGCAGCGACATAGGCCACATGGCCTGATAGGCCTGCGATTTGATCATGCCGCGCGCGGTCGATGAGTTAAGCAGCGCCAGCTGGTGGGAGTACGACAGGTGCATGAACCGGGCGCGCTGGTTGAGCGCCAGCCCGCGCCCCATCATGTTGATGGTTGCCAGCTCGGTTTTTGTGTACCCAGGCGGGACGTTAATAATCAGACGCTGAATTTCGCCATCTATCACCCTGTCCAGCGTCTGCTGGATCGCCTGGTGATGTGGCGCGACGATCATCTTTCCGCCGGTGCGCTGCTTAAAGAAGTAGCGCGCGTAATATAATCCATCCTCCACGCATTCAACGCGGCGGGCGAATAGCTTTTGCTCAGCAGTCGTCATCCTCCAGCATCTCCCGCCGCGCAGCTTTGTATTCGTCTTTGCTCATGGTGACTTTCTCGATAGGGCCTCCATTCGGCCCGGAATGCTCAAACTTATGCTTATTGGTGTAGGCGTCGCCCACTTCTTTGGCAGCCTGCTCGATGAGCTGGGATGCCAGCGCAAAGTTCTTCATCCCCTCTGTTTTGGTGGCCATACGATCCAGCGCGCGCAGCCGGTAAGCTTTGTTGGCGATCGGGATATCAGAGATTTCGTTCTGGAAGCGGTCACGGGTGGCGTGAAACAGCTCAACCCATTTTTTTGCCAGTGCCTTGCCGCTGACCTTTGTCGGGTCATGAGATTCGACCTGCTGTCGGGTGACATGTAGGCCGAATTCCTTCTGGACGGACTCAACTACCTGAGAAGGGGTATCGAAGCACGCAACAGCTTGAATGATGAAGGCCTTCACATCAGGTTTCAGTGCAGCCATAAATCACCACTCGTCCTATACAGTCCAATAATTACGCCAGCTTGAGCAGGCACGTTCCGCATGCCCTGGCGATATCCAGATGGGCAACCTCAGCAGGGTTGTTCGCAGCGTCCACCAGCTGCTGCACATCACGGCTGGCACCGTAGCGCCGGACAACGCCGACAAACTCTTCCACGTCGTGACCGCGCAGCTTCAGTTTCGGCTGGCCTTCCCGCGTGAACTTCGGCGCGCCAAACTCATCTGTCTCCTGGGCAATGTGGTACAGCTCATGCTCCACCAGCGCGCAGAACTCCAGATCTGAGCACTGAGCGCAGTAGTCTGCCGCCAGGGTAATGATGAAGTCAGGTATACGCCCGAACCATTCATACATCTGTTGCTCCATACGGGCTTTTTGCCACCCTCCGGCACGCATCATTACCTCTTCCGCCTGGCCCAGTACGGCTCGCCCCTTCTTATCAAAGGCATTCGACGCCCATAGGAAGCACAAATCGGCCTCCAGCAGTTGGGCATGGTCAGGGTTATACAGGTTGCCGTCTTCGCTGAGGATTTCGGCATGCAGCCATTCTTGAACGCCTTCGGCAGGCATGATGCGGATGTACGGTTTGTAGTCAGGGTTCTCTACGAACAGATGAGGCGGATATGGGCGTGAATCTTCAGCCTTCGTTGCCTTCTTCATGGCTGGCCTCGTCCTGCTTATCGGCGTTCTCTGCCGTTTGCTGTTCTGCGGGTTCTTCAGTCTGCTCGGCTGCTGGCTGTTCTGGCGGCATAGTTTCTGCCACCAGCGCAAAATGGAATCGTTTGACGTCGCTCGGCGGGAAATACATCCAGTCGCCATTCTCCATGGATAGCGCGACAAAGCCGTTGATCAGCTCAGGCTGCCGCCGAGCCATTCGCCCGGTGAACTCTTCCCGGTCCTGTGTTGTTACAGTGATTTGATAGGTTTCGCTCATGGGTTTGCCTTTAGTTGAATGGCTCGGTTTCGCAGCGCTTCACAGCGCGGCTAAACCTGTTGCACTGACGAGAGAACATCATCAGGCGCGCTTCTCTCGTTTAGCCAGAAACGAGAAAAGGCCGCGATACACTCGCGGCCTTTGTTTAAAACTACCAATGTCTTAAGTTCTGATAATCAGGAGCCACCCAGAATTATCAGCCCCTAAGCAGGCAGTTAGCTCTGACACTCTGGTGTTGGCTGACAGTATCAGAGCTGAACCGAGTGTAGAGACCTTTCAGAATTCCACATGCTAAATATGGATTGTGGTCTGAAAATGTTGTTATGTGTAATTTTCCAGTGCATAAACCCTGCATCACTAGATTATTATGCTACCAAAAAATGCAGTAATTTATTTTTTTGTCGATGCAGTGCATTAAAGTAGAATAAAATAATGAAAATAATCCGACAGGTTTCGAGCGCAAAACAATGCCTGAAGGCTGTCATTATTCCTTCATTATCGCAGGCGTGATAATACAGCCTTCAAACTGGTAATCCCCATACTCAGTGCGCAGCTCTGCATCCACTTCATTAAAGATTCGGTCATACAGCTGGCGCGTCGGTTCGTTCTCTAGCCCCCGCACAAAGTGGATACCCTGGCCGTCCGGCTCAGTTGCCGTCGAGAACCGGAACGTAAGCTGCCATACCGCTACTTTGTTCAAATCCAAAGGCTGTTTCATATCCCCTCCGCTGTGGTTAGCCGCAGTCAGGATAGGTCATTAAGCCAGCGGTGGATATTGCCGTGCTGTTAAACTTTGAGCGATGCCGCATTACTTACAGGCATAATATTACTACTGGCCTCAGTTAAGACCTGCTGTCTTCACTAGGCTTTGTCGATAGAAAACCGCCCTAAGGCGGTATAAAACTTTATCATCTCGTTGGTGAAAATTGCTCTTAGCTCTAGGATGAAAAAGAATGTCCACACTCTAAACAAACATAATTATTAAGGAGATTGTTATCTACCACTTCTCCAGCTAACGAGCCTGTTTTAGCCCCAATAGCACCGCCTCCAAGAGCCCCGAGAATCCCACCGGCAATTGCACCTGCCGATGCACCGACCAGATTGCCAACGACAGGCACAAACGAGCCTAATGCTGCGCCGAATGCTGCGCCAGCTGAAGCTCCCGAAGTCGCTCCAGCGTATCCGCCCACAGCACCAGCAGCAGTTCCTATACCTGTACCAACTTTTTTACCATAGTTTTTTGTATCGACACGATCTGATCCACAATTAACGCAACGCATGATGCCCCCTTTGCCAGATTTATATATTGAATATCGGCAGAATGAGGAATCTATTTATGCTGTAAGATCAAAAAAATCATGCTTTTTTGCAATTGGTAGTATGTAGTTACCTAAGGCATTGCTCGCGCACATATTCCTGCAGGCCAGTTAACTGGCTGGTAATGGTTTCGATTCGTAGCCTGAGGGTGTAATAATTCCTTTCAGCGGCGTCTGTAAGTCGGGGGCCGGTGCCATCATCCACGCCGGTGGCGCTGGCCGTTCCGCCCTCTGGGCAGGTCGCGTTGAGCCGCAGCCGCTTACGGCCAGCAGCAACATCACGTTCAAGCTGGTCAATAGTTTCCTGGGCATCTGCCAGTTCTCCGGTGTATTTGGCATCCAGAGCGGCCACATCTCGCTGGCGCGTCTGCATGTCGGTGATCGTGTCGTTCGCCAGCTGCAGATTATGCTCGGCGGCGTCCGCGCGCTGCTGCTCATCGGCGATTTTGCCGGTAAGGTGCCAGACCACCAGCAAGGAGAGCAGTAATCCGCCCATCAGCAGCAGTGCAACTTGGCTAAATTTCATATTTGCTATCCGCCAGGCACAAGCTACGCTCCATCTCGCGCCGGTTCTGGAGGCCTTTCCACTTCATGCCACCAGCGTAAACCCAGCGGCGCATCTCTTCGCATGCTCCGGCGTGATCGCCTTTGTTCAGCTTTCGCAGCAGCGTGGACTTGGAGAACGCGTCAGAGCCGACGTTGAACACGAAGCTGTAGAGCGCAGCGCGCTGATACTCGTTCAGCGGGGCTTTGACCAGACTATCAACAGTCTTCTTGGCTGGCTGCAGGTCTTTCCACAGCAGGTTGTCACAATCGCGATCAGTGTAGGTTTTCCCTCTCACGATATCCCGGCCTGTGTGGCCATCGCAGACGGTCCACACCCCGGCGACGTCTTTATAGGCCACGTACTTGCGCCCTTCGACGCCATCCTGCCCGCCGAGGAACAGGGAGGCGATCAGCATTGCACCACCACCAGCGGCGGCGATGAGTTTGTTACGCAGGCGGCTGGTCATTGGCATTTAATCATCTCCTACTTTGACTGCTGGGCCGTACTTCTCCAGTGCTTTGACCTGGGCGTTCGTTACCTTACGCTTGAAGTACCAGTTAACCAGGCCGGTGATGATGATCCCGACAATACCCGCCAGCACACCGATCGCACTCCACTCATCCGGGCTGAACTTTGTCAGGATTCCATTGACGATAGTGCCGCCAGAGGTGCCCAGGGCGACGCCGGTTACAAGTTTGCTCATATGGGACATATCTCTCACCTCCGATTAGTCGGGGTGCTGTGTGGAATGAAATAAATAAGGCCACCGATTGGCAGCCTGTTAAATAATACTGTGTAAATATCAGGATTCACCGCCCTGTCCGGCGGATTTATCCTTCCTTCTTAGTCGCGGACGCGTAAACAGCCGATGGGCTAACCCAGAATAAAACAAGAAAACCCGAACCCCACTACGGGTAAAATCGAATAAACAAAATCAGGCATACAAATACCTCATGGAAATTTTAACTGTAATCGGTGTACTGCTGACTCTGGCTGGACTATTTGTTCCGTCATTAATTAGTAATCATTCATCACGGCAGGCAGAATTTAGGAAACAATCAGCGCCGATACTGGCAAATTTACTCACCGAAATTAAGGCTATCGAAGGGGGTTCTTACGCGTTCAGGCTCATCAGCGATTCTGATTTTTACCAACTACTACCCCATGCTCCGGGCCTCAGACGGGGAAAACTTGAGGCTGCTTACTCCGCTTATCTGGAGGCGCATCATATCGCCGTGACCAAACATTGGCATGATGAACACCCGTCAGACGGAACGATATTTTTTCCAGGGAGCTTTATTGTCACTAATCCGAGTGAAGTGCTGGAGAAAATGCAAAGCCTCAGGACTGAATTAAGCAGATAGAACGAGCACCCAGCTAATGCTCGGCTTGTGTAAATAACCCTCCAGAAACGACAAAGCCCCGCAGTGTAATCCGCAGGGCTTTCTTGTGTTACCGACTCAACGAATGCAGTAACCCATCGTTAGAACGAAATTAACACAGATTCCGGAAAAGGTAAATAGCTCACGATAAAATCTCATCCTATTTTAATGGGCTCTATCTGGTTATCTGCTTGAGCTGCTGCTCGGCCCATGCCTCTTCAATGTCGAATTTCGTTATCAGCTGGTCGTAGAACCGCTTAACCGACTTTTCCCAGGTGGCAACAGAGATCGCATCGGTAACCCGGCAAACAGCCGCATATGCCTCAGTAGATGGGATCCGCTCATAGCCACGCCCACTGCAGCGCTTGCATGTACAGAGTACCGGCACGCCCTGCTTCTTCGATTCCTTCTTATTTGCGGCTTTGCCACGCCCCCGGCAGTCGATGCACGCTGTGCTAATCACACCTTTCCCCTGGCATTTCTGACAGAGAACCCGCGCTGTTTCTTTCACCTCTCTCCTGTTCTCATATTGGGAGGGTATTACTTTCAGGCCCCACTCTTTCGATTTTTTGATGATGTCCCGTGCGCAGTCTGACGTACTGGTTTTCATGGTGAAAACATCAGCCTCAATGAACCCTTCTCCATTACAGCAATCGCACTGCTTGGTGCTGGCGGCGCTGCGCGAATAGTCCTCAAAGGCGAAAATGGCCAGCTGGCGCATAACCAGTGGTTTAACCTCTGAGGCCAGCTTGCGCAGCGCAGCCACCTTGTCGCATTTGGTCAGCGCGTACTCGGCCAGCAGCGCGATCGCCCTCTCCCGGTCGTTATGGCTGATCCCCATTTTGCCCAGGAAGGCGCTGTAACCCATCGCGGCGCGTTCCTGCGTCATGCCCATAGCGGCCATGATATCTGTGCCAGTCAGCGAGTCGGATCCAGTGGCGCGCGGGGAGTCGCTGATCATCGTCGATTTTGCGAAGTGGTATTTCACGGTGTTTTCGAGATTCATGCCCTGGTCCCTGCCATCTGGTAAATGCGAATAAAGTTGCGAAGGATGCGATAGTCCACCAGCACCGAGCCCGGGCGGCGATAAATGCGAAGGCGCTGCCAGCGCATGCGGAGTGATTCGATAAATTCAGGCTTCACGCAGCCTCCTGCTGTTTCAGTTCTTTGAGTTTTGCGCGGTACTCATCGCGGATCCGGATGTAGTCGTCGCGCTTCCATTTCGGTAGCTCATGCGGCCCCATCAGGGCATCAAAGCGGGCCTGGCCAATTTTGGCGATTAGCGCCGGGCGGTATGCGGTCAGGTTGCCGGAAAGGTGGTTATTACAGGGGGCACACTGGCGATGGCAGTTGTCTTCGTTAAAGCGCAGCTCCGGGTTCGCGCCGGTGGTGCGGAAATGCCCGGCGTGATACTGCCCGTCATGGTGGCGGCCGCAACTGATGCACGGAAGATGACGATCCCGGTACCGGATAAACTCGTTGAAAGCCTGCTGGGCTTGCTTGACGAAGTGACTTAGTGGCTTAACAGCCTGGCGGCGTTCGGCATCCAGTGCCCGCTGCTTTTTGGCCTCTTCGCGCTGGCGCTTCTTCTTAGCCCGCATAGCCTCGGCACGTTTCTTTGCGGTCTGCTCTTTGGCTATGACGGTGGCGCACTCGTAGCAGCAGACCACCTGGCCGTCACGGACCGGGTGGAACCACTGGCGGCAGGCTTCGTTTGCGCATTTGCGGCGGGGTTTCTTAGCCATGTTCAACCCCACGCCTTGCTTTGCCATACCCGGCTCGGGCGCGGCGGATGATTGCCCTCCGGCAGCAGGGCGCTGACGGTCCAGGTGACGCGATCCGGATTGAGGCTGCGCTCGACCTTAACGCCGCGACGGCGGTATTGCGCCAGCAGCTCTTCTGCCTGCGCCGTGGTGCAGTCTGAATGATAGAACCAGGTCTCTTTCATCGACTCAGCTCCCGAAGTGCTGCAGCTGGGCGGCGGCGTTCTCAGCCTCCGCTTCGCTGCGGAATGCGCGGGAGAGGATCCAGCGCCACAGCACGTCGAGCGCTGCGCGATAGAGCTGCTGGAACTCGAGTTCCTCCATACTGGCGAATGCGATGCTGCGGGGATGCTTGCGGAGGGTGCCGTCGGGCAGCTGGATGGCGTCGTAATGGCCAGCTTCCACAATCACCCAGTAACGATAGGCTTCAAACGATTTGCATATGCTGATGCTACCAGCGCGCTTATCAGCGATGAGGTCGAGGTATTGCTCAGCAGCATCCAGTAACGCACCCTCACTCCCACCGTATGAGGCCAGGAATTTAGAGTACCCGGTTACCAGCCTGCGCTCGTTAGATGAGATAGTCCCGCCGGTAGGCTCCCAATATTCAAAGCCCAGGTTAAGCAGCGCGAAAAATTTACGGTGGAAGGCCGGGTTACGTAGCTGGCGGAAGTCCGCCTCGAGTACCGCGCCCAGCTTACATTTTGAATGCAGAAAGTCGCTGGTCTCCGGCGTGGCGGGGATCAGGATTCCTGAGGACTGCTTGATGAGTTGTAACTGCTGCGCCATGGTGTTCTCCGTGGCGCATCGTGGTCAGGTTACCGGTTGTTCAGACCGGTATACCATTATGCTATTCAGGCACTAAAAAGGTCAATTGCAGGCTGATAACTCTCTCACGATCTCAACGAGCGCTTCTCGCGATGTAACGCGTTCGTCCGCAAGGAGATGCTTATGGCCAACCTCTGAGCGATTGCTGGAGAGTAGTACGCGATCCCCGGGTCTGAGATGAAACGAGCATACCGCTGTACCATCGGACCGGACCACCCGGTATAAATACTCCCCCCCATCAGGACACATCTCAGCCACAAAAACCCCCTTCTTTGCTATCAACAAATACGTCCTCCCGGCGGGGAGAAATCGTCCTCATAGAACCAAAATATCAAATCACGCAAATTTCCTAATAGGTTCGCCGGAAGAAAAATAAAAACTTTACTGGAGTGCTTCAACCACACATCGAATACTGTATAAATAAACAGTACACGCAATGATGTTAATGATCAACTTGTTAAACGTTTTAAGAGCAATGTGACGTCTTTCTATTCCCTCTGTAACCTATTGAATAAAAAAGCCACAACGCTGTGTGGCTTGCTTTTAGTTAGGTCAGCAGCAGTATAAGAAGGATGCCGGATCTGCATAAATTTTATCACTTCACACGATGACCGGATTCATCAACCACCTTCTCACCATCTTCTTTAATGAACGATCCTTTCTGTTGTTCAGGCAGTATAACCAGCACTATTTCCGACGGGCGGCAAAGGCGGGTTCCCAGGGGCGTGACTACAATAGGGCGATTAATCAGGATCGGACTCTGTAGCATGAACTCAACCAGCTGGCTGTCAGTGAACCTGTCTTCTGCAAGGCCGAGCTCTTCATAAGGTTCTACATTTTTGCGAACAAGATCCCTCACAGTTATGCCCATATCCGAAATGAGCTTCAGTAACTCCTCACGCGACGGCGGTGTTTCAAGGTACAGAATAACGGTAGGTTCAACACCGCTATTCCGGATCATCTCCAGCGTATTACGGGAGGTGCCACAGGCCGGATTATGATAAATGGTAATATTGCTCATATCAGTATCTCACTACAGTGTGAAAGAGAGACGTAACGCCAGCGCTGCAAGCGTCACAAACAGAACCGGCACAGTCATGATGATGCCTGTCCGGAAATAGTACCCCCATGTAACAGTCATGTTTTTCTGTGCAAGTACATGGAGCCAGAGGAGTGTCGCCAGGCTACCAATCGGGGTAATTTTTGGCCCCAAATCGCATCCGATAATGTTGGCGTAAATCATTGCTTCTTTAATAACACCTGATGCCGTACTGCCATCAATTGAAAGTGCGCCAATGAGTACGGTAGGCATATTGTTCATTATGGATGACAGGAATGCTGTGATGAAACCTGTTCCCAATGTAGTAACCCATAAGCCCTGTTCAGCGAGTACATTCAGCACACCGGACAGGTATTCTGTCAGTCCTGCATTCCTCAACCCGTATACCACCAGGTACATTCCTAGTGAGAAAATCACGATTTGCCAGGGCGCTCCACGCAATACTTTTCCGGTATTAATCGCATGTCCTTTTTTTGCCACAGCGAACAAAATTAACGCACCTGCTGCTGCGATTGCGCTGACAGGGATCCCCAAAGGTTCAAGCACGAAAAACCCGGCAAGAAGGAGCAGGAGCACAATCCAGCCTGTTCTGAATGTCGCCAAATCTTTAATGGCGCGGTCTGGCTCCTGTAGTTTCGACAGGTCATATACCGGTGGGATGTCCCTACGGAAAAAGAGATGCAGCATGACCAGCGTTGCCACAATGGCGGCAATATCGACCGGGACCATAACCGAGGCATATTCTGCAAATCCCATCTTAAAGAAGTCTGCCGAGACAATATTCACCAGGTTCGAGACTATTAGCGGGAGGCTGGCAGTATCAGCGATAAAGCCAGCAGCCATAACAAATGCCAACGTTGCCTGCTTGCTGAATCCCAGCGCCAGCAACATGGCGATAACTATGGGTGTCAAGATCAGCGCAGCACCGTCGTTAGCGAACAGGGCAGCTACAGCCGCACCGAGAAGCACAATGTAAGTAAAAAGCAGTCGTCCACGCCCATTGCCCCAACGGGATACATGAAGGGCTGCCCACTCGAAAAAGCCAGACTCATCCAGCAGGAGGCTGATGATAATCACAGCAATAAACGTCGCTGTTGCGTTCCACACGATATTCCATACTACCGGGATATCGTTGACGTGGATCACACCACTGACCAGCGCCAGAACTGCACCTATGCTGGCGCTCCATCCAATACTCAACCCTTTAGGCTGCCAGATCACCAGAACCAGCGTAAACATAAAAATCACACCTGCCACTAACATCGCTTACTCCATCACATATGATTTGCTACATGCATCCTATTTACTTAACACGTGCCTGGTATTGCCGATTTTAACCTGTCGCGGGTTTCATCCCGCAGGCAGTTCCAGGTGTCATCAATAATGGTCGCTGCCCAGGCTGGCATATGAGGAGACAAGCGATAGTGAACCCACTTCCCCTCCCTTCTGTCAGAAACAAGGCCATATTCCCTGAGTATCGCCATATGCCGCGAAATCTTGGGTTGCGACTCACCCATTGCTGCGCAGATGTCACATACACATAACTCTCCCGACTCCCTCAGCAGCATCACAATAGACAGCCTTGTTTCATCGGAAAGCGTTTTGAAAAGCAGAACCGGATGTAGCATTTTTATCTCCGATAGCGTTTAATTACACATATGGTAAATCATATATGTAATTATTTAAACAACCTTCAAAGCTGAGGAATGTACTGTGGAGAATTTTCCTGCACTCGACCCCGCGTATTTTGACAGGCACATCGCAGAGCATTTTCAGGCTCAGAACGCACCTAGCATACTGGTTTTATACGGCTCGGTACGCCAGCGCTCCTATAGCCGCTTTGCTGCTGAAGAAGCCGGCCGACTTCTGACGCAGATGGGCGCGGAAGTGAAGATATTTAATCCGTCAGGCCTGCCTCTTCCTGATGATGCTTCTGAGACCCACCCTAAGGTGGTGGAACTGCGTGAACTGGTTAGATGGTGCGACGGGATGGTCTGGAGCTCGCCAGAACGCCATGGTGCAATGAGTTCGGTTATGAAAGCTCAGATTGACTGGATCCCACTAAGTGAAGGCGCTGTCAGGCCATCACAGGGCAAAACGCTTGCTATTATGCAAGTGTGCGGAGGTTCGCAGTCATTTAATGCCGTCAATCAGATGCGGATCCTTGGTCGCTGGATGCGTATGTTCACAATTCCTAACCAGTCATCAGTCCCAAAGGCCTGGCAGGAGTTTGATGAGGATGGGCGCATGAAGCCATCCCCATGGTATGACCGAATTGTTGATGTCACCGAAGAGCTTTTCAAAATCACACTGATTTTAAAAAACCAGACAGAGTATCTTGCCGATCGCTACAGCGAGAGAAAAGAAAACCATAGTGAACTTTCAGCGCGTGTTAACCAGGCAAAAATCTGACCCTTCTAGCGCGCCGGGAGAGCCCCGGCGCTTTCAACCTATGCGTACACCAGTCCGACTTCGGCAGGCCAGACTGTTTCCGGCACGTCCACTAGCAGCAGACGCTCCAACTCAATGATGCGGCTGGTGGCGTATTGCAGGAGTAGGTCCATCAGTTGGCCTCCTGCTCTGCAACAAATTTCAGGATCTGGCGGATATGGGTGCTGCTTAAATCTTCATCGTTTTCCGGTGCTGCAATGCCTGCATTGGATAACGCCCGACGGATCAGAGAGAAATCAACACTTACCTGTAATAGCTGCGGCAGCTTAACGGTGAGAGTCCGCGCCTCCAGTTCGGCGACGCGCTTCTCTGCCTGCTCCAGCGCTGCCAGAACAGCAGTTACCGCCGGGGTATAGTTCCAGTATCTGCCAGAAGATCCAGACATCGCTGACTGCAGTTCAGCTTTTGCCTTCTCGATGCTAATACCACGCTCAGTCACTCCAGGCCTCCAGCTCGTTCTGAATCTCTTCGTCGATCTCGTCATTTGTGGCGTCTTGGTTGAGATAGTCCAGCGCTTCTTTGCGGTACTGCTCACGCCGGGTGACATACCAGGCCGAAAATGTCGGAGACCATCCGCTGTCATCACCGTTTTCAGCAAAAAAGTCATGCATAGCGTTGTTGTACGCTAGGTTGTCTACCATGCAATCAGCGGTGGTCAGGCCGCATTCACGTATGCATCCCCGCAGGTGGCGCTTACGCCAGTACGGTGAATACTTGGAGTCGCAAACGTCGCAGAACTGTACCTGCCAGCGACGGATGCAGCGGGCATTGAGTGATTTGCTCATACAATCTCCCCGTTGCGCAGCTGAGCGGCAGTGCCAGAGCACAACTCGATTGCGTCGTGATATGCAATCCGGAGATCTTCAGGGAGATGTTGAATGCTCATCTTGATATTGGCTGCAGCGCGTTCAACGCCCTGCGCTTTCAGCTCGTTAACCGCTGCTGCTGTAGCTGGCTGCCGCAATACCTCCAGTGCGTCAAACAGCAGCGCGGAGGCCGGATTCAGCGATCCCTGCACCGGCTTAATGCCGCTGGCGCTGTACTGCCAGACCAGCTGGCCGATGATTTCGGCGCGAGCCACGTTGTCCGCCGTCAGCGCGTCGCACTGCTTCGTCTTTTCGCGCAGCGCAGCCGTGGTGCAATCCAGCCGTTCGGCCAGGCGAGTTATCATCTTTGCAATATCGATCAGCGGCATGTCGCTAGACATCAGCCGTGCAAATTGATGGCCTGCAGCCACCAGCTCTTTGTTGTTCGGTTCACTCATGCCCGCGCACTCCCAAAAATTTTATGAATTTCGTAGCCCTGCCAGTTTTGACGGCAAACGTCCGCGATGGACGGCCTTGCTGGTGCTGGTTGTAATGCTTTCGCTGGCCGCTTTGCTTTCGCTGGTGGCTTTGGTTTTGCTGCTGGAGCTTTGGCTCCTTTCGCTGGCGGTTTTGCTTTTGCCGCTGGTGCTGGTTTGGAGCCTTTGATTTTTTCCTGCCAGCACTGCACCAGCTCGTATTCCGGATGCTGTGGTTTGCCGATGTTTTTTACGAGCCCAGCCATGCGCAGACGCTTGAGACGGTCGTAGGCCTCGCGGATGTCGCAGCCGAGCAACCTCCGGATCTGGCGGGGTGTTGCCGGGCCGTTTGTCTCGATGAAATCGACAATGGCCTTTTGCTTCGGTTTTAAGCGATTGCACATGGTCAAACCCTCCCCTGTTCCTGGCGGCGTTTGTACTCGGCCATCAGCATCTCTGCGGGCGTCGGCCCCCGGTCCTGGTTCGGTGCTACCAGCGCGCGGCGGACCGGCGGGATCGGCTTGCCGTCAGCAACACGCTTTTCCCAGTGCGCCAGCAGGTGCCCGGCTTCGCTGAGCAGTTCTTTTTCGTTCATCTGACGGTCAACGCCGCGGCGGCGCAGCTCCAGGCAAACGTGATACAGCAGCGGCTGTGGCCACGGGTATTGCTCGCTGGTGGGGTATTTGAAAACCAGTTTCCGCCACTTCCAGAATTCGGTCATGACATCCGCCGGACTCACGCCGAGCAGACCCTTGCCCTCACGGCACCAGGCGACGAACTGCCCCGGCGACGGCCAGAACGGTGACACGCTGGCGCGTGCTTTCTGCATCCCGGCCACCAGTTGTTCGCGGCTGCGGATACCGTTTTCGGCGAACGTGGCGATCCACTGCTGTTTGGCTGTCCGCTCATCCGCCTCGCTGCGCAGGTTGGTCTGCGTGGAAGCCGGGAATACCTGCTTGAGCTGGCTAAACAGCAGATCCACCATGCGCTCGGCATCGCTGTTAATCACCTTGGCCTTCTCGCGACCACCGCCCGCCATACGCGCCAGCATTTCGCCGTCGCGGCTCTGTGCTGCATGAAACAGTTCGTGGTTCATATGAAATCCTTCCAGGCTTCAGGGCTGTTCCAGTGCGCGTCACTGGCCGGTGCGTCGCTGATGGGCTTACGGATGGCAGCGTCGCGCTGGAGGCTCAGCGTGTCCCACTTAGCACGGAGTTTTGCAGGCGAGAGGATGTTCGTGTGCCAGAACGCATCTTTGCTGGCCCACTGGAAGAGCTCGCAGATCTCGCGATGGCTACGTCCGTCGAGGTCACGCATCAGGCGTACGTCATTAGCCCAGGCAGCCAGAACGGGTTTCTTCGGGAAGGGCTTAACTTTTTCGAGTAGGGCAAGGATCCACTCAGCGCATTGCTGGTCTGCTGCTGTACCCCACTTGGTGAAATTGGGGGTGTAAATCACTGCATCAGGATGAGCTGATAAAAACGACTTCAGGCGGTCGTCTGAGGATTCGCCAGAATTCTCGGACGATGATCTTTTAATATTGTTATTGTTATAGTCTTGGGTGGCTACCGTTTCCGGGAAGGATTTTCCCGATTTCGGGAAGGATTTTCCCGTTTTCGGGAAGAGTTTTCCCGTTATCGGTTTGTCTAAAATCCAGGCAGAAAGGTCGGTATTTATACCGACAATTTTCATCACGCCCTGCTTGTTACTGAAGATAATTCCACGTTCAGCCAGGGAGCTGATCGCATCAGAAACATGGGTATCTGCCAGGCCTGTAAGACTGGAAATTACGGTATTCGTAACCCGGTCCTGTTTCTTGTTCCATCCGTAGGTCAGCCAGATCACCGCCTCCAGGCACTGCCATTCACGCCCTGACATGCGCAGGCGCGGCTTCAGCTTCTGAATCTCGTTGGCGATCCTGGTGTACCCGTTGGACAGGTCGGCCATAGGACCTCCTGTTTGATCGGTTTTCATGGGAAAATTGATTACTTCAGCCATGTTTGACATACTGTTCTCCGCAATTACCCCTAGTTTTTGCAACCGAAAGCCGTTGCTGTTCCACCAGCGCGGCTTTCACCCTTTTCAGACCTGTCATACAGCCCCCAGCATCGTTGTTACCATTGCCATTAGCGGCCCGGCCAGATCAGGCTCAAGCCGAAACATGGACACGATCCCCTCGCTCATTTCCTTCAGCTTCTGATGCCTGGGCGCATTCAGTAAAATGGCCTGCTTCGCCTCAGCCACCTCCTTTTCGGCAAGCGCCAGACGCATCAGCTTGCATTCACCGCCAACCAGCGCGCCGCGATGCTCCAGCGGCAGAACGGCCAGAATGGCGGGCGTCAGCTGGCGAATCCGATCCCGGCAGTCGTCGGTGTCGAAACGATTATCGAGCCAGCGGAAAAGTTTCTGCCGGGCGCGGCTGATATCTTCCGGAAACTCGATCCCCACCCCGCCGCCGCTGCGCCACTGATCCACGATGTGAGCAGCTACAGCGTCCTGCCCCGCTGCCGCTGCCCAGGCACGTACGGCGTCGCGGATATCGCTATGGTTGGGCAGGGTGTCAGCGCTTTGAGAGCGATTTATCATCGCTGCCTGCAAAAACGGGTTACTCTGCTGATATGTAAGTGTTTGCATTGTTAAAGCTCCCGTTGTGGTAAACCATCGGTGGGATTGGGGTATGCCAGTGGATCAATTTCATGCGGAGTCACTTGCCAGTCGAGAAGCTGGCAAAGCGGAATAATTCGCTTTTGCGGTACTCCATTTGCATAGATCCATTTGCCGACAGCCTGGCCGCTGATCCCAAAGTGCTTGGCGATATGAGCTCGCGATGCGGCTTTGCTTATTTTTTCTTGCGTCTCTTTGTTCATGTGGTCTCCTTCAGTGAATGAATCGAAGCATACCTAATGAAAGTTATTGTTTCAACATGACGAAAGATATTGTTTTGATGCTAAGCGAAACTATAGGTTGTAAAATGCGCATATGAATGAGATTCCATTTCCAATCTTTGCTAAAAGAATTCAAGAAGTTATGACAGAAAACGGCTGGTCGAAGAGCGATCTCGCCAAAAAGGTCATGCTTTCGCATACTGCTGTTCAAAACTGGGCTAAGGGTAAGAACGTTGCCAGTGGTGATAGGTTGAAACGGTTATCAGCAGTTACAGGAAAACCAGAGCACTGGTTTTTCATGGATCCTGACCAGGACAAAGAAGATTCGGATGTAGTGCCATCAACTGTGAAGCTAGATGAAAAGGAACAGGCGCTGTTATCGCTCTTCAACCAGCTGCCTGAGGCTGAGAAATTGCGCCTTATCCTCCATACTAAAACTGTCCTTCATGAGATAGAACTTCTTAAGAGTGATGTTTTCGACATCATCAACAGCTCTAAACAATAAATGCCCTAAACAACAAATAACTTAAAACTAAAATCACATGGTGCCTTCGACGGTGCCATTTTTTTTGCCCCTATCGAAAGTTTTACTTTCTTACTCTTTACATGCGAAACTTTATGTTGCAATATTACCTCATTGACAACACGCGCAGCGTTGTCAGGTTAAACAAACGTTCTGACGCCGGGAAAGACCGGGAGGAGATTAGATGAAAGGCAATACGAAGAAAACGGGTATGTATGGGTTTGGGGCATGCTGGGCTCGTAAATTTGACTCACGCCAAAAGCCAATGCAACTCCCTAGTTCACGGACAGATGGCGGGAAAGGATCAAACAGCCCTGAAGCAAAACATCATCGCCGCGCCCAGCAGAGATTCAACAAAACAGGCGGCATTCCTCGCGGCAAAGCCTACGTGAAAATGTACCGCCTGGGATATCGCAGTGAGAGCCGAAAAGACCTTATGCGAGCGACTCAATAGGTTTCAGGGCTAGTGGTTGATCATGTTCCGGCACATATCGCTCTTTGACGATAACTGCCAATTTTTGTTTAGCCACAGGGTCGTCAGTTGAAGTAACGAGGCTGTTTATCTGTTCTGAAAGTGAAAACCATCCGTGTGTATCGCAAACATAAACTACTGATGGAACTTCACGAATAGTTGGTGGAATTACTTTGATGTTAACCAACTGATTTGTCTGGTTAAAAGACAAAGCGCCTTCACCACAAATAGGACATGGCTTAGTTACTGATTTCATAGTTATTCCTTGCTGGCTGTGTGAGAACTACCAGCATACCACCGAGCCTGAAGTGGATAAAAGACAGGCATAACAAAGGAGGATGAGATGGGAACTACCAATCAGGCAGTACCAAACAGCGGGAAAGCAGTAGCGATGCGCAACAGCCGCACCGGCGCAGCTTGGCTCGTCTCGTTTAATCATATCGAAGGCATGTACTGGCATGAACCGCAGGGCAACCTGCGCCACATTCGCCGCCCGTATGCCGCCCGCAATATTGAGCCGCATCTGGTACCGGCGGGGACACACTGATGAATACGTTATTCGCGTTAGTGCTGACCGTGGGCATGACCAATGGCGATTTTCAGGATGTGGTGCTGGGTGTGTATGAAGACCAGCGCCAGTGTGAAGCGGCAGCTGTTGAGCAGCATGTTGCGGGCGAGTGTTTCGAAGTAGAGCGCATTGTCCGTAACGGCGAACAGCCCGCCTTGACCCTGTAACGAATAAACCCGCCGAAGCGGGCTCTCCGTCCGGTGACCGACCAAAGTACACCGGAAATTTTAAACCACCCAAGCAATGGCGGCTTATACAGCGCCGGGGATCTTACAACCCAAAGGAGCTTAGACGCAATGAACACCTATGCGTTTGTGATTAAAGCTAAGGCAAAATCAGAGAAGAAAAACCTCTTCTGCTGGTTATCTGCAAAATCCGACTCTCGCGCAGAACGCGAGATCCTCAACATTCTCGACGACGCCGATATTGCTATTGGCCGTGGTGCTGACTACCAGCTGCCGCAGCGCACCAACTGGCATGTCGCTGACGATCTGCCGGAAGAAGGCATACTGGATGATACCTGGTGCGACCGCTATACCCTGGGTGAAGATGGTCGTTCGTGGTGTCCCGTACTGGGCGAAGCTGGCGGAACTGCTGCGCCTGTAGTAAACGTTGAAGCCCAGCCTACCCAGCCGGCTGCCGCCGATGCGGACCTCCGCCCCCTGTCTCGCCTGCGTCTCATCCAGCGCCTCTTAGCGCATCTTATGCATGATACCGAGCTGGACCAGATCACCCTGGAGCAGCACATCGAGATCGGAGTAATGGAAGGCAATGATGAAGATTGCTTTGTCCAGGCATTGCGGCAGGTTATCGAAGACACTCCGGAAATCCGTGAGCTTTCTGCGCACGTGGAATGGAAGCTGATAAAAGCGGTTAAAACGGTGTTCCCCCAGGAACAGAGCCACGAAGCCGAACGTATCGCCATTTTCGTTAAAGTTTGGGTGCATGCTGATGCCAGTGATCGAGCCCAGCTGGTTGAGGCCTGGCTGAGCGGCGAACTCCCCGCCCATGAACTCGCCGACATCATCGAACCTGGTGATGATGCACCTGCTTCCAATGAAGACGTTGTGCAGGAAGGTTCAGCAGAAGCTGCGGCGTACGCTGAAGAGCTCGTACAGTCATTTCGTGAAAAAGATATGACCGAGCTGCACGCCGTCCCTACGCTGCCGTTCCGTCACCGCCTCCTCGCGCAGTTTATTACCGAGAAGGAATACGCGTACCACATCGACAATGAACAGCTGAATACTGTGCGCCAGCTGGAAATGGACACCGATAACTCCTACGTGCAAAACCTGCTGCTTGCCGCCGAGAATGTCGAGGGGATGAAAAAGCTCAGGGACTTCGAGTTCTGGAGGCTCACCGACGCTGTTAAACGTGTATTCCCTGCTGAAAAAGCGACGCCTGATTTATCCCTCATGCTCCAGTTCATGAAGGCCTGGAAAACGACGGACTATATCGATCGCGGCCTGCTCGCTAAGGAATGGATCAACGGTAACCGGGTATCAACCATTCAGCGCACCGACACCGGCACGAACGCGGGCGGCGGCATTAAAACCGACCGTAATGCAGACTATGAGCATACGCTGGACACACTGGATATTGAGATCGCCTGCGCAACTCTGCCGATGGATTTTGATATCTACAATATCCCCGGATCTATTCACCGCCGGGCTAAAGACATCGTTGCTGCAAAAGAAAGTCCGTGGAAGGAGTGGTCTGCCGCACTGCGTAAAACTGCGGGCATTCTGGATTACTCGCGAGCTGCAATTTTTGCGCTCATCCGCGAAGCGTCCTCAGGCATAACACCGTTCCCGGATCGTATGACTGGCTATATCAGCGCGACGCTCAATGAATATAAGCATGATACACCTGAGGCCAGAATTCTCGCCGCTGCGCGTCAGATTGACAGTGCTGCCGTGGTTGCCGGAGTCATTCAGGGCACCGAGCCGGTGGAAAGCCTTGACGCGCTCTCTACAGATTATGCTGTTGTCGGGAAAGCTGCTGCAGAAGCCGCGCAGTCCCACCAGCGCGTCACCGTCGCTCAGCCAGAAGTAGCAAACCTCGGCGGCGGCGTGTTCTCTATCGAAGGCCTGCTGGGTGAAAAAGAAAACCCGGTCATCAAAACCCCCTCAAATGAAGTCGCAAAACAGGAAGCGGAGAGCATCGTACATGTGCAGATGGAAGAGACTGACCCGAGCAAAGTCGAAGCTGGTGCTGAAGTATCAGCGATCGAGGGCGCTGATGCAGCTGCTGCGCCAGCAGGCGATGTAAACCCTGCGGATATTCTCGCCGCCGCCGCTCCGAGCCTGGCGCATCACGATCAGACCGAAGTTAACCAAAACCCGGAAAATGTGCATCAGAATGGCGCTTCTGTGAATCAAAACACCCCTGAAGCGCATCAAAACGCCGTAAAAGTGAATCAGGACGCACCGGAAGCGCAACTGGACGAACCGGCCGCCGCATACCCAGCCTATTTCGAGCCGGGCCGTTATGAGGGGCTGCCGAACGACGTTTACCACGCTGCGAACGGGATCAGCAGCACTATGGTGAAAGACGCCCGCGTCTCCCTGATGTATTTCGAAGCGCGCCACGTCTCTAAGACCATCCAGAAGGAGCGGTCGAAGGTTTTGGACATGGGCAACCTGGTGCATGCACTGGCGCTGCAGCCGGAGACGCTGGCCGCCGAGTTCAGCATTGAACCGGAGATCCCGGCAGGTGCGCTCACTACCACGGCTACGATCCGCGCCTGCATCGACGAGTACAACGCCAGCCTGCCGCCGCAGCTGAACGCTGACGATATCAAAGCGCTGCTGGAGGCCCATAACGCCACCCTGCCCGCGCCGCTGCCGCTGGGCGGATCAGCCGAGGAAACCTACGCATCGTATGAGCAGTTGCCTGAGGAATACCAACGTATTGAGAACGGCACTAAGCATACCGCCACGGCTATGAAAGCGTGCATCAAAGAGTACAACAACACATTGCCCGCCCCAGCGAAAACCAGCGGCAGCCGTGACGCGCTCCTTGAGCAGTTGGCGATCGTCAATCCTGACCTGGTCGCGCAGGAAGCACAGAAGCCCGCGCCGCTGAAAGTGTCCGGTACCAAAACGGATCTGATTCAGGCGCTCAAGGCGGTCCGCCCGGATGCCGTATTCGCCGACGAGCTGCTGGAAGCCTGGCGCGAGAACCCGGAAGGAAAAGTGTTGGTGACCCGCCAGCAGCTGGAAACCGCGCTGGCCATCCAGAAAGCGCTGCTGGCACACCCGACCTCCGGAATGCTGCTGACGCACCCGAGCCGCGCCGTAGAGACCAGCTATTTCGGCATTGACGAAGAGACAGGTCTGGAAATTCGAGTGCGCCCGGACCTCGAAATCGATCTGGACGGCGTCCGCATCGGTGCCGACCTCAAAACTATCAGTATGTGGGATGTGAAAGCGGATGCGCTTAAAGCCCGGCTGCGTCGCGAGATCCGGATGCGTGATTACCACCTGAGCGCGGCCATGTACTGCGAAACTGCGGCGTTGGATCAGTTCTTCTGGATTTTCGTCAACAAAGACGAGAACTACCACTGGATCGCCATCATTGAGGCATCAAACGAGCTGCTGGAACTGGGCATGTTGGAATACCGCAAAACCATGCGTGCTATCGCTGCCGGGTTCGACACTGGAGAGTGGCCAGCTCCGATCACCGACGATTACACCGATGAACTTGACGACTTCGATCTGCGCCGCCTTGAAGCGCTGCGCGACCAGGCATAAGGGGAATGACCATGGAAAATACGAACATCATCACAGCAGAACAGCAGGCACCGAACACCATTTCTGCCAGCAACGCTATTTTCAACGTGCAGGCGCTTAGCCAGCTTACTGCCTTTGCCAACCTGATGGCTGACTCTCAGGTTACCGTACCGGCTCATCTGGCAGGAAAGCCCGCCGATTGCATGGCGATCGTCATGCAGGCGATGCAGTGGGGCATGAACCCATACGCGGTGGCGCAAAAAACTCACCTGGTCAATGGCCAGCTGGGTTATGAAGCGCAGCTTGTTAATGCCGTAATTACCAGTTCAAGCGCCATTCATGGCCGATTCCATTATCGCTACGGCGGTGACTGGGAACGTTGCACCAGAACAAAAGAAGTTAGCCGCGAGAAAACCGGTAAGAATGGCAAATACACCTCCATCGAGCGCGTTCGCGACTGGACTGATGAAGATGAAGTTGGGCTGTACATTCAGGTCGGAGCCATTCTTCGTGGCGAAAGTGAAATCACCTGGGACAAGCCTCTTTACCTGTCTCAGGTGGTTACCCGCAATTCGCCTCTGTGGGTTTCAAAACCAGACCAGCAAATAGCTTATCTTGGGGTGAAGTACTGGGCGCGGCTCTACTGCTCACATGTGATCCTCGGCGTTTACACGCCTGATGAGCTGGAGCAGCGCACAGAGCGTGAAATCAATCCTGCACCAGCACAGCGCGTGAGCCTTGCTGATATCAAAGGTGACAGCGTAACTACTCACAGTGCGCAGGAATCTTCCGCCAACATCGATGCTATGGCGGATGAATTCCGGGATCGCATTGAAGCTGCTCAGGACGTGGATGGTGCTAAAGCTCTACGTGCCGACATCGAAACCGCTAAAGCGACGCTAGGATCCGCCCTGTTCACTGAGCTGAAAAACAAAGCCGTTAAGCGCTATTACCTGGTTGATGCCCGTAACAAGGTGGAGGCGGCGATCAACTCCCTGCCTCAGCCCGGCGAACCAGATGCTGCTGAGCAGTTCGCCAAAGCCGAGCAGGCACTTGCGGCGGCGAAGCGCCACCTTGGCGACGAGCTGTATGACCAGTTCGCCGTTACCCTGGACGATATGAAGCCGGAATACGTGGCCTGAGGGAGGCGGGAGGGGCAACCCTCCCGGTAACGAGATGAGCGAGAAACAAACCCGCTGGAGCGTTGAGGAACTGCGCCTACTGCAGACGCACAACAACCAGCAAATCGCAGAGCTGACCGGCCGCCCGTTGGTTGAAGTAGAGGATCGCCGGCTGCTGGCGAATATCGAGCGGAACTGCTGGGACGTATGGGATCCGGAGAATACTGAATGAGGCTGATTAACCGAAGCAGGAAAGATTCGCCGCTGGCGCGCCGGGCATGTGATGCCGCGCTGGCCCGTCATGTTGAACGGTTCGGCGATTACGCCAGCCGGGCTACCAGTAGCGAATACACAGTGCTGGTGGACGGGGCCAAGATCAAAGTTGAGGTGGAAAACCGCAGCACGAGCTACGTGGCCACGGCGATCACCGGCGCACGTCGGCTGCGCCGTGTGGCCGGTCGGATGTCTTGATATCGAAATATCATCAACGTGCGATCAGCATAGTTATACTCGTGCTGATCGCCAGGTACTTCATATGGCACAAGTAATTTTCAATGAAGAGTGGGTTGTTGAGGAAAGGCTCACTGCCAGAACGGGCCTTGATAACCGTCAGATCGAAAAATATCGTCAAGGGTGTTGGATTGAGGGCGTGCACTTTAAACGCGTCTCACCATCAGGGGAAAAAACATTGCGCGGCATTACCTGGTACAACTACCCCAAGATCAACCAAATGATTCAGGATGCATAAGATGTCTGATTTGCCCAAGGGCGTGGAGATAAGAGGTCAAAGCATCCGGATCTGGTTCATGTATAAAGGTAAGCGTTGTCGCGAAGTACTCAAGGGGTGGCTTGTCACCCCTGCAAATATCAAAAAAGCGGGTCAGCTGCGTATGCTGATTGTCAGTGAGATCAACCTCGGCCAGTTCAATTACCGCTCGCGTTTTCCTGACTCTAAGCAGGCGCAAGCCGTTCAAAAAACGCTCATTATAAACACGTTCGGCGAGCTTGCTGACACCTGGCTAAAAAATCGTGAAATTGAGCTCTGCGCAAACACCCTGCGTAAAACAGGCTCGCAGATATCAACGCTTAAAGCGGTCGTAGGCAAGAGCACAGTCATCAGGGAGATTAGCTATAACGATGTGCTTCGCTACCGCAGTGAGCTACTGCATGGCTCAACCCTGTATCCTCTGGACAGGCGCTCAAATAAAATCGGGCGCACTGTGCGTACGGTCGATAATTACATCTCTTTGCTTTGCTCTCTTCTGCGCTTTGCCTATAAGTCTGGATTTACTGAGAGCAAGGCATTTGAAGGCGTCAAGAAGCTGCAGAAGAGCAACACCAAACCGGATCCTTTGATGCGAGAGGAACTTGCGAAGCTCATGTCAGCTTTGAGCGGTCAGAGCCATAATATGTGGAAGTTCGCGGTGTATTCCGGGCTCAGGCATGGTGAACTCGCCGCGCTTGCATGGGAAGATATCGATCTCAAGGCGGGTACGGTAAACGTCTCCAGGAACCTGAACACCCTGGGGATGTTTGGGCCACCCAAGACGCAGGCAGGCATCCGAACACTGCAGCTTCTAACGCCAGCGCTGGACGCCCTAAAAGAACAAAAGAAGCTGACAGCCGGGTTTCCTGAAACAGAGATCGTTTTCTATCATCGTGAATACGGCCTGACGGAGAAGCAGCAACTTCGTTTCGTTTTTATGCCCCGGCCAGCAAAGGGAAAGCAGAAGCCTTATTATTCGTTGTCCAGTATCGGGTCAAGATGGAACGCCAGTGTAAAACGTGCTGGCATTCGTCGCCGTAATCCGTACCATACACGCCACACATTTGCATGTTGGCTTTTGTCCGCAGGCGCAAACCCGTCTTTTATAGCCAATCAGATGGGGCACGAAAACGCGCAGATGGTTTACGAAATATACGCGTCCTGGATTGAAGATCTGAACACTGAGCAGGTGGCCATGCTTAACGATAAGCTCGCGTTTTAATTCGTTTTGTCCCGTCTATGCCCCATTGAAGATTTGAGTGATTAATAAATGTCGCAAAATCAAGAAGTTAACAAGAAAGAGCAGTACAACGTAAACAAATTGCAGAAGCGCCTGCGCCGTAACGTGGGCGAAGCCATTGCCGACTTCAATATGATTGAGGAAGGCGATCGCATTATGGTGTGCCTCTCCGGCGGTAAGGACAGCTACACCATGCTGGAGATCCTGCGCAACCTGCAGCAGAGCGCGCCGGTTAACTTCTCCCTGGTAGCGGTCAACCTCGACCAGAAACAGCCGGGCTTCCCGGAGCATATTCTGCCTGCCTATCTGGAGCAGTTGGGCGTCGAGTATAAGATTGTCGAAGAGAATACCTACGGCATCGTGAAAGAGAAGATCCCGGAGGGGAAAACCACCTGTTCACTCTGCTCACGCCTGCGTCGCGGCATTCTCTACCGCACCGCAACGGAGCTGGGCGCGACTAAAATCGCCCTCGGCCATCACCGCGACGACATCTTGCAGACGCTGTTCCTGAACATGTTCTACGGCGGGAAAATGAAAGGTATGCCGCCGAAGCTGATGAGCGATGACGGCAAGCATATTGTCATCCGTCCCCTGGCCTACTGCCGTGAGAAGGACATCGAGCGTTTTGCCCAGGCCAAAGGCTATCCGATCATCCCTTGCAACCTGTGCGGCTCCCAGCCGAACCTGCAGCGCCAGGTGATCGCCGACATGCTCCGCGACTGGGATAAGCGCTACCCGGGCCGCATCGAAACCATGTTTAGCGCCATGCAGAACGTGGTGCCGTCGCACCTGAGCGATATCTCACTGTTTGACTTTAAAGGTATTACTCACGGTTCGGAAGTAGTGGACGGTGGCGATCTGGCGTTTGACCGTGAATCCATTCCTATGCAGCCTGCGGGCTGGCAGCCGGAAGAGGATGAGACGCTGCTGGATGCCCTGCGCCTCAACGTAGTGGAAGTAAAATAATACGATGGCTCTCCGGTAGACGATCGCCGGAGAGCCTGATTTCTGCCCTTCTCTGCCCTACTTCAGCAGCATGACCCGGCAGCTCTTGCCTTTGATCTTACCGCTCTGTAACTGCTTCCACGCCTGGCGAGCAACGCTCTGCCGCACCGCAACGTAGACGTGTGCCGGATGCACGGTGATCTTGCCGATATCCGCCCCGTTTAATCCCATGTCACCAGTCATCGCGCCCAGCACGTCGCCCGGACGCATCTTGGCTTTTTTACCGCCGTCGATCACCAGCGTCGCCATCTCCGCTTCCAGCGGCACTACCTTAACGTTGGCGGGCGCGTTGAGCCAGTTCAGCTTGATCTGCAGCATCTCGGCAAGAATATTGGCGCGCTGCGCCTCTTCTGGGGCGCAGAAGCTGATGGCCAGGCCGCTGTTACCGGCGCGAGCGGTACGCCCGATGCGGTGCACGTGCACTTCCGGATCCCATGCCAGCTCGTAGTTCACCACCAGCTCAAGGGATTTAATGTCCAGGCCGCGGGCGGCGACGTCGGTGGCTACCAGCACGCGGGCGCTGCCGTTGGCAAAACGCACCAGGGTCCGGTCGCGATCGCGCTGCTCAAGATCGCCATGCAGGGCCAGCGCCTCCTGGCCTGCGTCGTTCAGCGCGTCACACACCTCCTGACAATCCTTTTTGGTATTGCAGAACACCACACAGGAGGCAGGCAGATGCTGGCTGAGCAGCTTCTGTAGCAGGCCAATTTTGCCATGGCGCGATACCTCAAAGAACTGCTGCTCGACGGCAGGCAGCGCATCAACGGTGTCAATTTCAATGGTCTGCGGCGAACGCTGAACGCGGCCGCTGATCGCCGCGATGGCTTCCGGCCAGGTCGCGGAAAAGAGCAAGGTCTGGCGCGATGCAGGCGCAAAGCGGATCACCTCGTCAATGGCGTCGCTGAAGCCCATATCCAGCATCCGGTCCGCTTCATCCATCACCAGCGTTTGCAGAGCATCGAGGTTAACAGTACTTTTTTGCAGGTGATCCAGCAGGCGGCCCGGCGTGGCAACAATAATATGCGGCGCGTGCTGCAACGAGTCGCGCTGCGCGCCAAAGGGTTGGCCGCCGCAGAGGGTCAAGATTTTGATATTCGGCATATAGCGCGCCAGGCGGCGCAGTTCGTTCGCGACCTGATCTGCCAGCTCGCGGGTTGGACAGAGGATCAGAGACTGGGTCTGAAAGCGGCTGGCATCGATGTGCTGCAGCAGGCCCAGGCCAAACGCCGCCGTTTTACCGCTGCCGGTTTTTGCCTGCACGCGCACATCCTGACCGGCAAGGATCGCGGGCAGCGCCGCAGCCTGTACGGGCGTCATGGAGTGATAACCCAGCTCGTTAAGATTATCGAGCTGGGCTGTGGGCAGCGTATTGAGTGTTGAAAAAGCGGTCACAATATTTTCTCGCGGTAAAAGGCTACGTCAGCAGGCGCGTATCCTCTCAGATCTGCCTCTTTAACGCGACATTTTAATCGGCTCCTCGTTAGGCGGCGGATCGGGCAACGGCTGCGGGCGGGGAATAGGCTCGGGAACCGGGACCGGATCGGTCGGTACGGGATCGGCAGGCAGAGAGTCAGTGGGATTCACTAAGGTAAGGCCGGACATGTTTACCTCCTGGTGTTGGCATCGCTCTCTTTAAGGGTAGAAGGTGATGAACAAGAGGCAAAAAAAAGCCGACTATTATAAGTCGGCGTCGTACGAATCAATTGTGCTATGCAGTAATTCAAAAAAGGAAGTAAGACAATATGGAGCGCAACGCCCATCGCTTGACGTTGCATTCACCTGCGAGATAGATATTGCCCTGATTCGCCTTTTTGTTTATTGATTTCGCGCAAGTAAAACGGCGTTTCTATGTTCATATTTTGTTAAAAATGTGAAATTTTACAGCCATTTACTGCGATGCAGCCACCATGTGACTCCGCCGATCAGCACCACCAGCATCAGGCAGAACAGCGGGAATCCCATATGCCACTCACCGCCGGGGATCCCACCCAGGTTCACGCCAAACAGACCGGTTAAAAAGGTGCTGGGTAAAAAGACCATTGCCATCAGCGACATGGTGTAGCTTCTGCGCGTCAGCGACTCCTGCATCACTTGGGTGATCTCATCGGTCATGACGGCGGTGCGGGCAATACAGGCATCGATTTCATCCAGGCCACGTCCCAGCCTGTCGGCGATATCCTGCATCCGGCGACGCTGATCGTCATTCATCCACGGAAAACGCTCGCTGGCCAGCCGGGCATAGACGTCGCGCTGGGGAGCCATATAGCGGCGCATGACGATGAGCTGCTTGCGCAGCAGAGCAAGAAAACCGCGCGGCGGGATCTGCTGATCGAGCAGATTATCTTCCAGGTCGATGATCTTATCGTGCAGCTCTTCAATAAACTCGCTGGCGTGATCGGTTAGCGCGTCGCAGACGTCCACCAGCCAGCCGCCGCAGTCCACCGGCCCGGTACCCTCCTCCAGATCCTTGACCACGTCGTCCAGCGCCAGCACTTTTCGCTGGCGGGTAGAGACAATAAGCCGCTCATCCATATAGAGACGCATGGCGACAAGCTGATCGGGACGCTCGTCAGTGCTGCCGTTGATGCAGCGCAGCGTGATTAACGTCCCTTCGCCCATACGGGTAACGCGCGGGCGCAAGCTTTCACCAGCAAGCGCATCACGTATGTTATTAGGCAGCAGCGGCGTGGATGCCAGCCACTGAGCGCTCTCCGGCTGGGTATAGTTGAGATGCAGCCAGCACGGATGGGCACCGTCAATAACGTCGTCATCCCCCAGCGGCTTTACGCCACCCTTGCCATCCAGCAGCCATGCAAAAACCGCATCCGGCACGTTAACGTCCGATCCCTTAATCGCCTCCACGGCTCCTCCACATTTAGCATGCTAATAGTGACAGTCTAGCCGGGCGGCGAAAGTAAGTAATCTGAAAATTAGCCATTGCACTGAATTTGCAGGGGAAAAGGTGAGTTTTCCGCAGGTGCAGAGCCTGCCAGGCGGAAGTTGCGCGTTCTGCTTTGCAGCTCAATCACCTGACGCTTGAGCACGTCGGAGGATCCAGCCAGCTCGTCGACCATCGTGGCGTTGCTTTGCGTGACGCGCTCCAGCTCGGAGAGCGCCTGGGTGATCTGCGCGATGCCCTTCTCCTGCTGTAGCGTCGCCACGGAAACTTCATCCATCAGCTTGCTCAATACACCGGAGCCGGAGACGATCTCAAGCATGTTCTTTTCCGCCTCATCAACAATGGTCACGCCCTGGGAGACGTTTTGCGCGGTGACGTCAATCAGTGATTTGATGCTCTTTGCCGCCTCGGCGCTGCGGTGAGCAAGATGACGTACCTCACCGGCCACCACCGAGAAGCCTTTACCGTGCTCCCCTGCCCGTGCCGCTTCTACCGCCGCATTCAGCGCCAGAATATTCGTCTGGAAAGCAATACCGTCAATCAGGGAGATAATTTCCGTCATCTGGCGCGCGCAGTCGGTAATGGATTGCATATTGGCCGCCACCTGCGTCATCAGCTCGCCCCCCTGACGTGCGCAGCGGGTCGCCTCACCTGCCTGCTGGCTGGCGAGTTGGGTATTGCCCGCGTTATTTTTGGTGCTGGCTGCCATCTGCTCCATGCTGGATGCCGTCTGGATAAGCGCCGCCGACTGCTCCTCGGTCTTTACCGACAGTTCGGTACTGCGAGCAGCAAGCTGTTCAGAGAGATCCATTGCGGACTGGGAGGAGGCCCGAATTTCACGTACCAGGGTGGCGATGTTGCTGGCGAGGCTGTTAATGCCGGGGATCAGTCGTCCTGCGCAGTTGTTGCCAAACTCAGGGATCGTCGCAGACAGGTTGCCCGCCGTGACGTCATCAATACTCTTTTTCACCGTATTAATAGGCGAGACGAGATAGTTCGTCAAGTATAGCCACATAAATGAAAGGGTTAAAACAGTTACCGTGCAAATTAGCAGTAGCAGAGTGCTATTTTTTGTGAGAACTATCACTAATATATTCACCAGCCCAAATGAAACAAGCAGGGATATCATTATGAACGTGCGCACACTCATATTTCGGAACATAAAAAGCACCATTGTACATCAGCAGGAGATAGCGGTTTTATATCATCGGAAATAGGCTTTTTCACCACTATTTTTAATAGTTATTATGTTTGCCGTTAAGTGATACCAATTTGTAGAAGAGCGGAATTTTACTCTACCAATACCCATTAAATCAGATTTATCGATTAAACAGAGATTCAACCCGCTCTATTTTTCAGCAAAATATATCATACAGAGCAACCTTAAGATTTCTTAATAATAAGAAGAAATCACTAGCCTAAAATAGAGTGTAGCCAGGCTTAAATCAGTCGATAGATGGATATATGAGCGATGCTGAGGGGGTAAGATTAAGGCAAGATAGATTAACAATGACAACACCTTGAAAAAATAACTTTTTAATATTGTATTTATCAGCAGTATGGTAAGCAGGAAAACTTAACGTTAATCGTATACACAGCAAAAAAATAAAAAAGTGGGAAACCAATGATGATATGTCATCTTGAACAATTGAACATTTTAGCAACGCCCGTCTGGATCGTTGCGCCGGAAAGTGAAGAGCTCATCTTTGCCAATCACCAGGCGCAAGCGTTATCAGAGGGGGCCTCTGTGGTGGCCATGCGCAGCGGCGAATTTTCTGCCGTAGCGCACCGACATCTCACCCGCTATGCCACTAGCTTGCAAAACGGCAACGATATTGTTGAGGTCTGGTCTCTGCCCGCAGGTGATGAAACCCGGACGCTGAGCTGCAGGCTCTCCACCGTGGCGCTTGAGGAGTATGGCAACGTCATCGTCGTGGAAGGTCTGACGCCGCGCGGTAACGCAGGCCTCAAGGCAAGCCGCTCGGCCGCCTATCGACCGCGGAAAAACGGTTTTTACGCGCGCTTTTTTTACACGACATCCGCGCCTATTCTCCTGGTCGATCCCGCCCGGGAAGGGCAAATCGTTGATGCCAATCGCGCAGCGATACGCTTCTATGGCTACACCTATGAAACGCTCTGCACTATGTTTATCTGGCAGATCAATACCCTGGGCCGAAACGTCCTGCCGATTGTCGCGGAAATCGCCCACCTGCCAGGGGGGCATAACCCCCTTTCTTTTACTCACCGCCTCGCCGATGGCACCACCCGAGACGTGCAAGTGGCGGTCGGCCCCGTCGAAATTTATGGCGAACGGCTGATACTCTGTGTGATCCACGATATGAGTGAGCAAAGAAGCCTTGAGCAGGCTCTGGAAAACGCCGAGCGCCGGGATCCCCTTACCCGTTTATTCAATCGTCGCGAGGCGGTTCGGCAGCTTGAGAAGCAGCTTCCGGCGTCCAATGATTTCAGTTTGTTACTGGTAAATATCGATCGCTTTAGAAGTATTAATCAGCGCCACGGGCACAAAAAGGGCGACGAGGTGTTGATCTACCTTGCTCAGGTGCTCAGCGCCTCTGACCGTAGCGTTGTCTTCCGCTGGGATGGCGAGGAGTTTTTACTGCTGCTGCCTGACACCACGTTAAGCACGGCAATCACCGCAGCAGAGGATCTCCGCGCCGAGGTAGAGAAGATGGCCATACCTGATATCCCACCGCTGACCGTTAGCGTAGGCGTCGCACACTATCAGGCCGAGGAGAGCCTGGACTCGCTGTTCCAGCGTGTTGATGCGGCGTTATATCAGGCAAAAAACAGAGGCCGCAACACCGTGTTTGCGGCCTGATCGTTTATGAGACACGCAGAGATAGCTGTTTTCAGGGGAGCTGGCTGTAGGCCTCGTCGCTGACCGGCTCCAGCCACTCGTTTGATGCCCCTTCGGCAGGAACCGCCACGGCAAGGTGCGCGAACCAGCTATCGTGTGCCGCGCCGTGCCAGTGTTTCACTCCCGCCGGGATATTCACCACATCGCCAGCCTTTAGCTCGCGGGCTGGCTCGCCCCATGCCTGATACCAGCCTCTGCCGCCAGTCACTAGCAGGATCTGACCGCCCTTGTGATGGATATGCCAGTTATTACGGCAGCCAGGCTCAAACACCACGTTGCCGATATTGACCCCCTCGGTAGTGAGCATCGTCAGATAGCTGGTGCCGGTGAAATACTGGGCATAGGCTTCGTTCTTCTCCCCGCGCGGGAAGACGCCGTTGCCCTCAAAAGTCTCGTTCATGTTTGCTCCATTCGTTATCATCGTGATGTATGGAATGAGTATAACGAGACACGCCAGGCGCGATTAGAGGGCAAACCAGGGACGGGCTTATGAGTTGTGCTCATAGATAAGGCCTGTCCCTGTAACGTATTACATCTCTTCCCGTAGCTTCATGGTTTTATTGAGCATGGCGCTGAGCAGCAGAACAACGATCATGAGCGCAGCAACAAAGATAAAGGCATGGGGTAACGAGCTGTGATGGGCAATAAAGCCGATCATTGCTGGGCCAGCCAGCACGCCGATGTAGCCCAGCGTGGTTACGGCGGGTACGGCGACCATCTGCGGCATGCTCGTTTGTTTACCGATCTGGCTAAACATGACCGGGACGATGTTGGCGCAGCCAGCACCGATAAGCAGGTAGCCTACCAGCAGCAGCGTGAGCGAGCCGGCGGTAAAAATCAGGCAGAAACCCGCAAAGGCCATAATGGCTCCGCACACGACTACGCGCAGCTGGCCCACGCGGGCAACGATCGCATCGCCGCTAAGACGCCCGATGGTCATCGCCACGGCAAAACAGGTAAAGCCCAGCCCACCCAGCGAATCCGCCACGTTTCTCACCTCGACGAGGTAGACCGCGCTCCAGTCGAGGACGGTTCCCTCGGCCAGAAAGACAATAAAGCAGATGGTACCCAGCAGCAGCACCTCGCCTTTCGGGATGGCAAAAGCAGGGCCTTCAGAGGGGTTAGCATAGGGCAGAAAACGGCGGTAACTGACTGCCACCAGTAAAGCGACCAGCAGCACGATCACCAGCGTCGCGCTCAGAATGGTCAGGCCCATGCTGAGCAGGCCAGTCATCAGCCCTGCCCCGGCAATGCCGCCCACGCTGTACATGCCGTGAAAACCGGACATCAGCGGCACGTTCTCATTTTTTTCCACCAGGATAGCCTGGATATTCATGGCGCAGTCCGTCATCCCTATTCCGGTACCAAAGATCAGCAGCAGCAGGCCCAGGCTTAGCGGACTTTCGGCCAGCGTCAGGAAAGGCATCGATAGGAGGATAATCAGCACGGCGCAGCCAATAATCTTCTGGCAGCCGAAGCGGGACGACAGCGGCCCGGCCAGCGGCATCGAGATAATTGCCCCGCCTCCCAGGCAGAGCAGCAGGATACCGAGCAGCGCGTCGTTGGCCCCCGTATTCATTTTGGCAAAGGGCACCATCACCGCCCATGCCGCAGTTGCCAGCCCGGCAACAAAGAAAATAATTCGGGTCGCTAGCTTCTCATTCATGCAGGCTCTCTTCTTAGTCAGAGGTAGATTCATTTGACAGAGACAATTGTAATGCACGATTATGCTCTGTGTTGCTCGATTCAAAATTAATTAGGAGTTAACGTGCTCGATTATGCAGCTTTACCCGAGCAGCGACAAGCGCTCATCCGACAGATCCTTGAAGAGAATGGCCGGGTGATCTGTAGCGAGCTCGCCGTTCGCCTGGGCGTGTCAGAACATACTATTCGTCGGGATTTACACGATCTTAGCAACGAAGGATTCTGTAAGAAGGTCTACGGCGGAGCCATCATGGTGCTGCCGGAAGCCGGGGACTATGCCCTGCGCAAAGATAAAAACCAGACCAAAAAGAGCAGGATCGCGCAGCGCTGCGCCCGGCTGGTGAAGTCCGGCAGCTGCATTTTTATCGATACGGGAACCACCAATCTGGCGATGGCGGAGGCGCTCCCCGCCGAGCTGTCCCTCACCGTCGTGACCAACTCACCGGAGATTGCGGCGGCGTTGCTGAAAAAGCCGCTGTATGAGGTGATTATCCTTGGCGGCCAGGTTCAGCGCACCTCGGGCGGCTGCGTGGGGATGCCAGCTATCGCCCAGATTCAAGGAATGCTCTTTGACCAGGGATTTATCGGCGGCTGCGCGATGGCACCGGAATCGGGCCTGACGGGGTTTGACTATGCCGACTGCGAATTTAAAAAAGCAGTGATCGCCCAGTGTAATGAAACCATTGTGGCACTCACCGCCAATAAGATCCCTGCCGTGGCCCGCTACGTGGTGGCCGCCTGCAGCGAAATCGACGTCATGGTGGTAGAGGAGAACATCAGTAAAGCCTACGCGAAGGACTTCCAGGGGCACGATATCCGCATCTATACGGTCTAGCCAATGCAGGCCGGGCAAACAGACATAGACGCCCGGTGGCGCTGCGCTTACCGGGCCTACAGTCTGCGTCGTTATTTCAGGCTGCTATCAGCGGCCTTTCTCATACACCGTCATGGTGAATTCAATCGCGTCGCGGGTGTCATTAATATAGGCATGGGGTCTATCCGTTCTCGCCACCGCCGAGCAGCCTTCGTGAATGACGTAATCACGCCCGTCGACCCGTAGCGTTAACTGCCCCCGACTCACAAACAGCAGCTCGCAGGTGTCGACCGGGTGACCGGATGAGGTGAACGCTTCGCCGGGATGCATCACCCACTGCCACAGCTCAAGCATATCCGGCCCGCGCGTTCCGGCCAGCAGTTTCGCGCTTCCGCCCTTCTCGCCCTGCCACAATACGGGAATGTCATCCCGGTCGATAAGATGAACCGTTGGCTCACTGGTAACGTTCACGATATCGGCGACAGAGACGCTCATTGCCGCCGCGATTTTGCACAGTAACGCAATGCTGGGATTGGCCTTACAGCCTTCGATATCTACCAGCATCCCCTTGCTGACGCCGGAGAGACGCGAAAGCTCGTCAAGCGACAGCTTTTTTTGGCTGCGATAGAGTTTGATGCGCTGGGAAACCGCTTGATTAATAGTGCTAACGTCGGCACCGCTTGTGGTCGCTATATTGACTTTTTTGGTCATCGGTCGATATCATAGAATAAATCAGTCATTACAGGATTATGCGATGTCTACACCGTTACCGTCAATCAGCCCGGAGCTGGCTCGTATTGCCCCTGGCTTTCGCGCACTGAGTATCTATGTGAAAGCTGCGCCGCTGGACGATATCGAGATTGGGGAGCGGGCGCTGAAAGAGGCCTGTCAGGCCGTGCTTGACGGCCAACCCGCCTGGGCGGAAAGCCATTTGAACGCCTGGAGTGAGGTGTTTAAGGCCTTTGGTGCCAAGCCTAAACGTACGCCCTGCTCTGCCGACGCGCTGCGTAAACGGGTGCTGCGTGATGGCTCGATGGCGGCGCTGGATCCGGTGGTGGACCTCTATAACGCGGTTAGCCTGCGCTACGCCGTCCCGGTCGGCGGAGAGAATTTCGCTGCCTACAGCGGCATACCGAGGCTGGTCATCGCCGACGGCACGGAAGCGTTCGATACCATCAAGGAGGGCCTGCCCGCCGTCGAGTCGCCGGAGCCGGGGGAAGTAATCTGGCGTGACGACATCGGTGTGACCTGTCGCCGCTGGAACTGGCGTCAGGGCGTGCGCACCCGCCTGAGCGCATCCGATCAAGAGATGTGGTTTATTCTGGAAAGCCTGCCGGAGATGCCCCTTGATGCACTGCACGCCGCCGGCAAGATGCTTACCGACGGCCTGACGCAGATGATGCCTGGTTTGTCGTTTGAGACCACGCTAGTGAGTATCTAATCCTATTCCGGCTTGATGTTCTGGTTCATCCGGAACAGGTTCGTTGCATCGTACTTATTCTTCAGCTCGACGAGTCGATCCCAGGTCGCACCGTAGGCGAAGGCGATGCGGTCGGTCTCATCATGGGTAAGGAAGTTAATGTATGCCCCGCTGCTGGCAAAGGGTTGTGATTTAACGAAGAACTCACGCGCCCAGGCGATGCAGCGCTCATCCTCGGTGGCTGACTCCCAACGCCCATGCACATTCATCACGTAGTTGGCATCGCGGTTTGAGTAGGCCATTGCCTCGGGCGCTACGCTGCCTGTCTGGCCGCCAATCGTCCCGATGAATATCTCACACTGCGGCGACGGCAGTTTGGCTACAAACTCGATAATAGTATCGATAACCCCGTCGCTGAGCTGCGAGAAGTTATGCGATTTCCAGTAGTTACGCGCCCCTTTTGCCAGCAGCGGATCGAATGCCTGCTGCCAGTTGACGTAGGGCTGGACGCCGATGTGCTCGCCGAGTACCGTGCCGAACCCGCGCAGGGGCGCGATCAGCTTCTCGCCTTCGTGAGGATCGCCCGCATAGCACAGGGCGAGCGCGACCATCTCTTTGCCGTGAACGTCCTCGGGCAGAAAAGGCAGCGGAGGCGCCTTGCGCGTGACCAACCAGACGTTGAGTTCATCCGGCATTGTCTCGGTGAAGCGGGCGAACTGGGTGATAACCTGCTTTGCCTCAGCAAAGGGAAAGACAATAAGTCCGCTCAATACGTCCGGTCCGACGGGATGAAGCTGAAATTCGAAGCGCGTCACCACCCCGAAGTTGCCACCCCCGCCCCGCAATCCCCAAAAGAGATCCGCATTTTCCGTTTCGCTCGCATGCAGCTGGCGGCCATCCGCCGTAACGACCTCTACAGAGAGCAGATTGTCTATGGTCATGCCGTACTTCCGACTCAGCCAGCCGAAGCCACCGCCGAGGGTCAGGCCCGCCACGCCCGTGGTCGAATTGATGCCCAAAGGCGTGGCAAGACCGTGAACCTGCGCTGCCTCATCAAAATCGTTCAGCGTGCAGCCAGGCTCGACGCTGGCCCTTTGGGTGTTTAGATCCACCACCACTTCCTTCATCAGCGCGAGGTCGATCATCAGACCGTCGTCGCACACCGCATTACCCGCAATGTTGTGACCGCCCCCGCGTATAGAGATGAGGAGATTTTGCTTGCGGCCAAATTCGATGGCTTGAGCGACATCCTCCGCCGACGTGCAACGAGCAATTAGCGCAGGTCTGCGGTCGATCATAGCGTTCCAGATCTGGCGCACCTCGTCGTACTCCTCCTCGTCAGGAAGGATCACTTTCCCCTGGAAGTGCGTTTTGAACTCGTCGATATTGTGCCTTGGTAACTCATTCATGATTGTCTCCTGGATGTAGATACACCTACCAATTATGGTGGGTTCTTCCCACGACCAGGAGAGTTTGCAGGGGAGTTATTGAGGAGTTTGTTAAGCTGGTCATAATCAGCTTCGGCACGGGGCTACGCCTTTGTCCAGGGTTGCGCGTCTTGCGCAGGAAAGTCGAGAGGGTTCGGTGATCGCCTGAGCGATCACCTTTAGTATGATGACAGTTAAACAGAATGACTGACAGGCTCCTCGGCCTGGTATTTTTTACTTCTTACATAGCGCTACTGTTCATATAGCTATTGCGGTTTTGCTGGAATCTTTTTCTGATCAAACTATTGAGATTCACCATGTCAGGATTAATTGAAGCATCTGGGCCTGAGGCCCGCATCGTACTTACTGCCTGATACTGGGAACTTATTGCATTAGCTTCAGGTGCGTGGCTTTCCTTAGACTGAGGCCATTTCCCTGTCTCTTCCACTCCATTGTCTCTGACTACGGATAATTTATGGAACTCTTCTGCAGGAATAACCATTTGAAGGGTTTTTTGGGTAAGTTTAATATTTTCTTGTGCCATAGTACTTCTCTCCTGCTCGTCCTCAATTGCTGTGAGCATTGATAGATCTGAACCGGCCATGCCATTCCATTGGGCGTGTTGTAACGGTTGGTTGCTATAAACCTTTAACATCACTGGTTTTCTGTCATCAGGAAGTTCTGGACTGGGTTGCGTGGAAGATGAACCAAATATGCTCAAGATACTTTTCGCGGCTCTCGCGAAGAGGGACGGGGGCGCTGCCGCTCGGCCAACGCCTCTGGGGTCTGCAGAGCCTTCGGCAAGTGCTCTGTCTTTCGCAACATAGAAACCTTGCCCAATTTGTCCGTGGGGAATTTTGTCAATATCCAACCCATGTTCGATGATGTTTCTTGCGGAAGCTTCATTTGTACCGTGATAGCCAATAAATTCTGCGCCTTCGCCATGTTCATGTTCCTGTTCTGACTCTAAGGCCTGAAGATTGGGAGCACTGACGCTTCTTGTCAGTCTGTAGTCGCCATAACGGTGATAATCAATTGCCGGCTCGGGTTTGCTCTCCTTAAACTCAGTATCTGATACTGCAGTGGGCATGCGTCCATCATTATCAATAAAGCGCAACGGATTATTTCGAACCATACGGAAAAGATTCAGACCATCAATCTCCCCTGAGGGATCGGCACTTATCCATCGACATAGCCACGGTGCATAGTAACGGTGCCCGTAATAGTACAGCCCCGTTCCGTCACGCTCCCTGCCCGAGTAGCGCACCACCTTATATTTCGCTTCTATCTCATTGCGTGCCGACCACACCGCCGTGCCGCCAAACGGATAATACTCTTCCCGACTAATAATCTGTCCTCCACCGTCCAGCTCCAGCGACAGTGAACCAACGTTGTCATCCACGCTCCATCGTACCTGGTCGTTATCTATGCCGTCCGGTTTCCCCGTCACCCAGTGCAGCACTCGGATATCTGACCGCCCCGCCTGCCTGTTCAGCACATGCAGCTCTTCCGTCACCGCCCCCGCTGTGACCGTGCTGCCGCTGACCGTCTCCTGCCAGCTCCGCCGCAGCTCCAGCCCCGTCAGATAGCGCACCTCATCCACATTCCATAGCCCCGTCCCGTTGTTTACCCGCGTCCGCGTCTGCTTGCGGACCCGGCTACTGCCGCTGTACTGATAAACTTCCCGGTCGTTCTGACTCATATCCGTGCTGCTGCGAGTGACCAGCGTTACACTCTGCAGATAGTTGTTTCCGTTCCAGATCAGACCGTTTTGTGTTGCGCTACCGCTTCCTGACGGCGGACTCCCTGACTGAAGCTGTAACAGGTTGCCGTTACTGTCGAACCAGCCAGCCACCTCGTCTGCCGTCTGCGCCCCGCCGTCATTTTTCTGTACGCTGCGGTTTGACGTCGTCTCAATCGTCATTGCCCGCGTGTAGCTCCCGGCTCCGGCGTGCGTCAGCGTCTGCATGTTGCCGCTGTCGTCATAGTGGTACGTCCGGGTATAGTTCACATACTGGCTGCTGTCCATCTGCGCCATTGCCGGCAGGCTGGCGTACGGCATCACTGTGCTGGTTGCATTCTCCCGGCCTGTAGCGCTCAAAAGCTGGTAAAGCGCATCATAGCTAAACTCCCTTATCCCGTCCGTTGTCTGGTTACGGTAATAACGCGACGCCACCGTTCCATCACTCACGGAAATAACGTTGCCTGTATTGTCGTAACCGTAGCCCAACAACTGCAGCATCGTACTGTCTGCGCGCTGCGCCGTGATGGTCGACAGCCACTGCGTCTCTGGTTCATAGGTGTATGTCGTTGTCACCCCGTTGCCAGCGACTTCCTCCCTAACCTGGCCCGTTGCGTCCCATGTCACGCTCTCCAGCAGCGTCTGCTGGTTTCCCTCAGCCAGCGTCAACGTCTGCCGGCTGAGACTCCAGTTCACGTCGTAGCGCCATCCCTCCTGATGCCCTGCGGCATCCGTCTGACTTAAAGGGGCGCCTCGCGCGTCTGCCATAGTAGTGGTCGTGTAGATCGTCGTCTCCAGTAAGCCCTGCCGATCCACCTCCGCATCCGGCCAGTCTGGCAGGGCTTCTGCCGAGGCCAGGAACTGTTGCGCCCTGCCCAGCAGGGCCCCGCTCAGCCCCACAGCACTGACTGCCAGCAACCCGCCATCGTTATAGGAGGCCACACGGACCCCGCGCAGGTTATTGTCCTGCGAACCATCATCCTCAGCACCGCTGTCGCCATACTCATTACGCCAGCTCACCCGTACCTCGCCGCCGCTCAACTGCTCACTACCGCTCTGTGGGCGCCCCAGTTCATCATACGTCAGACTCTGCACTGTGCTCCGACCGTCGGTCATCCACATTGGACGGCTCGCCGCATCAAACAAAGCCACCTGCCAGCCGCTGTCGGTGCTCTCCCGTCTCAGTACCTCGCCTGTCAGCGAGGTAATGCTGCGCAGGTTCGCTGCAGCCGTATTGTCTGTCGACCAGGTGGCAAACAGGCGCGGGTCACGTTTCTGGAGTACCCGGCTGTCATCGCTAATATGATGGTGGTTAATCAGCAAATAAAGCGGATCGGTTGCCAGATTACGATTCCAGTTTAGGGCACGTATCATTACACCCCGATTATCGGTGACGCTGACTACCGGCGTACCGGTGGCAAAAGTTGGACTGCTCATAGCTCACTCCTTCAGATAAGCCTTATGGGTTATTTTATTTGCCAAAAATACTCTCTGTGGCTGAAATTCAATATAATCATCAATATTATTAATGAATTGATTTTTATACATTTTTTATGATACCAATAGCCTGCGAGAGAGATTGTTTATAAGAGCATATCAATGACCGTTTATTGTAAATTCAGGTATGCTAAAATGTGATATCTACGGATATCTAGAAAAGTAATGGCAAAAATATAATAAGGATACGTGTTGTTTTTATCCGCTACGTAATTAAAAAAATATGGCTTCATGTGAGTTGAACAATGCATAACGACCTACAACGTGTGCTCATCATAGGGAATAGCGGATCGGGAAAAAGCTGGCTGGCTAGGCAACTGGCAGAAAAGTTCGCTATTCCCGCCACCGACTTAGATAACCTTAATTGGGAACCCGGCGGCTACGTTAAGGCTCGAGCAAAAGAGGCTGTTTTAGAGGACGCGCTGACGATTGCGAGTGAAGCGCACTGGATTATGGAGGGCGTCTATGGCTGGATTGCCGTGAACGTTTTGGCTTACGCCACACATATTATCTGGTTAACCCCCGATCCCGCCGAGTGCGTAGAGAACATCATGGCCCGAGGAGTACGAAACAACGGTTCCGCTGCGGATTTCGCGGCGCTTCTGGAGTGGTCAGCCGCATATGAGACGCGAACAGGATCGAGCAGCTATCAGGGACATCTGGCGGTATTTACAAAAGCCAGCCCGGCACAGCAGATTAGACTGTCCAGTCGTGATGATATGAATCAATTCCTAAGCCTGTATTAGCTCTACCTGTTGTACCGATCCTAATGACAAGGAAACACCAATGTTGATAGCGCAGGTTTCAGATATTCACGCCTCACCTGAAAACGATTGCCTGTCCCGATTTGACCGGGTCCTAACGTGGCTGGCGGAGCTGCAACCGGATGTTTTGGTACTTACCGGTGATTTAACGGATAACCACTGGCTTGAAGGATATAAACAGATAGCGGCCCGTTTAGAGCGGCAGAATTACCCCTCATTGATACTGCCGGGTAACTCAGACGATCGACATCTGATGCGTTCGGTATGGGGTGAGCGTCTGTGGACGCATGACGCTTCCATAGACGCTCTGCACTTCACCCATGACCTCGGCAACCTGCGGTTGATCGGCCTGGATTCGACAGTTGATAACCAGGATTATGGCAGCGTGACTGACCATCTCGTATGGCTGGACAAACAACTCAGCGACGCAAAAAACTCCCCATCGCTGCTGTTTATGCATCATCATGTATTCGCTTCGGGTATACCGACCCTCGATGAAACCCTGTGCAGAGGCCTGGATAAGCTGGAAGCGCTTATCAGAGATACGCCAAACACGCTGGCCCTGTCCGCTGGACACGTGCACCGACCGGTAGCAGGCACGTTTGCAGGCATTCCAGCGTATATCTGTGGCTCCGTCTGCCCAGCCAATCCAGTATGGTTTGGAACGGAAAACGTTCCCCCTGTGGGGGATCCGCCTGCGTTAATGATCCACCGGTACGTCAACAACGTGCTTTCTAGCCATCATGTGTGCGTTTAATATGATTATGCTTTTTAGGCATCGTTGCGTAAGCCGCTTGCCAGTTGTGTAAACACCGCAATAATTTTCGGCAGGGCCTTCTCCGGCTCGTTGCTGGCTGCTATCCAGAGCGCGGCATTCATCGCAGCGCTGTTTAACATATGCGCAGCGGCCTCGGCATCTACGGCTTTAAGCAGGCCGCGCTCACGCATTTTTTCAACCGTCTGGCGGGTGGCGTCAAGGCAGCTGATCTGCCCGGGCCACTGAGCGGGATCGCCCAGAAACGCCGGGCCATCAAGCAGCACGATGCGCCGCACCTCGGGATCCAGCGCCATCTTGATATAGGCGACGCCTTCAGCCAGCAGCCTTTCCCAATCGTCGCTGGCATGAGAGGCGTCAGCCTTAGCCCGCTCTGCCATTTCCCCATCAATCTGAGCAACAACGGCGGCCAGTAATCCTTTTTTATCACCAAAGTTGTGATAGAGCGCGCCACGGGTAAGCCCAACGCTGGCAGTTAACTCATCCATGGATGACGCGGCGTACCCCTTCTCAGCAAAGGCTCTCCGCGCTGCCGCGATCAGTTTTGCGCGGTTCTCTTCCATCGTTTCGCTGCGTCGTTTGACAACCATACCTTCTCCATATTCATTTGACATACGCCGCGTATGTGTGATTAATTTGACATACGCCACGTATATTAAACCATATATCCGTGCTGTGCTTTACGTTTTTCACCTTGAACAAAGTAAAGGATACCCTATGATTCAGCGCGAACCGATTTTCCCTGCCAGCCGCCATGCGCTCTATGAAGAGCACGGCTATTCTGCCGCGATCCGTTCCGGCGATTTGCTCTTCGTGTCCGGCCAGGTGGGAAGCCGCGCCGATGGCACGCCAGAGCCGGATTTTGCTGCTCAGGTGCAGCTGGCGTTTGATAACCTGAAGGCAACGCTGGCAGCTGCGGGCTGCACCTTTGAAGACCTGATCGATGTCACCACCTTCCATACCGACCCGCAAAATCAGTTTCCCACGATCATGCAGGTCAAACAGGCTATTTTCCCACATCCTCCCTATCCAAACTGGACAGCCGTTGGCGTTACCTGGCTCGCAGGATTTGATTTCGAGATCAAGGTCATTGCCCGCATCCCTGGCCGTTCGTAGCGTGTCACGTAAACGAGGAGAAACGCTTATGTCATTCGATCCTATCCTGTTAATGGGCGGTTCCGGCGCTATAGGTCACCAAACCGCTCGGGCAATACAGGCCATTTATCCTGATGTTCCTCTGCTCATAGGAGGCCGCGATCTTAGCAAGGCCCAGCGCGCAGCGGCAGAAATGGACCATGCGCAAGGTGTTGTCATCGATACGGCCTCTGACGATCTGGGTCTTGGCGAGCAAAACGTCAGCGCGGTGGTCGTTCTCTATAAGGATCACACCCTCGCCAGCCTCCGCTTCGCCCAGTCACGCGGCGTACCGCATCTCAGTATCTCTTCAGGCATATTTGAGATAGCCCCGGAAATCGCCAGCTTTATGCATGACCCGACCGCCTCGGCGATCGTGCTGGGCTATGAGTGGCTGGTGGGTGCCACCACGGTGCCTGCCCTCCATCTGGCGAAATCCTTCAGCCGGGTAGAGGAAATCCGCATTGGTGCGCTGGTTGACGAGCACGATACCGGCGGTCCGGCGGTGGCCGCTGATTTTGAGCACCTGAATCACCTCCTGCCTGCTGCGCTTACGCGCCGGGATGGCAGCTGGATCTGGCGCGAGGGCGACGATGCCAACGCGGTTTTCGCTGCGCTGGACGGCACTGAAATTAACGCCACCGGCTTTTCTTCAATCGACGTGACGGGTCTGGCAGCCGCTACCGGCGCACGCAGCGTGCAGTTCAACCTTGGCCAGGGGGTGAGTTCGAGCCGACGTAAAGGCGGCGCATTATCAACGGAGATCGTGCTGGATATGTCTGGTCTGGACCACGCTGGACAGGCGCTTCGCACCCGACACGCGGTCGTGCATCCGGGCGGCGCGGCACCGCTGACGGGAATGGGGATAGCCTTGCTTCTTGAGCGGCTGATCGGATTGGATGGCAAGCCGCCGGTTGTCCCTGGCCTCTATTTCCCGTGGCAGATCCTGGATGCATCGCGCTATCTGGCGCGTCTGGCACAGGAGGGCGGAGACGTTCTGGAGCTGCCTTCGTCCTAAACGCCACGTTTGGATCAACCACCGGCGAGCTGCCCCTTCGCCCGCCGGTGCCCTCTTCTACCGCTGTTACTGTTACGGGTTTTCCCCCACTACCTTGTTAATGGCTTCGGCACCACACCGATCGTCAGACTCTGCGCCCCCGGTTCCCGCCATACCCACGGCACCAATCACCTGACCGCGATAGTTAACCGGTACGCCGCCCCCAAGCAGCAATAATTCGTTAACGGTATTGAGGTTAACGGAGTCCGGTGATGACTGAGCCTTAATGGCAAGCTGTTTAGTCGGCGTTTTGGTCGATAGTGCCGTGAAGGCCTTACGCCACGCGGCCTGCGTATTATGCGGCCCCACGTTATCATCCCTCATCAGCGCAACCAGGTTTCCGCCACGATCCACCACGGCCGCAACCCCCTGACGATGCATACCATGGCAGATCGACAGTGCCTCCGTGACCAGCTTACTGCCAAGCTCCTGCGTCATGTCATAGACAGCCGCTGGCTGGGCCGAGAGGGCTACGCCTGGAGCAGCAAGCAGCATGGCGAGGGACAGGGCAGCGATAGGCTTTTTCATCTTTTATTCTCCTGAGTTAATCACCCTGCTGTTATACCCGCCCGGCTCTCCTGACTACCTGACAGGAGGATGACAATCTTGTCATCTGGCGCGGAAAAAGGCGTGCGCCTTGCGATACGTCGCGCAGAAAGGGAGGTTTGGCCTAACATGATTAAGTAGGCCATCACACATAACCGAGAGGAAAATATGAAAGTTCATCATCTTAACTGTGGGTGTATGTGTCCGGTGGGCGGCGCTCTATTTGATGGTTTCAGTAAAGGTATCTTTGCCCATCTGGTATGCCATTGTCTGCTCATTGAAACTGACCGGGACGGGCTGGTGCTGGTCGATACCGGGTTTGGACGGGACGATGTCCGCCAGCCGGAAAAACGGCTGTCAGGCTTTTTCCGGGTAATGAATAATATTCAAAGACGGGAAACGCTGACGGCCCGTTCGCGTATAGAGGCGCTGGGGTTCAGGGCAGAAGATGTTCGGCATATCATTCTTACCCATCTTGATTTTGACCATGCGGGTGGGCTGACAGATTTTCCTGGCGCACGTATACACCTGCTGCAAACAGAGATTGACACGGCACAGCAGCGGCACAGCTGGCTGGCACGCGAGCGCTATCGGCCCGGCCAGTGGAGCGGCAGCTCGGGCTGGACAGGCTATCAGCCCCAGGGAGAAAAATGGTACGGCTTCGAGGCGGTTACGGCGCTGCAAGGGTTGCCACCGGAAATCCTGCTTGTCCCGCTGGCAGGCCACACCACAGGGCATGCGGGTATTGCCGTAAGTCAGCCAAACGGGTGGTTACTGCATGGGGGTGACGCCTGGTTCTACAGAGGCGAAATGGACCTGCAAAAACCTCACTGTACGCCCGGCCTGCGTTTTTACCAGTGGATGATGGCGATGGATAACGGCACAAGGCACCGGACGCAACAGCAATTACGGGATCTATTTGGTCGCTATAAGCAAGAGATCACCTTCTTTTGCAGTCATGATGCTAAAGAGTTACAGGCCTTTAGCAGCGAAAATACGCGTTAAGTGCTGGCGCGTAAACCGCGCCAGTCCTCCATCAGTGCGCCACGATATACATCGTCCGGGTATAGGCCACGTCCTCGGGGTTATTGATCGGATAGCCCTTCAGCCACGGCTTGATCAGACGCCCGTTGGTATATTGATAAATTGGCGCAATGGGCGCTTCCCGCGCCAGAATCTTCTCGGCCGCGTTGTAATCTGCGTTGCGCGCTTTGGCGGTCGGCTCCATCGCCGCCTGCTTCATCACCTTGTCATAGGCCGGATCGTTGAAGCGGGAGATGTTGCCGCTGTGGGTGGAGGTCAGTAGCGACAGGAAGGTGGACGGCTCGTTGTAATCCCCTACCCACGAGGCGCGGATCACGTCGAAGTTGCCGGTGTTGCGGCTGTCGATATAGGTCTTCCACTCCTGGTTTTGCAGCTTCACGTCCACGCCAAGATTTTTTCGCCACATTGAGGCCACGGCAATGGCGATCTTTTGATGGTTCTCAGAGGTGTTATAGAGCAGAGTCAACTTCAGCGGGCGGCTCGGCCCATAGCCCGCCGCCTGCAGCAGCGTTTTAGCCTGCACGTTCAGCTCGGCCTGGCTCAGCTGCTCTAATTCTGACGGATCGGGCGTAAAACCTGCCGTCACGTCAGGGGTAAACCGCCAGGCAGGCTTCTCTCCGGTTCCCAGCACCTTCTCTGCCATCAGGCGGCGATCGATGGTCATGCTCAGCGCCAGGCGCACGCGGGCATCGGCCGTCGGGCCCTTCTGGGTGTTAAAGGCATAGTAGTAGGTGCCCAGCTGCGGCGGGGTATAGACCTGGTCAGGGATATCCTTGAGCAGCTTCTGATAGAGGTTTTTCGGGAAGGACTCGGTGATATCGATATCCCCTGCCAGATAGCGCTTGGTTGCCGCTGACTCCTGGTTAATGGGAATAAAGGTGACGGATTTAATCACCGTTTTGCCGTTATCCCAGTAGTGGGCGTTAGGCTCCAGCACCAGCTTCTCGTTGACCACGCGATCCTTGAGCACGTAAGCCCCGTTACCCACCAGCTTGCCCGGCTGGGTCCACGTCTTGTCGCTCTCGACGTTGGCTTTTTGCACCGGGTAGAAGGCAAAGCTGGCGGCCAGGTTAGCAAACCAGGGCAGCGGGTTATCGAGCTGTACGCGCAGGGTATGCGGGTCAATTGCCGTCACCGCCAGCGTGTCCGGCGTGGCTTTGCCATCAATGATGTTCTGCGCATTACCGATGCCTGCCAATGCGGCAAACCAAGCAAAAGGCGATGTAGTTTTCGGATCGACCAGCCGCTGCCAGCTGTAGACAAAGTCCTGCGCGGTGACCGGCGAGCCGTCTGACCAGCGGGCGTCTTTGCGCAGGGTAAAGGTCCAGCTGCGGTTATCGCTGGTACTCCACTTCGTCGCTACGCCGGGGATAATCTCTCCCTTCTCATTCTGGTTTACCAGCCCCTCGTAGAGATCGCGGATCACCTGAATCTCTGGCAGCCCCACGGCTTTAGCAGGGTCGAGGGTGGCAGGCTCATCTTTAATATGGCGCACCAGCGTCTGCTGCGCCGCCAGCTTGGTTCCGGCAGGCACGTCCGCGGCAAAAGAGGGTGAAGAGAGACCGGATAGCCACAGCGCAGCGCAAAGGAGGGAGACGGGATATTTCATAAGATGACCCTATAGCAAAAGCCCAGAGAAAAGATGGGATAATTATTTGTTTTCGCATGGAGAAATGCAAACGGCTTAGCAAGATAAGGTGATATTTACTGCCTCGCTCGCATCCTGAATGAAACAATTTGAAAAGCGCTGCGCTTTGCCTAACACTTTGTTTATCGCCCGTCTGAAAGGATTGCTATGACCGCCTCACGCCCACGCGCCGAACGGGGCGCTTTTGCTACCGGAATGGCGCACTATGGCCGCTCGCGACTCGGTGCGCCGCTTGTCTGGTTCCCCGCACCCGTTCCTTCCAGAGAGAGCGGGCTGATCCTCGCCGGTACCCATGGGGACGAGAGCGCGGCGGTGGTCACCCTCTCCTGCGCGCTGCGTACCCTTGAACCTGACCTGCGCCATCATCACGTCGTGCTGGCAGTGAACCCCGATGGTTGCCAGCTTGGTCTGCGGGCCAACGCCCAGGGGGTCGATCTCAACCGCAACTTTCCCGCCGCCAACTGGCGAGCCGGGGAGACCGTCTATCGTTGGAACAGCGCCGCCAGCGCCCGAGACGTGGTGCTGATGGCTGGTGATGCGCCGGGCTCTGAACCGGAAACCCAAAGCCTGTGCCAGCTTATTCACCGCCTGCACCCGGCCTGGGTTGTGTCGTTTCACGATCCGCTGGCCTGCATTGAGGATCCCACGCAAAGCCCGCTGGGACACTGGCTCGCCGAGGCGTTTGCCTTGCCGCTGGTGCGCAGCGTCGGTTACGAAACGCCCGGCTCGTTCGGCAGCTGGTGCGCAGATATTGGCCTGCACTGCATCACCGCCGAACTTCCCCCGATCTCAAACGATGAGGCCAGCGAGCGCTATCTGCAGGCGATGACGCGCCTGCTGCGCTGGACGGATCAGAGGTGAAGCTGGCCGGTGCTGAAGCGCAGCGCCGGGTCAACATCCACCGCCAGCCAGGTCGGGCCGTCGAGATCGGCAAAGCGTGCCTGGGAGACCAGCGGCAGCGCCGCCGCGATCGCCCGGGACGTACAGAGCATGCAGCCCAGCATCAGCGCAAACCCCTGGGCCTGCGCCTCGCTGGCCAGCGCCAGCGCCTCGGTCAGGCCGCCGGTTTTATCCAGCTTGATGTTGATCATCTCATAGCGTCCGGCAAGGGTTTTCAGACTGCTGCGGGCGTGGCAGCTCTCATCGGCACAGATCGGCAGCGGGTGGATGAAGTTCTCCAGCGCCGCGTCATTGTTAGCAGGAAGCGGCTGCTCCAGCATCGCTACGCCGAGATCCGCCAGCAGCTGACAGCGCGCCGCCAGCCCTTCGCTGTGCCAGGACTCGTTGGCATCCACAATCAGCGTGGCCTCCGGCACGGCGGTACGGATCGCCACCAGCCGCTCGCTGATTAAACGGTCATCAAGCTTGATCTTTAGCAGCCGCGCGCCCTTCTCCCACAGCGCCGCCGCACTGGCCGCCATCTGCTCTGGCGTCCCAATCACTACCGTCTGCGCCGTGGTCAGATCCGCCGGCAGCGCCACGCCCAGATGCTCCTTAAGGCTGACGCCCAGCCGACGAGATTCAAGATCCCACAGGGCGCTGTCAACGGCGTTGCGCGCGGCCCCCGGTGGCAGCAGGGACTGTAATTGCTGGCGGCTAAGGCCGTTTTCCAGCTGCGGCACGATGGTCATGATCTGGGCAATCACCGACGCATCGCTTTCGCCATAGCGTGGATAAGGCGTGCACTCTCCACTCGCCTTTATCCCCTCCTCTTCCAGTTCAACGACCACGACCCGTGCCTCGCTGCGGCTGCCCCGGGAGATGACAAACGGCGAATGCAGGGGCCAACTCTCTTCATAGACCTTAACTGTTCTCATTCCTTGCTCCTTTAACGGAATGTTAAAAGTATAGTGTTGAAAAGCGGGACAAAAATAGGTTTGCCGTGATTAAGGCCGATCACGTACACTAGCGGCGACGTTAACTATATGTAAACAGGAAGATATTCATGTCACAAACCGTTCATTTCCAGGGCAACCCGGTTGCTGTTGCTGGCACTATTCCGGCAGTGGGTAGCAAAGCACTCCCTTTCACTCTGGTCGCGAAGGATCTGACCGACGTTACGCTGGCGCAGTTCGCGGGTAAGCGCAAAGTGCTTAACGTGTTCCCGAGCATCGACACCGGCGTTTGCGCCGCCTCCGTGCGTAAATTCAACCAGCTCGCCACCGAAATGAAAGACACCGTGGTACTGTGCATCTCCGCCGACCTGCCGTTTGCCCAGTCCCGTTTCTGCGGCGCGGAAGGCCTGAGCAACGTGATCACCCTGTCGACCCTGCGTAACGCCGACTTCCTCGAAAACTACGGTGTAGGCATTGCCGACGGCGCGCTGAAAGGCCTGGCCGCGCGTGCGGTCGTGGTTATCGACGAAAACGACACCGTTGTATTCAGCGAGCTGGTGAACGAGATCACCAACGAGCCAGACTACGAGGCTGCCCTGCACGCGCTGGCCCAGTAAGCGTAGCTGCATTAAAAAAGAGCCTTCATCACTGAAGGCTCTCTTGTTTTACTCCTCGCCCTTCTTCTGGCTCAGACCATACTCTCGCAGCTTATTGGCAATAGCGGTGTGCGACACCCCCAACCGTTTCGCCAGCTTGCGCGTACTGGGATAGTTGCGATAAAGCTGAATCAACACCGATCGTTCGAAGCGGCTGGTGATATCGTCCAGCGATCCCTCCATGGCCTCTTCCCCGACCGCGACGGTTCCCGCATCGTAGTCCGGCAGCAGAATGTCCTGCGGGCGCAGCTCGTAGCCTTCCAGCTGGGTTAGCGCACGGTACACCGCGTTTTTCAGCTGACGCACGTTGCCCGGCCAGCTGTAGCGGGTCAGGACGTTGCTGAGATCGGTTGAGAGCTTGGGGCGCGGAACGCCCTGTTCGTCGGCAAAGCGGGCCACGAACAGCTCGGTCAGCGGCATGATGTCCTGAGGACGATCGCGCAGCGGGGGCAGATCCAGCGTCAGCACGTTCAGGCGATAGTAGAGATCTTCCCGGAAAATCCCCTTCTGTACCAGCTCCACCAGATTTCGCTGGGTGGCGCAAATCACCCGCACGTCAACGTGGACCTCGTGATCCTCGCCGACGCGGCGGAAGGTGCCGTCATTCAGGAAGCGCAGGAGCTTCACCTGCATGCGCGGCGACATCTCGCCAATCTCATCCAGCAGCACCGAACCGCCGTTGGCCTGCTCGAAGAACCCTTTTTTACCTTCCGGCGCATGGCCAAACAGCTCGCTCTCTACCGCATCCTCAGGGATAGAGGCGCAGTTCAGGGCCAGATAGGGCTTGGCCGCGCGCGGGCTGGCAAGGTGGCAGGCATGGGCTAGCAGATCTTTGCCGGTGCCGGTATCGCCAACGATGAGCAGCGGCGCGCTGAGCATGGCCAGCTTGCGTGCCTGGTCGATGACGTGGCGCATCTTCGGGCTGGCGGCCACGATCTGATTGAAGGCGCTGGCGTCCTGGCTGACCAGATTCTGTAGCTGGCGACCCATGCGGATCGTCGAGCGCAGCATCACCACTGCCCCGGTCAGCAGCGGATCGCCGGCCTCGCCTTCGAGGTGGACCGGGGTGATCTCCATTAAGAAGTTCTGCCCGTTGATGACTACGTGTTCATGGTGCGAGGCCTGCGGATTGCCCTCCAGCCAGCGCTGGAAGTTAAAGCCGTTAATCAGCTGGGGCGCGGTGTGGTTACGCAGCCGGGACTGGTTCTGACCGAAGAGCTGGCAGCTGGCCTGGTTCGCCAGCTCAACCTTGCTTTTCATATCCAGGGAGAGCACCGGCTCGGGCAGCGCCTCCAGCAGTGCGCTCATAGCGCGATGTTCACGCTCGGAGGGCATCCATAGGACGGTGCGCACGTCGGTCACGCCGGAGATGCGGCGAATTTCAGCCATCAGGCTGCTGAAGTCATTAAAATCCAGTTCAGCAAAATTGAGGTAGATCCGGCCGATGGGGTCGATCTCGATGCCGCGTAAATCGATACCTCTGAGCACCAGCAGATCCAGCAGCTCGCGGGTCAGACCAAGACGGTCTTCACAAAAGACTTCAAGACGCATGGGAGTTGCCACCCTTAAACAGTCAACGTATCTAAGAATGATAAGACACTTATCGGCAGTCAGGAAGCTATCTGTCAACAATTATTGACAGAGCGGTGGAAAACCCACCGCGATGGCGTAAAGATAAGCGGTCAGTCACGTTTTTGTGTGCCGCTGCGCTGCATATTGGCCTTTAGCTCGCCGATAAGCTGGCGGCGGAAATCGGCCAGCCGGGGTTTATCATCCTCCAGCCAGGGCAGCGGACGGCAAAGCTCCATTGCCTTGATACCGAGACGTGCGGTAAGCAGTCCGGCACCGATACCCTGCGCGGCGCGAGCGGAAAGCCGGGCGGCGAGATCCTGCGACAGCCAGTCCATGCCTACCTCACGCACCACTTCGCTGGCCCCGGCGAAGGCGATATTGAGCAGCACCAGGCGAAACAGCCGCAGGCGACTGAAGTAGCCCAGCTCGATGCCGTAGAGCCTGGCGATGCGGTTAATCAGCCGCAGGTTGCGCCAGGCAATAAACGCCATGTCGACCAATGCCAGCGGGCTGACGGCAATCATCAGCGTTGAACCCGCCGCCGAGAGGCTGATTTCGCGCCGGGCTTGCGCATCCACCACCGGCTGCACCAGCCGGGCATAGAGCGTGACGATCTCCCGGTCGCTTTGCGTCTCATGGATGGCGGCATACCAGCGCTGCAGGGCAGGATGCGCCTGATCGATACCCGCCTGGCGAGCCAGCCTCTCGCAGAAATCGCGCCCCTTGCCCGTACCGTGGCTGTGCAGCAGCAGGCTGGCCTCGTCACGGGCCTCCGCCCGCTGGCGCAGCCGCCACAGCCGCCGCCACTCACCGGCCACGGAGCCTACCCCCGCGCCGACGATGAGCGCCCCGGCAGCACAGCCACCCAGCGCTACCCAGTCGTGGGTTTGCCAGGCGTCCATCGCCCACTGCACGCCCTGCCCGACTACGCTGACGCCAAACAGCGCCAGCCCGGTTAGCACCATTGTGCGCCAGAGGCTGCGCCGGGGCCGCAGCGCCGCCTCGACGCTCGCTTCCGGCTGCGGCGTGTCGGCCAGTATCTCTTCAGCCTGCAGCGGCGTAAACTCTCCCGCCTCGGCATCGCTAAACGCCTGCGCGGCCTTAAACTCTTCACGCACCGGCATTGCAGGCTGTTCGGTAAAATCGACGCGTGGTTTGATGGGCTCGTTCATCGCAGCTTATCTCCCAGTAAAAATTCCAGCGCCGCATCAAGACGAATGTGCGGCATCGGGGTATCCACGTCCATCACCCGCGGACGAAAGGCCTCAAACTGAAAGCCCTGCTTCTCCCAGAACGCCTGTCCCGGCAGCCGGGCGGGAACATCGCCTGGATAGACCGTTAGCGGTTTGCCATCGCTGAGGCGATCCCCACGCAGCGCCGGGATTTTATCACCATTGACGTCCACCAGGCCGCTCTCCGTGGCCTGCACCGCCGCCAGCCCCAGGCAGTCGATATCGATCCCCTCAAAGGCGGCGTTTTGCCAGGCGTCGGTGACCAGCTGCTGAAGCAGAGAGACCATATTGGCATGCTGATCGACGGTAACGTGATCGGCTTTGGTGGCGGCAAACAGCAGTTTGTCGATAACCGGCGAGAAAAGGCGACGAAACAGCGTCCGCTGCCCGTAGTGAAAGCTCTGCATCAGCTGGGTAAGGGCGAGGCGCATGTCGTTAAACGCCTGCGGCCCGCTGTTGAGCGGTTGCAGACAGTCCACGAGTACGATCTGACGATCGAAGCGCAGGAAGTAGTTTTTATAGAACCCTTTGACTACGTTTTCACAGTAGTAGTTGAAGCGCTCGCGCAGCATTCCGGCGTTGCTGCTCTTATCCGCCTGGACCAGCTTTGCCTCGCCCGTATCGTCAACGTCCGGCCAGGGGAAGAATTGAAGCGCTGGCGCACCGGCCATCTCGCCCGGCAGTATAAAGCGCCCCGGCTGGATAAAGTGCAGCCCCTCGGCCTTACACTGATGCAGGTACGCCGTCCAGGCATCGGCAATCTCCGCAAGCCGGTTTTCATCGGCCGGAGCCAGCGGATCCAGCCCGGCGCAAAGCTGACGCCAGCGGGCAGACCACTCTTTTCGGTGACCCTGTAACATACCGGTCATCTGTCGCGACCAGCTGGTATAGTCCTGCGCCAGCATGGGCAGATCCAGCAGCCACTCGCCGGGATAGTCAACAATCTCTAAGTAAAGGGTGGCGCTGTCGGTAAAATGGCGCAGCAGGGAGTCATTCGAGCGGTAGCGCAGCGCCAGGCGCATCTCGCTGACGCCGCGCGTCGGCGTTGGCCACGTCGGTGGCGTACCGTAGAGCTGGGCAATGCCCTCATCCCAGGTAAAGCGCGGGGTACCGAAATCACGCTGCGGCACCCGCTTTACGCCCAACAGGCGCTCCTCGCGAACCGCGCTGAAAAGCGGCAGCCGTGCGCCGTTATGAATATTCAAGAGCTGGTGGACCATCGCGGTGATAAACGCCGTTTTGCCGCTGCGGCTCAGGCCGGTAACGGCCAGACGCAGATGCCGGTCGACGCCGCGATTAACGAGGGCGTTAAGCTCAGATTTAAATCGCTTCATAGCCATCCTGTTTTGCCCTGAAGTGAAAAATTCGATAGGAGAAGGAGTATAAGGCGGCAGGCGCAGTGGGATCTATGCCCAACAAAAGCAAGCGGCGCAAAGGTTGCGCCGCCAGAGAATCATTTCATGTTGCGCGAGACGCGCGTCGCGAGGCGTTTAAGCATCGGCTCCAGCGCCAGCGCCAGCAGCATTTTCACCGGACGGCGCGCCACGGATTTAATTGCCCAGCCCGCTACGCCCGCCGGGCCGTAGCGCAGCGCGGTCAGCAGCACCAGCTTGCCTGCAATCTTTAGTGCCGGTTTGGCTTTTTTGCCGGTCTGTTGCCATTTGCTATTCATCATTTACCTCGTTAGGTCGTTATATCAGAGCTGACGGAAACGGCTGCGCAGCGAAAACGTATCGGAGGTGACGTAGCGCTCCATCTCGCGTAGACGCTTCTCGCCTGATGCCAGCTCCGCGTCCACCGCATTCAGCAGTTCACTGCTGGTCGGTGCCGCTTCGCCATCCATTTGCCCCTCCGGCATCGGATCGAGCACGAAGGTGAGAATGATGTAGGCGAGCACCACAAAGAAGAACAGGCCAAAAAGCATTGCCAGCACCGTAATCAGGCGCACCAGCTTCACCGGTACATCAAGATAGTGGGCAATCCCGGCGCAGACGCCTTTCACCATCCCCTGCTGGGGAATTCGCCACAGTTTTTTATTAAAAAATTCATTCATTAGCGATCCCTCCAGTTCGGGTGCTCTGCATCAAGAATAGCTTCCAGAGAGGCTATCCGCTCGCGCATCCGTTTTGCTTCGTCGTTGAGCTGGGCCAGGCGCTGCTGCTCGCTTTGCGAAAGGGCATCGCGACCGCTGCGGTTGTTGTAGTGCAGCCACAGCCAGACCGGCAGGACAAACAAAACAAACAGGGTCAGAGGAATAGCCAAAAATAGCGCGCTCATGTGTACTCCTTACAGATGAGGGGCGGCGTAAACGGATGCCGCCCGGTAGTGTTCATCGTTTGTTATTATTGAATATCTTGTTTCATTTTGGCTTTCAGCTGAGCCAGCTGCTCGCTGATTTCATCACTCGCTTTGAGCTCGGCAAACTCCTGATCCAGCGACTTCTGCTTGCCAAAACCGTGGCTCTCCGCTTCGGCTTCCATCTGGTCGATACGACGCTCGAAGGATTCAAAACGTGCCATGGCTTCGTCCAGCTTGCCGCTATCTAGCTGACGACGCACGTCGCGGGAAGAGCTAGCAGCCTGGTGACGCAGGGTCAGCGCCTGCTGACGCGCACGGGTCTCGCTGAGTTTGTTCTCCAGCTCGCCAATCTCTTTTTTCATGCGGGCCAGCGTTTCATCAACCAGAACAACTTCCTGCTCAAGGGTCGTGATAATGTCGGTCAGCTTCTGTTTTTCAATCAGGGCAGCGCGGGCCAGATCCTCTTTCTCTTTACGCAGTGCCAGCTCGGCCTTCTCCTGCCATTCTGCCTGCTGAGCGGTAGCCTGCTCAATACGACGCGACAGCTGTTTCTTTTCGGCCAGCGCACGTGCAGAGGTGGAACGCACTTCAACCAGCGTATCTTCCATCTCCTGAATCATCAGGCGTACCAGTTTCTGCGGATCTTCTGCCTTCTCCAGCAGAGAGTTGATGTTGGCGTTCACGATGTCGGCAAAACGAGAAAAAATACCCATAATGTAATCCTCATATTTTATGTAATCGGGCTAAGCCCTGCTGCTAACTTAATACAAGACCCGTGCCAACTTTTTATCTTATTGATTAGTAGAGAGTTGATTAATTTTACCGCTGCGTAATTTTGGACTACAGTGGTGATTAACACTAACTAATGGCGAATTTCATCATGGCGGAATACAAGGATAACCTTCTCGGCGAGGCCAACAGCTTTCTGGAAGTGCTGGAGCAGGTTTCACGCCTCGCCCCGCTGGATAAGCCAGTGCTGATTATTGGTGAGCGCGGAACGGGCAAGGAGCTGATCGCTAACCGCCTGCACTTTCTCTCTGGGCGTTGGGACGGACCCTTTATCTCGCTAAACTGTGCCGCCCTTAATGAAAACCTGCTGGACACCGAACTGTTTGGTCATGAAGCCGGGGCCTTTACCGGGGCGCAGCGTCGCCATCCTGGCCGCTTCGAGCGCGCCGACGGCGGCACGCTGTTCCTCGACGAACTGGCTACGGCCCCGATGCTGGTTCAGGAGAAGCTGCTGCGGGTAATTGAGTACGGCGAGCTGGAGCGCGTCGGCGGTAGTCAGCCGCTGCAGGTCAATGTCCGACTGGTATGCGCCACCAATGCCGATCTGCCTGAAATGGTACGCGACGGCACCTTCCGCGCCGATCTTCTCGACCGGCTGGCCTTTGACGTGGTGCAGCTCCCGCCCCTGCGCGAGCGCCAGAGCGATATTATGTTGATGGCAGAGCACTTCGCGATCCAGATGTGCCGCGAGCTGCGGCTGCCGCTGTTTCCAGGCTTTACCGAGCGTGCCAGGGAGACGCTGCTGGACTACCGCTGGCCGGGTAATATTCGTGAGCTGAAGAACGTGGTGGAGCGCTCGGTCTACCGCCACGGCACCAGCGAAGTGGCGCTGGATGAGATTATTATCGATCCTTTTCAGCGCACCGCCTCTCCCGAGCCGGTTGCAGAGGCGATCTCTGGCATGCCACAGCTGCCGCTGGATCTGCGCCATTTCCAGGCCGTGCAGGAGAAGACCTTATTGGAGGCTGCGCTACAGCAGGCCAAATTTAACCAGAAGCGCGCCGCAGAGCTGCTGAATCTGACCTACCACCAGCTCAGGGCGCTGTTGAAAAAGCATGGGCTGTAGCCACAGTAAGTGGGAACGGTAGAACAAAAAAGAGGCTGCCAGCCTAAGCTGACAGCCTCTTATAAAGGCGCTCGCGATGCCCGGCAACATCATCAGTGCTGAAAAGGCGGGGTTACCCCCGCCTCCAGGTTGCTACTTACCGGATTCGTAAGCCATCGAAGCAGCTACCTCCCTGCTCCCATCTCTGTAGCGAATTTCACACAGCGATTTTCGCGTCAGCCAGGTGAATATTAACAGCGTTAAACACACTATTAATATGCACCAAATGAGAGCGTTCCATGGCAGCTTCATAGCCTTCTTCTCCTTGCCTTGCGGCGGGTAAACGGCTACTCTGATGTTGTCTAGACATAGAGTCGGCCTCGTTGGTTTATTGAAAAATGACCTTCGGGGCTTTCTTCTTTCTGCCTCACCACATCTTTATCGCTTCAACGTTATGAGGCAAAAAGCCTCAAGCGCCACGGCTATTCTACGCTATCTGTTTTTAGCCTGTTGCGGCGCACGCCGCATAACGTACCGGTAGCCTAATTACTTATCTGCTGACATCTGCTGGGCAGATTTTAGATGCTGCTCAACGACCGGCGTATGCGCATCGGCCAGAGCCTTCACGTCCGGATCCTTGATCATCTTGGCATCACTTTGCAGCTTCGACAGCACCATCTGGTGATCTTTGGTGCCGGCGTTTTCCATATACATTTTGTCAAATGCGTCGCCGCTCTGCTTTTCCAGATTGGCGGCCATGGCCTTATGCATGGCGTCCGGCTCAGTCGGCAGCGTCACCCCTTTTTGCTGTGCCACCGTCTGTACTTTGGTTAAGGCAGCACCGTGATCGTCAACCATCTTCTGAGCGAAGGCTTTAACGTTGCTGCTTTGAGCCTTGTTCAGCGCGATTTTGGCAGCGGCGATTTCATTGATATTGGCCTGCGCCATATCCTTCACCGCTTTTTCGTCCCCGGCACTAAGTTTGGCGTTCGATCCCGTCTGACCTACGGCATCTTTCTGCGCAGCGCTAGGCTGCGTCTGAGCTTGCACGCCAGCAGTACTGAACATAGCGACGACTGCTGATACGGCGAGTAGCCCTTTCAAGGTTTTGCTCTTCTGCATGTTGTTCTCCTGATGACCATGGGTAGGGTGGGTATGAGGTATTAACCGTGCGCAGTTTCTTCTGTATATGACAACTGCAATGGTCAGTTCAGTATAGTGGAACAATGATGTAAGGCAGCAGATTAAGCCAAAGTCCTAATCGGAGGAGGTCAGGAGATGACGGGGTTAGAAGACAGCCGCCCCACGGCAGCTGTCTTCGTGGCGTTACTTCTTATTAAGCATCGATTTCAGGTCAGCGAACGGATTGTAGGTTGCCGCACCCACATCCTTCTGTGCGTCCTCTCCCGCAACGACGGTTGTACCGTACTGATCGGCTTCGGTATATTTCGAGTGTTCATGATCGTGGCAGTAGAGGCACAGCAGTTCCCAGTTGCTGCCGTCCGGCGGGTTATTGGTGTGGTCGTGATCGATATGATGCACCGTTAACTCGCGCAGGTTCGAGTACACAAACTCGCGTGAGCAGCGCCCGCAAACCCACGGATAAATCTTTAATGCTCTCTCCCGGTAGTCTGATTCCAGACGAGCATAGTTCTTAGGAATGATAGCCATAGCAGGCAATCCTTACGGTAACGAAAGTATGCCCCTATAGTATGCCAATGCGCGACGCTCGCCAATCACTGATGGGAGGTCGGGGCGTGCTTACGGCAGACCTCCAGCACAAACTGCCGCAGCCAGCGGTGCGCCGGATCGGCCTCGGCTCGCGGATGCCACATCTGGGAGAGCGTAATGCCAGGCACCTTTATCGGCAGTTCAAACATGCAATATGCCGCGGCAGGCTGATGGATAAGAAACGAGGCGGGGATCAGCCCCACCAGATCGGAGGCCTGCACCACCGCCAGCGCAGCAGGAAAGCCCGGTACTACAGCAGCAATAGAACGCTCAAGACCCCGTTCAGCCAGGGCCTCATCCACCGGTCCGGCGGTGCGTCCCCTACGAGAGGCGACCACGTGGGCATGCGCCAGATAGTCGCTGATGCCCACTTCCGGCAGCGCTGCCAGCGGATGGCCAGGGCGCACCACGCCAACAAAGCGATCGCGAAACAGCGCCTGAATGCGGATCTCCGGCCCCATCTCACCCAGCACGCCCACTTCGAGATCGACCAGCCCTTCACGCAGCGCCTTTGCGCTCTTTTCCGCGCGGGCCACAAAGCGCAGACGCACGTGCGGGGCGCTCTTCGCCGCCGCCACAATCAGCGTTGGGCCAAAGGCCTCGATGAAACCCTCGTTAGTGCGCAGCACGAACGTGCGATCCAGGGTTGACAGCGCCAGCCCGGCCGGAGAGGGTCGCAGCAGCGCCAGGGTTTCAAACAGGGTGTGCTGCGTGCGTTCACGGATGGCCTCCGCATGCGGCGTTAACACCATGTGGCGGCCAGCACGCACCAACAACGGATCGCCGGTGGCCGAGCGCAGACGGCTGAGCGTACGGCTCATCGCCGATGCGCTTAACCCTAAACGACGCGCAGCCCCCGCCACGCTGGCTTCAGCCAGCAGCGCGTCGAGAGCGATAAGCAAATTCAGATCGGGTGCGTTCATGCCTGTATCTTACTCTGCCCGTTTGGTTTGAGGGAAGGCGTCCGGTGCAGGTTATTACTGCAAACGCTGCGTCTTCCGCCCTGTCTCATCCCTGCTTACGCTGTTCATATTGCATAAAAACATATAACAGAGGTGAACAGCATGGCGCTTTTTTCTTCAGAACCTGGGGATGAAGGTTTAACCGGGCGCGAACGGGCCCTGGCGATGGCTGCGGTGATGACCAGCACTACCATGGCCGTGTTTGACGGGGCCATCGTCAACGTTGCGCTGCCGCCCATCGCCCATGCGCTGGCGGTGCCTGCACAGTCCGCCGTATGGGTCGCCAATGGCTATCTGCTCTCGGCCGCGATGACGCTGGCCATTTTTGCCGCGCTTGCCCGCCGCGTTGGTTTTCGCACCCTGTTTGCCTTCGGCCTGAGCCTGTTTACGCTGGCCTCGCTGGGCTGCGCCCTCTCCTCTTCGCTCTCGGCGCTGACTGGCTGGCGCATCGTGCAGGGCATTGGCGGGGCAGCGACCTTGAGTATTGCTCCAGCAATCCTGCGCTCTGTTTTCCCTAACCGCCTGCTGGGGCGTATTCTGGGCCTTCATGCCCTGCTGATCGCCGCCAGTACTGCAGTCGCCCCGGTGCTGGGGGGTACGCTACTGGCCGGCCTGAGCTGGCAGTGGCTGTTTGCCATCAATATTCCGCTGGGAGCGATCGCGTTTACGCTGACGCTGCAGGCGATCCCCCATAACAGCACGCCCGGGCGCGAACCCTTTGATATCGCCGGGGCGGCGCTGTCAGCGCTGATGCTTGGCGGATTAATTATGGCGGCAAACGCCTTCTCCCGGCCCGGTTCGGCGCAAACGCAGCTGTGGATGGCGGCAGGCTATGGTGGCGTGGCGATGGCCGCCGGGCTGCTGTTTATCTGGCGTCAGCGTCGTGCGCCACAGCCGCTCATGCCGCTGGAACTCTTTGCCTCGGCGCGCTTTTCTCTGGCTGCCCTCACCTCGCTGGCCTCATTTGTCAGTCAGGGGATGACGTTTATTGCTCTGCCCTTTCTGTTTCAAAGCGTATACGGGTATAGCGTCTTTACCTCGGCGCTGCTGTTCATCCCCTGGCCGCTGGGGATTATGCTGGCCGCGCCCCATGCAGGTCGTCTGGCCGATCGCTACCCCGCCGCGATAATCTCTACGCTGGGTTTGGGGATTTTTACGCTGGGGTTAATGCTGTTGGCGCTGCTGCCTGACCAGGCTCAGCCCTGGGATATTGGTATTCGCAGCCTGGTTTGCGGACTCGGCTTCGGCTTTTTTCAAAGCCCCAACAATCGTGAAATGCTGGCAAACGCCTCGCGGGAGAACAGCGGCTACGCCTCCGGCGTGCTTGCCATTATGCGTACCTTCGGCCAGTGTCTGGGCGGGGCCTTAGTGGGCGTCATCCTGGCGGTTTTAGCGCCCGTTGGCGATCGGGCGGCGGGCGCGGTTCGCCTGAGCCTATGGGTTGCGGTACTGGCGACCGTGCTGGCCCTCCTTTTTAGCCTAAGCCGCATACGAAAACAGCCTGATTGACGACTTTTACGCCGCTTACCCGCAGACATTTTTACGTGACCCTGTTAAGTGCGATACACTTTGTAAATCGGTCTTACAGCTAAAGAAATTATGCGCCTGATTATATCTTCCCTGCTCATGGCAGTCGGCCTGTTAAGCGGACACGTTCAGGCTGCGCCTGCGGGTCCCGCTACGGCGGATATTCGTGATAGCGGTTTTGTCTACTGTGTGAATGGCCAGGTTAATACCTTTAATCCGCAAAAAGCGAGCAGCGGCCTGATTGTAGATACCCTGGCAGCCCAGCTTTACGATCGTCTGCTGGACGTGGATCCTTATACCTATCGTCTGGTGCCCGAGCTGGCGGAGAGCTGGGAAGTGCTGGATAACGGCGCAACCTACCGTTTCCGCCTGCGGAGCAACGTCGCCTTCCAAAAAACGCCGTGGTTTACGCCAGGGCGGGCACTTAACGCCGACGACGTGGTCTTTAGCTTCCAGCGCATTTTCGATCGCCACCACCCGTGGCATAACGTCAATGGCAGCAGCTTCCCCTATTTTGATAGCTTACAGTTTGCCGACTCGGTAGAAAGCGTACGCAAGCTGGACAGTCGCACGGTGGAGTTTCGCCTGAAAAAGCCGGACGCCTCGTTTCTGTGGCATCTGGCGACGCACTACGCCTCGGTGATGTCTGCCGAATACGCAGACCAGCTGGCTAAGCGCGATCGTCAGGAGCTGCTGGATCGCCAGCCGGTAGGCACCGGCCCGTTCCAGCTTGCCGAGTACCGCACCGGCCAGTATATCCGCCTCCAGCGCCACGCGCAGTTTTGGCGCGGCCAGCCGCTGATGCCGCAGGTGGTGGTCGATCTCGGTTCCGGGGGAACCGGGCGGCTATCGAAGCTGCTGACCGGCGAGTGTGACGTACTAGCGTGGCCTGCCGCCAGCCAGCTGACAATTTTACGCGACGATCCGCGCCTGCGTCTGACCCTGCGTCCGGGGATGAACATCGCCTATCTGGCGTTTAATACCGACAAAGCGCCGCTGAATAATCCCGCCGTGCGTCACGCGCTGGCGCTGGCGATCAACAACCAGCGCCTGATGCAGTCGATCTATTACGGCACGGCAGAAACCGCCGCCTCGATCCTGCCTCGTGCCTCCTGGGCCTATGACAGCGAAGCGAAAATCACTGAATACAATCCGGAAAAAGCCAAGCAGCAGCTGGCTGCGCTGGGGCTGGAGAACATGACCTTACAGCTGTGGGTGCCGACCAGCTCGCAGGCGTGGAACCCCAGCCCGCTGAAAACCGCTGAACTGATCCAGGCCGATATGGCCCAGGTCGGCGTCAAGGTGATGATTGTTCCCGTCGAAGGGCGGTTCCAGGAAGCGAGACTGATGGATATGAATCATGACCTGACCCTCTCCGGCTGGTCGACGGACAGCAACGACCCGGACAGTTTTTTCCGCCCGCTGCTGAGCTGCGCCGCCATTGAGTCACAAACGAACTTTGCCCACTGGTGCCGCCGGGAGTTTGATACCATATTGCAGAAAGCGCTGACCTCCCAGCAGCTGGCGTCGCGCATTGAAGCCTACGATGAGGCGCAGACTATCCTCGCTCGCGAGCTGCCGGTGCTGCCGCTGGCCTCTTCCCTGCGCCTGCAGGCCTACCGCTACGATATTAAAGGTCTTGTCCTGAGTCCGTTCGGCAACGCCTCGTTTGCCGGCGTCTCGCGTGAACCGCAAAAAGAAGAGGTGAAGCAACCATGATCATCTTTACGCTGCGCCGCCTGCTTCTGCTGCTGGTCACGCTCTTTCTGCTGACCTTTGTAGGTTTTAGCCTGAGCTACTTTACCCCCCACGCGCCGCTGCAGGGCGCATCCCTGTGGAACGCCTGGTTCTTCTGGTTTAAAGGGGTACTGCACTGGGATTTCGGCGTCTCCAGCATTAACGGCCAGCTGATCTCCGAGCAGCTCAAGGAGGTCTTCCCGGCCACCATGGAGCTCTGTATTCTTGCCTTTGGCTTCGCGCTGGTGGTGGGTATCCCGGTTGGCATGATGGCCGGAATTATGCGCGGTAAATGGCAGGATAAGCTGATCAGCGCCCTGGCCCTGATTGGCTTCTCGATCCCCATCTTCTGGCTGGCGCTGCTGCTGACCCTCTTCTTCTCGCTGACGCTGGGCTGGTTGCCGGTATCAGGCCGCTTCGATCTGCTTTATGAGGTGAAAACGGTTACTGGCTTTGCGCTGATTGACGCCTGGCTGTCGGAGTCGATATGGCGCGAGGAGATGATCATCAGCGCGCTGCGACATATGGTGCTGCCGGTGCTGACGCTGGCGGTCGCGCCGACCACCGAGGTGATCCGCCTGATGCGCCTCAGCACCATTGAGGTGTTTGAGCAGAACTACATCAAGGCCGCCGCCACGCGCGGGCTATCGCGCCTGAGCATTCTGCGTCGCCACGTGCTGCACAACGCCCTGCCGCCGGTGATCCCCCGTCTGGGCCTACAGTTTTCCACGATGCTGACGCTGGCGATGATCACTGAAATGGTCTTTAGCTGGCCGGGACTGGGACGCTGGGTGATCAATGCCATCCGCCAGCAGGACTATGCGGCTATTTCCGCCGGGGTGATGGTGATTGGCGCGCTGGTCATTATTGTTAACGTTCTCTCTGACATTCTGGGCGCGCTGGCGAACCCTTTGAAACATAAGGAATGGTATGCCCTCCGATAACGTCTATAACGAGAAGCAGACCCCCGGCGCGCTGCGCACGGTCTGGCGCAAGTTCTATGGCGATACCACCGCCATGATTGGTCTGTACGGCTGCGCCGGGCTGGTGCTGCTGTGTCTTTTTGGCCGCTGGTTCGCGCCCTACGGCATCGATCAGCAGTTCCTCGGCTACCAGCTGCTGCCACCCTCGTGGTCGCGCTATGGGGACGTCTCCTTCTTCCTCGGCACGGACGACCTTGGCCGGGACGTGCTTAGCCGCCTGCTCAGCGGCGCGGCACCAACGGTAGGCGGCGCGTTTGTCGTGACCCTGGCGGCAACGATCTGCGGCCTGGTGCTGGGCGTCGTGGCCGGGGCAACGCACGGCCTGCGTTCGGCGGTGCTGAACCACGTGCTGGATACGCTGCTGTCGATCCCCTCCCTGCTGCTGGCCATTATCGTGGTGGCCTTTGCCGGGCCGCACCTCTCCCATGCCATGTTTGCCGTCTGGCTGGCACTGCTGCCGAGGATGGTACGCTCGGTCTACAGCATGGTGCACGACGAGCTGGAGAAAGAGTACGTGGTCGCCGCGCGGCTGGACGGCGCGACGACGCTCAATATTTTGTGGTTTGCGGTACTGCCGAACATGACCGCAGGCCTGGTGACCGAGATCACCCGCGCGCTCTCGATGGCAATCCTCGACATTGCCGCGCTGGGCTTTCTCGATCTCGGTGCGCAGCTGCCCTCCCCGGAGTGGGGAGCGATGCTGGGCGACGCGCTGGAGCTGATCTACGTCGCGCCCTGGACAGTGATGCTGCCGGGGGCATCGATCATGGTAAGCGTTTTACTGGTTAACCTGCTGGGCGACGGGATCCGCCGTGCGGTCAATGCGGGGGTGGAATAGTGCCACTACTTGATATTCGTAACTTGACCATTGAGGTCAAGACTGGCGAAGGCTGGGTAAGAGCCGTCGATCGCGTTACGCTGACCCTTGCCGAAGGCGAAATCCGCGGTCTGGTGGGCGAATCCGGTTCGGGCAAGAGCCTGATAGCCAAAGCCATCTGCGGCGTAACCAAAGATAACTGGCGGGTCACCGCAGACCGAATGCGCTTCGACGACGTCGATCTGATGCGCCTCTCGGCGCGCGAGCGGCGGAAAATCCTCGGCCATAACGTGTCGATGATTTTTCAGGAGCCGCAGTCCTGTCTCGATCCGTCTGAGCGCGTCGGTAAACAGCTGATGCAGAACATTCCGGCCTGGACCTATAAAGGCCGCTGGTGGCAGCGCATGGGCTGGCGGAAACGGCGCGCTATTGAGCTGCTGCACCGCGTCGGCATTCGCGATCACAAAGATGCGATGCGCAGCTTCCCTTACGAGCTGACGGACGGCGAGTGCCAGAAGGTGATGATTGCCATTGCGCTGGCGAACCAGCCCCGCCTGCTGATCGCCGATGAGCCGACCAACGCCATGGAGCCGACCACCCAGGCGCAGATTTTCCGTCTGCTGACCCGGCTCAACCAAAACAACAACACCACCATTATCCTGATCAGCCACGACCTGCAGATGCTGAGCCAGTGGGCGGACAAGATCAACGTGATGTACTGCGGCCAGACCGTGGAGACCGCGCCGAGCGAGGAGCTGATCGCCACGCCGCATCACCCCTATACCCAGGCGCTGATCCGCGCTATTCCTGACTTTGGCAGCGCCATGCCTCATAAGAGCCGCCTGAACACGCTGCCGGGGGCGATCCCACTGCTGGAGCATCTGCCGATTGGCTGCCGTCTCGGGCCGCGCTGCCCCTACGCCCAGCGTAAATGCATCGAGCGTCCCCTGCTGGCCGGACCCAAAAATCACCTCTTTGCCTGTCATTTCCCGCTGAATATGGAGAAAGAGTGAGATGATCGACACCCTGCTGGAAGTACGCAATCTGAGTAAAACCTTCCGCTACCGTACCGGCTGGTTCCACCGCCAGACGGTAGAGGCGGTAAAGCCGCTGAGCTTTACCCTGCGAGAGAAGCAGACCCTGGCGATCATCGGTGAGAACGGCTCCGGTAAATCAACGCTGGCGAAGATGCTGGCGGGCATGATCGAACCGACCACTGGCGAGCTGCTGATTGACGATAGCCCCCTGCACTACGGCGACTACTCGTTTCGCAGCCAGCGCATCCGCATGATTTTTCAGGATCCCTCAACGTCGCTGAACCCGCGCCAGCGCATCTCGCAGATCCTCGACTTTCCGCTGCGCCTGAATACGGATCTGCCGCCTGAAGCACGGCGGCAGCGGGTGATTGAGACCCTGCGCATGGTTGGGCTGCTGCCGGATCACGTCAGCTACTATCCCCATATGCTGGCTCCCGGCCAGAAACAGCGTTTGGGGCTGGCCCGGGCGCTGATCCTGCGTCCAAAGGTGATCGTCGCGGATGAGGCTCTGGCGTCGCTGGATATGTCGATGCGTTCGCAATTAATTAACCTGATGCTGGAATTGCAGGAGAAACAGGGTATCTCTTATATCTACGTGACTCAGCACATCGGTATGATGAAACACATCAGCGACCAGGTCATCGTAATGCACCAGGGCGAAGTGGTCGAGCGTGGCAGCACCGCTGACGTGCTGGCCGCCCCGCTGCATGAGCTGACCCGACGCCTTATTGCCGGCCATTTTGGCGAGGCGCTGACGGCGGATGCCTGGCGAAAAGATCGCTAGCGCCACATGTTTGCTGCGCAGCTCGGTTCAATGACCGAGTACCCCTCCCGTTCGGGAGGGGTCTCCCCCGCTGTTTATGCTTTTCTGCTATTTATTATCACCTAACAATATTTTTCCCCTCGTTAGCGTTACGCCAGGATATTGATCGCCATTTTGAGATCAAGGAAAGCCCATGGAACAACGCCGTTTTTCCGGCAAAGGCCACTGGTATCATGAGACCCAGTCGAGTACCGGCCAGGCACAAGCGCTACCGTTAGTTCCCGAAGCCGCCACCGTCACCGATCGTTTTCTACTGGATCTCGTGCTGCCTGAAGAGGTCATTGCCCCGTGTCAAGGCTGGCTGGAGCCTGCCCGTGCGCTCTGCGACCGGCTCTTTCCCCGCAGCGTCAGCGTTAGCCGCCAGCGCACCTTCAGCGCCTACGACCGCCTGAGCACGGCCCTTACGGTAGCCCAGGTTTACGGCGTCCAGCGCCTGTGCAATCACTACGCCGCTCGCCTCGCGCCGCTGCCCGGCCCCGACTCCTCCCGGGAAAGCAACTATCGCCTGGCGCAGATCACCCAATATGCCAGACAGCTCGCCAGCTCCCCCGAGGTGATCGACGCCAGGGCGCGGGAGCAGCTTGAAGAGGTTGGACTAACGACCTGGGACATCGTGCTGATGGATCAGATTATCGGCTTTATTGGCTTCCAGGCGCGGGTCATTGCAGCGTTTCAGGCTCTACTCTGTCAGCCCGTACGCTGGCTGCCTGGGATGGAGATGCAGCAGGATGCTGCCGCCGAACCGTTTAGTCGTCCTGAGAGCCGCTGGACACCGGGCCTTGAGCGCGTTGAGCCACACCTCGCCAGTTCGGCCCAGCTGGCGTCGCTGGCCCAGTGGCAGCCGCTGCCGGCCCTGCAAGCACTGACGCCGGTGCTGGCCCACGAGCACCTTCTGCTTAACGCCCTGGGGGAGATCGTACAGAGCGATCTGTGCGCCACGCTCGATGCCGCACTGGTGGACCTGGTAGCCCTGCTGACGGCGCGGATTAACGGTAGCCTGGACTGCTTTAACACTCTGGCGACGTCTGCCCTACCCGCCGCGCCGATCGCAGCATTGCGCAGCGGCGAACGGGCGTTAAACAGCTGGAGCCAGGCCGATCCGCAGGCGCGGGCGGTTATCCAGGCCGTACAGCTTTTGACCCGAGCGGCAGACCGCTTTAGCGCCGCCCAGTTTACTCCCCTCGTTGAACAGGGGCTTTCTCCTCAGCAGGCGGTGAATCTGCTGGCGTGGAGCGGCCTGTGCGGCTGGTTGAATCGTCTTAAAATCGCGCTGGGCGACACGCATTAGCGCGAAACAGCGCTTGAAGCGCCACCCAGAATCGCGTAAAACTGTCAGCCGCTCTTATGGCCACGAAAATATAAAATTATGTTCCAGGACAACCCGCTGCTAGCGCAGCTTAAACAGCAACTGCATTCCCAAACGCCGCGTGCGGAAGGTGTCGTTAAAGGCACCGAAAAAGGTTTTGGCTTCCTTGAAGTCGACGGACAGAAAAGTTATTTCATTCCGCCGCCGCAGATGAAGAAGGTAATGCATGGTGACCGCGTGATCGCCGTGATCCACAGTGACAAAGATCGCGAATCCGCCGAGCCGGAAGAGCTTGTCGAGCCGTTTCTGTCGCGCTTTGTCGGTAAGGTACAGAGAAAAGATGACCGTCTCTCTATCGTACCGGATCATCCGTTGTTGAAAGAGGCTATCCCCTGCCGGGCCATGCGCGGCGTGGAGCATGATTTTAAAGAGGGCGACTGGGCAGTAGCCGAGATGCGTCGCCATCCGCTAAAGGGCGATCGCGGCTTTTACGCCGAGCTGACGCAGTTTATTACCTTCGGTGATGACCACTTCGTTCCGTGGTGGGTGACACTTGCCCGCCACAACCTGGAGAAAGAGGCACCGAACGGTGTGGCAACCGAAATGCTGGATGAAGGCCTGGAGCGTGTCGATCTCACCGCGCTGGACTTTGTCACCATCGACAGCGCCACTACCCAAGACATGGATGATGCCCTGTTTGTCGAAACGCTGGCTGACGATAAGCTGCAGCTGACCGTCGCCATCGCCGATCCCACCGCGTGGATCGCCGAAGGCAGCAAGCTGGACAGTATCGCCAAAGTACGCGCTTTCACCAACTACCTACCGGGATTCAACATCCCGATGCTGCCGCGTGAGCTGTCAGACGACCTCTGCTCTCTGCGTCCGCAGGAGGTCCGTCCCGTGCTGGCCTGCCGCATGATCATTGCCGCTGACGGTACGATTGAAGAGGATATTACCTTCTTCGCGGCGACCATCGAATCCAAAGCCAAGCTGGCCTATGACGAGGTCTCAGACTGGCTGGAAGGCAACGCGGGCTGGCAGCCGCCGTCAGAGGCGATTGCCAACCAGATCCGCCTCCTGCACCGCGTCTGCCTGAGCCGCAGCGCGTGGCGTACACAGCATGCGCTGGTGTTTAAGGATCGTCCGGACTACCGCTTTGTGCTGGGTGAAAAAGGCGAGGTGCTGGATATCGTGGCCGAGCCACGCCGCATTGCTAACCGCATCGTCGAGGAGTCCATGATCTCCGCTAACATCTGTGCGGCACGCGTTCTGCGCGCTAAGCTGGGCTTCGGGATCTATAACATTCACCTCGGCATCGATCCGGCGAATGGCGAAGCGCTGGCCGCGCTGCTGAAAACGCACGGCATGCACGTCGACGCCGAAGAGGTGCTGACCCTCGAAGGCTTCTGCAAGCTACGCCGCGAGCTTGACGCTCAGCCTTCAGGTTTCCTCGACAGCCGCATCCGCCGCTTCCAGTCCTTTGCCGAGATCAGCACCGAGCCGGGTCCTCACTTCGGTCTGGGCCTGGATGCCTACGCGACCTGGACCTCACCTATCCGTAAGTATGGCGATATGATCAACCATCGCCTGCTGAAAGCGATTATCAAGAACGAAACCATTGCCCGTCCGCAGGATGATGCAACGGTGCAAATGGCCGAACGTCGCCGTCTCAACCGCATGGCGGAGCGTGACGTGGGTGACTGGCTCTATGCGCGCTTCCTGAAAGACAAAGCCGCCACGGATACGCGCTTTGCCGCAGAAATTATCGATATCAGCCGCGGCGGTATGCGCGTGCGTCTGGTGGATAACGGCGCGGTCGCGTTTATTCCGGCTCCATTCCTGCACGCCGTGCGCGATGAGATGGTATGCAGTCAGGAGAGCGGCACGGTGACGATTAAAGGCGAAACCGTGTATAAGGTTAGCGATGTGATTGATGTCACTATCGCTGAAGTACGCATGGAGACGCGCAGCGTTATTGCCCGCCCGCTGGCCTAATTATCTCCCTGCCCTGTCGGCCTCGTGATATACGAGGCCGACAGCATTTTGCCCTTCCCTTCATGTAATAAATATTCACTAATTCTGGTTTTTAGCTGAAGCAGAAATATTATAATATCGCCTGTAAAAACAGTGTGTTCCGATATTAACCGTGTGGCTTTGTCGATCTTAACGTCGTCGAATTTAAAATGGGTGAACGTAGCGCGTCGAGTGGGACAGGAGGAAGCATGAAAGAGGATTTGGATCAAAAGGGGCTGTTTCGCTATCTGGGCTCAAATAGCCCATTTTGGCGACTCTCTGCCGACAGCAATACGCTACACCTTGCCACCAGTGAAAATGCCGAAGCCAGCCAGACGATAACGCTTAACGATGAGCAAGCCGAGCAGATCCGGGCGATGACGGTGATTACCTCCAGCGTGACCACCACCCTACCGCTCCTGGACCGGAAGGTGACGTTGCATCTGGTTGGCCGTAAAACCGGTAAAACAGAGTGGACGGGTACCGCCTCCTCCTGGAATGATACCTCATCCCTCTCCCAGGATTTAGTCGACGGCCTCTCCTTTGCCGAACAGGTGGTGTCTGAAGCACACTCGGCAATTGTTATTCTCGATCGCCACGGCAATATTCAGCGCTTTAATCGGCTATGCGAGGAATATACCGGGCTGTGCGAAACAGAGGTTATTGGCCAGAACGTTTTTAAATTATTTATGAGCCGCAGAGAAGCGGTCGCGTCACGGCGTAACATCGCTAACTTTTTCCTGAGCGGTAACGCTTACGAAGTTGAACGCTGGGTTAAAACCCGCAAAGGACAGCGGCTGTTTCTCTTTCGCAATAAATTTGTCCACAGCGGCAGCGGTAAAAATGAGATATATATTATCTGCTCCGGAACGGATATTACCGAAGAGCGCCGTGCCCAGGAGCGTCTGCGCGTGCTGGCCAATACCGACACCGTCACCGGCCTGCCTAACCGCAATGCCATCAACGAGCTGACGAGCGACGCCATTGCGAAACGCGGCGATAGCCAGGTAGGTATCGTCTATCTCGATCTCGATAATTTTAAAAAGGTCAACGACGCCTACGGTCATATGTTTGGCGACCAGCTGTTGCAGGCGGTGGCGCTAGCTATTTTAAGCTGTCTGGACGAAGGCCAGGTGCTGGCAAGACTGGGCGGCGACGAGTTTATCGTGCTGGCGACCAAAACCTCGCAGAGCGCGCTGGAGGCGATGGCATCCCGGATCTTAACCCGACTGCGCCAGCCCTTCCGTATTGGGCTTATAGAAGTCTACTCAGGCTGCTCGCTGGGCATTTCGCTGGCACCCCAGCACGGCAAAGACCGGGAGACCGTGATCCGCAACGCCGATACCGCCATGTACACCGCCAAAGAGAACGGACGCGGTAAGTTTTGTATCTTTACCCCAGAGATGAACCAGCGTGTCTTTGAGTATCTGTGGCTCGACACGAACCTGCGCAAAGCGCTGGATGATAACCAGCTGGTGATCTACTACCAGCCCAAGGTGACCTGGCGCGGCGAGATCCGCAGTCTGGAGGCGCTGGTGCGCTGGCAGTCGCCGGAGCGCGGCCTTCTCGCCCCGACGGAGTTTATCTCCTATGCCGAGGAGTCTGGCCTGATCGTCCCGCTGGGGCGGTGGGTGATGCTGGACGTGCTGCAGCAGATTGCCAAATGGCGCGACAAGGGGCTAAACATGCGCGTCGCGGTGAACCTCTCTGCACGTCAGCTGGCTGACCAGACCCTGTTCAACGATCTCAAGCAGGCGCTTAGCGATCTTGATTTTGAATACAGCCCGATTGACGTTGAGCTAACCGAAAGCTGCCTGATTGAAAACGAAGAGGTCGCCCTGGCGGTGATTGAGCAGTTTAGCGCCCTTGGCGCGCAGGTGCATCTCGACGACTTCGGTACCGGCTACTCGTCGCTGTCGCAGCTAGCGCGTATCCCGATTGACGCCATCAAGCTTGACCAGTCCTTTGTGCGCGACGTGCACAAGCAGTCGGTTTCGCAGTCGCTGGTTCGGGCGATCGTCGCCGTGGCGCAGGCGCTGAATTTACAGGTCATTGCCGAAGGCGTTGAAAGCGCCAAAGAGGATGCGTTTCTGACGAAGAACGGCGTCAACGAACGGCAGGGATTTCTGTTTGCTAAGCCCATGCCCGCCGCCGCCTTTGAGCGTTGGTACAAGCGTTACCAGACGCGAAAAATGCGTTAGCCATTAATTAATATCGTTTGCTTATGCATTTTTGAGATTTATTTTTTTCTCCTTCTCTTTTTACACTATTTTTAGCATCATTAAATTTATTACCCTTTCAATCAGGAGTGACATGATGGCTGACATCGACGCAAAGCAACTGGCAGCACGGATCGATACCGTGCTCGATATTCTGGTTGCGGGTGATTACCACTCTGCCATTCATAATCTTGAAATTCTGAAGGCAGAGCTTCTGGCGCAGAACGATGCTGAACAGGCTCAGGGGCAAAACTCGCCTAAAACGCCGTGGGAAATTTAATCGCGATGAATTCCCGACAACAAACTATTTTGCAGATGGTGATTGATAAAGGCCGGGTTAGCGTGACCGATCTGGCTAAAACAACCGGCGTATCGGAAGTGACTATCCGCCAGGATTTGAATACGCTGGAGAAGCAGAGCTATTTGCGCCGCACCCACGGCTATGCGGTACCGTTGGAAAGCGACGATGTTGAAACCCGCATGCTCAATAATTTTGCCCTGAAGCGCGAGCTGGCGGAATTTGCTGCCTCCACGGTGGAGCCCGGTGAAACCATATTTATTGAAAACGGCAGCAGCAATGCGCTGTTGGCCCGTACCCTTGCTGAGCAGAAAGATATCACTATTATCACGGTGAGCAGCTATATTGCGCATCTGCTTAAAGAGACCTCCTGCGAAGTGATCCTGCTCGGCGGCATCTATCAGAAGAAAAGCGAAAGCATGGTGGGACCGCTGACGCGACAGTATATTGCGCAGGTACACTTCAGCAAGGCGTTTATTGGTATTGATGGCTGGCAGCCTGAGACCGGATTTACTGGCAGGGACATGATGCGTGCCGACGTCGTCAATGCCGTGCTCGAAAAGGGCTGTGAAGCCATTATTCTGACCGACAGCTCAAAGTTTGGGGTGGTTCATCCCTACCCGCTTGGACAGCACCACCCTTTTAACAGGGTGATCACCGACGACAAGCTTAACGCAGCCACCCAGCGCGAGCTGGAGCAGGCTGGCGTGCATGTCGATATTGTTAAATCTCCCCGCACGCGCTAACGATTTTCTAGCCCATGAAAGTGGGCTATCTCCCTCATCTATGAGACTTTTCTGACGATTCAATTAAGACTTTTTACCTGTCTGTTCAACAGGCAAGAAGTAAAATTATGTTCAGCGATATAACAGGATGTAACTACCGCCTCGCTTCAGTTGAGCGTGGATATCAGTAACAACTGTGTAACATAATTTACGGAAAAAGACTTTAGTGTGTCATAAGCGCACTATACTTAAAGAGATTTCTTTCCGTGAATCGAAATTTCAGGAGAAAGTATTATGATGTTATCAAGCAAAAAAGCAGCAACTGTCGTACTGGCTGTTACACTGGCAATGTCTCTGAGCGCCTGCTCTAACTGGTCTAAACGCGACCGTAACACCGCTATCGGTGCCGGTGCAGGTGCGATCGGTGGCTCTGTTCTGACCGATGGCAGCACCCTGGGTACGCTGGGTGGCGCAGCGGTTGGTGGTATTATCGGTCACCAGGTCGACTAATAATACGACGTAGCAGGTCTTTCAAGGATCGAAAACGCGTTCTGATAACGCCGTAATACTTTCTTGCAGATCTGAATGACGCAGTACGCAATATAAGGCCACGGCAACCGCCGTGGCTTTTTATTTACCTGTTAGCCGCCCGCCAGTTTGACCTTCATGCCTTTGGCTTCCAGCAGCGTTTTAAGCAGATCGCGTTTGTCGCCCTGAATTTCGATGACGCCCTCTTTCACCGATCCGCCACAGCCACACTTCTTCTTCAGCTCCGCAGCCAGCTTATTCAACGCCTCGTCGTCGCCCTCGACGCCGGTAATCAGGCAAACACCCTTACCCTTACGCCCGCTGGTTTGCTTTTGAATGCGCACGATGCCATCACCTTTTGGCCGCTCAGGCGCAGCTTTAGGCTCATCAATACGCCCGGTTTCGGTGGAGTAGACTAAACGGCTGTAACTGTCCTTCATTATGCCTCCAGCTTCAGGGACGCATTGATTTCGCTGAGGGTCTGGGCAGGATCGGCTGACTGGGTGACCGGACGACCAATCACCATGTAGTCAACGCCCGCAGACAGCGCCTGCTGCGGCGTCATAATCCGACGCTGATCGCCCACTTCGCTGCCTTCAGGACGGATCCCCGGCGTTACCAGCTTAAACGCGTGCCCCAGCTCGCTCTTGAAGCGCACCGCCTCCTGCGCAGAGCAAACAACCCCATCCAGGTCACACTCTTTAGTCAGGCGCGCCAATCGTTCGGCGTGCTCGGCAGGGGTGCTGGTGATGCCCAAGTCGCGCAGATCGCTGGCCTCCATGCTGGTCAAAACCGTCACGGCAATGAGCAGCGGTGCATCCTTACCAAACGGCACCAGCGCCTCGCGGGCGGCGCTCAACATACGTGCTCCACCGGAGGCGTGAACGTTGACCATCCAGACGCCAAGATCGGCCGCAGCGGCGACCGCATGGGCTGCGGTATTGGGAATATCATGAAACTTCAGATCGAGAAACACGTCGAAGCCGCGCTGATGAAGCTCGCGCACGAACTGCGGCCCAAAACGGGTAAACATCTCTTTGCCTACCTTCAGGCGGCAGTCGCTGGGAGCGATGCGATCGACAAACGCGAGGGCCAGATCGCGACTGGCGTAGTCGAGAGCAACCACAACGGGAGAGTGGCACAGAGATGGGGAAGAAGATGAAGCAGTAGACGTCATGACCAGACCTTCTTGTTGATGAGCACGCGCGGGCGCAAAAGGATAAACGGGCAGCATTCTAACTGCGGGAGGAGGAAATTGACAGGGCCTATTTTTTGCTGCCTGGCTGATTCGCCACGGTGCTGACTGGAGAGGGAGTCTATAACAGTATGTTGTAACTAAAGTGAGGCTTTTTTTTAAATTACTGGCCGTCGAGACCGCGAATTGGCTTCACCGTTGACCAGGCCCGACAGGAAGGACAGTGCCAGTACATCGTGAAAGCGGTAAAACCACACTTCTGACAGCGGTAGCGCGGCTTGCTGCGGATCTGCTCCCCGACCATGTCACGCAGCGCCATCAGGCTCTCTTTCGCCCGCCCCTCTTCGGCATCGTGCAGGTGGTAATCCATCAGCTTATGGAACACGCGCATCGTTGGGTGGCGCTGGAGTTGACGAGTGACGGTCACCTGGGCCTGATCCTGCCCTTCACGCTGATCGATAATCTCTGCCAGCATCAGATCGGCGGTCGCACCTACGTTCTCCTCAACGCAGCGGGTAAGAAACTCAGCCCACTCGTCGTTTTTTCCGAGCTGGAGGTAGCAGGTCTGCAACATCTCCAGGGTTTCGCTGACCAGCTCTTTATCCTGGTCGATCACCCGCAGCAGGCTCTCCATCGCTTTGGCATAATCACCTTTGGCGATCAGCACGCGGCCAATCATGATAGAGACACGCGGGCTGGTGCGATCGGCCGCAGCCCCTTTTTTCAGCAGCGCCATCGCGCGGTCCATATCGTCATTACCCATCTGCTGCAACGCAAGCTCGCAGTAGAAATGGGCAATTTCGCCGCGCTGTTTATCCTTACCTAGCTTCACCAGACGTTCGGCAACGTCGATCGCCTTTTGCCACTCGCTGGTGGCCTGATAGATCTGCAGAAGCTGCTGTAACGCCCCGATGCGAAAATCGGTTTCGTCCACCAGCTGATTAAACATATCTTCGGCGCGATCGTACATGCCCGCAGCCATATAATCGCGGCCCAGCTGCTGAACCGCCAGCAGACGCTGGTCATAGGAGAGAGAGGCGCTCTCCATCAAGGTCTGATGGATGCGGATAGCGCGATCCACCTCGCCCCGGGAGCGAAACAGGTTCCCCAGGGTGAGATGCGCCTCAACGGTGCCGGTATCCTCTTTAAGCATATCGAGGAACAGGTCTACCGCCTTGTCCTGTTGGTTACTCAGCAGGAAGTTGACGCCGGCCACGTAGTCACGCGACAGCCGGTTGGCCTCATCCTGCTTTGTTTGTTGCGCACTTCTGCGTCCCATATACCAGCCGTAGGCGGCTGCCACGGGTAACAGCAGAAACAACAGCTCCAGCATAGCCTGTTATTCCTTGACGACCGGCGTCGTTGCGGTGGTGGCCGGAACGCTATTCGTTGCAGAGGAAGTCGTTGCAGGGGCAGCCGTTGTAGGCACAGCCGTTGCAGGAGCCGTCGTAACAGGGGCAATTTGCTGTTCAAGGCGCTTAATCTTACGCTCTGCCCGCGCCAGAGAAACCCGCACGCGCAGCCAGAAGAGACCGCAGATCAGCCAGCCGATAGCAAAGCCTGCGGCGAACAGAACCGCCAGCAGCGTAGAGATACGATACTCCCCCTGCGCCAACAGGTAATTGAAGGTCACCTGCTGATCGTTTTGCGCACCCAGAGTGACGGAAACGACAAAGATTGCTAACACCAGTAAGAAAATGAGTAGATATTTCACATTACTTCCCGTTATGTGGCTTAGGGCGAATAAATTCTGTTCAACCTGCTGCATCCAGCCTTATAAACTACCATTTTCGCGCAGCGGACGAAATGGAAAACCGTGACATCCAGATGATGTAAGGCCAAAAAGCAGAAATTCAACGCTATGTGGCCTTACTCATTTTTCTCTTCACGCTGGGCTATCTCGATATCTTCTTTCACCGGCGGCGTCAGTGGCCCACAGAGACGCTGCGCAAGCCAGGTCGCCAGGGTGACCAGAATACCGGAGATGAGCGTCGCTACCGCCAGATCCTGCGGCCAGTGCATGCCCAGCAGCAGTCGGCTGCCCATCACCAAGACCGCCCACACCATCAGCACAACGATAGTGAGCGTACGGCGACGGGGCCATAGCAGGCCCACGGCCAGCAGCGCCCAGCTGGCGGCAAACATCGTGTGGCCGGAGGGGAAGGCAAAGCCGGTCTCTTTCTGCCAGTGCTTGCGTAAAAACTCCGGCACGTTGTCCTGCTCGGTAAGCTGCTTCTGCACCAGGGCGCCGCGCTCCTTACGTTTTAAAGTGTAGAACTCATCTACCGGAATTTGGTGCGTTTTTTCGAGCCAGACCACAAATGGACGTGGCTCCTGAGCAACCGTTTTAACCCAGGATTTAACCCCCTGGCCAATCACGATCGCCACGCCAAGAATGGCAAACAGCGTCAGTGCCGCCTTCAGGCGAAAGCGTAAACACCACAGGAACCAGCCGCATAACACGACGTGGGTAATGATGCCCCAGGGCTGGGTGACCGTTTCGGTGATCCAGTAGAGCATTTGAAGCCAGCCGCTGTGGCCCCCAGGCTGCCAATGCCAGCCGAAGAGCAATACCAGCAGTGGCATGATCAGCAGAAGTCCCGTTCCGGCGGCGATCCGTCTTGCGATTGAGAGCATTTTCTTTCCCTTTCAATTAAGTGACACAATAATAACTGAAAAATAACAAGTTCGGCGGATTTGACGGATTTGTGCGTTTAATCTTTGTAAGCCACGGTGGCGATTAGTGAAGTCGCGCGCCTTGTGGCAAAATAGGGACAGACAGAAAGCCTGAAGGCTACGGGCACAGAAAGTGCCAGCTTAATCTGGAGAATCACATGCAGCTTAAACGTGTGGCAGAAGCCAAACTGCCAACCCCCTGGGGCGACTTCCTGATGGTGGGATTTGAAGAACTGGCAACCGGACAGGATCACGTTGCTCTGGTCTATGGCGATATTTCCGGCCAGACGCCGGTGCTTGCTCGCGTCCATTCGGAGTGTTTGACCGGCGATGCCCTGTTCAGCCTGCGCTGCGACTGCGGTTTTCAGCTTGAGGCCGCCCTCTCCCACATCGCTGAAGAGGGACGAGGGATCCTTCTGTACCATCGTCAGGAGGGGCGCAACATTGGCCTGCTGAATAAAATTCGCGCCTATGCTCTTCAGGACCAGGGCTATGATACCGTTGAAGCCAACCACCAGCTGGGCTTTGCCGCCGACGAGCGTGACTTTACGCTGTGCGCGGACATGTTCAAGCTGCTGGGCGTGGATGAGGTGCGACTGTTAACCAATAACCCACGCAAAGTAGAGATCCTTACCGAGGCCGGGATTAACATCGTTGAGCGCGTGGCGCTGATCGTCGGGCGTAACCCTAACAATGAGCACTACCTTGATACCAAGGCGGCCAAAATGGGTCATCTGCTGGGTTGATTGGTGCGAGAAAGCGCCGGGTGGCGGCATACGCCTTACCCGGCCTACAAGACTCTGTAAGCCGGGCATGGTTGAGTTACAGCATATTGCGGATCACGTAGTGCAGGATCCCGTCATTCTGGTAGTAGGTTAGCTCGGTACCGGTGTCGATACGGCAGCGGCAGTCAATGGTCTCCTGACTTCCATCCACCCGCGTCAACCGTACTGGAATAGTCGCGCCTGGCTTGAGCTGGGTCAGATTATCAACGTCAATCTTCTCCTCGCCCGTCAGCCCCAGCGTTTTACGCGTCACCCCCTGCGGAAACTCCAGCGGCAGGATCCCCATACCAATCAAATTCGAACGGTGAATACGCTCGAACGACTCGGCAATGACGACGCGGATACCCAGCAAACGGGGGCCCTTGGCCGCCCAGTCACGGCTGGAGCCTGACCCGTACTCTTTACCGGCAACGACCGCCAGCGGCGTCCCCTCTTTCTGGTAACGCATGGCCGCGTCATAGATAGAGATGACTTCGCTGCCCGGCAGATGCCGGGTCATCCCGCCCTCAATGCCAGGAACCATTTCGTTACGAATACGGATGTTGGCGAAGGTGCCGCGCATCATCACTTCATGGTTACCCCGACGGGAGCCATAGGAGTTGAAATCCCCGCGTTCGACTCCGTGGCTTTGCAGGTAGCGCCCAGCCGGGCTGTCCGGTTTGATACTGCCCGCTGGCGAGATATGGTCGGTCGTCACCGAGTCGCCCAGCATCGCCAGGATCCGCGCCCCGTGAATATCTTCAACCTGCTTCGGCGTCGCCAGCATCTCATCAAAGAACGGTGACAGGCGGATGTAGGTGGAGTCATTCTGCCAGTTATAGGTATCAGAGTGGTCGACTTCAATAGACTTCCACTCATCCGAGCCTTCAAACACTTCAGCGTACTCTTTGCGGAACATGTCGGTTGAAACATGCTCAACGGCGCGGGCAATCTCATCGCCCGACGGCCAGATATCCTTCAGATAGACCGGATCGCCTTTTCTGTCGTGGCCGAGCGGATCGGTGGCCAGGTTGATATTCATGTTCCCTGCCAGGGCGTAGGCTACCACCAGCGGCGGCGACGCCAGCCAGTTGGTCTTCACCAGGGGATGAATTCGACCTTCAAAGTTGCGGTTACCAGAGAGTACCGCCCCGACGGTTAAGTCGCCTTTTTTAATCGCCTGCTCGATAGGATCCGGCAACGGCCCGGAGTTACCGATACAGGTAGCACAGCCGTAGCCTACCAGGTTGAAGCCCAGCTCATCGAGCCAGGGGGTAAGCCTTGCCTGAGCCAGATAGTCAGAGACCACTTTCGAGCCAGGTGCCAGCGACGCTTTCACCCATGGCTGACGCTTCAGCCCCAACTCTACGGCTTTTTTCGCCAGCAGCCCCGCCGCCATCAGCACGCTCGGGTTAGAGGTGTTAGTGCAGGAGGTGATCGCCGCGATAACTACTGCGCCCTCCGGCAGCTCATATTGACGCCCGTTCATCGAATACTCGACTGCCTGGCGATCTTTCTGGGCGTGGTTCAGCTCAAGCTCAGAGCTGGCGGTAAACGCCTTCGGCACGTCGCTGAGAGGCACACGATCCTGGGGACGTTTCGGCCCGGCCACGCTGGCCTCTACTTCTGCCATGTTGAGTTCGAGGGTGCTGGTAAAGACCGGCTCATCGCCACTATTACGCCACATCCCCTGCGCCTTGGTGTAGGACTCCACCAGCGCCACCTGCTCTTCGCTACGGCCGCTGAGGCGCATATAGTTGAGCGTAACGTCATCAATAGGGAAAAAGCCGCAGGTCGCGCCATATTCCGGCGCCATGTTAGCGATAGTCGCGCGATCCGCCAGTGGAAGGTGATCGAGACCGTCGCCGTAAAATTCAACGAATTTACCCACCACGCCGTACTTACGCAGCATCTGGGTCACGGTCAGCACCAGGTCGGTGGCGGTAATGCCTTCGTTAAGCTTGCCGGTCAGCTTGAAGCCAACTACGTCGGGGATCAGCATAGAGACCGGCTGGCCCAGCATTGCGGCCTCGGCCTCTATGCCGCCGACGCCCCAGCCCAGCACACCAAGGCCGTTGATCATGGTGGTGTGCGAGTCGGTGCCCACCAGCGTGTCCGGATAGGCGACCCACTCTTTATCCTGCAGTTCGCTCCAGACCGCTTTCCCGAGGTATTCGAGGTTTACCTGATGGCAGATCCCGGTTCCCGGCGGCACGACGCTGAAGCGGCTGAATGCCTGCTGGCCCCAGCGCAGAAATTGATAGCGCTCATGGTTGCGCTCCATCTCCAGACGGACGTTCTCTTCAAAAGCGTCATCGTCACCGAAATGATCCACGGTAACGGAGTGGTCGATCACCAGATCGACGGGTGAGAGCGGATTGACTTTTGCGGTATCGCCGCCGAGGCGTTTAACCGCTTCGCGCATGGCGGCCAGGTCAACCACGGCTGGCACACCGGTGAAGTCCTGCATCAGCACCCTTGCCGGGCGATAGGCGATCTCCCGGTCGGCGTGGGCAGAGTGTAGCCATCCGGCTAACGCACGAATATCCTCTTCGGTGACGGAATCCTCATCCTGCCAGCGCAGGAGGTTTTCCAGCAATACTTTTAGTGACTTGGGTAAGCGGGAAATATCCCCAAGTGCCTTTGCGGCCAGCGGCAGGCTGTAATAGTGCCAGGTTTTGTTCTCTGCCTGCAATGTATCCTTACTGGCTTCGCGTAGGGTAGACGACATAAGCTCCTCCTAATACAGAGTATCGATACCCTGACTGGTATCAGGGTCTGTATTAAAGATAACACAAACATGCCGTAACGTTTTGATAACAACCCAAATCGCTAAATCGCGTGCGTTTCAGGGTGTCAGATCGTAAAAAACCCCGCCGGAGCGAGGTTTCAAGGAGGCAGGATGACCGCTATTTTTTGGCTTTATCGTTAGCAAAAGAGTCAATAAAAGCCTTCTGCGCCGCCGTAAGCTGCCAGCCCGCCGGGATCTGCACCGTCGTCTGGCTCTCGCTTACGTGAGGATGTTTAGGGGACCGGCAGCGGTCCTGAACCGGATTTAACCGCTCGGTAATTGCCATAGGCTTAACCCCAGAATTTCCAGATAACCAGCGCCACAACTGCCCAGAAGAAAGCCGAACCGAGAAATACCGCTAGCCACGCTTTACGCTTAAGCGCGAGATCCCTTTGCGGTTCTTCACTTCCTGCTGGCATTGCTAACCTCACACAATCGACATCGCTTATCATATTGACACCGAACAATAGGTTTAAGTAATCATTACATAGGACAAATCCTAAAGAAACTTTAGCCTAAAATCCAGCGAATTTACGAATCATTTCGAGTGAAATATTCGATGTTATGATCGCGAAGAGAGAATTGTAGAAGGTAATTTGCGCTGCGCCACCTTAGCGACTACTTTTGTCGCCCTTCTGTTACTTTTCCGGCAGCTTTATATCGTGGAACATGGCTTCAATATCCTCGTTCGAACGCAATGCCACGGCGGTATCGACAACGTCACGGGTTAGATGCGGAGCGAAGCGCTGGATAAAGTCATACATGTAGCTGCGTAAGAAAGTGCTACGACGGAAACCGATTTTGGTGGTGCTGTGGCTAAATACGCCCTGCGCATCCAGCTTGACCAGATCTGGGTCGGAGATAGGATCCACCGCCATGCTGGCAATCACTCCCACCCCCAGTCCAAGACGGACGTAGGTTTTGATCACGTCGGCATCGGTAGCGGTAAAGACAATGCGCGGCGTCAGGCCAGCACGGTTAAACGCAGTGTCCAGCTCGGAGCGGCCGGTAAAGCCAAAGGTGTAGGTCACCAGCGGATACTGGGCCAGCTCTTCAATGCTCACTGACTGCTTGCCCGCCAGCGGGTGATCCGGCGTTACTACGATAGAGCGATTCCAGTGGTAGCATGGGAGCATCACCAGGTCGTCATAGAGATGCAGCGCTTCGGTAGCAATGGCAAAGTCCGCGTTGCCCTTAGATACCGCCTCGGCAATCTGCGTTGGCGAACCCTGATGCATATGCAAGGATACGCGCGGGTAGCGCTCAATAAAGCCTTTGATCACGTTAGGCAGCGCGTAGCGGGCCTGGGTATGGGTGGTCGCCACGTACAGCGATCCCTTATCCGGCCAGGTGTGCTCGCCAGCAACCGATTTTATCGCCTCTACCTTGGAGAGCACCTCGCGGGCGATGCGGATGATCTCCTGCCCGGCAGGGGTGACCTGAGTAAGATGCTTACCGCTGCGGGCAAAAATCTGGATCCCCAGTTCGTCCTCCAGCATACGAACCTGCTTACTGATCCCGGGCTGAGAGGTGTATAGCCCTTCGGCAGTAGATGAGACGTTAAGGTTATGGTTGACCACCTCAACAATATAGCGAAGCTGCTGTAGTTTCATGACGGACCATCCGATTTTGCGCACACGGCATCGTCTAAGACGATTTAATAATAAGAGAGGAATTAGCTATAACCACTATATCATTTATATCTACAGTGTATAGATATGAAAAAAAAATAATAATGTCGTTATAAGAAAGGGCCGGATAACCGGCCCTTTAAGGAGACAACAGCGGGCTTATTTCTTCGCTTCTACCCATTTGCCATCAATAAAGAAGGCAGACCAGCCGGTGGCTTTCCCCTCTTTCTCAGAGGCAACGTACTGCTGCTTGGTCTTGCGGCTAAAGCGGACCATAGTCTTGTTACCGGCAGGATCCTGCTGCGGCGCATCGGCCAGATAGCGCAGCTTCTCCGGCAGGCGATCGCGGAAGCGGTACAGCTCTTCCACCAGCGGCGCACGGGTTTCGCGCGATTTCGGGAAGGTGTTGGCCGCCAGGAAGACGCCCGCTGCCCCATCGCGCAGCACGAAGTAGGCATCTGACTTCTCGCACGGCAACTCCGGCAGCGGAACCGGATCTTCCTTCGGCGGTGCAACTTCACCGCTACGCAGGATTTTACGCGTGTTTTTACAGTCGTCGTTGGTGCAGGCCATGTACTTGCCGAAGCGCCCCATTTTCAGGTGCATTTCAGAACCACACTTCTCGCACTCGACGATCGGACCGTCGTAACCTTTAATGCGGAACTCACCCTCTTCGATCTCGTAGCCGTCGCAGGTGGGGTTGTTACCGCACACGTGCAGCTTGCGTTTCGGATCGATCAGGTAGCTGTCCATCGCCGTGCCGCACTTCACGCAGCGGCGTTTTGCACGCAGGGCGTTGGTTTCAGCATCGTCACCCTCCAGCACGTTGAGAACTTCGTTCTCCGGTACCAGGTTGATGGTGGTTTTGCAGCGCTCTTTCGGCGGCAGGGCGTAGCCAGAACAGCCGAGGAAAACACCGGTACTCGCCGTGCGGATCCCCATTTTCCGTCCGCAGGTCGGGCAGTCAATGCTGGTCAGCACCATCTGGTTCGGGCGCATACCGCCCTCCTCCGGATCCTGCTCGGCCTTCTCTAACTGCTTGGTAAAGTCGCTGAAGAAGTTATCCAGCACGCCTTTCCATTCGGTTTCATGGTTCGCCACCTGGTCAAGGCTGTTTTCCATCTGGGCGGTGAAGTCGTAGTTCATCAGCTCGCGGAAGTTCTCTTCCAGACGATCGGTGACGATCTCCCCCATCTTCTCAGCATAGAAGCGACGGTTCTCCACCCGCACGTAGCCACGATCCTGGATAGTCGAAATGATCGACGCATAGGTAGACGGGCGACCAATGCCGCGTTTTTCCAGCTCTTTAACCAGCGAGGCCTCGCTGAAGCGCGCAGGCGGTTTGGTAAAGTGCTGGGCCGGGGTCAGCTCGATCAGCGACACCACGTCACCTTTGTTGACCGGCGGCAGGGTGCGATCTTCATCGTTTTTACGCAGCGCAGGCATCACTTTGGTCCAGCCGTCAAAACGCAGCGTACGACCGCGCGCCTTGAGGCGGAACTCGCTCGCTTCCACGGTCAGCGTCGTGGAGTCGTACTGGGCTGGCGTCATCTGGCAGGCAACGAACTGACGCCAGATCAGCTGGTAGAGCTTCTGCGCGTCGTTTTCCATATCCTTCAGCGACTCCGCCACTACCGCCACGTCAGAAGGACGAATCGCTTCGTGCGCTTCCTGGGAGTTCTCTTTGTTGGAGTACTGAATCGGGCTCTCCGGCAGGTATTTCTTGCCGAAGTTTTCGGTGATATAGCTGCGGGCCATGCTCACCGCGTCCTGGCTCAGGTTAGTTGAGTCAGTACGCATATAGGTAATGTGTCCCGCTTCGTACAGACGCTGGGCCATCATCATGGTTTTCTTCACGCCGAAGCCGAGACGGGTGCTGGCCGCCTGCTGCAGCGTCGAGGTGATGAACGGCGCGCCCGGCTTGCTGCTGGTCGGCTTATCTTCCCGATCGGCTACGGTATAGCGGGCCTTCTCCAGCAGGCTAACCGCCGACATGGTCTGCTCGCGGTTAACCGGACGGAACGGCTTGTCCTGCTGGTGCGTGACCTGCAGCGCCAGCGAGTCACCGGCCGGCGTCGCCACGTTGGCGTCCACTTCCCAGAACTCTTCCGGCACGAAGGCTTTGATTTCACGCTCGCGCTCGACCACCAGCCGCACGGCAACGGACTGCACGCGACCAGCAGAGAGACCGCGGGCAATCTTTTTCCACAGCAGCGGCGAGACCATATAGCCCACAACGCGGTCCATAAAGCGACGCGCCTGCTGGGCATTAACCCGGTCAATGTTCAGCTCGCCCGGCTTTTCGAACGCCTGGCGGATCGCATTTTTGGTAATTTCGTTAAATACGACGCGGCTGTAGCGCGTCTCATCGCCCCCGATCACTTCCCGCAGGTGCCAGGCAATGGCTTCCCCTTCGCGGTCAAGGTCGGTTGCGAGATAGATATGATCGGCTTTTTCGGCCAGCGACTTCAGCTCAGAGACCACTTTCTCTTTGCCGGGGAGCACTTCATAGCGCGCATCCCAGTCGTGCCATGGGTCGACGCCCATACGATTGACCAGCGCGCCACGTTCATCCTTTTTGGGCTTTTTAGCCGTTTTGGTGGAGGCAGAGTCAGCGCTCTTTTTGGCGGCTGAGCCACTGGTCGGCAAATCGCGGATATGACCGACGCTGGATTTCACCACGTAGTCACTACCCAGATACTTATTGATCGTTTTGGCTTTTGCCGGGGACTCAACGATAACGAGAGCTTTACCCATATTCACCTTTACCTAATTTGATTCTTCCAGGAATACGCCGCACGTTGACTCACCATCCCCTGGCGACGTGCCTCAGATATAGCGGCGACGTCACGGGATATCAACCCCTTTTCATAACCAGACGCTGAAATTAAGACTTCCAGGTGACTGAGTTAACAGGTTTTTCCGCGTCTGGTGGGATGAGAACGACGAACTTAAGGTCGAATGTCAAGCAAATCTGTTGCCAGATTGACGAAAGCGCACACTCTACCTGATAAAATTTGTTACGCAACTTTATTAGCATGCAAAAACGGATCGCGCCAACGGCAGAATGAGGTAAAGGCCCTCTTGATAACAGGGAAAATTTGCCCCATTTGTCCCCCTGGACGTAGAATATCGGCAACGTTTAAGGAGGTAACTATGCAAGAGTCAGTTCTACCGATCGATCGTCAGTCACTGCTGGCGAAAGCGAATGAGATCATCCGCGAGCATGAGGATTATGTGCAGGGCATCGAAGCCACCAACGTCACCGAACGTAATGGCATTCTGATTTTCAGCGGCGACTATTTTCTTGATGAGCAGGGCCTGCCTACGGCGAAGAGTACGGCGGTGTTTAACATGTTCAAACATCTTGCCCACGTACTGTCAGAGAAATATACGCTGGCGGAGTAAACAGAGCGAGGCATTGCGCCTCGCTCCTCTATTATCACCGTTTACAGCAGCGGCTTTTCACCGCGCTGCCACCAGCGCAGCAGCAGCCGGTCGGCGCTCTCCGCCGCGCTGCTGGTAAAGCGATCCATTAATTTCTTGCGGCGGGTGTAGCGAATGCCGATCACCTCGAACTCCTTGATCAGGCCAAGCAGCAGCTCGTCGCTGGTGCCCACCTCATCCACCAGTCCCTTTTCCTGCGCCTGTACGCCGTACCAGTGTTCACCGGTAGCCACGGACTCAATATCTAATGAAGGACGCATCTGCTTAACAAAGGATTTGAAGAGATCGTGGGTCTCATTCAGGCTTTCGCGGAACTTCTGACGCCCCTCTTCGGTATTCTCCCCAAGCAGGGTCAGCGTCCGTTTATATTGGCCGGCTGTATGCAATTCAATATCGATATCTTTGCTTTTCAGGAAGCGGTTCAGGTTAGGGATCTGCGCCACGACGCCAATCGACCCGACAATGGCAAAAGGTGCGGCGACGATCTTGTCCGCCACGCAGGCCATCATATAGCCACCGCTGGCTGCCACTTTGTCCACGGCAACGGTGAGCGGAATGTTTTTATCACGCAGGCGCTGCAGCTGGGACGATGCCAGGCCGTAGCCGTGTACCACGCCGCCAGGGCTCTCAAGGCGCAGCACCACGCGATCCTCAGGCTTAGCGACGGTGAGCACGGCGGTGATCTCTTCCCGCAGGCTGCTGACCTCATGCGCATCCATACTGCCTTTGAAATCCAGCACGTAGGCACGGGCTTTCGTAGCGGCAGCGGGTACGCCCAGCTTGGCGCTGGCCTTTGCCTCTTTGGCCTCCTGCTTCAGGCGCTTCTTCTGGGCCTTGTGCCACAGCTTCTGCCGGTGCGTATCGAGCAGGGAGACCGAAAGATCCTCCTGCATCTCTTTATACTGCTCGCTCAGGTTTGTGACGCGAAGCTCCCCGCGCTGCCGTTTGCGCTGCGTCAGGTTAACGATAAGCGTCGCCACGACGGCGATGGCAATCACCACCGTCACAATCTTGGCTAAAAACAACCCGTATTCAGATAGTAATTCCACGCGTCCCACCTTGGTTACATCACTTAACGTAAAGGCCAGTGTACATGACCCCGCCCACATCGTCTTCTGCCGTCGTGCTAAGTTAGAGGCCATCCTGCTGATTTTTTTGCTCTGTAAGAACTTGAAAAGGTTCAAAGCATCAATGCAGGAGCTTGACGATTGAATTACGCGGCAGATTAAGGCATAAAGCCCACAAGACCCGATCCTGTGAAATGACGCCTGGATGAACGAGAGCGCAAAGGAGAAACCGTGCACTACCAGCCAAAACGAGATTTATTAGAGAACCGCATTATTCTGGTGACCGGTGCCAGCGACGGGATTGGCCAGGAGGCCGCCCTGACCTATGCCCGCTACGGCGCAAAAGTGATCCTGCTCGGCAGAAATGAAGAGAAGCTGCGCGGCGTGGCCCAGCGCATCGAGCAGCTCGGCGGCAAAACCGCCCGCTGGTATACGCTGGATCTCGCCACCTGCACGCCGGCGCAGTGCCAGCAGCTGGCGGCACAGATTGATGCCGCCGTTCCCCGCCTTGATGGCGTCCTGCATAACGCGGGCATGCTGGGGGATATCTGCCCGATGGATCAGCAGAAGCCGGAGGTCTGGGAGCAGGTGATGCAGATTAACGTCAACGCGACCTTCTATTTGACCCAGGCGCTTCTTCCTTTATTACTCAAGTCAGAGGCCGGCTCGCTGGTGTTCACCTCCTCAAGCGTAGGCCGTCAGGGCCGGGCCAGCTGGGGAGCCTACGCGGTGTCTAAATTTGCCACCGAAGGCATGATGCAGGTTCTGGCCGAGGAGTATCAGAGCAAGCACCTGCGGGTTAACTGCATCAACCCCGGCGGTACGCGAACAAAAATGCGTGCCAGCGCGTTTCCGTCGGAAGATCCACAAAAATTAAAGGCCCCGGCTGATATCATGCCGCTCTACCTATGGCTGATGGGTGATGACAGCCGTCGCAAAACCGGCATGAGCTTTGATGCTCAGCCTGGACGCAAACCGGGGATAGCACAATGAGTGAAGAGCGTTACCAGCAACGACAGCAGAAAGTGAAGGATCACGTGGATGCACGCGTGGCCGCCGCCCAGGACGAGCGCGGAATTATTATTGTCTTTACCGGCAACGGCAAAGGCAAAACCACCGCCGCCTTTGGCACCGCCACCCGCGCGGTGGGCCACGGTAAAAAAGTGGGCGTCATTCAGTTTATTAAGGGTACCTGGCCTAACGGCGAGCGCAACCTGCTGGAGCCGCACGGCGTGGAGTTTCAGGTGATGGCGACGGGCTTCACGTGGGACACGCAAAACCGAGAGGCTGATACCGCTGCCTGTCTGGCGGTGTGGGAGCATGCCCAGCGGATGCTGGCCGACGAGACGCTGGACATGGTGATCCTGGACGAGCTGACCTACATGGTGGCCTATGACTATCTGCCGCTGGAGGTAGTGCTGAGCGCCCTGCAAACGCGTCCGGTCCAGCAGACGGTGATTATCACCGGTCGCGGCTGCCATCGGGATATTCTGGAGCTGGCCGATACGGTGAGCGAGCTACGTCCGGTTAAGCACGCTTTCGACGCGGGCGTGAAGGCGCAGATCGGGATTGACTATTAAATAAAAAAGGGGCCGAAGCCCCTTTTTTTTATGCTTTGCTGTTACGCGTGCTGGAGCGGCGGTTTCCGCTTGCAGGACGTCCGCTGGCCGGACGCGCGCTGCCGGTCTGAGTATGACGCTTGACCGCCCGGCGGATCTGGTTGGCCTTCATACGACGACGGTCTTTCTCTACCGCTACCTTGGATTCGGTTTCTGGCGTTAACTCCACCAGCTCGCGCAGATAGTTCGTCTGGGCCAGGTCCAGTTCGGTATAGCCCCCACGCGGCAGCCCTTTCGGCAGCAGAATATCACCGTAGCGGACGCGGATAAGACGGCTCACCTGCACGCCAACGGCTTCCCACAGGCGACGAACCTCACGGTTACGCCCTTCGGTCAGGGTGACGTTATACCACTGGTTGATACCCTCACCGCCGCTGAACTTGATAGTTTTAAACGCGGCCGGACCGTCTTCCAGCTGCACGCCACGGGAGAGATCGCGGAGCTTGTTCTCTTCGACCTGACCAAATACGCGCACGGCGTATTCGCGCTCGACTTCACGGCTCGGGTGCATCAGGCGGTTAGCCAGCTCACCGTCGGTGGTGAACAGCAGCAGGCCGCAGGTGTTCACGTCCAGACGGCCAACGGCAATCCAGCGTGCGCCGCGCAGCTTCGGCAGACGATCGAACACGGTCGGACGCCCTTCCGGATCGTTACGGGTGCAGAGTTCACCTTCTGGTTTATAGTAGGCCAGCACGCGACAAATCTGCTCGACGGACTCTCTAACAGAGATAAGATGGCCGTCAATACGGATCTTCAGGCCTGGGATAACCTCAACGCGGTCGCCGAGGGTTGCGATTTTTCCGTCGACGCTGACGCGCCCGGCTGCAATGATCGCTTCGATTTCACGGCGGGAGCCGTGGCCAGCGCGGGCCAGCACTTTTTGTAATTTCTCGCTCATGGCGGTTCCTTCAGGTGTCGCCTTCACAGGCGTCTGGATAGGTGCAAAGCACACTCTATTTCTTGGGCGCACATACTACACGAAAATCAAATGGAATACTGTAGCGCCCCAGGTTAATTTTTAAGCACCAGATAACCGTAGCAGCGCTTGCACACTAGCAAATGACCGTACTCACGCTCAATCGTACAACCATCTTCCCGCTTTTGCCGATTGGATAAACATATCAATAGTGAAATCGGGAACATCCACTGGTTCAGGCTTTTTGAATGGGTTCCATGAGAATTTAACGTTGGGATAGTAAGTCTCAAGATGAAAATTAGACATATCAACGTTGAACTCCTTCGAATAGTCTTCAATCAACTCCTCGACATCATCCTGATCTAACTGCACATCGAAGTGAATGCTTGATTCTGCTGAGTAGGTATCGTATTTCTTTTTTCTGAATAGGTATGAACCACTACGGATAGTGAACATCTCAATTACTTGTTTTTCAATATCTTTTACCATAGCTTGTCGTTGCCCCGTGCGATGGTATTGTATTCAGTTATTGAGTTAAAGATGATCTGTGATACTGATAAAATTTGCAGCAATCCAGCCGAAACTTGTTCGTCATAGCGCCAAAATTTGCGGCAGACTCTACCGTCCCCTTCCCTATTTTTTAGGCACACAGACCGCACAAAAACCAAATAAGACACTGTAGCGCCCAGGTTAATTTTTAAACACTGGGCGCATTGCTCAGACGCAGGGACCTTTGGCGCAGCCGTAGGCCATGATAAAGGGAAATGCCGGGATAATCAGCGGGATCCAGAGCGGGTTGATACCACGCGTTTTGTCGTTAATGCTGACGGTTATCGGCGGATCGAGCTTAACGTAGCCGTCATCCATAATGTAGTTGCGTGACAGGCCAGAGTAGCCGCTGGCCTGGAACGTCACGACCCACTCTTGCGGATTGGCAGTCGGCTGGGCGTTGTAGTCGCGTTGCAGTATCTCTTTTTGTCCTGGTTTAAGCCGATCTATGCGGATAAAGGTGTTGTACTGGGCATTGACCTTGTCGTCATTGGCCTCGAAGTTGACCGTCATACCGCGCACCGCATCCCCATAGTCGCGCTTAAATACCAGCCAGCGATCGTACAGGCTACGGGTGCTCGCCCCGCTAAAGGAGTAGGTATACTTCTCGCCTCGGGCCAACAGCACACTATCTCCAGCTTTGAAGTAAACAATCTTCTCCGTTTCAGGCAGCCGCGGCGAACTCACGGTACAACCGATTAGCATAACCAGTGCAAACAACACTCCTGCGGGCAGGGCAAGCCTGCCGGTCCCTTTAAGCATCGTGCTAACTCCTACAGGAACGGCTTCACATCGCCCACGCCTTCGCGGATCACTTCCGGCGCGTCATCGGTCAGATCAACCACCGTGGTGGGCTGCTGGCCGAGATAGCCGCCATGAATGATCAGCTCCACGTGTTTTTCCAGGCGATCTTTGATCTCTTCAGGATCGGACTCGGTGAATTCGCTGCCGGGGAGCATCAGCGAGGTAGAGAGCATCGGCTCGCCGAGGGTTTCCAGCAGCGCCAGCGCGATAGGGTTAGACGGCACGCGCAGGCCGATGGTTTTGCGTTTGTCCTGCAGCAGGCGACGCGGCACCTCTTTCGTGCCCTTAAGAATAAAGGTGTAGTTACCCGGCGTATTGTTCTTGATCAGGCGGAATGCCACGTTATCCACAAAGGCGTAGGTCGACAGCTCGGAGAGATCCCGGCACATCAGGGTAAAGTTGTGCCCATCCGGCAGCTGGCGAATGCGGGAGATACGCTCCATCGCCCCTTTATCTTCGATTTTACAGCCCAGCGCGTAGCCGGAGTCGGTGGGATAGACGATCACCCCGCCCTTACGCACAATCTCCACGGCCTGGTTAATCAGGCGCGGCTGGGGATTATCCGGATGAATATAAAAAAACTGACTCATACTTCCCTCTCATTATGTTGAGGCTGTTCCCACAGCTGCCATACCGCTTCTACGCCTGCGGGCAGCCACAGTTTGCGACCCAGCTCGATCCACGGGCAGGGCTGGTGAAAATCCGAGCCCTGCGACGCCATCAGACCAAACTGTTGCGCATACGCAGCAAGCTGGGTGCGCTCGTTGGGGGCCTGCTGGCATTGGGCGACTTCCATCGCATCACCACCCTGTTCGGCAAAGTGTGCCAGCAGCCTTTTCAGCCATTTAGCGCTCAGATCGTAGCGTCCTGGGTGGGCCACTACCGCCTTGCCGCCAGAATGATGAATCACATCAATAGCTTGTTTTATTGTACACCACTGGGGCGGAACGTATCCGGTTTTACCACGCGCTAGATACTTTTTAAACACGCCTGCTACGTCGCTGGCCTTGCCGCTCTCGATGAGGAAACGGGCAAAGTGGCCACGGGTCACCGCCCCGCCGTTAGCCAGACGCAGCGCCCCTTCCCACGCGCCGGGAATATGCGCTTTCTCAAGGCGCTCGCCAATCTGCATGGCACGTGCCTGACGTCGGGCCTTCTGCTCTTCAAGCAGCGTCACCATCGCCGGATGCTCAATGTCGATATTGAGGCCGACAATATGGATCTCGTGGTTCTCCCAGAGGGTAGAGATCTCCACGCCGTTAATCAGCGTCAGGTTCAGACCTGCGCGCAGGATCTCCGCCTGGGCGGCGGGTATAGCCGAGGTCGTATCATGATCGGTGATAGCCAGCGTGCCCACGCGCATCTCGACTGCGCGATGAACGAGTTCTTCCGGGGTGAGCAAACCGTCTGAGGCCTGAGTGTGAGAGTGAAGGTCGTAAATAATGGCGTAATTCGTGTCGCTCAAAGCGGCTCCAGTAGGGTATATCTCATTTAGGACTCTATCATAACGGTTACGCAGCGAATTCTGAAATCAGGGGTTGACTTTATTCTTCTGAACCAGTTAACTAGTACGCAAGTTCACACAACGAGGTATCTGAAAATGTTCAAACACTTTACGCTTATCCGCTGGTGGCACTCCTCCTGAAAACGGGCGGTGAGCGAGCGTTTGCCTCAAGCAGACAGATACCCCGGCCCGCCAACTGAGCGGGCTTTTTTTTGAACAGAATAACGATCGGATGAGAATGACTATGCCAATGCCAAAACCTGCACTACAGCTTCTCACAGACCACGCCGCGTACCGGGAGAACCCGACCGCCCTGTTTCATCAGCTGTGCGCGGATCGCCCGGCAACGCTGCTGCTGGAATCTGCCGATATCGACAGCAAGGACGATCTCAAGAGCCTGCTGCTGGTCGACAGTGCGCTGCGCATTACCGCATTAGGTGACACTGTCACCATTCAGGCGCTAACGGCCAACGGCGCGTCGCTCCTGCCGCTGCTGGATGCCGCCCTGCCCGCTGGCGTAGAGAACATCGCCCGCCCGGATGGCCGCGTTCTGCACTTTCCGCCGGTGAGCAACCTGCTGGACGAAGACGCCCGTCTCTGCTCGCTGTCAGTTTTTGATGCCTTTCGCCTGCTTCAGGAGCTGGTGACCGTCCCGGCTGAAGAGCGCGAGGCGATGTTCTTTGGCGGCCTCTTCGCCTATGACCTGGTAGCCGGTTTTGAGGATCTGCCTGCACTGGCACAGGAGAATGGCTGCCCGGACTTCTGCTTCTACCTGGCCGAAACGCTGCTGGTTATCGATCACCAGCAGCAGCAGACCCGCATTCAGGCAAGCCTTTTTACCCCTTCCGACGCTGAACAACAGCGCCTGACCCAGCGCATCGCCGAACTGCGTCAGCAGCTCAGCCTGCCTCCCGCCCCGCTGCCGGTAGAGACGGTGGCGTCTATGCGCTGCGAATGCAACCAGAGCGACGAGGAGTTCGGCGCAGTGGTACGCGAGATGCAAAAAGCCATCCGCGCCGGAGAGATCTTCCAGGTCGTGCCGTCCCGCCGCTTCTCGCTGCCCTGCCCGTCGCCGCTGGCGGCCTACGACGTGCTGAAGAAGAGCAACCCCAGCCCCTACATGTTCTTTATGCAGGATAACGACTTTACCCTGTTCGGCGCGTCGCCTGAGAGCTCGCTGAAGTATGATGCGCAGTCTCGCCAGATTGAGATCTACCCAATTGCTGGAACGCGTCCGCGCGGTCGCCGGGCCGACGGCTCGCTGGATCGCGATCTCGACAGCCGTATTGAGCTGGAGATGCGTACCGATCATAAAGAGCTCTCCGAGCACCTGATGCTGGTTGACCTCGCCCGCAACGATCTGGCCCGCATCTGCACGCCAGGCAGCCGCTACGTTGCCGACCTGACCAAGGTCGATCGCTACTCGTTTGTGATGCATCTGGTCTCCCGCGTGGTGGGCGAGCTGCGCAACGATCTCGATGTGCTCCACGCCTATCGGGCGTGCATGAATATGGGCACCCTGAGCGGTGCGCCAAAGGTCCGCGCCATGCAGCTTATCGCTCAGGCGGAAGGCACCCGTCGCGGCAGCTACGGCGGCGCGGTGGGCTACTTCACCGCCCACGGCGACCTCGATACCTGCATCGTGATCCGCTCCGCCTACGTTGAAAACGGTGTCGCCACCGTCCAGGCGGGCGCGGGCGTGGTGCTGGACTCTGTTCCGCAGTCTGAAGCCGATGAAACCCGCAACAAAGCCCGCGCGGTCCTGCGCGCCATTGCCACCGCACACCACGCTCAGGAGACGTTCTGATGGCTGACATTCTGCTGCTCGATAATATCGACTCGTTTACCTACAACCTTGCCGATCAGCTGCGCGCCAGCGGCCACAACGTGGTGATCTACCGTAACCATGTCCCTGCCCAGACGCTAATTGACCGCCTTGCAACCATGGAGAACCCGGTGCTGATGCTCTCTCCGGGCCCCGGCGCGCCCTCTGAGGCAGGCTGTATGCCCGAGTTGTTAACCCGCATGCGCGGCAAGCTGCCGATCATTGGTATCTGCCTCGGCCATCAGGCGATTGTTGAAGCCTACGGCGGCTACGTCGGTCAGGCCGGAGAGATCCTGCATGGTAAAGCCTCAAACATTGAACACGACGGCCAGGCGATGTTCGCTGGGCTGAGCAACCCGCTGCCGGTGGCGCGCTATCATTCGCTGGTGGGCAGTAATGTGCCTGCCGGGCTGACCATCAATGCGCATTTCAACGGCATGGTGATGGCGGTGCGTCACGATGCCGATCGCGTCTGCGGCTTCCAGTTTCACCCGGAGTCCATTCTGACTACCCAGGGCGCTCGCCTGCTGGAGCAGACCCTGGCCTGGGCGCAGCAGAAGCTGGAGCAGAGCAACACCCTGCAACCGATCCTGGAGAAACTCTATCAGGCCCAGACCCTGAGCCAGCAGGAGAGCCACCAGCTCTTCTCAGCGGTAGTGCGCGGCGAGCTGAAGCCAGAGCAGCTGGCGGCGGCGCTGGTAAGCATGAAGATCCGCGGCGAGCATCCGAACGAGATCGCCGGGGCAGCCACCGCACTGCTGGAGAACGCAGCGCCCTTCCCGCGCCCGGACTATGCCTTTGCCGATATCGTTGGCACTGGCGGCGACGGCAGCAACAGTATCAATATCTCCACCGCCAGCGCCTTCGTCGCCGCAGCCTGCGGCCTGAAGGTGGCGAAGCACGGCAACCGCAGCGTTTCAAGCCGCTCCGGCTCGTCGGATCTGCTGGCGGCATTTGGCATCAATCTCGATATGAACGCGGATAAATCTCGTACCGCGTTGGACGAGCTGGGGGTCTGCTTCCTCTTTGCACCGAAGTACCACACCGGGTTCCGCCACGCGATGCCCGTACGCCAGCAGCTCAAGACCCGCACCCTGTTCAACGTGCTGGGGCCGCTGATTAACCCGGCCCACCCGCCGCTGGCGCTGATCGGGGTCTACAGCCCAGAGCTGGTGCTGCCGATTGCTGAGACGCTGCGCGTGCTGGGCTATCAACGGGCAGCGGTGGTGCACAGCGGCGGCATGGACGAAGTCTCTCTGCATGCCCCGACGCTGGTTGCCGAGCTGAACAACGGCGATATCAGCAGTTACCAGCTGGAGGCCACTGACTTTGGCCTGACGCCCTATCGTCAGGAGGCGCTGGCAGGCGGCACCCCGGAAGAAAATCGTGACATTCTGACGCGCTTACTACAAGGTAAAGGTGAAGCCGCCCACGAGGCCGCCGTCGCGGCAAACGTGGCGATGCTGATGCGTCTGCATGGGGAAGAGAATTTGCAGGCCAACGCGCAAAAGGTTCTGGACGTACTACGCAGCGGTGCTGCCTATGACAAAGTCACCGCACTTGCGGCAAGAGGATAAGTAATGGAAACCGTTTTAGCGAAAATCGTCGCGGATAAGGCGATTTGGGTCGCCGCCCGAAAACAGCAGCAGCCGCTGGCCAGTTTTCAGAGCGAGATCGTGCCCGCCACGCGCAGCTTTTACGATGCTTTGCAGGGTGCGCGCACGGCGTTTATTCTCGAATGTAAAAAGGCCTCGCCGTCAAAAGGGGTGATCCGCGATGACTTCGATCCGGTGCGGATCGCGGACATCTACAAACACCATGCGTCGGCCATCTCCGTGCTGACGGATGAGAAATATTTTCAGGGCAGCTTCGATTTTCTGCCGCTGGTGAGCGCCGCCGCGCCACAGCCGATCCTGTGTAAGGATTTTATTATCGAGGCCTACCAGATCTACCTGGCGCGCTACTACCAGGCGGACGCCTGCCTGCTGATGCTCTCGGTGCTCGATGACGACCAATATCGCCAGCTCGCCGCCGTGGCCCACAGCCTGAAGATGGGCGTGCTGACCGAAGTGAGTAATGAAGAGGAGCTGGAGCGCGCTATCGCCCTCGGGGCCAAGGTGGTGGGTATCAACAACCGCGACCTGCGCGATCTCTCTATCGATCTCAACCGCACCCGCCAGCTGGCTCCCCGTCTCGGCGCGGGCGTCACGGTGATCAGCGAGTCGGGGATTAATACCTATGCTCAAGTGCGCGATCTGAGCCGTTTCGCCAACGGTTTTTTAATCGGATCGGCGCTGATGGAGCAGGACGATCTCGCCGCCGCCATTAAGCGCGTGCTGCTGGGCGAGAATAAAGTGTGCGGGCTGACGCGTCCCGAGGATGCGCAGGCCGCGTTTGAAGCCGGAGCCCTCTTCGGCGGGCTGATCTTCGTCCCTGAGTCCCCGCGCTGCGTGAGTGATGCCCAGGCCGATACGGTGATTGCCGCAGCGCCCCTGCGCTACGTGGGCGTCTTCCGCAACGCAACCGTCGGGGCGGTGGTAGAGAAGGCAGAGCGGTTCCAGCTTGCTGCCGTCCAGCTGCACGGCGCGGAGGATCAGGCCTATATTGATACGCTGCGCGCCGCGCTGCCAGCTCACGTCGCCATCTGGAAAGCGCTGAGCGTCAGCGATACGCTCCCGGCCCGCAATCTCAACCACGTTGACCGCTATCTGTTTGATAACGGCCAGGGCGGCACCGGCCAGCGTTTTGACTGGTCCCTGCTGGCCGGAGAGACGCTGGACAACGTGATGCTGGCCGGTGGCCTCGGCGCAGATAACTGCGTCACGGCGGCGCAGGCGGGCTGTGCCGGACTCGATTTTAATTCAGGTGTGGAATCTGAACCGGGTATTAAAGATGCCAGCAAGCTGGCCTCGGTTTTCCGTACCCTGCGTGCCTATTAAGGAATCTGTAATGACAACTTTGCTCAATCCCTACTTCGGTGAATTTGGCGGCATGTACGTTCCGCAAATTTTAATGCCCGCCCTGCGCCAGCTGGAAGAGGCCTTTGTCAGCGCCCAGAAAGATCCGGCGTTTCAGGCTCAGTTCACCGATCTGCTGAAAAACTATGCCGGGCGTCCGACCGCGCTTACTAAATGCCAGAACCTGACTGCCGGAACAAACACCACGCTCTATCTCAAGCGCGAAGATCTGCTTCACGGCGGCGCGCACAAAACTAACCAGGTGCTGGGCCAGGCGCTGCTTGCCAAGCGCATGGGCAAAACCGAGATCATTGCCGAGACCGGCGCGGGCCAGCACGGCGTTGCCTCCGCTCTCGCCAGCGCCCTGCTCGGCCTAAAATGCCGCATCTATATGGGTGCCAAAGACGTGGAGCGTCAGTCGCCGAACGTGTTCCGCATGCGCCTGATGGGTGCAGAGGTGATCCCGGTCTATAGCGGCTCGGCTACCCTGAAAGATGCCTGTAACGAAGCGCTGCGTGACTGGTCCGGCAGCTACGATACGGCCCACTATATGCTCGGCACGGCGGCAGGCCCGCATCCGTTCCCGACTATTGTGCGTGAGTTCCAGCGCATGATTGGCGAAGAGACCAAAGTGCAGATCCTCGAAAAAGAGGGTCGCCTGCCGGATGCGGTGATCGCCTGCGTCGGTGGCGGCTCTAACGCCATCGGTATGTTTGCTGACTTTATTGAAGAGAGCAGCGTGGGGCTGATCGGTGTCGAGCCTGCGGGTCACGGGATCGAGACCGGTGAACACGGCGCGCCGCTGAAGCATGGCCGGGTGGGCATCTACTTCGGCATGAAGTCGCCGATGATGCAGACCGATGACGGTCAGATTGAGGAGTCCTACTCCATCTCTGCCGGGCTCGATTTCCCGTCCGTAGGGCCGCAGCATGCGCATCTAAACAGCATCGGCCGTGCGGACTACGTCTCGATCACCGATGATGAAGCCCTGGCAGCGTTCAAACTGCTGTGCCGCAGCGAAGGGATCATTCCGGCGCTGGAGTCCTCACATGCGCTGGCCCATGCGTTGAAGATGATGCGCGAAAACCCAGAAAAAGAGCAGCTGCTGGTGGTAAACCTCTCTGGCCGCGGCGACAAAGACATCTTTACGGTTCACGATATTTTAAAAGCACGAGGGGAGATGTGATGGAACGTTATGAGCAGCTGTTTACGCGCCTGCAGGAACGCAAGGAGGGAGCGTTTGTTCCCTTTGTTACCCTGGGCGATCCCTCTCCCGAACAGTCGCTAAAGATTATCGATGCGCTGATTGAGGGCGGTGCTGACGCGCTGGAGTTAGGGATCCCCTTCTCCGATCCGCTGGCTGACGGCCCCACTATCCAGAATGCCACCCTGCGCGCCTTTGCCGCGGGCACTACGCCCGCCCAATGCTTTGAGATGCTGGCCGCCGTACGCCAGAAGCATCCGACAATCCCTATCGGCCTGCTGATGTACGCCAACCTGGTATTCAGCCAGGGTATTGATGAGTTCTACGCTAAATGTGAAAAAGCGGGCGTTGATTCAGTGCTGGTGGCGGACGTGCCGGTAGAGGAGTCAGCCCCGTTCCGTCAGGCAGCGATGCGCCATAACGTTGCGCCGATTTTTATCTGCCCGCCGAACGCCGATGACGATCTGCTGCGCCAGATTGCCTCCTACGGACGGGGCTACACCTACCTGCTCTCCCGCGCTGGGGTAACCGGGGCAGAGAACAGCGTGGCCCTGCCGCTACAGCATCTGGTTGCGAAGCTGGCTGAGTATCATGCAGCCCCGCCGCTGCAGGGCTTTGGTATCTCGACGCCGGAGCAGGTGAAAACCTCGCTGGAGGCAGGCGCAGCCGGGGCAATTTCCGGCTCCGCCATTGTGAAGATTATTGAGAATAACCTTGATAAGCCCGTTAAGATGCTGGACGAGCTGAAGGCGTTTGTACAGGGTCTAAAAGCGGCGACGCGGATGGGTTAAGCACAGCCCCGCCGTCGGTGAACTGGCCGGCGGCGGAGGTTTGAGAAACCTGTTCCTTCGCTGGTTTGTCTAATGATTTAGGCAGTCGGTGTCCCAGCTTAATAAACGGCAGTTCGATATAGCGATAGGTAAATGCCGAGGCCAGGATCATCAGCACCATTGTCACGGTCGCAACAGACATATACGCCAATGGCTCATCTGGCAGCGAGTAGCTGAAGAAAAACTTATTCATAACAAACAAGAAAATGCCATGAATTAGGTAGATGCTATAGCTTACCTCGCCTAAGCGAACAACACCCTTTAATCTCAACAGACCAAAAATATCGGAGCCAGAGCAGATACAGAAGAACAGTATGCCAAACAGCGGTACGGATGAGAGCGCAAACGGATCTTCAATGACATAAACGCATACTGCAAAGGAGATCACCGCCCCGATATCCAGCCATACTTTTTTGATCTTAACGTAACTTACCAACTCGCGGCATAAGAAACCGACAGCAAAAAACGCTGCAAAACCTATCCAGTAGCGATCAACGTCACGGCTTAGATAATAACAAACAAACAAAAATGCCAGCGTAAAGGTAATGTTATCAAACTTACGCTTGATCACCAGAACCAGCGGTAACGAGAAGTAGAATGCCCACTCCCAGTAAAGAGTCCAGGTCACCCCGGCATTGAGAAAGGTCGAGCCTTTGCCACCCAGAATATCGGGTTTCGTCCCGGTTATCCCCATATCAAACCAGTGCAGGAGATTGTTCAGGCTGCCCTGAATCATCAGGTTATGGCGCTGGAGATATATCGTCATAAGAATAACGACGATGGAGGAGAAGAAGAACATCGGACCGACGCGGAAAATACGCTTTACGTAGAATATGGCCCACTCTGTTCCCGTCGTTTTAATATTGGCAAACAGGAAGCCCGAGATAATAAAGAAGAGCGCAACGCCGAAGCCACCGGAAAGCTTGTTTACTGGGTAAGCCCCTAACGCGTTCAGGCTCCAGTCACCTGTGGTGAACCATGAGTGGGCCAGCACAAAATGGTGAAATACGACAAATATTGAAAGAAAAAATCGTAAGCCATCAATTTGATTAGCGCGGTTTTTATTATCTTTATCAATAAATGAAAAAAAAGAGGAACTGAGCAAGAAAGGAGCACAGATGCAAATAGCCAGCATCCATATAACTAATTGATTTTGCGGTAACATTCAGCAGCTCGATATGCTAAAATTAAAGACGCAATCTAGCAGCTCGCCTACCCCTTGTAAACATACATGAATAAATGTAAATAATGTTTTGGTATGTGTTTCACATTACGTCAGTCATACCACTTTATTAAGTCTGGACAGCACAAAAGCAAAATGCTGGCCTTCAAAGCCAGCATTTTATAAAAGAGACGATCCCAGCGTTAGAAGCGGTAGCCCGCTGAGAACATAAACACCCACGGATCGAGACGCGTATCGACCGTCTGCTGCACCCCACCCGCCTTAAATTTCACGTCGGTATCGATATCCATGTACCACACCGAGGCGTTGATCAGCCAGTCACGGTTGATCAGGTAGTCAAGCCCCACCACGCCCGCCGCACCCCAGGAGTCGCTCAGGCTCAGGTCGGAAAGATTCGCCGCTTTACCGGTATCGTTAAATTTCTCATCAAAGAAGGTGGTGTAGTTCACGCCTGCGCCAATATAGGGACGGACTTTGCTGCTGCTGTCACCGAAATACCACTCGGCAACCAGGGTTGGCGGCAGGTGCTCAACGGTGGCAATATTACCCGTTGGGCCAGTGCCGACATGGTGACGGAACGGCGTGGCGGCCAGCAGCTCGATGCCGACGTTCTCCGTAGCCATATAGGTGAAGGTCAGGCCCAGCTGGGTGTTGTTGCTGACGTTAAACCCGCCCAGACTGCCCAGCACGTTGTCGGATCCTTCGGTCGGTCTCACCGTCGCCGAACCGGCACGCACAAAAAACTCGCCCGCGTCATGGGCATATGTCCCAGCTGAAAATGCGCTTAACGCCAACGCTGCCACCGCTAATTTTTTCATTCTTTTCCGCTCCATCGATAGGGTTATTTTTTCTGGCGCGGTGAATATACCTACATTGAAGTACAAAGTGATCTAACGCAGATCACATTTGACCCTGTAAAGTAACATTCATTGATCTGGATTAATTTTCCTTAACCATCAGGACACTATCGGTTTGGGTGTAGATCAATTTTCAGGGTGAGACTGTTTTACAAAGCTATGCTTTTCCATACACGGGAGAGTGCTGCCACTGCGACGCTAACCAGGTTACAATCGTCAGCAAATTAATACCGGTTTACTCAAGGAGAGTGCATGTCTATCACGGCGAAGTCCGTTTACCGTGACACGGGAAATTTTGTTCGCAATCAGTTCGTCACCATTTTGCTGATCGCCTTATTGTGTGCGTTTATCACGGTAATGCTTGGCCATGTGTTTTCACCCAGCGATGAGCAGCTCGCCATCCTGCGTGAGGGTGACAACCTGTCCGGCAGCGCCGGGCTGTTTGAACTGGTGCAAAACATGACGCCGGAACAGCAGCAGGTGCTGCTGCGCGCCTCTGCCGCCTCGACCTTTTCCGGGCTGTTTGGCAACGCCATTCTGGCGGGGGGGATGCTGCTGCTGCTTCAGCTGATTTCAGCGGGCCATCGCATAAGCGCGCTGCGGGCGATTGGGGCCAGCGCTTCAGTGCTGCCAAAGCTGTTTATCCTGATCTTCCTGACCACCTTTATGGTGCAGATCGGCATCATGTTTATCGTGGTTCCAGGCGTTATCCTGGCGATCCTGCTGGCCTTTGCGCCCGTGATGATGGTGCAGGATAAAATGGGCGTTTTTCAGTCGATCCGTAACAGCATGCGTCTGGGCTGGGGCAGTATGCGCCTGGTAGCCCCGGCGGTGATGGGCTGGCTGCTGGCAAAAACCCTGCTGCTGATGTTCGCTCCCAACTTTGCCGTCCTGACGCCAACGGTGGGGGCTATCGTGGCCAATACGCTGAGCAATTTGATCTCGGCGGCGCTGCTTGTTTATCTTTATCGTCTTTATATGCTGATCCGCCCTTAACATCCCGCAGCCTGCTTAACCGACAGGCTGCATCTATTACGGAATCGAAGAATGAAGCAGTTTCTTGATTTTTTGCCGCTGATTGTATTTTTTGCCTTTTATAAGCTGTATGACATCTATGCCGGAACGGCGGCGCTGATCGTGGCGACGGCGGTGGTGCTAATCTACAGCTGGGTGCGCTATCGCAAAGTTGAAAAAATGGCGCTGGTGACCTTTGTGCTGGTAGCGGTGTTTGGCGGACTGACGCTCTTTTTCCATAACGACGAGTTTATTAAATGGAAAGTGACCGTGATCTACGCCCTGTTTGCCGGTGCGCTGCTGTTTAGCCAGTGGGTGATGAAAAAGCCGCTGATCCAGAGCATGCTGGGTAAAGAGATCGCCCTGCCGGCAACGGTGTGGTCAAAACTCAACCTCGCCTGGGCGCTGTTTTTCATTATCTGCGGAGTGGCTAATATCTATATCGCGTTCTGGCTGCCGCAAAATATCTGGGTTAATTTCAAGGTGTTTGGCTTAACTGCTCTGACGCTGATCTTTACCCTGCTGAGCGGCCTCTATATTTATCGCCACCTGCCGCAGGAAGATAAGTCCTGATGACCAATGCAAACGAATCAGCACAGGGCGAGCTGGTATTACGCACGCTGGCAATGCCTGCCGATACCAACGCCAACGGCGATATTTTTGGTGGCTGGTTAATGTCGCAGATGGACATGGGCGCGCGATCATGGCCAAAGAGATCGCCCATGGCCGCGTGGTCACCGTCCGGGTTGACGGCATGACCTTCCTGCGTCCGGTTGCGGTGGGTGACGTGGTGTGCTGCTATGCGCGCTGCGTTAAACGCGGTACGACCTCGGTAACCATCAACGTTGAAGTGTGGGTGAAGAAGGTCTCTTCAGAGCCTATCGGTCAGCGCTATAAAGCCATCGAGGCGCTGTTTATCTATGTGGCGGTAGACAGCGAAGGCAAGCCCCGCGCCCTTCCCCCGCAAGCATAAAAAAAGCCTCCATTCGGAGGCTTTTTTATAACGTTCAACGGTTGACGCTTAGTCCACCGACGCCCCGCCGTTAAGACGGAATACGATATTCACAATCAGCCCGTTGCCCGGTTTGCCTGCCTCGTAACGCCATTTACGCATCGCCGTTTTCACTTCACGCTCAAAAATGTTCGACGGCTGTGCGGAGAGGATCTGCACGTTATCCACGCGACCATCGGCAGTCACGTCAAACTTCACCCGTACGCGACCTTCAATGCGCAGCGCCTGGGCGCGGGCCGGATACTGCGGCTGGCTGCGTGCCACCGCACGCGGGCCGCTCGGCACGGACGCCACCGGTTTGCTGGTCGCCGGTGCGCTGTTGGTCAGCGGGCGCGACGGCGCGGTATTGGTCAGTGGCGCAGATGGACGCGTCTCTACAGGGCGAACGTCACGCTTCGGCTGCTCGATCTTCTTCTCAACCTTTTTCTCCGGCTTCGGTTTAGGCTTCGGCTTGGGCTTCGGTTTTGGCTTTTCAATCACCACCGGCGCTTCTTTAGGCGGCTCGGGGATCGGTTCTGGCTCCGGCTCCGGTTCAGGCTCTACTACCGGCTCCGGTGGAGGCTGTACCACCTGCGGCGGCTCCAGCTCGGCAGGCGTAACCATAGTGACGGCAATAGGCTGCGCGGGAGCGGGCATTTCAATAACCTGATGTACAGAGGTGTAAAGCAGACTCGCCACAACAGCACCATGAATACCAACAGACAGCAGCGTCGGCCAGGGAAAGCGGCGAGGTAGATCAAGGGTCATTGCAGTCATAATCGTTTCAGTTGAAAAGCCATGCCCTGATTTTAAATGCAAATAGCAATCATATTCAATAAGCCATCACATCTATCGCGCATTTTAGCCGTTGCGGTCAATTTTCCTGGTTCAGTTTTGGCTTTTCAGGGCGCTTAAAATCAAGAGGGTAGCGTGCGCCCTGCAAGGTGTGTTAGCGTCCTGGAGTCATTTTACCATTTCAGGAGCTATGCCCGTGCTTTATGTGATTTACGCTGAAGATATTGCCAACTCACTTGAAAAACGTCTCTCAGTGCGTCCGGCGCACCTGGCGCGCCTGCAGCTGCTCAGCGACGAGGGTCGCCTGCTGACGGCGGGCCCAATGCCTGCGGTAGACAGTAACGATCCGGGCGCGGCTGGGTTTAGCGGCTCGACGGTGATTGCGGAGTTTGAATCGCTGGAAGAGGCAAAAGCCTGGGCGGAAGCCGATCCTTACGTGGCGGCGGGCGTTTACCAGACCGTGTCGGTTAAGCCATATAAGAAAGTTTTCTAGTCTCAAAGAGTGAGGGCACCAAAACGTGCCCTCAGACGATCTCAGTACGGAGTAATAGCGAACAGCAACGCGTTGCGTTGGCGGTTCAGCACGCACTTTCTGATAGAGTGGATGCGCATATTACGACGCGACTGGCCTTCCAGCCAGCGGGCTTTGCGGCGACTCGCCTGACGAAGCATCCGCCAGCGCCCCACTTCCGTTCTACTACGCTTCATGACAGCAACTCTGCTAATAACGAAGGCGTTATTATAGACCCTTGCCGACGCCGCACCAGCGCTTTCTCCGCCGTTTTTATTTGCCAGATGGATGCTTATGCGTACACTCAGTGTATGGCGTACTGAAAAGGATTTTTTTAACTATGACAACCTTCTACACCGTTGTGAGTTGGCTGGTCATTTTAGGATACTGGCTGCTGATCGCCGGGGTCACATTACGCATCCTGATGAAGCGCCGCGCCGTCCCTTCCGCTATGGCCTGGCTGTTAATCATCTATATTCTGCCGCTGGTGGGGATTATCGCCTATCTCTCGTTCGGTGAGCTGCATCTTGGCAAGCGACGGGCCGAGCGCGCCCGCGCCATGTGGCCCTCCACCGCCAAATGGCTCCACGATCTTAAAGCCTGCAAGCATATCTTTGCCGAAGAGAACAGCCCGGTGGCCGCCTCGCTGTTTCAGCTTTGCGAGCGCCGCCAGGGTATCGGTGGCGTCAAAGGCAACCAGCTTCAGCTCCTGACCTCCTCTGATGATGTGATGCAGGCGCTGATCCGTGACATCCAACTCGCTCGTCATAATATCGAGATGGTGTTCTATATCTGGCACCCCGGTGGGATGGCGGACCAGGTCGCCGAGTCGCTGATGGCGGCCGCCCGGCGCGGCGTTCACTGTCGGCTGATGCTTGATTCAGCCGGCAGCGTGACCTACTTCCGCAGCCCGTGGGTCGCCATGATGCGCAACGCCGGTATAGAGGTGGTGGAAGCGCTGAAGGTGAACCTGATGCGTGTTTTCCTGCGGCGAATGGATCTGCGTCAGCACCGTAAGATGGTGATGATTGATAACTACATCGCCTATACCGGCAGCATGAACCTGGTGGATCCGCGCTTTTTTAAGCAGGATGCGGGCGTTGGCCAGTGGGTTGATCTGATGGCACGCATGGAGGGGCCGATCGCCACCTCCATGGGCGTGGTCTACTCCTGCGACTGGGAGATTGAGACCGGCAAACGTATTCTTCCCCCGCCGCCGGATAATAACGTCATGCCGTTTGAGCAGGCCAGCGGTCACACTATCCATACCATCGCCTCCGGCCCCGGCTTTCCAGAAGATCTGATCCACCAGGCGCTGCTGACCGCGGTTTATGCCTCGCGGGAATACCTGATCATGACGACGCCCTACTTTGTGCCGAGTGACGATCTGCTGCACGCTATCTGTACGGCTGCCCAGCGCGGCGTGGACGTGAGCATTATTCTGCCGCGCAAAAACGACTCCCTATTAGTGGGCTGGGCCAGCCGGGCCTTTTTCAGCGAGCTGCTGGCGGCCGGGGTGAAAATTTATCAGTTTGAAGGCGGTCTACTGCATACCAAAAGCGTGCTGGTGGACGGTGAGCTGAGCCTGGTAGGCACGGTAAACCTCGATATGCGCAGCCTGTGGCTCAACTTTGAAATCACGCTGGTCATTGATGACGCCGGTTTTGGCGGCGATCTGGCGGCGGTGCAGGATGACTATATCTCCCGCTCCCGGCTGCTGGATGTTACGCGCTGGCTGAAACGTCCGCTATGGCAGCGGATTGTCGAGCGACTGTTTTACTTCTTTAGTCCGTTGCTGTAAAACGTGCCCATTAGCGATTAAACCAGGGTGTAACTATGGAAATGGATCTGAACAATCGCCTGACTGAAGATGAAACGCTTGAGCAGGCCTACGATATTTTTCTTGAGCTGGCGATGGATAATCTCGATCCGGCAGACGTGATCCTTTTTAACCTCCAGTTTGAAGAGCGCGGCGGCGCGGAGCTGTTCGATCCGGCCGAAGACTGGCAGGAGCATGTTGATTACGATCTGAACCCGGACTTCTTCTCGGAAGTGGTTATTGGCCTGGCGGATACCGACGGAGGTGAAATCAACGACATCTTCGCCCGCGTGCTGCTCTGCCGCGAGAAAGACCATAAGATCTGCCACATCCTGTGGCGTGAGTAATCCCCTGGCGCGGTGAATGCCGCGCTACGCCTCCTCTACTCGATCTCTTCTTGTTGGGTCTTCTCTGGTGGGGGAAGCCGCTCGCCGCAGCGCAGGCAGTAGTGCGCCTCCGCGTTATGGTCCTGCAGATGGCAGCGCGGACAGCGGCGGGCTCGCTTTTTCTGCTGGAGCTCGTTGCTCATCTGCGCCGTCAGGATCCCCGTTGGGATCGCTATCACCGAGTAGCCAATTAAAATCAGCACCGAGGCCACAAACCGTCCGGCAACCGAGTGGGGCGTAATATCGCCGTAGCCCACCGTGGTGACCGTCACCACCGCCCAGTAGACCGCCACGCCCAGGCTGGTAAAGCCGCTCGCCTCCCCTTCAATGGCGTACATCAGCGCCCCGGCCGACACCATCACAATACCAACAAACGCATAGAACAGAATGAGCTGGTGACGTGCATTAATGACCGCTCGCCACAGGCTGTGCAGCGCAGGCATATAGCGCAGCAGCTTGAGGATGCGCAAAACGCGTATCGCCCGCATTGCCCGCCAGGCGAAGAAGTAGTGGAGGGCCAGCTCGGGCCAGAGCCACAGAACGTAAAGCGGCAGCATGGTCGCCAGATCGATAACGCCCCAGAAGCTAAAGACGTAGCGTACGGGGCTGGGCCAGGCGATAACCCGCAGAATGTACTCAAGGGTAAAGATGAGGGTAAAGCCGATCTCAAGCCAGATAAAGAGGTGCCACTCCTGCGGCGTAAAGGTAAGCTGGCTGCCCATGCTGGATTCAATAAAGATCGTGATGACGCTCAGCAGCGCCAGCAGGCCGCACAGCGCTTCAAAGCGGCGACCGGAGCGGGTCTGCTGATCGAACAGGCGGCGGAAGAGCGTCTGGCGCAGCGAAAAAGATCGGTTGGACACGGGTAATCCTCGCAACGAAAAAGGGCTGGCGTCATGCCAGCCCTGCGGGATTATAGCGGGTCAACCTTAAGACAGGAAACGGCGTGGCGGAAGCTACCCTCCAGCACCGGACGCGTCTGGGCGCACTCCGGCCCGGCAATCGGGCAGCGAGTGCGAAACACGCAGCCAGACGGCGGGTTGATCGGCGATGGCAGCTCCCCTTCGAGCAGCTGGATCTGCTTGTTCTTCTCCAGATCCGGATCGGGAACCGGCACGGCCGACATCAGCGCTTTGGTATAAGGGTGCAGCGGATTGTTGTAAACCTCGTCATAGGTTCCCAACTCTACCGCATGGCCCAGATACATCACCAGCACGCGATCGGAGATGTGCTTCACCACCGCCAGGTCATGGGCGATAAAGATCAGTGACAGGCCCATCTCGCGCTGGAGCTTCTGCAGCAGGTTCACCACCTGCGCCTGAATCGACACGTCCAGTGCGGAAACCGGCTCGTCACAGATGATCAGCTTCGGCTCAAGGATCAGCGCTCGGGCGATGCCGATACGCTGACACTGACCGCCGGAGAACTCGTGCGGGTAGCGGTTGACCAGGTTGGGCAGCAGGCCGACCTTCATCATCATCGCTTTTACCCGGTCACGCACTTCCTGACGCGGCATCGTCGGATGATAGGTACGCAGCGGTTCGGCAATAATATCGCCGATATTCATTCGCGGGTTCAGCGAGGCCAGCGGATCCTGGAAAATCATCTGGATATCGCTGCGCACGTCGCGCCACTCGTCAGGCTTCATCCCCAGCAGATCTCTGCCCAGCCAGGCGACTTTACCGTCGGTGGCCTTCACGAGACCGATAATGGCACGGGCAAAGGTCGATTTGCCGCAGCCGGATTCGCCCACCACGCCAAGGGTCTCCCCTTCGTAGAGGCGCAGGGTAACGCCATCAACCGCCTTCAGGGTCTTGGCGGGCTGCCAGAACCACTGCTTGCCGTCTTTGATATCGAAATGCACTTTCAGGTCAGCAATTTCGAGCAGAACTTTTCTCTCTTCGGTCTGAGTGGTCATACCAGCTCCTCCACCGGCTTAAAGCAGGCGCGCAGGCGGCCTGGGGCAAACTCCTCCAGCGGCGGCGCAGTGTTACAAATTTCCATCGCATACGGGCAGCGCGGCTGGAACGGGCAGCCTTTCGGCAACCGCAGCAGGTTCGGCGGGTTCCCCGGGATCGTCAGCAGAGACTCCCCTTCCGCATCCAGACGCGGTACGGCGTTCAGCAGGCCGATTGAGTACGGGTGGGCAGGCTGGTAGAAGACGTTGCGCGCACCACCGTACTCCATGGTACGGCCCGCGTACATTACCAGCACCTTATCGCAGATGCCTGCCACGACGCCGAGGTCATGGGTGATCATAATGATAGCGGTATTAAACTCGCGCTTCAGCTCGTTGAGCAGGGTCATGATCTGCGCCTGCACGGTCACGTCCAGCGCCGTGGTCGGCTCATCGGCGATCAGCAGCTTTGGACGGCACATCAGCGCCATGGCGATCATCACGCGCTGACGCATCCCGCCGGAGAACTCATGGGGATACATGCGCATGCGCTTACGCGCTTCCGGCATTTTCACCGCATCAAGCATCTTCACCGACTCTTCAAACGCTTCGGCTTTGCCCATGCCTTTGTGCAGCATCAGCACTTCCATCAGCTGCTCGCCGACGCGCATGTACGGGTTCAGCGAGGTCATCGGATCCTGGAATATCATCGAGATCTGCTCGGCACGCAGCCGGTTCAGCTCGCGCTCCGGCAGATTGAGGATCTCTCTGCCGTTAAATTTTGCCGACCCGCCGATCACGCCGTTGGCGGCCAGCAGGCCCATCAGGGCAAACGCCGTTTGCGATTTACCGGAGCCGGATTCACCCACGATCCCGAGGGTCTCCCCGGCGCTCAGGCTAAAGTTGAGGTCGTTGACCGCGGTCACGTCCCCATCCGGCGTTTTAAAGGTCACCCGCAGGTCGTGAACATCCAGCAGAACGTTAGATTGCTGCTGCGCCACCGACGGCGATGAGGTTTCAATTATGCTCATTAACAGCACTCCTTAACGATCTTTCGGGTCGAGGGCATCACGCAGGCCATCGCCGATAAAGTTAAAACAAAACAGGGTGACGACAAGGAACACCGCCGGGAAGAGCAGCAGCCACGGCGACACTTCCATCGAGTTTGCGCCATCGCTGAGCAGCGCCCCCCAGCTGCTGAGCGGCTCCTGGGTACCAAGGCCGAGGAAGCTCAGGAAGGACTCAAACAGGATCATGCTTGGCACTAGCAGCGAGGCATACACTACCACCACGCCCAGCACGTTCGGTACGATATGGCGCACCACAATACTGGCCGTCGATACGCCACCGACCTGCGCCGCCTCGATAAACTCTTTGCGCTTCAGGCTCAGCGTCTGGCCGCGCACGATACGCGCCATGTCGAGCCAGGAGACCATCCCGATGGCCACAAAGATCAGCAGGATGTTTTGACCAAAGAAGGTCACCAGCAGGATCACAAAGAACATGAATGGGAAGGAGTTGAGGATCTCCAGCAGGCGCATCATCACCGAGTCAACTTTGCCGCCAAGGTAGCCAGAGAGCGAACCATAGAGCGTGCCGACGATGACCGCCACCAGCGCGGCGGCGATGCCGACCATCAGGGAGATACGGCCGCCAATAGCCACGCGCACCAGCAGATCACGCCCTGAGGAGTCGGTGCCGAAGTAGTGGCCGGAGGCCATATCCGGCGCGTTGGACATCATGCCCCAGTCGGTATCGAAATAGGTAAACTGCGACAGCAGCGGGGCAAAGGCGACGAACAGGGCGATTAGCACCAGTACCGCAAGGCTGGTTACCGCAGCACGGTTGTGCATAAAGCGGCGACGCGCGTCCTGCCACAGGCTACGCCCTTCGACTTCCAGTTTCTCACTGAAGTTTTCCAGCGCCTCGCTGTTTTTCTTACTTAACATCATGGCGTACCCCAGCGTTAGTAACGGATTTTCGGATCGATAACGGCATAGAGCACGTCCACGATCGCGTTAAACAAAATAGTCAGCGTGCCGACCAGAATGGTCAGGCTCAGCACCAGGGAGTAGTCGCGGTTCAGCGCGCCGTTAACAAACAGCTGGCCGATACCCGGCAGACCGTAGATGGTTTCGATAACCATCGAGCCGGTGATGATGCCGACAAACGCAGGGCCCATATAGGAGAGAACCGGCAGCAGCGCGGGCTTCAGGGCGTGGCGCAGGATGATCCGGCGCAGCGGCAGGCCTTTGGCGCGGGCGGTACGGATGAAGTTAGAGTGCAGCACTTCAATCATTGACCCACGGGTGATACGCGCAATGCTGGCGATATAGGCCAGGGAGAGCGCCACCATCGGCAGGATCATAAATTTCGGCGCTCCGCCGTTCCAGCCGCCGCCTGGCAGCCACTTCAGCGTAATAGCGAATATAAGTACTAATAGCGGCGCAACCACGAAGCTGGGAATAACCACCCCGGTCATCGCAAACCCCATGACCGTATAGTCCCATTTTGTATTCTGGTTAAGCGCGGCAATAACGCCTGCCGCAACGCCGAGCACCACGGCGAGGAAAAAGGCAGCCGCGCCTAATTTCGCCGACACCGGGAAGCTGGAAGCCACCAGATCGTTAACCGAATAGTCTTTATATTTAAATGACGGCCCGAAATCACCGTGCGCCAGCTGTTTCAGATAGCTGAAATACTGGGTCATGATCGGATCGTTTAAGTGATATTTCGCTTCAATGTTCGCCATCACTTCCGGCGGCAGAGCGCGCTCGCTGGTAAAAGGACTACCCGGCGCAAGACGCATCATAAAGAAGGAGATCGTAATAAGAATTAGGAGTGTCGGAATTGCTTCCAGACAGCGACGTAAAATAAATTTCAACATTGCCCGTACCTTCTGGCCTGTGCCTTATACACGTGACGTAAGCACGCCTGTGTATGCAGTGCGATAAAATAAGACACGATGGGGCAGTGCGACGCCGCGTCTTAGCACGGTTACGCCCTGCCCCACATATTGCCATTAATGTTTGATAACGTAGAGATCTTTACCGTAGACGTTATCCATTGGGTCTTTACCGGTATAACCACCAACCCACGGCTTCACCAGACGCGCGTTCACGTAGTAATAAACCGGAACGATCGCCGAGTCTTTGCCCAACTGCTGCTCAGCCTGATCGTACAGCTCGCTACGCTTCGCTTCGTCGCTGGCTTTCACGGCATCGGCCATGATGCGGTCAAACGCCTCGCTCTTATAGTGCGCGGTGTTCATTGAGCTGCCAGAAAGCATGGTGTTCAGGAACGAGGTCGGCTCGTTATAGTCAGCACACCAGCCGGCACGGGCCACGTCGAAGTTACCCTGGTGACGGGTGTCGAGGAAGGTTTTCCACTCCTGGTTCACCAGCTTGACGTTGACGCCAAGGTTTTTCTGCCAGATTGAGGCGGCAGCGATAGCCAGCTTCTTGTGCAGATCGGAGGTGTTGTACAGCAGGTTAAAGGTCAGCGGCTTGTCTTTAGTATAGCCTGCTTCAGCCAGCAGTTTTTTCGCTTCTTCGTTGCGTTTTTCCTGCGTCCAGCCGAACCACTCCGGCTTGGTCAGCTTCGCACCGTCGGCATACGGCGGGGTGTAGCCATAGGCAGGCAGATCGCCCTGCGCTTTCACTTTGTTAGCAATGATGTCGCGATCCAGGCCCAGCTTCAGGGCGGTACGGATGCGAGCATCGGTAAACGGTGCTTTCTGGTTGTTGATTTCGTAGTAGTAAGTACACAGATACGGGTCAACATGAACTTCCTGCGGGATCTCTTTTTTCAGCTTCTGGAACAGCTCGATCGGCAGGTTGTTATAGGTCATGTCAATCTCGCCGCTGCGGTAGCGGTTCACGTCCGTCACTTCGGAGGAGATTGGCAGATAGGTAATTTGATCGAGAACGGTTTTGCCGTTATTCCAATAGTTGGTGTTACGCACCATCACAATACGTTCGTTAACCACCCAGTCCTGCAGTTTAAACGCGCCGTTGGAGACAATATTCGCTGGCTGGGTCCACTTTTCGCCAAATTTTTCGATGGCGGTTTTATTTACCGGGGACATCGCCGGGTTAACCAGCAGCTTATAGAAGTAAGGTACCGGCTCGCTCAGGGTGACTTCCAGCGTATGGTCATCAATTGCCTTAACGCCCAGCTCGCTCGGCTTCATTTTGCCGTCGATGATCGCATCAACGTTTACGATATGGCCATATTGCGGATAGCTTGCATAAGGCGAGGCGGTATTCGGATCCACCAGGCGCTGCCAGCTATAGACGAAATCCTGGGCGGTCACCGGTTCGCCGTTGGACCATTTAGCATCTTTACGCAGATGGAAGGTCCAGACTTTAAAATCTTTATTATCCCAGGATTCGGCAACGCCCGGAACAGGGTGGCCGTCAACCGGAGAGGTAATCAGCAGGCCTTCAAAGAGATCGCGGCTGACGTTGGATTCGGGTACCCCTTCGATCTTATTTGGGTCGAGCGACTGCGGCTCGGCACCGTTATTTCGGATCAGGGTTTGCTTCTCTGCCAGTTGAACACCTGCAGGTACATCTGCCGCCATGGCAACGTTACCCGCGATTAGCGCAGTCAAAATCCCTGCCGCTACCAAGCTTTTTTTTGTGATGATGGACATTGTGTTGGTACTCCACTCATTATAATTACTGGCTTTTGTGCCAGCCTGTTTCATTCCCCCGAGGGGTTCCTTTACGGTGCAGGAGCTTTTGCCTCCGCAAGGTTTTACTGCTTGCTATCACCGACTTTTATTATTACTGGCTGCTCATGGCGGCAGCCTGGCGTCGATTCTTTACCGCCTCCCCTGTTTGAGGCGTCTCTTATATCCTGATGAGGATCATATTTGAAAATGATTCTCATCTGCATTTATTCTGCTGCAAATAGTGGCCCGGAAAGTATCAAATGCATTTATCGTCCGCCAATACAATTTGCAAATTTGTTAAGCAATTCTCTTTTACACGATTCGGCAGAGTCTGCTTGAATCTCAGGCTGATTGTTTTTTACACAAAAACGTAACAAGCGCGCATTTTCTAGCACATTCATCTGCGTGGGTGATTAATTTACTAATATCATTTCGATAATCCCACAGCAAGCCCCAGCGTATCATGTGAGTAAAATAACAGGTGGAAAGGGGTAAATGTAAGTAAACGTGTCAAGGAAGGAAGTTCAACCTGCTGATTATTAAACCTTTAACTCAGCCAGCATGATTTATTATGAATGCGTCGTTTTTCAACTTTAGTTATATGTTTTACTAATAATGATGAAAAAAAACGGAGCAGGATGCTCCGTTCAGGATGACATTTTTCGAATGAAAGCAATCAGTGCATTAAGCCGGGGAAAATGGCTTTGATTCCGGTAACGATAAATTCAATGCCCAGCGCCATCAGCAACAGGCCCATGATACGGGTAATGACGTTAATGCCAGTCTGGCCTAATAAACGCACCAGCCAGGGTGCAATACGAAACAGTCCCCAGCAGCAGAGCGCAAACAGGGCAATGGCGATGGAAAAACAGAGCAGATGAGGCCAGCTGTGAAAACGCGTTCCCCAGACAATGGTGGAGCTGATCGCCCCCGGCCCCGCCATCAGCGGTAGCGCGAGCGGTACTACCCCGATGCTTTCGCGAATAGCCGTCTCTGACTTCTCCTGTTTGTTCTGCTTATCTTCCCCCAGCTTGCCGCTGATCATCGACATCGCAATCGTTACCACCAGGATGCCCCCGGCGATACGGAAGGAGTCAATAGAGATGCCAAACAGTTGCAGGATGGTGCTGCCCAGGAAGAGTGAGGTGAGGAGAATAATGGCTACAGAGACGCTGGCCGTCAGGTTAGTTTTGTTTCTTGCCGCCGCTGTCTGGTAACTGGTCATGCTGATGAATACAGGAATGATCCCGACCGGGTTAACTAACGCAAAGAGTCCAATGAAAAACTTCAGGTAGGTCGGAAAATCAAACAACGACTGGATCACGGTAAACTCCGCAAAGAATCAACGCCGAAGGCAAAATTTTAGCGATTAAAAAAACCATGCTAAAGATACGCCTAATATCAGCATACTTCACCACAAATATTCTGAAAAACGGGTGAGATAAGCTATGTTATTTAATTGTAGAAAGTATGATAGCTTATTTCTACTCCATCCCTGAAATTATTAACATTTGATACAAATGAATAAAAAGAGCCAGCTGAAAGGTGTCAGCTTGGACTATTTTTGATCTAGATCACGTAATCACTACTCAGAAGTGAGTAACCTTGTTTACGCCGCCAGGGAGAAAAAAAGTATCAAACGGTATGATGCTGAGGCGAGGCTCTTTTAGTAAATTATGGGTGCAGGTGTCGTTGATAAGTTCTTGTTTTTGATACGGTAATGCAGGCTGCCACGGGTCTTACTATACTGTTCTGTTGATCCGTTGAGCAACTGATTTACTAAAAGAGTTTAACATTATCAGGAGATCATTATGGCCGTTACTAACGTCGCTGAACTTAACGCACTCGTTGAACGCGTGAAAAAAGCCCAGCGTGAATATGCCAACTTTTCTCAAGAACAAGTTGATAAAATCTTCCGTGCCGCCGCTCTGGCTGCCGCCGATGCGCGAATTCCTCTCGCTAAGCTGGCTGTTGCAGAATCCGGTATGGGTATTGTGGAAGATAAAGTGATTAAAAACCACTTCGCTTCTGAATACATCTATAACGCCTACAAAGATGAGAAGACCTGCGGTGTGCTTTCTACCGACGACACCTTTGGCACCATCACCATCGCCGAACCTATCGGTATTATCTGCGGTATCGTTCCAACCACTAACCCAACCTCTACCGCTATCTTTAAGTCGCTGATTAGCCTCAAGACCCGTAACGCGATTATCTTCTCTCCACATCCGCGTGCAAAAGAGGCAACCAACAAAGCTGCCGACATCGTTCTGCAGGCCGCTATCGCAGCGGGCGCACCGAAAGATCTGATTGGCTGGATCGACCAACCTTCCGTAGAGCTCTCTAATGCCCTGATGCACCATCCGGATATCAACCTGATCCTCGCGACCGGTGGTCCTGGCATGGTAAAAGCGGCATACAGCTCCGGTAAACCGGCTATCGGCGTAGGTGCAGGTAACACCCCGGTTGTTATCGACGAAACCGCCGATATCAAACGTGCTGTCGCCTCCGTGCTGATGTCTAAAACCTTCGATAACGGCGTTATCTGTGCTTCCGAACAGTCGGTTGTGGTGGTTGACTCCGTCTATGACAGCGTGCGTGAACGTTTCGCCAGCCACGGCGGCTACATGCTGCAGGGCCAGGAGCTGAAAGCCGTTCAGGATATCATCCTGAAAAACGGCGCGCTGAACGCCGCCATCGTGGGCCAGCCTGCGGTTAAAATTGCTGAACTGGCAGGCTTCACCGTCCCGTCCAGCACCAAAATCCTGATTGGCGAAGTCACCAACGTTGATGAGAGCGAGCCGTTTGCGCACGAAAAACTCTCCCCGACGCTGGCGATGTACCGCGCAAAAGATTTCGAAGACGCCGTTGTTAAGGCTGAGAAACTGGTCGCCATGGGCGGGATCGGCCATACCTCCTGTCTCTATACTGACCAGGATAACCAGCCGGAACGCGTCTCCCTGTTCGGCGAGAAGATGAAGACGGCTCGTATTCTGATCAACACCCCGGCCTCTCAGGGTGGTATCGGTGACCTGTACAACTTCAAACTTGCCCCGTCTCTGACCCTGGGCTGCGGCTCATGGGGTGGTAACTCCATCTCTGAAAACGTAGGTCCGAAGCACCTGATCAACAAGAAAACCGTTGCTAAGCGAGCTGAAAACATGCTGTGGCATAAACTTCCGAAATCAATCTACTTCCGCCGTGGCTCCCTGCCCATCGCGCTGGATGAAGTGATTACCGATGGTCACAAACGTGCGCTGATCGTCACCGACCGTTTCCTGTTCAACAACGGCTATGCGGACCAGATCACCTCCGTGCTGAAAGCAGCTGGCGTAGAAGTAGACGTGTTCTTTGAAGTTGAAGCTGACCCAACTCTGTCCGTTGTACGTAAAGGCGCAGAGCTGGCGAACGCCTTCAAGCCTGACGTGATCATCGCCCTGGGCGGCGGCTCCCCGATGGACGCAGCAAAAATCATGTGGGTCATGTACGAGCACCCGGAAACCCATTTCGAAGAGCTGGCGCTGCGCTTTATGGATATCCGTAAACGTATCTACAAGTTCCCGAAAATGGGCGTGAAAGCAAAAATGGTTGCGATCACCACCACGTCTGGTACGGGTTCTGAAGTCACGCCGTTCGCCGTGGTAACCGACGATGCCACCGGTCAAAAATATCCGCTGGCAGACTACGCGCTGACGCCGGACATGGCCGTTGTTGATGCCAACCTGGTAATGGATATGCCGAAATCACTCTGTGCATTCGGTGGGCTGGATGCGGTAACTCACGCGCTGGAAGCGTATGTCTCTGTGCTGGCGTCTGAGTTCTCTGACGGTCAGGCTCTGCAGGCACTGAAGCTGCTGAAAGAGAACCTGCCGGCGTCCTACCATGAAGGGTCGAAAAACCCGGTTGCTCGTGAGCGCGTACACAGTGCGGCGACCATCGCGGGTATTGCGTTTGCTAACGCCTTCCTGGGTGTTTGCCACTCAATGGCGCACAAACTCGGCTCGCAGTTCCACATTCCGCACGGCCTGGCCAACGCCCTGCTGATTGGTAACGTTATCCGCTACAACGCCAACGATAACCCAACTAAACAGACCGCCTTCAGCCAGTATGACCGTCCGCAGGCTCGTCGTCGCTACGCAGAGATTGCTGACCACCTGGGCCTGAGCGCACCGGGCGATCGCACCGCAGCGAAGATCGAGAAGCTGCTGGGATGGCTGGAAAACATTAAAGCCGAACTGGGTATCCCGAAATCTATCCGCGAAGCAGGCGTACAGGAAGCTGACTTCCTTGCACATGTGGATAAGCTGTCTGAAGATGCCTTCGATGACCAGTGCACCGGCGCTAACCCGCGCTACCCGCTGATTGCCGAGCTGAAACAGATCCTGCTGGATACCTACTACGGTCGTGAGTACAGAGAAGGCGACGCTGCACCTGCGCAGGTTGACGTTGCTGTACCGGTAAAAGCAGATAAGAAAGTGAAAAAACCCGCTTAATTTATCTCGCTAACAAAAACCCGCCTGATGGCGGGTTTTTTTATGGTCTCAGCGGCGCGCTAAGGCTCTTTTCAGCTTAACCACTACCTACCCACGCACCCGACGCTGAATCGCTGTCAGAGAGCCTTCTACGAGCGCCTCTTTGTAGTGCTTGCGACATACCGAGACATAGCGCTCGTTGCCGCCAATGACCACCTGCTCTCCCTCATTATAGGGACGCCCATCCTGATCGAGGCGTAATACCATGCTCGCCTTACGGCCACAGAAACAGATGGTTTTTAACTCAACCAGCTTATCTGACCACGCCAGCAAATAGAGACTACCGGTAAATAGCTCGCCGCGGAAATCGGTTCGTAGCCCATAGCACAGCACGGGAATATCAAGCTTGTCGACAATTTCAGAGAGCGCGTAAACCTGCTCACGCGTTAAAAACTGACTCTCGTCCACCAGCACGCAGTGCACAGGGTCCTGCGCATGCTCATCGCGGATCTCATCAAACAGCGAGGTCTGCTGGTTGAATAATTTCGCAGGTGAAGAGAGGCCAATACGTGAGCTGACTTTTCCACTACCGAAACGGTTATCAATTTCAGCGGTGTAGACCAGCGAGCGCATCCCCCTTTCCTGGTAATTGTAGGAAGACTGCAAAAGCGCCGTTGATTTGCCGGCGTTCATTGCCGAGTAGTAGAAATATAGCTGTGCCATTGGCCTGGAGATCCCAATCAAGGTGTAATTTTAAACGCGCGGATTGTAGCATAATTTGCTCAGCGAACATGCGTCAGGACAGCAGCGAACCTGTTAATGGTAACCCTTACATCTTACCGTGATATACACAATTTATAACATTTATGAACGCCGTAACTATGGTTGCCTGGCTGCAGGCTTTACGCTTTATCTCTATCCCGTATGGCACGCAGGCTTTAGGCATTGCTGATTTTAACTTAGGTTACAGAAAGTATTAGTAATTTAAGCTCAACAGGCTTATGTCAGACTAATAAGAAAGGTTGATATTTATCCATCTCAGCTATAGTACCGCCAGGATTAATCGAAAATGCGCGATTACATTTCCCCGTTAATCTAACCCTGAGCGGACCAGGGGTAATGCATTGGATAACCTTTGTATGACCGGTCCGCAGCATGAAAATTTAAGATAACGGTATTAATAAAAGCGTCAAATAACGCGTAATTTTGAATTCCTTACATTGACAGGTATTGCACAACTCAAATTATCGCTCTATTATTAGCTCAACAAACCACCCATTATAAGTTTGAGATTACTACAATGAGCGAAGCACTTAAAATTCTGAACAACATCCGTACTCTTCGTGCACAGGCAAGAGAATGCACTCTCGAAACGCTCGAAGAAATGCTGGAAAAATTAGAAGTTGTTGTTAACGAGCGTCGTGAAGAAGATAACGCTGCCGCAGCTGAAATTGAAGAGCGTACGCGTAAACTGCAGCAGTATCGCGAAATGCTGATTGCTGACGGTATTGACCCTAACGAACTGCTGAACAGCATGGCAGCCGCGAAAGTCGGTACTAAAGCTAAGCGTGCAGCACGCCCGGCTAAATATAGCTACGTTGACGAAAACGGCGAAACTAAAACCTGGACCGGCCAGGGCCGTACTCCAGCCGTTATTAAGAAAGCCATGGACGAGCAAGGCAAACAGCTGGAAGACTTCCTGATCAAGGATTAATTCCTCCCCTGCTGTAAAAAAATCCCGCCACGGCGGGATTTTTTATTGCTGCTAACGCAACGCCTGCTTTAACTCATGTTCGCACTTAGAAACAACTAGCAATAAAAAAGCCGGAGATAGTCTGTAGGTAACAGCGATATCTCCGGCCTGCGTCAAACGGCGTTCAGAAAGACCTTACTTAGTAAGACCCATCTCATTTTCCAGCCAGCTTTTAAACTCTTCACCCAGCGTGTTATGACGAATACCGTATTCGACAAACGCCTGCATATAGCCCAGCTTATTGCCGCAGTCATGGCTCTTACCTTTCATATGGTAAGCTTCAACGGTCTCTTTCTCGATCAGCATATCGATACCGTCGGTCAGCTGGATCTCATCCCCTGCTCCCGGAGGCGTTTTCGCCAGCAGAGGCCAGATTTCAGCGCTCAGGACGTAACGGCCTACTACTGCGAGGTTAGAAGGTGCAACGTTAGCCTTAGGCTTCTCAACCACACCAACCATTGGTACGCTTTCACCCGGCTTCAGATCCGCGCCTTTGCAGTCTACCACGCCGTAAGCGGTCACATCTTCGACAGGCTCAACCATAATCTGGCTGCAGCCGGTTTCATCGAAGCGTTTGATCATTTCTGCCAGGTTATCCTGGGAGAGATCGGATTCATATTCATCAAGAATAACGTCAGGCAGAATAACGGCAACTGGCTCATCACCGACAACCGGATGCGCGCACAGTACCGCATGGCCTAAACCTTTAGCCAGCCCCTGACGCACCTGCATAATAGTCACGTGCGGTGGGCAAATAGACTGTACCTCTTCCAGCAGCTGGCGCTTAACGCGTTTTTCCAGCATGGCTTCCAGCTCAAAGCTGGTGTCGAAGTGGTTTTCGATGGAGTTTTTAGATGAATGAGTAACTAAAACGATTTCCGTAATACCCGCCGCAATACATTCATTTACGACGTATTGAATTAAGGGTTTATCAACCAGCGGCAGCATCTCTTTTGGGATAGCTTTCGTGGCGGGCAGCATCCGGGTACCTAATCCTGCGACCGGGATAACTGCTTTTGTTACTTTTGAATTAACGGCAGCCATTTAAAATCTCCTGGACTGTTCAAACTAGAACACGTTCGTCAATGAATAGTGCATTGAGTATATCAGTATCAAACTGTGAGCCTGGTCTGAATTGAACTCATTGACATGTAATTAAGACAATTACCTATAAGACTATCCTGATGGTAGCACCCGGCCCGTTTTTGCGGTAAAGCAAAATGGCTGGCCTGGTGCGATCGCTCATTCCGCAGACAGCATTAAGCGCAAACGTCCGCCCATTCCCCATACCTGGCACTGCCAATCCTCGCAGCGCTGGCTTATTTGATTTAGGTAAGCATTACCCAGCGTGCCTAACGGCACCCCGCTGTTAATCTGTACCTGTTGCTCGCTGGTATTGAGCGTTGCGTTAAGGCCGGCGGAGACTAATATCAAATTTTTGAGTTCGCTGTGGTAATAACCCACCAGCAGAGGAAACTGGCCGGGTAAATTGGCCTGGCGCAGTAATTGATTAACCTGCTTTAACAGCGCACCCAGTTCAGGCAAGCGTTGACGCTGCTGAGAGAGCTGCTCTTGCAGCAGGCCATTGAAGAGAGCACGTAATAACAGCGCGGCTAAAACACCGTTATCACCGGCGCGTGTCACATCCAGACAATAAAAGGCGAGATCGTGATCGGAGAGGGGTGCAATATCTAACACCAGGCCGGGCTGATCGGCGGCAACCAGCTGACGATAATTAACGCGGCACTGGGACATGACCTGCTGAACGGGAGGCTGTAATTCCTGTAACAGCTTGGCGGCTGCATGGGGATCGCTGACTAATGCATCCCAATCCTGAAACAGCCGCTCCTCTTCCTCTACCCGGGAATTAAACATATTGGGATAGAGGCAGGCCAATACGGTCTCACGCAGGCGAGCAAAATCTTTTACCGGCTTGAGCAACACATCCTGCACGCCAAGACGAAGCGCCTTGGCAATGTCAGCCATATTCTCCGTTGCCGAAATCACGAGGATCGGCGTTTGATCGCCTTCATTGCGCAGATGTTCCACCAGCTTAAGGCCGTTCATCCGCGGCATTGCGATATCACAGATCATCAGATCTGGTTTGACCCTGGCAAACATCTCAAGCGCTTCCACTCCGTCACCTGCAAGGGTGGTGGATGCCCCAAGAGACAGAAACCAGGAGTCCAGCAGTGAGCGGAAAACGGGTTCGTCTTCAACGATTAACATATGTTTTCCGGCCAATGGCTGCGTCATGTTCTCTCCCCTGCCTTACGATAGTTCAATAGTGGCACGCTATTGCGACTACCGCCTGTCAGATTTTGCTTCAAAAAGCGAAAAACCAAGTACTTAAACATTTTATGTGCACCAAGTGGTTACAATTCGCCCAGTACCCTCACTCGTCCTGCTGAAAAACAGCAATACGCGCTGCCGCACACCAGGCCGGCAGAAAAAACAGGACAAATAGGTTTCATCAGGATCCAAGGCCCATCTGGCGCGTTATGGCAGTGATATACCATACGTAAGTGACTGAACCAGAAACGTCGTGATGCCAAAACATCGCGGCGGCCAAACGCCTCTCTCAGCGCTGCACGCCACCTGCCTATGCCGAAACGTACTAAATTTTTGACCTTATGACCAGTGCTGGAGAATATATCCTCTCCCAAACCCTGCTAGCATAGCGTCATCGTCATCGCTCAGTTAACATAGTGCTGTAAAGGCGCAGCTGCGCGCTTATTTATTCAGGATACCTATTTTGTCAAACCGTTGTCCCTGCGGTAGCGCACTGGAGTATAGCCTATGTTGCCAGCCTTATCTGTCTGGAAAACAGATTGTGTCCAATCCTGGGCAGCTTATGCGCTCGCGCTATACGGCATTCGTGGAAAAGCGTGCTGACTATCTGATCCAAACCTGGCATCCCTCCTGTGAGGCTGCAGCCTTCCGTCAGGAGATCGAATCCGGCTTTGCCGGAACCGAGTGGTTGGGCCTGACTCTGTTTGAAGAGGCTGAAGGCAGCCACAGTGGTGAAGGGTTCGTCAGTTTTGTGGCTCGCTTTAGTGAGAAAGGTAAAACGGGCGCCATTATCGAGCGCTCCAGGTTCTTAAAAGAAAACGGCCAATGGTATTATATTGATGGCACGCGACCACAGTTTGGCCGTAACGATCCCTGCCCCTGTGGCTCGGGCAAAAAATTTAAAAAGTGCTGCGGGCAATAAACCCAGCGGTACCTCATAGCAAACACGTCAAGGATTTACCCAGCAATGCATTCATTACAACGAAAAGTTCTGCGTACTATCTGTCCCGATCAGAAAGGGCTTATCGCACGCATCACCAATATTTGCTACAAGCACGAACTGAACATTGTGCAGAACAATGAGTTTGTCGATCATCGTACCGGGCGCTTCTTTATGCGTACCGAGCTGGAGGGCATCTTTAACGATGCGACGCTGCTGGCCGATCTCGACAGCGCCCTGCCTGATGGTTCTGTGCGGGAGTTAACTCCTGCCGGACGTCGCCGCATCGTGATCCTGGTGACCAAAGAGGCCCACTGCCTGGGCGATCTGCTGATGAAGGCCAACTATGGCGGCCTCGACGTAGAGATTGCGGCGGTGATTGGTAATCATGACACGCTGCGCACATTGGTAGAGCGTTTTGATATTCCTTTCGAGCTGGTGAGTCATGAAGGGCTGACCCGTGAAGATCACGACGAGAAGATGGCCCAGGCGATTGAAGCCTACGATCCAGACTATGTGGTGCTGGCGAAATATATGCGCGTGCTGACGCCCACCTTTGTTGCCCGCTTCCCGAATAAGATCATTAATATTCATCACTCATTCTTACCGGCGTTTATTGGTGCCCGTCCTTATCACCAGGCCTACGAGCGCGGGGTGAAGATCATCGGTGCGACCGCGCACTATGTGAATGATAATCTGGACGAGGGTCCGATTATTATGCAGGACGTGATCCACGTCGATCACACCTACACCGCCGAAGATATGATGCGCGCAGGCCGCGACGTTGAGAAGAACGTGCTCAGCCGGGCGCTGTACGAAGTTCTGGGCCAGCGGGTATTTGTCTACGGCAACCGGACGATTATTTTATAATCCTGCATTGAATGAATTGGTTAGCATTAGTGCGTTACGCATAAAAAGCATGCAAACGGTTCATCTCTTTGAAAGGAATGCTTTACAGCGGCGCGTCATTTGATATGATGCGCCCCGCTTCCCAAGGGAAGCAGGCCAGTACCAGCATTACCCCGTGGTGGGGTTCCCGAGCGGCCAAAGGGAGCAGACTGTAAATCTGCCGTCATCGACTTCGAAGGTTCGAATCCTTCCCCCACCACCATTATTCGCCACAGCAGTGTGGTAAATCCGATGAGTTAAGCTGACATATGCACTTATCGGGGAAGGGTAAGAACCTTTGACTAAGGTTCGACTCGAGCGAAAGCGAGAGAACGTTGCCATCAGGCAACGGCCCGAAGGGTGAGGAGCGAAGCGACGAATAATTCTTCCCCCACCACCATCTCTACAAGCAATATATTACCCCTGGTGGGGTTCCCGAGCGGCCAAAGGGAGCAGACTGTAAATCTGCCGTCATCGACTTCGAAGGTTCGAATCCTTCCCCCACCACCATCTTCTTATAAAGCATCCCCGTTAAATCAAACCTCAAAGCCGCATACTATTCCGTACCGGGAAGGATGAGAAGCTTCGACCAAGGTTCGATTCAAGCGACAGCGAGAAAGCGTTGCCGTCAGGCAACGACCCGAAGGGCGAGGTGCGAAGCACCGAGTAATCCTTCCCCCACCACCATCTTCTTATCTTATAAAGCATCCCCGTTAAATCAAACCTCAAAGCCACATACTATTCCGTACCGGGAAGGATGAGAAGCTTCGACCAAGGTTCGATTCGAGCGACAGCGAGAAAGCGTTGCCGTCAGGCAACGACCCGAAGGGCGAGGTGCGAAGCACCGAGTAATCCTTCCCCCACCACCATCTTCTTATAAAGCATTCCCGTTAAATCAAACCTCAAAGCCGCATACTATTCCGCACCGATCTCCCCGGTGGCGCTACGCTTACCGGAGCTACACGATGGTAGCACTCTGTGGATGCGGTAACGTAGGCCGGGTCAGGCGAAGCCGCCACCCGGCGTTGTACTCTGCTGCATGATTGATCTCCCCGGTGGCGCTACGCTTACCGGGGCTACATGATCGCAACCCCTTTGGATACGGCAACGTAGGCCGAGTCAGGCGAAGCCGCCACCCGGCGTTGTACTCCGCTGCATGATTGCTCTCCCCGGTGGCGCTACGCTTACCGGGGCAACATGATCGCGACCCCTGTGGATTCGGCAACTCGGGCGAAAAAAAACCTCGCCGTAGCGAGGTTTGTACGAAACAGGAAGCGAATTAGCGACGGGCGCGTACGACCTGGTATTTGCGCGTCATATACTCCACCGGCGCGCTCCAGACATGCACCAGCCGTGAGAACGGGAAGAGCAGGAACAGCGTCATCCCCAGCACCAGATGCACGCGGAAAATGAACGCCACGCCATCAAGATTTGCCGATGCGCCGCCGTGGAAGGTCACAATTGACTGCGCCCAGCCCACCAGCTTCATCATTTCGCTCCCGTCCATATGCTGCGCTGAGAACGGGATCGTCAGCAGGCCCAGCGTGCACTGCACCATCAGCAGGGTCAGGATCAGGATATCTGCCATGGTGGTGGTGGCGCGCACGCGCGGGCTGAACAGACGGCGCTTAAGCAGCAGCAGGCCGCCCACCAGCGTCATGATGCCAAACACCCCCCCGGCGATCATGGCCAGCTTCTGTTTGACGTCAATCGGCAGAAAGGATTCATACATCCAGTGCGGCGTGAGCATCCCCACCAGGTGACCGGCAAAGATACCGATAATCCCGACGTGGAACAGATTCGAGGCCAGGTTCATCCCTTTACGATCCAGCATCTGGCTGGAGCCTGCCCGCCAGGTATACTGCCCGTAGTCATAGCGCAGCCAGCTGCCGACAAGAAATACCGTACCGGCAATATAGGGATAGATGTCATAGAAGAACATATTAAGGAACTGCATTATTGCTGTCCTCCGGTTGAGATATTCAAATATTGCGGCGCCACCGCCCCGGCGAACCGGCGCTGATGGGAAGCGATCTCGGACTCACCGCAGCCCTGGTCGGCAAAGAACTTCACCTGCTCCTCTTCCCAGACGGCATCCAGCGCCTGGGGAGTATCATCTCGGGCTTCACCAGCAATTTTCTCTCCGACCTTCTGCCGATCGACGTCGGTTTTGGCTAGCCGCAGCAGCAGCTCAAACAGGCTGGCATAGCGGCTCTCACGCTGTTGCAGACGGGCGTTAAGCAGGGCCAGAATCGGGGCGATATCCTCCAGCCCCTGCAGCGCGTCGCTCACCGGCAGCTGGGCCAGATATTCCAGATAGAGCGGGAGATGATCCGGCAGCTCACGGCGGTCGATAACCAGGCCCTGGCGCTCATACTGTGCCAGCAGATCCACCATCGCCTGGCCGCGATCGCGGGATTCGCCATGCACATGCTCAAACAGCAGCAGCGAGGTGGCGCGACCGCGATCGAACAGCTCGCTGTAGGCCGCCTGCGCATCGAGCAGATCCTGACTCATCAGGTCACGAATAAAGACCACCAGCTGATGGGCATCCTTAAGCGACAGGTGCTCGCTCTCTGCCAGGGCATCGAACAGCTCCTGCTGATGCTGCCACAGGGCAGCATCCGGATACTCCAGTAGGCGGGAAATCACGACGAGTTCAATCATGGGCGTGGCTCCGTTTTCTTGGTCACATCAACGGCATCAATACGGCGGCTGTTAAACAGGTTGAACTTAGTGTCGCTGCCGTGGCAGCCGTCGCCGAAGCTAAAGCCGCAGCCGTTACGTTCCGGGAATGCATCCCGCGCCAGCTCGCGGTGGCTGGTAGGAATAACGAAACGGTCTTCGTAGTTGGCAATCGCCAGATAACGATACATTTCCTGCGCCTGAGCTTCGCTTAAGCCCACCTCTTCCAGGGCGCGAATATCGTTAACGTTATCCACGGTCTCGGCACGCTTGTAGTGACGCATCGCCAGCATGCGTTTCAGCGCCAGCAGCACCGGCTGGGTATCGCCCGCCGTCAGCAGGTTAGCGAGATACTGTACCGGGATACGCAGGCTCTCGACGTCCGGCAGGATGCCGTTGCTGCCCAGCTCGCCCGCATCGGCCGCCGACTGGATCGGTGACAACGGCGGCACGTACCAGACCATCGGCAGCGTGCGATACTCCGGGTGCAGCGGCAGGGCAAGCTTCCAGTCCATCGCCAGTTTCCAGACAGGTGACTTCTGCGCGGCGTCAATCACGCTCTGCGGCACGCCGTCCTTCAGCGCCTGCTCGATAACCGCCGGATCGTTCGGGTCGAGGAAGACGTCCAGCTGACGCTGGTAGAGATCTTTCTCGTTCTCAACTGCCGCCGCGTTTTCAATGGCGTCCGCGTCATACAGCAGCACGCCCAGGTAACGGATACGGCCCACGCAGGTCTCGGAGCAGACGGTTGGCATCCCCGCCTCAATACGCGGATAACAGAAGATGCACTTCTCGGACTTGCCGCTCTTCCAGTTGAAGTAGATCTTTTTGTAGGGGCAGCCGGTGACGCACATCCGCCAGCCGCGGCATTTGTCCTGATCGATCAGCACAATGCCATCCTCTTCACGCTTGTAGATCGCTCCACTCGGGCAGGTCGCGACACAGGCCGGGTTCAGGCAGTGCTCGCACAGGCGCGGCAGGTACATCATGAAGGTGTTTTCAAACTGCCCGTACATCGCCTTCTGCATGTTCTCGAAGTTCTGATCCTGGCTGCGCTTCTCAAATTCGCCGCCGAGGATCTCTTCCCAGTTTGGGCCGCTGACGATCTTATCCATCCGCTGGCCGCTGATTTTTGACCGTGGGCGGGCGATGGGCTGATGCTTGCCCTCTGGCGCGGTATGCAGATGCTGATAGTCGTAGTCGAACGGCTCGTAGTAGTCATCGATGCCCGGCAGATGCGGGTTGGCGAAGATTTTACCCAGCAGCGTGGCACGGTTCCCCATGCGCGGCTGCAGCTTGCCGTTCACTTTGCGGATCCAGCCGCCCTTCCACTTCTCCTGATTCTCCCAGTCGTCCGGGAAACCTACGCCAGGCTTGCTCTCAACGTTGTTGAACCAGGCGTACTCCATCCCTTCCCGGCTGGTCCAGACATTTTTACAGGTGACCGAGCAGGTATGGCAGCCGATGCACTTGTCAAGGTTCAGCACCATGCCTACCTGTGAACGAATTTTCATTTTGCGCTCTCCTGTACCTGGTCGTTGTTTTCGCCATCTAACCAGTTAATGTTCTTCATCTTACGGACCACCACAAACTCATCGCGGTTGGAACCGACCGTGCCGTAGTAGTTAAAGCCGTACGCCAGCTGGGCATAGCCGCCAATCATGTGGGTCGGTTTCGGGCTGATACGGGTGACCGAGTTGTGGATCCCGCCGCGCTGGCCGGTGATCTCCGACCCAGGAATGTTCACGATACGCTCCTGGGCGTGGTACATCATGGTCATCCCGGCCGGCACGCGCTGGCTCACTACCGCACGGGCGGTAAGCGCGCCGTTGCTGTTGAAGGCTTCGATCCAGTCGTTATCCTCAATGCCCAGCTCTTTGGCATCCACCTCGCTCATCCAGACGATCGGGCCGCCGCGTGACAGGGTCAGCATCAGCAGGTTGTCGCTGTAGGTCGAGTGGATCCCCCACTTCTGGTGCGGGGTAATGAAGTTCAGCGCCTTCTCTGGATTACCGTTGGACTTCTCGCCCATCACCGCTTTCACCGAACGGGTATCAATCGGCGGACGATAGACCAGCAGGCTCTCGCCGAAGTCGCGCATCCACGGGTGATCCTGGTACAGCTGCTGGCGACCGGAGAGCGTGCGCCATGGGATCAGCTCGTGTACGTTGGTGTAGCCTGCGTTGTAGGAGACATGCTCATCCTCAAGGCCGGACCAGGTCGGGCTGGAGATAATTTTGCGCGGCTGGGCCTGAATATCCCGGAAGCGGATCTTCTCCTCCTCTTTATTGGTCGCCAGATGGGTATGGTCGCGGCCGGTAAACTCGCTCAGCGCCGCCCAGGCTTTAACCGCCACGTGACCGTTGGTCTCCGGCGCGAGGGTCAGGATCATCTCCGCCGCATCGATGGCAGTATTGAGCATCGGCTGGCCTTTCGCCGGGCCTTCCGCCTTGGTGTAGTTCAGCTTGCGCAGCAGATCCATCTCGCTTTCGGTGTTCCACGCGATGCCCTTGCCGCCGTTGCCCACTTTATCCAGCAGAGGACCAATGGAGGTAAAGCGCTCGTAGGTCGCCGGGTAGTCGCGCTCAACCGGAATGATATGCGGCGCGGTTTTGCCGGGGATCAGGTCGCACTCGCCCTTTTTCCAATCCTTAACGTCCAGCGGCTGCGCCAGCTCGGCGGCGGAGTCGTGCTGGATAGGCAGAGTGACCACGTCAGTTTCAACGCCCAGATGGCCGACGCACACCTCAGAGAATTTCTTGGCGATGCCTTTGTAGATCTCCCAGTCGCTTTTCGACTCCCAGGCCGGATCGACGGCGGCAGAGAGCGGATGAATAAACGGATGCATATCCGAGGTATTCATGTCGTCTTTCTCATACCAGGTCGCGGTCGGCAGCACGATATCGGAGTAGAGGCAGGTGCTAGACAGGCGGAAGTCGAGGGTCACCACCAGATCCAGCTTGCCGTCGAGGCCGTTATCATGCCATTCGACCTCTTCCGGCTTCACGCCGCCCTGCTCGCCCAGATCTTTACCCTGAATGCCGTTTTCGGTACCCAGCAGGTACTTCAGCATGTACTCATGGCCTTTCCCGGAGGAGCCAAGCAGGTTAGAGCGCCAGATGAAGAGGTTGCGCGGATGGTTTTTGCCGTTCTCCGGCTGCTCGGCCGCAAAGCGAATCGATCCCTCTTTCAGCGCCTTAACGGTGTAATCCACCGCCGACATGCCCGCTTTTTCAGCGTCCGCAGCGATGCGCAGCGGGTTGGTGCCCAGCTGTGGCGCAGAAGGCAACCAGCCCATGCGCTCGGCGCGGACGTTAAAGTCGAGCAGATGGCCGCTGTAGCGGGACTTATCCGCCAGCGGAGAGAGCAGCTCCTGTGCGGTCAGGGTCTCATAGCGCCACTGGCCGGAGTGGTTATAGAAGAAGGAGGTGCCATTCATATGGCGAGGCGGACGCTGCCAGTCGAGAGCAAACGCCAGCGGCTGCCAGCCGGTCTGCGGACGCAGTTTCTCCTGGCCCACGTAGTGCGCCCAGCCGCCGCCGCTCTGCCCGACACAGCCGCAGAACACCAGCATGTTGATCAGGCCCCGGTAGTTCATGTCCATGTGGAACCAGTGGTTCAGACCGGCACCCACAATAATCATCGAACGGCCATGGGTCTTATCGGCGTTATCAGCAAACTCACGGGCGGTACGGATGATGTGTGCCCGCGGCACGCCAGTGATTTTTTCCGCCCACGCCGGGGTATACGCTTTTACTTCGTCATAGCTGGCGGCGGCATTGGCATCGCCCAGACCCCGGTCGAGACCGTAGTTCGCCATGGTCAGATCGTAAACGGTGGTAACCAGCGCGGTGCTGCCATCCGCCAGCTGCAGGCGTTTTACCGGCAGCTTGTGCAGAAGGATATTCTCCAACTCTACGCGGTTGAAGTGTTCGGAGCCTTCGTTGCCAAAGTACGGGAAGCCCACCTCGGCAATATCATCGTGCCCGCCCAGCAGGCTTAGGCGCAGCTCGGCGTCTGCTCCACTGGTGCCGTCGCGCTGCTCAAGGTTCCACTTCCCTTTTTCGCCCCAGCGGAAACCGATGGAGCCGTTAGGTGCAATCAGCTCGCCGCTATCGTTGCAGGCCACGGTTTTCCACTCGGGATTATTCTCCTGACCGAGGGCGTCCACCAGATCGGCGGCACGCAGCATGCGGCCTGCCGCATAGTAGCCGTCGCGCTCTTCGAGCATCACCAGCATCGGCATATCGGTATAGCGACGCACGTAGTCGGTAAAGTACTGGCTCGGCTTGTCGAGATGGAACTCACGCAGCATAACGTGACCCATTGCCATGGCCATCGCGGCGTCGGTGCCCTGCTTCGGTGCCAGCCACAGGTCGCACAGCTTGGCAATCTCGGCATAGTCCGGGGTGACGGCGACGGTTTTGGTGCCTTTATAGCGAACTTCGGTAAAGAAGTGAGCGTCCGGGGTACGGGTCTGCGGAACGTTAGAGCCCCAGGCGATAATGTAGCTGGAGTTGTACCAGTCGGCGGATTCCGGCACGTCGGTCTGCTCACCCCAGGTTTGCGGGGAGGCCGGCGGCAGGTCGCAGTACCAGTCGTAGAAGCTCAGGCAGGTGCCGCCGATCAGCGACAGGTAGCGCGCGCCAGAGGCATAGGAGACCATCGACATCGCCGGGATTGGCGAGAAGCCCGCCACGCGGTCCGGGCCGTAGGTTTTCACGGTGTAGACGTTAGAGGCGGCGATCAGCTCGTTGACCTCCTGCCAGGAAGAGCGAACAAAGCCGCCACGACCGCGCGCCTGCTTGAAGCTTTTCGCTTTGTCGGCGTCTTCAATAATAGAAGCCCATGCCGCAACCGGATCGCTGTGCTGAACTTTCGCCTCACGCCACATTTTCATCAGGCGTTTGCGCATCAGAGGGTATTTGAGGCGGTTCGCGCTGTAGAGATACCAGGAATAGCTGGCACCACGCGGGCAGCCGCGCGGCTCATGGTTAGGCATATCCGGACGGGTACGCGGATAGTCAGTTTGCTGGGTTTCCCAGGTGACCAGACCGTTTTTAACGTAGATCTTCCAGCTGCAGGAGCCGGTGCAGTTTACGCCATGGGTAGAGCGCACAATTTTATCGTGCGACCAGCGGCTGCGGTATCCATCCTCCCAGTCCCGGTTTGTTTCATGGATCTGGCCATGCCCATCGGCAAAGGTTTCGCCCTTCTGTTTGAAGTAGCGAAACCGGTCCAGGAATTTACTCATCGGGTTTCTCCTGTGTGGAGCCTGCTGGCTCTCTGAAAAAGCGACATTGCTGCGAATGAGGCGACGTTAACGCGCTGAAAGGACGTGAGAATTGATGGCGATCAAGGCAGGCTGGCATAGCAAAAGCGCTGCATTTTTCATCTACCTCCAAAGTGGCAGAGAAGCGTATTTATTATCTAGCTGATTTTATTGATCTTTGTTAGCTAATCCACTTTTTTTGCTGTGGTATTTCTGTCCCGGAGGTATTAGGGGGTAGATCCTCTGCCAGGCTGCTTCTCTGCTCGGGGCCAGGTAGATGAACACGTTCACCGATTTAAGTATGTTGTAACTATAAGCGAGTTAAAAAAAGCGCGGCATTGCGCCGCGCAAGGATAATCAACAGTGCTTTATTTTGTTTTAGCTTTACGTCCGTACACCGCCCAGGTGATAAACACGCAGGCAATATAGAACACGAGAAAGACTTTCATGGCCCCGGCCGGGGAGCCGGTAAGCGCCAGTGAAGTACCAAACGCTTTCGGAATAAAGAAGCCGCCAATCGCGCCGATGGCCGAGATAAACCCGAGCGCCGCCGCCGTATCAGTTGCCGCCTCACGCAGCGCCTGCTCCTCGCTGCCGCCCTTGGCCTTCACCCGCTCCATGGTCATCTTGCGGAAGATCACCGAGATCATCTGGAAGCTGGAGCCGCTGCCCAGCCCGGCAGTGAGAAACAGCATCAGGAAGACGGCGAAGAAGGCGCTAAAGTTGCCCTCGCTTCCCGCTGACGGCAGGGTCAGGAACAGCAGCGCGCTGAAGATCGCCATAGCCACAAAGTTCACTAGCGTGACGCGAACGCCGCCGAGGCGGTCAGAGAGCGCCCCACCCGCCGAACGGGCCAGTGCCCCCACCAGCGGGCCAAAGAAGGCGAAGTGCAGCACGTTGACGTCAGGGAACTGGGTTTTGGACAGCATGGCGAAGCCTGCCGAAAAACCAATAAACGAGCCGAAGGTTGCCAGATAGAGGAAGCCGAGGATCCACAGATGCGCCCGCTTCAGCACAGGCAGCTGCGAACGCAGCGAGGCTTTAGAGGTCGCCAGCTCGTTCATGCCAAACCAGGCCGCGAGGGTAAAGACAATCAGGAAAGGCACCCAAATCCAGGCCGCGTTCTCCAGGTAGAGCATCGAGCCATCTTCCTGCTGCACGCCGGTCGCGCCAAAAAAGGCAAACAGCGAGAAGGTGATCGCCAGCGGAGCCAGCAGCTGCATCACGCTTACGCCGAGGTTACCCAGCCCGCCGTTGATCCCCAGCGCGCTGCCCTGCTTCTGCTTGGGAAAGAAGAAGCTGATGTTGGCCATGCTGGAGGCGAAGTTTGCCCCGGCAAAACCGCAGAGCAGAGAGATGATGATAAAGGTGCTAAATGGCGTGCTGGTATCCTGAACGGCAATGCCCAGCCAGACGCAGGGAACGATCATGATCCCGGTACTGAACGCCGTCCAGCGGCGTCCGCCGAAGATAGGCACCATAAACGAGTACGGCACCCGCAGCAGCGCCCCGGAAACCGAGGGCAGCGCGGTCAGCATAAACAGCTGATCGGTCGTAAAATTGAAACCAACTTTATTAAGATTAACCGCCACGGCGCTGAACAGCATCCAGACGCAAAACGCCAGCAGCAAACAGGGCACGGAGATCCACAGATTGCGGCTCGCCACGCCCTGGCCACGCTGCTGCCAGAAAGCAGGATCCTCCGGTCGCCAGTCGGTGATGACGGCTCCGGTGGTCCTTTCAGGTATTGAAGAGTGACTCATAGACACCTCTGATAAGGGATTTTAACCCCTGCCACCATAGGGTTTACGCCAGCGCTTAAGTTGATATAAATCAAAGGAAAAGATGTCATTTAAGCCACGCTTAAACTGGACTACCCCTAAATGAGCAGCTGAAACCGCCAGGAAAACTGTGGTTTTTCACGCCGGTGACGCCTTTAGCGCCTGCTTCGCTCCAGCCCGTGCCTGATGCGACAATAAAGGAGTAACTCTTTTGGGGTATGGGTATACTCCAGGGTATAGCCGAAAATAGCCCCACCCCCGGTGACCTGCCGGGCCAGGAGTCTTGCCGTATATGCTAAAACGCCTCTTTTCACCGTTGACGCTGGTTAACCAACTGGCGCTGATCGTTCTGCTCTCTACCGCCATTGGCGTAACCGGGATGGCTATCTCTGGCTGGCTGGTACAGGGCGTCCAGGGCAGCGCTCATGCCATTAACAAAGCGGGCTCGCTGCGTATGCAGAGCTATCGCCTGCTGGCCGCTATGCCGCTCACGGAAGCCGACCAGCCGCTGATCGACGAGATGACCCGTACGGCCTTTAGCCCGGAGCTGACCCAGGCCGCCCTGCGCGACGGCCAGCTTCCGCAGCTCCAGGGGCTACAGCGTTACTGGCAGCGCAACCTTATTCCGGCCCTGGTGCAGGCGCGGGACCCAGCAGCCGTTTCAGGCGAGGTTGCCACCTTTGTTAACCGCCTCGATCGTCTGGTGAGCAGCTTCGATCGCCGCACCGAGCAGCGGATCGATCGCGTTCTGCTGGTGCAGCGCGGCATGGCGGTATTTATGGCCCTGCTGCTGGTCTTTACTGTGATCTGGCTGCGGGCGCGGCTGCTTCAACCGTGGCGGCAGCTGCTGAGCATGGCTCACGCCGTCAGCCAGCGCGATTTTACCCAGCGGGCGCACATCAGCGGACGTAACGAGATGGCCAAGCTCGGCATGGCGCTGAACAACATGTCCAGCGAGCTGGCCCAGAGCTATGCGGTGCTGGAGCAGCGCGTCAAAGAAAAGACCGCCGGTCTTGAGCAAAAAAACGAGATACTTTCCTTCCTCTGGCAGGCCAACCGCCGCCTGCACATGCAGGTTCCGCTGTGCGAGCGCCTCTCACCGGTGCTTAACGGCCTGCAAAATCTTACTCTGCTGCACGACATCGAGCTGCGCGTCTACGATCTGGAAGATGAGGATAATCGCCAGGAGTTTACCTGCCAGCCGGATATGACCTGCGATGACATCGGTTGCCACCTCTGCCCGCGCGGCATCCTGCCTACCGGCGGCGGGGGCACGACACTGAAGTGGCGGCTGGCGGATAATCATATGCAGTACGGCCTGCTGCTGGCGACCCTGCCTGCCGGGCGGCATCTGAGCCACGATCAACAGCAGCTGGTCGATACCCTGGTAGAGCAGCTTACCGCTACCCTGGCGCTGGATCGCCATCAGGAGCGCCAGCAGCAGCTGATGGTGATGGAGGAGCGCGCCACCATTGCTCGCGAGCTGCACGACTCTATCGCCCAGTCGCTCTCCTGTATGAAGATGCAGGTCAGCTGCCTGCAGATGCAGGGCGAAAGCCTGCCCGACTCCAGCCAGCAGCTGCTGGGGCAGATCCGTAACGAGCTGAATACCTCCTGGGCCCAGCTTCGCGAGCTGCTGACCACCTTCCGCCTGCAGCTCAACGAGCCGGGCCTGCGTCCGGCGCTGGAGGCAAGCTGCCAGGAGTACAGCGCCCACTTTGGTTTCCCGGTCAAGCTGGACTACCAGCTGCCGCCGCGCTTCGTGCCCTCCCATCAGGCCATTCATCTGCTGCAGATTGCCCGCGAGGCGCTGAGTAACGCCCTGAAGCATTCGGGGGCCAGCGAGGTGACCGTCACGGCGGTGCAGCAGGGGCGGCAGGTGAAGGTCAGCATTACCGATAACGGCTGCGGCGTGCCGGACAACGCCGAACGCACCAACCACTATGGCTTAATTATCATGCGCGATCGCGCCCAGAGCCTGCGCGGAGATTGTCAGGTCCGACGGCGAGAGTCCGGCGGCACCGAGGTGGTGGTAACATTTATACCCGAAAAGCTTCTCTCATCCGTACAAGGAGATAAACATGAATAATCAGGAACCCGCGACGATCCTGCTGATTGACGATCATCCGATGCTGCGTACCGGCGTCCGGCAGCTTATTAGCATGGCGAGCGACGTTCGCGTGATCGGCGAAGCCAGCAACGGTGAGCAGGGTATTGAGCTGGCGGAGTCGCTGGATCCCGATCTGATCCTGCTCGATTTGAACATGCCCGGCATGAACGGTCTGGAGACGCTGGACAAGCTGCGGGAGAAGGCCCTCTCCGGGCGCGTGGTGGTTTTCAGCGTCTCGAACCATGAAGAGGACGTGGTCACCGCCCTGAAGCGCGGCGCGGACGGCTACCTGCTGAAGGACATGGAGCCCGAAGATCTGCTGAAGGCGTTGCAGCAGGCTGCAGCGGGTGAAATGGTGTTGAGCGAAGCGCTGACGCCGGTGCTGGCCGCCAGCCTACGCGCTAACCGTGCCACCTCTGACCGGGACGTGACCCAGTTAACGCCGCGCGAGCGCGATATCCTGAAGCTCATTGCCCAGGGGCTGCCTAACAAGATGATCGCCCGCCGTCTGGATATCACCGAAAGCACGGTGAAGGTCCACGTTAAGCATATGCTGAAGAAGATGAAGCTCAAATCCCGCGTGGAAGCGGCGGTCTGGGTGCACCAGGAACGTATTTTCTAATTAGCCCTCCGGCAGCTGCGGCCAGCGCGGAGCGGTGTTCTGCGCACTCACCAGCGGCTCAGGCAGCGTGAGCGCGATCTCATTGGAAGAGACGCGCTGCCCCTGCTCATCCTCCACCGTTACCGACAGACGCCACGTATTATTCGCCCCCTCCTGACTGTTCCATGCGGGCATAATAATGCTCCAGCCTTCACTGCTGTTGGCGTTCACCGGCGGGGTCAGGCTCAGAGCCTGGGTATCCCCCTGCCAGGTAACAGACCGGATGCCATAGCGACTGCGAACCTGAACCACCATCTGTACCGTTTCGCCCGGTTTCAGATCCCACGGCGGCGTGGCGAGAAATACCGACAGGGTTTTCCGCTGACGATACTCCACCACCGGAAGATTATTGCGCGTCGGACTGTCATAGCGGCTGCCCCGCAGGGAGCGGCTCTCGGCCACCTCGCTGGCGCTGAGCTGCTTTTTGAGCGGCACGCCGAAGCGATAGTTCAGATTCAGGCCGAGGTTGTTCTGGGTCTCTCCGCTCTCGCCCTGCTTATGCTGGGCGGTGACGGTAACCAGCGGCACCGGGGTATAGTTCACGCCAACGTTCACCGCGACAGGATTGTGGTAGCCCGAGCCGGAGTCAAAGAGATCGACATTGTCGCCAAAGTACTGCTCAAGACTCAGGCTGGTATTGATATGTTCATAGAACGGCAGACGCGCCTGGGCGGTGACGTCATAGCCTCGCGCCAACCGCTGCTGAACCGCAGCCCCGGAGTAGTCCCAGCCTGAAAGCGGCTGGTAATAGTTGGCCGAGAAGCGCAGGTATTCGCCCCAGGCCTCCGCGCCGAGTCCAGCCCGCTGCAAATTCTCATCCAGCAGATTATCGTAGAAGGTGTTGTAGCCCAGCAGCCAGTGCCCGGCGACCCAGCGCTGGCCGATACCGGCATTACTCACCAGGCCCTGATCCTGCTGGGTTAACCCCAGCTGGCTCCAGCTCAGATAGCGGTTGTTATCCTGCCACGGAATAAACCAGCTCCCCTGGCTGCCGGTAAAGCGTCCATCATCGTTAACCAGCACGTTAACGCTGGCGTTACCCCATGGCGATAGCCACGACTCCAGCCGCTCATTCACGTTTTCGCTGACGACGTCGCGGAACTGGCCAAAGGCAAACTGGCGGGCCTGCTGCCCGGCGGTAAGACCGTTATCGGTCTGGCTGGCTTCACCAAAGGCTTTCGCCACCTCGGCCACGCTCTTTATGCTGGCGTCACCGGTCGAGGTCAGCCCCAGATCCGGCAGGCTATCGTTGTCAAAGGGGTTATGCGGCGTCTGCTGTGAGATGGCGCGAGCATCGGTCACGCCTCCTGCCAGCAGCAAGAGTAGAAGAAGTCGAGTTTTCATCAGCGCGTTAGGGCGTAAATTCAGCGGTTGCACCTCCGGTCAGACCCACGGTAAAAGCGTTATTTTATCGTTTTTTACGACGTTTTTCAGTCTTAAGCACAATTTCAGGAAAAACCTTAACGGCTCCCGTCTCGTCAGGTCTACAGTTAATTTATCTCTTAATGCGTCTATTTATTGCAAGGTATGTCGAATGGTCACTATGAGCAAAACGTTAAAATGGGCTCTGTGGAGCTCACTGATGTTTTACGGCGCGGCCTCGCAGGCCAGCGCACTGTTTACCCTGCAGTCACCGGCCTTTGCCGATAATGGCATGCTGGATAAAAAGTTTGCCGGTAACGCCAAGGATAACCCTAACTGCACCGGTGAAAATCAGTCTCCGGTATTAATCTGGAATAATCCCCCGGCAGAGACCAAAAGCTTTGCCCTGATTGTCCACGATCCGGAGGGGGCAAAAGGTCTCGGCGTCACGCATCTGGTAGCGTACAATATCTCTCCGTCCGCCACCGGTTTTCCCGCTAACGCCCTGCGCGATGGCAAAGAGTTTACCGGCGGCAAAAATAGCCCCGGCACCGATCGCTGGTTTGGCCCCTGCCCGCCAGCCGGCAGCGGCGCGCATCACTATACCTTTACGCTTATCGCCACCAGCCAGGCACCGGATCTTCCCGCCGGTCTGACCCGCGAAGCGCTGTTAGAGAAGCTGAAAGGTAAAGCTCTGGCCGCCACCGGCCTGATTGGCCGCTTCGGGCAGTAGCTTTTATAAGGAAGAAAAATGCAAAAGATCGTGATTGTCGCCAACGGCGCGGCCTACGGCAGTGAATCCCTGTTTAACAGCCTGCGTCTGGCGATTGCCCTGCGCGAGCAGGCCGAGGAGCTGGACCTGCGCCTGTTTCTGATGTCCGATGCGGTCACCGCCGGGCTACGCGGGCAGAAGCCTGCCGAGGGCTACAATATTCAGCAGATGCTGGAGATCCTGACGGTGCAAAACGTGGCGGTGAAGCTGTGTAAAACCTGCACCGACGGGCGCGGCATCACCGAGCTGCCGCTTATTGATGGCGTCGAAATTGGTACGCTTGTCGAGCTGGCGCAGTGGACGCTGGCGGCGGATAAAGTATTAACTTTCTAATAATACCCTTACTGAAATATATTTTTCTTATAGTTCCTCGCCGGACATCAAGTTTACCTGCTGCGTTGCCGATAGGCTTTTAAACAACACAGCAGGTATAACAACTATGTTCAAGACGATCCGCGCACGCATTACCGCAGCCACCGCAGGCTGTCTGGCTGTCGCTTTACTGATCAACACCGTGATCAACTACCAGGTAACACGCCAGGATAACCAGCAGTCCCAGCGGGATATCCTCTCCAGCACCAGCATCAGCCACAGCGGCGCGATTGCCGACTGGGTTAACAGCAAGATGACGATGATCGCTTCGCTGCAAAGCGCTGCGCTGACGGCGGATCCGGTTCCTAACTTCGCTCAGATCGCCCAGGCAGGCGGGTTTATCAACGTCTATGCCGGCTACGTCAGCAAAACGGCGAAGTTCTCTGATTCTAACGGCATCCCGGCCGACTACGATCCGACCATTCGTCCGTGGTATCAGCAGGCAGCAAAAGCCGACGCGCCGATCGTCACCGCCCCCTATGTCGATGCCGCCTCCGGCAAGCTGGTAGTAACCTTTGCCGTACCGGTAAAAGAGAACGGTACGCTGACTGCGGTAGTGGCAGGCGACGTGGCCATGGACAGCGTGGTCGCGAACGTGCGCACCATTCAGCCGACGCCGCAAAGCAGTGGTCTGCTGATCAACAGCGATGGAACGGTCATTGCCGCCAGCAATGCCGATCTGACCCTGAAGCCGTTTGGCGAGGCGATCTCCGGCGCGGATTTCAGTGCACTCCAGGCAGGTAGTCCAGTAGAGGGCGAGTTTGACGGAGCGCAGAAGGCGCTGATAGCGAAACCGGTCAAGGGGACCAGCTGGCTGCTGGTGGTCGCCCTTGACACCAACGATGCCACCAGCGGCATGCGTGCCCTGCTGAAGGCGTCGGCCCTGTCGCTGATCGTGCTGGTGCTGATTGGCGTAGCGGTAATGCTGCTGCTGGTAACGACGATGCTGAAACGGCTGGTGACGATCCGCGATGCGATGCTGGCCATCGGCGACGGCACGGACGATCTCTCCCAGCGCCTGCCGGAGAGCGGTAATGATGAGGTAGCGCAGATTGCCCACGCCTTTAACATCTTCAGCGATAAGCTGGCGGTGGTGATGGTGAAGCTGCGGGACTCCAGCACCTCGGTGCAGCATGCGGCGCAGGAGATTGCCGCCGGTAACCAGGATCTCTCTGGTCGTACCGAGCAGGCGGCCTCCAGCCTGCGGGAAACCGCCAGCGCCGTAGAGCAGATCACCGCCTCGGTGGCTCAGTCAACTGACTCCGCAGCGCAGGCGAACAGCCAGGCGCATACCGCCTCTGAAGCGGCGTCGCGCGGCGGCAGCGTGGTGTCGCAGGCAATCTCAACTATGCAGGCCATTGAAGAGGCGTCGGCCAAAATCGGCGATATCACCAGCGTGATTGATGGGATTGCGTTCCAGACCAACATTCTGGCGCTCAACGCCGCCGTAGAGGCTGCCCGTGCCGGTGAGCAGGGCCGCGGTTTCGCCGTGGTCGCGGGTGAGGTTCGCACCCTGGCCAGCCGCAGCGCCCAGGCGGCGAAAGAGATCAAAACCCTGATCGAGTCGACTACGGATAGCGTGGCCACCGGGTCGCGCTACGTTCGTTTAGCTGGCGAGAGCATGACCGATATCGTCTCCAGCATCGACAGCGTCTCGGTCATTATGCGCGAGATCACCGTCGCCACCAGCGAGCAGATGAAAGGCATCCAGGAGATCAATCACGCAGTAATCGATCTCGATCGGATGGTACAGCAGAACGCCGAGCTGGTGGTGCAGTCTGCCGCTGCCGCCGGGGCGCTTCAGTCACAGGCGGGTGAGCTGGCGGAAACCGCAGGCCATTTCCGCATTTAGTTTTCTACCCGCCTCTTCTCAGGCAAAACCGGGTTGCAATGATGGACCCGGTTCTTCGCCACCCAGCAGGCCACGCACCTTCCCGACCAGATCGTTCAGGCAGTCGTCATGCATGCCGAGCTTGATCAGCTCCTGCTCCAGGGAGAAGAGATACTGCGCGTTGGTGCCCAGCGGGCCACTGGCCGCCGCGATCAGCGGGGCGATGACCTGGGCGCGGGTATCAGACTCATAGAGTGCATGACGCGGATCCATAATAAACACCAGGGCGTTTACCGTCCGGCCATCGTCGAGGGCGAGCTTGCACCAGGTCGGCAGATAGCAGCCGGTGATCATCTCTCGCTTCCACAGCAGGGTCAGCTCCTGCTCCAGGGTTTCGTCAGGCAGGCGGTAGGCAACGCCGGTGGTGCGTCCTCCCTCTTTTAGGGCAAGCATCCGTCCAGGCTGGCAGGCCGTGCCGCGACCGGCGGTGAGACGCAGGCAGAAGGCTCGATGCCAGCCCACCAGCGTGCCGGTGCAGGATTCGTTAAACTCCAGCGCCGGGTTCCACATCAGCGATCCGTAGCCAAAGATCCACACCGGGCCACTGTCGGGCCGACAGGCAAGGGTTGCCGCCAGCGATGCTGCGCGCTGTTCGGCGGACCAGAGCAGCGCCGCCTCGATATCACCAAAGGCGGTTTTGCAGTCCGCCTGTATTAAAAAGTCGCGTGTTAACACCTTCTACCTCCACCACTGCGTGCTTCCATGCGACCGTTATGTTGCCTTCCGAGCATTTAGCTGCTGAATAAAAGCGCAGCCAGTGGAGACGATATGCAATTCGCGGGCCGCTTGCAAGCCTACAGCGCGCCATGCCGCACGAAAGCGGCAGCGCAAAAAAAGGTGTTTAGCGTTAACGACAGCGATTTCAGCGGCTTATTTCTTTTTGTGCCATTTATCGTCTTCGCCCTTCTCATACTCATGCTTCACCGCCGCCCAGGCCACCTTGTGGGCGGTCTCTTCCCGGCTGTCATCGCCGCGCCGGTCGTCCTTATCTTTGTACTGATCCCAGGCGCTGTTGAATGCCTCTTTGTAGATATCCTGAGCGTGAGCAGGCAGCACGTTTTTGACGTTGTCTGGCAGATCGCCTTTCGCTTTGTAGGGCATGTGACATCTCCTTTTGGTTATCAAACCTTAAGTGTGGATGACAACGCCGCGCCTCGCCACCCATGGCACAAAACTGCGAATGCTATCTTTTAAGAATTTGTTTATTAAAACAATTTTCGACAAAGCCGTGTAATCTGCATGTCATACGCTAAAAAAAGGCCAATGCCGTAAAAAAAGGTAAACATTGACTTAAAATCGCCCCCAGTCTGCTATTTTAATGGCCTGAAAAAATCTTAACTATACTCATCAGCAACAGCACACTATGGAGAGCCACGATGACAGCGACGCATGAGGCGGTTAAAACCCGCCATAAGGAGACCACGCTCATTTTCCCGGTAGTGGCGCTGGCAGTACTTTTTTTCTGGGGAAGCACCCAGTCGCTGCCAGCCGTTATCGGTATCAACCTGCTCGCGTTAGTGGGCATTCTCAGCAGCGCCTTTAGCGTTGTCCGCCATGCGGACGTGCTGGCACACCGCCTCGGAGAGCCCTTCGGCTCGCTGATTTTAAGCCTTTCAGTTGTTATTCTCGAAGTCAGCCTGATTTCTGCCCTGATGGCCACCGGCGACGCCGCACCGACGCTGATGCGCGACACGCTCTACTCCATCATCATGATTGTTACTGGCGGTCTGGTAGGCTTCTCGCTGCTGCTGGGCGGGCAGAAGTTTGCCACCCAATATTTGAATCTGTTCGGTATCAAACAGTATCTGATTGCCCTCTTCCCGCTGGCGGTGATTGTGCTGGTCTTCCCGATGGCGCTGCCAGGGGCGAATTTCACCACCGGTCAGGCGCTGCTGGTCGCGCTGATCTCAGCGGCCATGTACGGCGTCTTCCTGCTGATCCAGACCAAAACCCACCAGAGCCTGTTTGTCTATGAGCATGAGGATGAGGGTGACGACAGCGATCCGCATCATGGTAAGCCGTCGGCGCACAGTAGCCTCTGGCACGCGGTGTGGCTGATTATCCATCTGGTGGCGGTGATTGCGGTCACGAAGATGAATGCCAGTCCGCTGGAGGCGCTGCTGACGGAGATGAACGCCCCGGTGGCCTTTACCGGCTTCCTGGTTGCGCTGCTGATCCTCTCTCCGGAAGGTCTGGGTGCACTGAAGGCGGTGCTGAGTAATCAGGTCCAGCGCGCGATGAACCTCTTCTTTGGCTCGGTGCTGGCGACCATCTCCCTGACGGTACCGGTGGTGACGCTGATCGCCTGGGCGACCGGCAATGACCTGGTGTTTGCCCTTGGTGGACCAGAGATGATCGTGATGCTGGCCTCGCTGCTGCTGTGCCAGATCTCATTCTCTACCGGACGCACCAACGTATTAAACGGTGCGGCGCACCTGGCGCTGTTTGCTGCCTATCTGATGACGATATTTGCCTGATATGACGCCCGGCGGCGCAGGCTTGCCGGGCCTACACAGCCATAAAAAAACCCGCCGAGGCGGGTTTTTTTATTAGTTCTCGGTGTCGAGCTCGTCGAAGCTCTTCACCAGATCGTCAATGGCTTTGATCTGCTTGAGGAACGGCTCGAGCTTGTCCAGCGGCAGCGCGGACGGGCCGTCGCATTTAGCATGGGCTGGATCCGGATGCGCCTCAATGAACAGGCCCGCCAGACCGGTAGCCATACCGGCACGCGCCAGCTCGGTCACCTGACCACGACGGCCGCTGGAAGCTTCGCCAAACGGGTCGCGGCACTGCAGAGCGTGGGTTACGTCGAAGATCACCGGCGAGTTGCCAGAGACCTTTTTCATCACGCTGAAGCCCAGCATGTCGACAACCAGGTTATCGTAACCAAAGTTTGCGCCACGGTCACAGAGGATCACCTTCTCATTGCCGCCTTCGCGGAACTTGTCGACGATGTTGCCCATCTGCCCAGGGCTAACGAACTGCGGCTTCTTCACGTTGATCACCGCGCCGGTTTTCGCCATCGCTTCTACCAGATCGGTCTGGCGAGCAAGGAACGCCGGAAGCTGGATCACATCAACCACCTCAGATACCGGCTGTGCCTGGTGAGCTTCGTGGACGTCGGTGATCACTTTTACGCCGAAGGTTTGCTTCAGCTCCTGGAAGATTTTCATCCCCTCTTCGAGGCCCGGGCCACGATAGGAGTGAATAGAGGAGCGGTTGGCTTTATCAAAAGAGGCCTTGAACACGTACGGAATGCCCAGCTTCTGGGTCACGGTCACGTAGTGCTCGCAAATACGCATCGCAAGGTCGCGTGACTCCAGCACGTTCATGCCGCCAAACAGCACGAACGGCAGATCGTTTGCCACGTTAATATCGCCAATGCTAACCACTTTTTGTTTCATAGAATCGCCTTATCAGGTTTGAATCGGAACTCATCGGATTAATGCAGCGTAATCTGCCGATGCGAAATAGTATTAATCTGCGCGCGGATCATTTCGCTGATCGGATCTTCCGGACACTGCTCCACAAAATAGCTTAAATCATGCAGCGCGACGTGATCGCAATCGAGCTGGGCGTAAATCAGCCCGCGATCGCGGATCTCATAGGGATCTTCCGGGTTAAACTGTAACAGCGCTTCGCTGGCCCGCAGCGCCAGCTCCATCTGCTGCTCTTCCATCAGCGCCGATTTCAGCGTGTCGAGCAGCTTGCGGATCACCTCGGCGTTATCCGCCTCGTCGAGATCCTCGTTAAACAGCTCCGCCATCGGGCTGATATTGCCCTTCAGCCACACTTCCAGCGTGTGCTCGTCCAGCGTATCGCCGTTGAACGGGTTAATCAGCCACATCTCACCGTCCATCCACTCGGCGCGCAGGATCAGCTGCGTCGGGAAGATCACCGGCGACAGCGGAATATCCAGCTGCTCGGCTACCCACAGCAGGATCGCCCCAAGGGAGACGGCGCTGCCCTGGCGGTCTTTCAGCACGCTATCAAGCCACAGCGCATCGGACAGGCGATAGACGCCCTGCGAATCCTGAAAACCCCAGTCGCCATAAAAGAGTGCCAGCAGCTTCTCGAGCTGCCCCTCCTGCGGCTGCGCCTCGCTTATCTCTTCGCGAGCCAGCGCAACCAGCTTCTCCAGCTCCTCACAGACATACTGCGACGGAAAGTCGTCGCGGATAAGTTGTGAAACGAGGATCATCCCGTCGCATAACGGTGCTTTATTAAATTCGAAATCGGCTAACGACCTCATTACTTACCCCAGTCACGGTATTCGACGTTGATGATAACGCCAAACGGCGCTTCAGTCAGCCTTGCTTATGGTTGCGATGGACCTAACCTACCCGCAGTCAGCCGCTCATTGCCGCCGTAATCCCGCATGGTTTCAACGTCCTGATAGTCATTTTTAGCAAAAAGTGCCCGCACGGCCTCTCCCTGCTGCCAGCCATGCTCCAGCAGCAGCCAGCCGTCCGGGAGCAGAAACGCACGCCCCTGCTCGATAATCCACGCCAGATCTGCCAGACCGCGATCCGCCGCCACCAGCGCGCTGCGCGGCTCAAAGCGCACGTCGCCCTCGGCAAGGTGCGGATCCTGCTCGTCAATATAGGGCGGATTGCTGACGATGGTGGCGAAGCGTTGCCCGTTAAGCGCGCTGAACCAGTGGCTCTGCCGCAGGGTCACGTTAGCTATGCCTAAGTGCTCGGCGTTACGCTGGGCAAGGGCCACAGCGTCGGGCATAAGATCCACGGCGGTGATGTGGCAGTCGGGACGCTCGCTGGCCAGCGCCAGCGCAATCGCGCCGGTGCCGGTGCCTAAATCGAGGATATCGCACGGCGTAGCTGGCAGACGGGCAAGCGCCTGTTCAACCAGGCACTCGGTATCCGGACGGGGGATCAGCGTCGCCGGAGAGACAAACAGCGGCAGCGACCAGAACTCGCGCGTACCCACCAGGTGGGCCACCGGCTCGCCGCGCTGGCGACGGGCCAGCAGCGCCTCAAGCTGCGCCTGCTCGGCGGGCAGCAGCTCGGTTTCGCCGAAGGCCAGAATATAGGTGCGCGCCCTGGCGGTAACAAAACCGAGCAGGATCTCCGCATCGCGGCGGGGGCTTTCGCTTGCCGCAAGCTGGTTTACCGCCTGGCGTAGCCAGTGCTGATAATCCATTATTCCTGCTCGGCCAGCGCCGCCAGCTGATCGGCCTGGTACTCCTGCACGATAGGCTCAATCAGCATATCGAGCTTGCCTTCCATCACCTCGTCCAGACGGTAGAGCGTCAGGTTGATTCGGTGATCGGTAACGCGCCCCTGCGGGAAGTTATAGGTCCGGTTACGGTCGCTGCGATCGCCGCTGCCCAGCAGGTTGCGGCGGGTTGAAGCCTCTGCCTGCTGGCGTTTAGCGATCTCGGCGGCGCGAATACGCGAGCCGAGCACCGCCAGCGCTTTGGCTTTGTTCTTGTGCTGGGAACGTTCGTCCTGGCACTCCACCACGATCCCGGTAGGCAGGTGGGTAATACGGATCGCCGAATCGGTGGTGTTAACGTGCTGGCCGCCCGCACCAGAGGAGCGGAAGGTATCGATACGCAGATCCGCCGGGTTGATATCCGGCAGTTCGGCTTCCGGCAGCTCTGGCATCAGCGCCACGGTACAGGCCGAGGTGTGGATCCGCCCCTGTGATTCGGTGGCCGGGACGCGCTGTACGCGGTGGCCGCCGGATTCAAACTTCAGGCGTCCGTAAACGCCTTCGCCGCTCACCTTAGCGATCACCTCTTTAAAGCCCCCATGCTCGCCTTCGTTGGCGCTCATGATCTCTACGCGCCAGCGGCGGGATTCCGCGTAGCGGCTGTACATGCGGAACAGATCGCCGGCAAAGAGCGCGGCTTCGTCACCGCCGGTTCCGGCGCGGACTTCAAGGAAGGCGTTGCGTTCGTCGTCGGGATCCTTCGGCAGAAGCAGAACCTGCAGGTGCGCCTCAAGGGCTTCACCCTTCTCTTTCAGCTCGCGCAGCTCTTCCTGCGCCATCTCGCGCATCTCGGGATCGTCGAGCATCATCTGCGCGGTTTCTATATCTTCCTGAATCTGTCGCCAGTCAGTAAAGCAGCGCGAGACATCGCTTAATTGCGCATATTCACGCGACAGCGCACGAAAGCGGTCTTGATCTGCGATGGTTCCTGCATCACCGAGCAGCGCCTGAACTTCTTCATGGCGTTCGTGCAGGGCTTCCAGTTTGGCAACAATAGAAGGCTTCATAGGCGTAAATGCACCCTGTAATAAGAGGTTGTTGTGCTACTCCAGCCCGAGGCTGTTGCGCAGAATATGCAGGCGTTCATCGTCCCCGTTACGGGCAGCCTGCTGAAGTGATTTGGTTGGAGAGTGGATCAGGCGGTTGGTCAGCTTGCGGGCCAGATCCTGCATAATGGCCTGGGCATCGCCGCCCTGCTCAAGCGCGGCAAGGGCTTTTGCGGTGAGCTCGTCGCGAACCTGCTCTGCCTGGCCGCGATATTCACGGATCGTCTCGCTGGCGCTCTGGGCGCGCAGCCAGGCCATGAACTCGCTGCTCTCCTGAGCAACGATGGTCTCCGCTTCCACGGCGGCGGCTTTCCGCTGCGCCAGGTTGTGCGAAATAATGCTTTGTAGGTCATCAACGCTGTAGAGATAGGCGTTCGCCAGCTTGCCAACGTCCGGCTCGACGTCGCGGGGAACGGCGATATCCACCAGCAGCATGGGCTGGTTACGGCGGGATTTCAGCGCGCGCTCAACCATCCCTTTACCGATAATCGGCAGCGGGCTGGCGGTAGAGCTGATGATGATATCCGCGTCCTGCAGGCGGGCGTCAATGTCGCTGAGGGAGATCACCTCTGCGCCCACCTCATCGGCCAGCAGCTCGGCGCGTTCGCGGGTGCGGTTGGCGATGATCATCTTCTGCACCTTATGCTCGCGCAGATGACGGGCCACCAGCTCAATGGTTTCACCCGCGCCCACCAGCAGCACCGTCACGCTGGAGAGCGACTCGAAGATCTGCCGCGCCAGCGTACAGGCGGCAAAGGCCACCGATACGGCGCTGGCCCCGATATCCGTTTCGGTACGTACCCGCTTGGCCACGGAGAAGGATTTCTGGAACATGCGTTCCAGCGCGCTGGCGTTCAGGTGTCCACGGCTGGAATCGGCAAAGGCTTTTTTCACCTGGCCCAGGATCTGCGGCTCGCCCAGCACCAGCGAATCAAGGCCGCTGGCAACGCGCATCAGGTGGCTCACGGCATCGTTGTCTTCGTGCCAGTAGAGGCTTTTACGCAGCTCGGCTTCGTCCAGATGATGATAGTCACACAGCCAGCGGATAAGCGCTTCCTGCAGGTTGTCCTGCTCTTCCACGCTCAGGTATAGCTCGGTGCGGTTACATGTCGACAGGACTACCCCACCCTGCACCATGGGCTGCGCCAGCAGGCTCTCTAAAGCCTGGTCGAGCGTGTCCGGCGTGAACGTAACGCGTTCCCGCAGTGAGACAGGTGCTGTTTTGTGGTTGATGCCGAGCGCTAAAAGAGTCATGTCAGCGGGAGTAGTACCAGCGTTGATAAGGTTAGTCTGTGCGCATCATACAGGATGCGTCGGGTCAATAAAAGAGACAGCCCCCTTTTGGAGTAATTGGTAATTTCATGATTTAAGACAACTTGAACGTAGACGGTATTCCTGCTCAGCGCTAGCATTAAAGATTATAACCGTAACGCACCACAAGGATTTGTCCTCATTATGACTTTACCGGACCGTCGACTGCTTCGCCTGTTACCGCTTGCTAGCCTGGTACTTACCGCCTGTTCTATTCATGCTCCGAAAGGCCCGGGTAAAAGTCCGGACTCGCCGCAGTGGCGTCAGCATCAGCAGGAGGTGCGTAACCTGAGCCAGTACCAGACGCGCGGGGCCTTTGCTTACCTCTCTGATAGCCAAAAGGTGTACGCCCGTTTCTTCTGGCAGCAGACCGGCCAGGATAACTACCGCCTGCTGCTGACCAATCCCCTCGGTAGCACCGAGCTGGAGCTGAACGCCAAGCCGGGCACCGTGGAGCTGGTAGATAACAAAGGTCAGCACTACACCGCTACCGACGCCGAAGAGATGATTGGCAAGCTGACCGGCATGCCAATCCCGCTGAACAGCCTGCGCCAGTGGATCCTCGGCCTGCCTGGCGACGCTACCGACTATAAGCTGGATAGCCAGTACCGTCTGAGCGAGCTCAACTACACCCAGAACGGTAAGACCTGGAAGGTCACCTACGGCGGCTACGATGCGAAATCTAGCCCGGCAATGCCGTCAAACATGGAGCTCAACCAGGACGGCCAGCGGATCAAACTGAAGATGGATAACTGGATTGTAAAATGATGACCCAGTGGCCTTCGCCGGCAAAACTTAATCTTTTTTTATATATCACCGGCCAGCGGCGCGATGGTTATCACGACCTGCAGACGCTGTTTCAGTTTCTCGACTACGGCGATACCCTTAGCATTGAGCCGCGCACCGACGGTAAGATCCGTCTGCTGACGCCGGTAGAGGGCGTGGCGGAGAGCGATAACCTGATCGTGCGCGCTGCCAAACTGCTTCAGCAGGCGGCCACAGAGCGCGACTCCCTGCCAGCGGGCAGCGGCGCAGATATCCGCATCGATAAACGCCTGCCAATGGGCGGCGGGCTGGGGGGAGGCTCCTCTAACGCGGCGACGGTGCTGGTCGCGCTTAATCATCTTTGGGGCTGCGGGCTGTCGGTGGATACGCTGGCGACGCTGGGGTTAACCCTTGGCGCGGACGTGCCGGTGTTTGTGCACGGTCACGCGGCCTTTGCCGAGGGCGTTGGCGAAGAGCTGACTCCGGTGGATCCACCGGAAAAATGGTATCTGGTGGCCCACCCTGGCGTACATATTTCGACCCCGGCCATCTTCAACGATCCTGATTTGCCTCGCAATACGCCAAAGCGGCCAATTAATACGTTACTAAACTGTGAATTCGGCAACGATTGCGAGGTTATCGCAAGAAAACGTTTTCGCGAGGTTGATGCGGCGCTTTCCTGGCTGTTAGAATACGCGCCGTCGCGCCTGACTGGCACAGGAGCCTGCGTCTTTGCTGAATTTGACTCAGAGTCCTCCGCTCGTCAGGTGCTTGAGCAAGCCCCGGAATGGCTGCAGGGTTTTGTCGCGCGAGGCGTAAACGTTTCGCCGCTTATGCAAGCGCTACACCCTACAGATTTCTAATAATGCTCTAACGAGCATTTGGGGCTTAATGAGACTCGGTGACAACGTCACCTCTGATCCAGACGTTGCATCGCGCTCTTTAAATACATCGCCTGGATAGCGTAGCCTGGCCCGCACAGTTTTCGGCGACGCTATCCACCACTGGACGCATGCCTGAGGTTCTTCTCGTGCCTGATATGAAGCTTTTTGCTGGTAACGCCACCCCGGAACTAGCACAACGTATTGCCAACCGCCTGTACACTTCTCTCGGCGACGCCGCCGTAGGTCGCTTTAGCGACGGCGAAGTCAGCGTACAAATCAACGAAAATGTACGCGGTGGTGATATTTTCATCATCCAGTCCACTTGTGCTCCAACGAATGACAACCTGATGGAGTTAGTTGTCATGGTTGATGCGCTGCGTCGTGCTTCCGCAGGCCGTATCACTGCCGTTATCCCCTACTTCGGCTATGCCCGTCAGGATCGCCGCGTGCGCTCCGCGCGTGTACCTATCACCGCGAAAGTGGTTGCCGACTTCCTCTCCAGCGTAGGCGTTGACCGTGTCCTGACCGTTGACCTGCACGCCGAGCAGATCCAGGGCTTCTTCGACGTTCCGGTTGATAACGTATTCGGCAGCCCAATCCTGCTGGAAGATATGCTGCAGCTGAACCTCGATAATCCAATCGTTGTCTCTCCGGACATCGGCGGCGTGGTGCGTGCGCGTGCTATTGCTAAGCTGCTGAACGATACCGATATGGCTATCATCGACAAACGCCGCCCGCGTGCGAACGTTTCTCAGGTTATGCATATCATTGGTGACGTTGCTGGCCGCGACTGCGTGCTGGTTGACGACATGATCGATACTGGCGGTACGCTGTGTAAAGCGGCAGAAGCGCTGAAAGAGCGCGGCGCGAAGCGTGTCTTTGCCTACGCTACCCACCCAATCTTCTCCGGCAACGCGGTAAACAACCTGCGTCATTCCGTGATCGATGAAGTGGTCGTCTGCGACACTATCCCGCTCTCCCCTGAGATCAAAGCCCTGCCGAACGTGCGTACCCTGACGCTCTCCGGCATGTTGGCCGAAGCGATTCGTCGTATCAGCAACGAAGAATCAATCTCCGCGATGTTTGAGCATTAATCGCGCTGTATAATAAAAACCCGCTTCGGCGGGTTTTTTTGTGCCTGAAAAACATTTGTATGATGTATTCACGCATTATCTACCATTCATATGGCGGATAATGCGTGTATGAATGACTAGCCTTTATGAAGATGATGAACCTTTCAGAAATTTTACCCTTCCGCGCGCTAATCGATGCCTGCTGGAAAGAGCGATACAGCTTTCCACGTTTCACCCGCGACCTTGTGGCGGGCATCACCGTCGGCATTATTGCCATTCCGCTGGCGATGGCGTTGGCTATCGGCAGCGGCGTTGCGCCGCAGTATGGCCTCTACACCTCGGCGGTGGCCGGGATTGTTATTGCCCTCTGCGGCGGCTCGCGCTTTAGCGTCTCTGGTCCCACGGCGGCATTTGTGGTGATCCTCTATCCGGTCTCCCAGCAGTTTGGTCTGGCGGGACTGCTGGTGGCCACGCTTCTCTCTGGACTCTTTCTGATCCTGTTCGGCCTCGCCCGCTTTGGCCGTCTGATCGAGTACATTCCGCTACCCGTCACGCTGGGCTTTACCGCCGGGATTGGGATCACCATCGGCACCATGCAGATAAAAGATTTTCTCGGTCTGGAGATGGCCCAGGTGCCCGAGCACTATTTGCAGAAGGTCGGCGCGCTGGCAATGGCGCTGCCCACCCTTAACCTGGGGGATGCCGCCATCGGCGTGGTCACGCTTGGGGTGCTCATCCTCTGGCCGCGCCTCGGGATCCGCCTTCCGGGCCATCTTCCCGCCCTGCTAGCCGGATGCGCAGTGATGGCGCTGGTCAAACTGGCTGGCGTTGACGTGGCGACCATCGGCTCGCGCTTTCACTATCTGCTGGCCGACGGCACCCAGGGCAACGGCATTCCGCAGCTTCTGCCCCAGCTGGTGCTGCCGTGGCAGATGCCCGGCTCCTCGTTTACTCTGAACTGGGCCTCGGTGCAGGCGCTGTTGCCCGCCGCTTTTTCCATGGCGATGCTTGGGGCAATTGAGTCGCTGCTTTGCGCGGTGGTACTCGACGGCATGACCGGCACGCGGCACAAGGCCAATAACGAGCTGATCGGTCAGGGGCTGGGCAACCTGATCGCCCCCTTCTTCGGCGGCATTACCGCGACCGCGGCGATTGCCCGCTCGGCGGCTAACGTGCGGGCGGGCGCAACCTCGCCGGTGGCGGCCATTATTCATGCCCTACTGGTGATCCTCGCTCTACTGGTGCTCGCCCCCCTGCTCTCATGGCTGCCGCTGTCGGCCATGGCCGCCCTGCTGCTGATGGTGGCCTGGAACATGAGCGAAGCGCATAAGGTGGTTAACCTGCTGCGACGCGCCCCGACGGACGACATCATGGTGATGCTGATGTGCATGTCACTGACGGTGCTGTTCGATATGGTTATCGCCATCAGCGTCGGCATCGTGCTGGCGTCGCTGCTGTTTATGCGCCGCATCGCCCGTATGACCCGACTCGCCCCGGTTAACGTCGAGGTGCCTGATGACGTCACCGTGCTGCGGGTCATTGGGCCGCTCTTCTTCGCCGCGGCCGAGGGGCTGTTTAACGATCTGGAGTCACGGATTGCCGGTAAGCGTATCGTGGTGCTGAAGTGTGATGCCGTACCGGTACTGGACGCGGGTGGACTGGATGCCTTCCAGCGCTTTGTCAAACGGCTGCCGGAAGGCTGTGAGCTGCGGGTTAGCAACCTGGAGTTTCAGCCCCTGCGCACGATGGCGCGCGCAGGCGTGAAGCCGATTGCCGGGCGGCTGGCGTTCTATCCCAACCGGGAAGCGGCGCTGGCGGATCTGTAATGATTAGGGTGCAGCGTACCGGCGCTGCATCATTACCCCAATCGCCTGCTGTAGCCAGGCCAGTACCTCGGGGGTCATCCAGGTCCCCTTCATCAGCAGCGGCTCCTGCTGCATAGCAACGCGGAATTTCTGCTGGGTAGCGGGATTGTCCCCGGCGTAGGACTGGAAAAGTGCAAGCCAGTTCTGCGCCAGCTGCTGACCCTGTTCGGACGCAGGATCGCACGCCTCACGCGTCGCCAGGTGCAGCTTCGCTACCAGCGGCGGCCACTCCGCCAGTCGGTCAAAATAGTGCGCGCGGGTAAAGGCCATCTCCTGCGGGGTAAGGTAACGCTGCCAGATAGCCAGCTTGCTCTCTGCAAAGGCGCGGGTGATGTAGGCGATAATCTGCGGCGTAATGCCCGTCCGCTCGCGCATCTGCGGCTCCACGCTATGCATCTCATTAAGACGGGTCAGAAACTCCGGCTTGCCTGCCGTATCCTGCTCCAGACGATCCATCCAGCGGATCGCCAGATCCATTGCTTTGGCATCGGTCTCGGCAACCTTTTGCGCCATCAAGGTCTGTGCTTCCGTGACCAGCGCCGCCCAGAGGGAAGCCAGCCGTTCGCCTTCGGCGGCAAACGGCAGCTGCTGTAGCTCTTCTTTGGTAAACCAGCGATCGTACATATTCATTAACTCCAGAGTCTGTAGCCAGGACTCCAGATCCGGTTCGCTCTCCTCTTCCAACCCGGTACGCAACGTGCAAAGCTGGTCGCGCAGCGTATGAATGCTGCGCAGCTGCCTGTCCAGCAGTGCGATTTGCGCATCGAGCAGATCGGGAAGTGAGAGCGTATCCTGCTCCAGAAAGTCCTTGATTTCGGCAAGCTCCAGCCCCGCTTTTGCCAGCGCCTGGATCATATGCAGACGCTGGACATCTGCAAGGTTATAGAGTCGGTAGCCTGCCTCGCTTCTGGCGGAGGGCAGCAGCAGCCCGGTTTGTTCGTAGTGGTGTAACGTGCGAACGGTGATGCCGGCGCGTTTCGCCAGCTCGCCTACCTGAATTAACATTGCTGCTCCTTTTCCTAACCAGTCACGCTACTCTGGGGCCTTACGTTACGTGAGGGTCAAGGCGCAATGCAAAAATAAAAGCGAAAAAAAACGACTCCCATGAGTCGCTTAGTGTTTTCCAGGCCGGGTAAGCGCAGCGCCACCCGGCAAAATAGATAGTGACCATCAGCTATGCTTATGTTGATCCCGGCGGCAGCGTTTGTCGTAGTGGCGTACCCACCAGTACTTATCGCACACCTGCTCGTGGCCGCCGACGCGTGCCCCTGCGAGCCAGAGAATGGCCCCCAGGAAGATGCTCAGTATGGCCCCGTGAGCGAAATACTGCGGCAGGTTAAGCTGCGGAAGCTGATTTAAGATGGAGTAACCGACGCCAACGACCATCACCACTAACCCTAAGCCCATGAGCGCATTACCGAGTCTCGATGCGTTTTTGCGTTTCATATGTCACCTCCGGCGTTGTGGTCTGAACGGGAAACATCCCCAATCCTTATGGATAAAGTATAGGCAGGGCGTCTTTGACAGGGTGCGGGCGGGATCACATTTATAAATATCTTATTCACAGAACTTTACATATAAACCGCTGAACTCAATCAACTTCTAATAGTTATTCAAAGCAATTATTCCTGTTTTTATCTTTTAGCGGCAGAATTTTGTCAACGCCCGCGCTACCACGTAAACTATGCGCCAAAGAGTGAACCTTTCAGGAAAAGAGACGTGACGATTAAACTGATTGTCGGCCTTGCCAACCCGGGCGCGGAGTATGCTGCTACCCGGCATAACGCCGGAGCCTGGTATGTCGACCTGCTGGCCGAACGCTATCGCGCCCCGCTGCGGGAAGAGCCTAAATTCTTTGGCTTTACTTCACGCATTAACCTGGCAGGCGAAGATGTACGTCTGTTGGTGCCGACAACCTTTATGAACCTCAGCGGTAAAGCCGTGGCGGCGATGGCAACTTTCTACCGTATCAACCCGGATGAGGTGCTGGTGGCCCACGACGAGTTGGATCTTCCTCCCGGCGTAGCAAAGTTTAAGCTGGGCGGCGGCCACGGCGGTCATAACGGCTTAAAAGATATCATCAGCAAATTTGGCAATAACCCCAATTTTCATCGCTTACGGATAGGAATTGGCCATCCAGGGGATAAAAACAAAGTTGTGGGCTTTGTGCTGGGCAAACCGCCTACCTCTGAACAGAAGCTCATTGATGACGCCGTTGACGAAGCGGTGCGCTGCACCGAGCTGTGGCTGAAAGAGGATTTGGTCAAGGCGACCAATCGCCTGCACGCCTTTAAGGCCCAGTAGCCCTGGGCGATGCCATTTTTGCCGCGCAGCGCGTCTGTAACGTGTATAATAGGCTAAGTTATTAACTTTTCAGCAATCTGTTTCATCTAACAGGTTGTTTATCAAGATATTAAGGTGATGTAAACCATGGGATTCAAATGCGGTATCGTCGGCTTGCCGAACGTCGGTAAATCTACCCTGTTCAATGCGCTGACCAAGGCGGGCATCGAAGCTGCCAACTTCCCGTTCTGTACTATTGAACCGAACACCGGCGTCGTGCCGATGCCGGATCCGCGCCTCGATCAGCTGGCGGAGATCGTTAAGCCGCAGCGCATTCTGCCGACCACGATGGAGTTCGTTGACATCGCGGGCCTGGTAAAAGGCGCCTCCAAAGGTGAAGGCCTGGGTAACCAGTTCCTGACCAACATCCGTGAGACCGAAGCCATCGGTCACGTGGTGCGCTGCTTTGAGAACGACAATATCATCCACGTGAATAACAAAGTGGATCCCGCTGACGATATCGAGGTGATCAACACCGAGCTGGCACTTTCCGACCTGGACACCTGCGAGCGCGCCCTGCAGCGCGTGCAGAAGAAAGCCAAAGGTGGCGATAAAGACGCGAAAGCGGAACAGGCAGCCCTGGAAAAATGCCTGCCGCAGCTGGAAAACGCGGGCATGCTGCGCGCCCTGAAAAACCTGACGGAAGAAGACAAGGCTGCCATCAAGTACCTGAGCTTCCTGACTCTGAAACCGACCATGTATATCGCTAACGTCAACGAAGACGGTTTCGAGAACAACCCGTACCTGGACAAAGTGCGTGAAATCGCTGCCGCTGAAGGTTCAGTCGTGGTTGCTGTCTGCGCCGCCGTTGAGTCCGACATTGCTGAGCTGGACGATGCCGACCGCGAAGAGTTTATGGCCGAGCTGGGTATCGAAGAGCCGGGCCTGAACCGCGTTATTCGCGCAGGTTACGAGCTGCTGAACCTGCAAACCTACTTCACCGCCGGTGTGAAAGAGGTTCGCGCCTGGACTATTCCGGTGGGCGCAACCGCTCCGCAGGCCGCAGGCAAGATCCACACCGATTTCGAAAAAGGCTTTATCCGCGCTCAGACCATCGCCTTTGAAGACTTTATTACCTATAAAGGCGAACAGGGTGCGAAAGAGGCCGGTAAAATGCGTGCCGAAGGTAAAGACTACATCGTGAAAGATGGCGATGTGATGAACTTCCTGTTCAACGTCTAATTCGCTTCCGCTGCAAATGAAAATCCACGCTTCGGTGTGGATTTTTTTCGTCCTTATTAAAGTTCCCTCTAATAATCAGCCAGATACCTTCACCTCATTTTTAGCCGAGCAATAGCTGTCTGAATTTTCAAATTTCAACAACAACCCTGCCCTAAATCAAATTCAAGGCATGTTATCCCGCCTCGTCAATTGACATGTTCCGCCGGAAGTATTTAATGCCAGAGCATTAGAGAAACCCTATTTATCTGCAATATACGTCAGGGATGCGCCACATGTCGGAACTCAGCTCATTCACTCTGCTCAACGAAGGTCAGGTAATACTTCCTGACGGCTATCAGGATCGCACCGTCAATATCTTTACGTCCTTTGCTAAGGACGCCCCGTCATTCACCGTCTCCCGCGATAGCCTGGAGCCAAACGAAGCCCTGGCCGCCTACATTAACCGCCAGCTCGCTCAGATGCAGCAGCACCTAAAACAGTGGCAGCAGAGCGAGCGCTGCCCTGCCACGCTGGGCGAGAACCTGTCGCACGGTGAGATTGTTCATGGCAGCTACCAGCGCAACGGGAGACAGGTCTGGCAGCAGCAGGCGGTGTTTAATCTGCAGGGAGCGCACATCCTTGTGTTCACCATGACTGCAACGGTGATGCTGACCGAAGCGGATAGTGCCCTGTTCGACTCCCTGCTTAAGCGCTTTCGTCTTCACGCCTGACAACAGGGAGAGGAGTTATGTTTGAAGCCGCACGCGTCGGGGATGATATCGGTCACTCCGCGGCCCTGGCCGGGATGGTGGCCGGTACGCTCGTGGGTGGTTTCATTGCCGCTGCGGGAGGCCTCGCCGCAGGGGCACTGTTCTTCACCGGTCTGGGCGCGTCCTGCCTGGGCGTGGGTGTGCTGCTTG